>Ga0265296_1002142_pt1 | contig 20544 bp, 10 predicted proteins | sample MunlanPumphouse1_FD_189073 | JGI IMG/M metagenome (GOLD analysis project Ga0265296, IMG submission 189073) | Groundwater microbial communities from a municipal landfill in Southern Ontario, Canada - Pumphouse #1 | ecosystem: Environmental > Aquatic > Deep subsurface > Groundwater | place...
TGGGTACGGGGTTATCCGGACCCGAGGGGGCGACGAAGGTCGCGTTCTCGGTGCTGACCGACCCGTTCGCGTTGGTCGCGGTCACGCGGTAGTTGTAGGTCGCGCCGGGGGTGAGGTCGGGCAGCGGGATCGTGAACGGCTGGGCGCCGGTGCCGCTGACCCAGACCGGGGTGGTGGTCGAGCCGTAGGCCGTGGTCAGGCCGTAGTCGACGGTGACGTCGGTGTCGATGCCCAGCGGATCCACGCTGCCGACGACGCGGGCCGCGCCGGTCGTGGGCACGCTCGCGGCCAGGTCGGTCGGCAGGTCGAGGTCGTTCAGCTCCAGGGCGACGTCGTCGATGTCGACGTTGCCGGAGGTGACGGCCGAGACGTTGGTGGTGTTCGAGGTGGCGATCCGCACGCGGTAGGTGCGGCCGGCGGCGACGGCGCTGACCGGGACGTCGACCGAGCGCACGCCGAACGAGGCCGACGCGGCGGTCAGCGGGATCGTGGGCAGCACGGTGGTCTTCGAGTCGTCCGCCACGTCCACGATCGACGCCCTGACGTTGACTGAGCCGATCGCGAGCAGGCTGGCGATCTGCGGCCGGAGGTTGAACCGCAGGGTCGCGGTGTCGGTGCTGGAGGGCGCGACGAAGGTCGGCGAGGTCCAGCTGATCGTGGTGGTCGCCAGGACGCCGAGCATCGTGCCGAAGGTGTTGCGCAGGTGGCCGTCGGCGGCACCCCCGGAGCCGCCCGTCGACCGGTAGCTCGGGTTGGCGGTCGGGCAGGTGACCCCCGGGATGCATTGCAGGTTGCCGTAGTCGACGGAGCTGCTCCAGCCGCCGTTGGTGGTGGCGAAGGTCCGCGCTTCGGCTGGTGACGGCTCGGTCGTGGTGGTCGCTGCCGTGGCGGTCGAGCTCACGGCTAGAGGGACGACGGCGAGCAGCGCGAGCGCGGCGCGTCGAGCGGTGGTCCAGGGCATCGGGTTCCTCTTGCGGCGGGGCGTATTCGCCTCGAACGTCGAAGCGGATGGAAATGCTACCGCCGGGGCGGGAGGGAGGTGAAGCGTTTCCGTCAGGTAGGTACCGCTAGACGCGGCTAGGTGTCGAATTGGTCCATCGGGGAATGTCCGAAGAGGCGCTCTCGTCGTGGCTTCGCCGAAGCCGCCCCTCGTTCCACAACGTCACGTAGACGGCGTTCTTGGCCTAAGGGTAGGGCGCCCTAAATTTGTCCTTGACGAGCGTTTCGCTCGTAGTTAGGGTGCCCAAATGCAGGGGCCGTCCGGCTCCTGAAATTCCACAAGGAGCACTCCATGTCATTCCTCCGGAAGTTCGCTGCCGTCGCCACCGCCGCCGTTGCCACCGCCGCGATCGGCGCGTCGGCCGCGAACGCCGCGGTCACCGTCAGCGACAGCACGCCGCAGTCCGGCGACACCCTGTCGGTGACCGTCTCGTCCCCGCCGGCGGGTGCGGTGCGGTACGGGCTGGCGCTCTGCGACACGACCGACGCGACGCCGCTGAACTGGGGCAACGACTGCAGCAGCACGGCCGGTAGCGCGACGTCCCTGGCGTTGATCTCGGGGGGCACGACGAAGTCGCTGCTCGTCACCGATTCCTTCACCAACCGCTCCTTCATCCCCGGTGGCGCCCCGCTCTACGGTCCGGATACGGACTGCGACGGCACGGCCGGGACGGACCCGTGCGCGGTGATCGCCTCGTGGTACGACGCCGCGTACAACCCCGTCGGGGTGGACGCCGCGCCGTTGACGTTCGTCCCGTAGGACGGATCGGAGGGGACGGCGGTCGACCGTCGTCCCCTCCGTAGGCACCATCGACCCCTTCGGCGCGGCGCGCCGGAGGGGTCTTGCCGTTCCGGGCCCGGTCGCACCCGTAAACGCATTGATTCGGTCGCCCTAATAGCATGCGGTCGCGATCGCGTTCGCCGGCCCTGACGGTCGGCGTCGCTCGGCTCATCACCGTCGTCCGAGAGGTGTCCCCGTGACCTGCCGCCATCCTGCCCAGACCGTCGCGATGCGCGGCGGCTCGTTGGCCGCCGACCGCCCACGCGCACGGTCGCTCGGGGCGCTTGCGCTCGCCGCCTTGGTTGTGTTGGCGACGCTCGTCGCGGTCCCCCGCGGAGCGCACGCCGCGCCGGTCCCCGTCACGGACGCACCGGCCCTGACCTGGGGCTTCAAGGGGTCCTGGCGCACCTACGCCAAGCAGCCGACCGTGGCGGGCGGGGCGACGATCGTGCCCGAGACCAGTTCCTCGGGCTACAACCTGAACTGGGACTTCGCATCCGGCAGCTACGAGGCGGACGCCCGTCGGACGGTGCTGAGGTACGCGGGCTCGGCGCAGTGGCGGAGCCACCCGACGACCGGGTTCCCGGTTCCGCCCGGCTACGCGGGACCGCTCGACATCGACCAGCTCGACCTGACGCTGACCGACCCCGAGATCACGATCGGCCAGGACGGCGCGACGATCACGGCCGAGACGAAGAGCCGCAACGCCGTGACCTGGCAGATGGTCGACTACGGCCGGATCCCGATCGTCGACCTGACGGCCGACGAGGTCGCGCCGGTCGTGGCGGGCGGGACGACGACGTGGAGCGGGATCCCCGCGGCGATCGCGCAGACGGCCGGCGCGCCGTTCGGCGAGGTCTACTACCCCGAGGGCACGCGGGTCGATCCGGTCTCGTTCTCGTACACCGGGCCCGGGGGCGCCCCCGACTTCAGCGATCAATTCGACGGTCCCGACGTCACGAGGCTCGGTCTCGACGGGGACAACGTCGAGCTCGTACCGAGCTCGACCGAGGTCGGGACGTTGCAGGTCGTGGCGACCGACACGGTGCGGAAGCTCGTCTACTACCGCGTCCAGCAGACCGTCGGCGAGATGCAGTGGGAGCACGAGTACCGGGTCTTCGACCTCGCGACGATGCGCGACGCCCCGATCGAGGGCCCGCCACTGCGGGTGCCGGTGGGCTCGCTCGGCGCGGCGCTGCTGGTCAAGAGCGACGACGGCAAGGTCTACCTCTCCCCGTCCAGCAGCCCCCAGATCCAGCACTGGATCCGCTACGACTCCACGCGTCGGGTCTGGGAGCAGGGTGACGACGCGACCGCGATTCCCAGCACGTCGGCCGTCTCCTGGGACCCCGTCGGGAAGCGGGCGTTCCAGACCCGCCTGATCGCCCCGGCCGGGGTCGGAGCCACGGACTACGACCGCCACGTCTGGAAGCTCGTGACCTATTCGAGCGACGACGCCGGCACCTGGACGCAGCGGGACTACGACCTGCCGAGCGCTCCGACCGGGCTGAACTTCCAGGTCTACAACCGCCTCGGGGTCGCGGCGAGCGACGGTTCGATCGTCGTGCCCGGGGCGCGCCAGCAGGTCCGCCCGGCCGGCACCGCGACGTTGCCGACCACCGTTCCCGGGGCGTACCGCATCGTCACGCACGACGACGGCACGGCCACCACGGCGCCCGTCGCCGGAACGACCGTCCCCAACGTCAACGGTGGACCGTTCACCGCCGCGCTCGCCGGACCCGACGGGATGGTCGCCCTGACGAGCGGTCAGTCCTCCGGGAAGGTGCAGCGCGTCGACGTGACGCCGCCGGCCGGGCAGCCGCTCCAGGCCGAGCCCCCGGTCGATCTCGGGTTTGCGGCCAGCGAGCTGGCGGCCGACGGCTTCACCGTCGACCCCGAGGACGGCACGGTCTGGGTCGCGGGCATGAAGAGCCGGCGGATCGTGGGCGTCGGGGACGGCCGGATCGTCGCCGACCAGGTCTTCGCGCGCCGCAGCGCCCGGGGCGGACCGCTCGTCGGGCTCGCCGCGAACCGCCTGGTGATGCAGTCCGGGGACGGGGTCGACGGCGAGCTCACCACGCAGGCGTTCGGGTTCCAGAAGCTCCAGCGCCTGGGGACGACCGCCACCGTGACGACGGACCCCGAGGACCGATCGGTGGCGCTCGGCGTCGGCGAGACGGCGCGGGACGTGACGTTCACCGCCGCGGCGACGGGCTCCCCCGAGCCGACGTTGCAGTGGCAGCGCAAGGCGCCCGGCTCGACGCGATTCCGCGACGTCGCCGGTGCCACGGACGGCGCACTGGTCGTGTCCGCGCAACCGGGGACGGACGGCACGCAGTACCGGGCGGTCTTCGCGAACGCCGCCGGACGCGTCGCGACCGAGCCCGCGACGCTGGGGGTGAGCTTCGCGCCGCGGGTCGGGTTCGACCTCGTCGACCAGACCGTCTCGCCGGGGCAGAGCGCGACGTTCGACGTGCTCGCCGACGGAGACCCGGCGCCGCAGGTCACGTGGCAACGCCGGGTGGCCGGGTTCTGGGCGTCGATCGATCCCGACGACGAGAACTTCCTCGTCACCGAGAGCCGCCTGACGGTTCCGGACACCAACCTCGACCAGTCCGGCGCGCTGTTCCGCGCCCGACTGCGCAGCGAGCTCGGCACGGTCTACACGCGCGCCGCGAAGCTCACCGTCCAGGCGCCGGCGGCCCGTGACCTGGTCGGCGTGCGGCTGGACTGGACCGGGTCGCAGGAGCTGCAGCGGAAGGCCCCGAACCTGACGGCGAACTTCTTCTCCGCCGGAACCTCCGACGGCACCGAGGCGACGTACGCGTCCGCGGCCCCCGGGGTCCGGGTGCTGCACGTCGCGGCGGACGGCACCGAGAGCCGACCCGCCTGGGGCGCTCGCGAGGCGTTCCTGGCCGGCGGCGGCTCGCAGCTGGTGCGGCTGATCGGCGGCATGGGACGCGTCGAGGCCGATGGGTCCTCCGTGGTCCGCTGGACCGGCAGCTTCACCGTGAACATGTACGGCGGTCTGGTCCCGTTCACCGTCTCGAATCCGGTGCTCGAGCTCGACGCGGACGGCAACGGCACGCTGACGGCGACGTTTTCCGGCTACGCGTCGTCGATCGCCAACCCGACGGCGCGGACCCCGATCGCGCCGGTCTCGGGCGTGCGCGTGGCGACGATCACCGGGGGTCGGATCGACCCGGGGGCTCCGAGCACGATCCGCCCGGACTACGCCGGGGTGCGGGTCGAGACCGGCGGCGGACAGGCGCCGCAGGACCGCGACGCCGCGGGCTGGGGCGCGTGGCCGCAGAGCTTCGTCGACGTGCAGTTGCAGACCGGGCTCGGCTCGTACTGGTACAGCTCCGGCGGGGCCGCCGATCCGTACAAGGCCCCGGACCCGTTCGTCGTGACGGTCACCGGGGAGCGGGACGACACGGGCGGCGACCCGCCGCCGATCGCCGTCCCGATCCCGCCGGTCACGTCGATCCCGCCGTTCGTGGCGCCGCCGGCCCCGCCGACCTCGCCCGCGGTCCGTGCCCCGGAACTCGGAGCAGCGAAGCGCTCGTCGGTCGTCGCCCGGCGGACGGGCAAGGCCACGGTGACGACCGTGACCTGCCGGAGCGGACCGTGCCGGATCAGCGCGCCGCGCACGGTTCGGGTCCGGATCGCCGGCCGGAGCTACACCGCCCGGGTGCTCGGCCGCACGACGGTCAACACCGGCCGGCGCCAGACGCTGCGCGTCCAGCTGTCGCGGGCCGCGATCAAGCGCCTGGCGGCGAGCAAGGGCCGCCGCGGCAGCTTCAGGGTGCGCGTCGTGGTGCGCTCCCCGGCGAAGACCGTCGCCCGGACCGTCACGGTCAGCCTGCGCTGACCGCCGGGCCCGGTCGGGCCGGGAACACTCCACCGTCGGAGCGTCCCCGGCCCTCGCGCGGGCCGAGCTACTGCGCCGCGTCGACCGTGTGGGTGCTGTGGTAGTTACCGCCGCCGACCGTGGCCCGGGTCTTGACCACCAGGCGCTGCGCCTCCGGAACGCGGATCTGCAGCGTGTAGGTCCCGGTGCGGCGGTTGATCTTCGCCGTGCCGACCGTCGGCAGGCGCTTGTTGTTGGTCGGGCAGCGACCGGTGCCGCCGTAGGCGGCGACCGCGGTGAACCGACCGTTCGCCCGGACCGTCACCCGGCCGCGCAGCGTGACCGTGTCACCCGAGCGGGCGACGGCGCGCAGCGCGTTGACCTGGCGCAGCCGCACCGACGGCGAGCGGCTGCTTCCGACGCTCGCGCGGTAGCCGACCCGAGCGCGGAGGGCCGCGCTCCGGGGCGGGGTGACCGTGGCCGCGAACGTCCCGGACGCGCCGACCGTCGCCGTGCCGACGCGCTTGCCGCCGGTCTCGTTGATCGTGACCTTCGTGCCCGGGGTGCGGGTCGTGAATCCCGTGATCCGCACCCGGTTGCCCTGCCGCTTGACGCTGGTCAGCAGCAACGCGGGCCGCGCGCAGGCTCCCGATCCGGTCGGCTGCGTGCCGGTGCCGGTGCCGGTGCCCGTCCCGGTTCCGTTCCCACCCGTGCCGGAGCCGGGACCGGGGTTGGGGTTGGGGTTGGGATTGGGATTGGGGTTCGGATCGGGATCGGCCGGGCGGGCGGTCTCCGCATCACCGGTGCTCCGGCTGTTGCCGGTGGCGTCGGTCTGGACGACCCGCACCGAGTACTCGCCGACCCCCGCCGGGAGCTGGATCGTCGCGCGGTTGCCGGTGGGGACCGGGACCGACAGCACGACCGTGCCGGCGGAGTTGCGGACCTCGATCGTCGCCGTGGCGGCGTCAGCGGCCCGCTGGAACGTCACCGTCAGGGCGTCCGGCGTGCCGGTCAGGACGGGGACCGGACCGGGGTCGGGGCCGAGCTGGTCGAGCGTGACCCGGCTGCTCGGCGACGCCGCGCTGTTGCCGGCCGCGTCGCTCTGCCGGATCCGCACGTCGTAGGTGCCGTCCGTCGTCGGCAGCGTGACCGTCGCGCTCCCGCCGGTCGGGACCGGGACCGTGTCGATCACCGCGCCGCCGGCGTCCAGGATCTCGACGGCGACCGTGCTCGCGCTCGGGTCGCGGGTGAACGTGACCGTCCGCTCGCGACTGGTGTCCGGTCCGGTCACCGTCGGCGCGGCTCCGGCGTCCGGCGCGGCGGTGTCGAGCGTCACCGGGCTGCTCGTGACGCCGGCGTCGTTGCCGGCCGCGTCCGCGACGGTGACGACGACGCGGTACGTGCCGTCGGCGCTGCCGAGGGTGACCGTACCGGTCGTCCCGGCGATCGTCACGGGCGACCCGACCGGGTCGTCGTCGGCGTCGATTACCTGGGCGGTGACCGTCGCGGCGTCGGCCGGCCGGACGATCGTGACCGTGCGGTCGCGATCGTTCGAGACGGCCGGGGTGACCGTCAGCGCGAGCGCCGAGAGGTCCGGGGCGGAGCGGTCGAGCGTGACGTCCGTCGTCAGGGTCGCCGCGGTGTTGCCGGCGGCGTCGGTCTGTCGGACGCGCACCCCGTAGCTGCCGTCGTCGTCGGGCAGCGTGATCGCGCTGCTTCCGCCGGTAGGCACTGGCACCGTGTCGATCACCGTCCCGCCGGCGTCGAGGATCTCGACCGCGACCGTGGTGGCGGTCGGGTCGCGGGTGAACGTGACGGTCCGGGCGCGGCTGTTGCCGTCGCCGGTGACCGTCGGCGCCGGTCCGGCATCGGGACCGGTGGTGTCGAGCGTGACCGGCGAGCTGGTCGCGCTGGCGCTGTTGGTGGCGGCGTCGACCACGGTCACGACCACGCGGTAGCTGCCGTCCGCGGTGCCGAGCGTGACGGTGCCGGTCGTGCCGGCGATCGTCACGGGCGACCCGACCGGGTCGTCGTCGGCGTCGATCACCTGCGCGGTGACCGTTGCGGCGTCGGCCGGCCGGACGATCGTGACGGTGCGGTCGCGATCGTTGGAGACGCCGGGCGTGACCGTCAGGGCCAGGCCCGAGAGGTCGGGCACGGACCGGTCGAGCACGACGCTCGTGCTCAGGCTCGCCGCACCGTTGCCCGCGGCGTCCGTCTGACGCACGCGCACCCCGTAGGTGCCGTCGTCGTTGGGCAGCGTGATCGGGGTGCTGCTGCCGCTGGACACCGGGACCGTGTCGATCACCGTGCCGCTGCCGTTGAGGATCTCGACCGCGACCGTCGTGGCGGTCGGGTCGCGGGTGAACGCCACGGTCCGGGTGCGGCTGTTGCCGTCGCCGGTGACCGTCGGCGCGGGACCCGGGTCCGGCGAGGTCGCGTCGAGCGTGACGGGATCGCTGGTGCCCTGGGCGGTGTTGCCGGCCGCGTCGGTCAGGGTCAGCCGGACGCGGTAGCTGCCGTCGGCCGGACCGACCGTCACGCTGCCGCTCGAGCCGATGATCGTCACCGGCAGGCCGACGGGGTCACCCGCGGAGTTCAGCACCTGGGCGACGACGGTGGTCGCGTCGACCGGGCGGGTGAACGAGACGGTGCGCTGGAGCGCGTTGGAGACCGTCGGGGTGACGTCGATCGCCAGGTTGGAGACGTCGGGGCCGACGCGGTCGAGCGTCACCGGGACGCCCACGCTGGTCGAGCTCTGGCCCGCGGCGTTGCTGCGCACGACGCGCACGCTGTAGTTGCCGTCGGCGGGCAGCGTCACCGAGACCGAGCCGTCGTTCTCGGCGTCGGGGTAGGTGTCGATCACGGTGCCACCGCTGTCGAGCAGCTCGACCGACGCGCTGGCGACGTCGCTGCCGCGCGTGAAGCTCACCGTGCGGGTGGGGGAGTTGCCGGCGCCGGTCACCGTCGGCGGCGCATTGTCGGGCGCCGAGGGGGCGACGAAGGTCGCGTTGGTGGTGCTGACCGAGCCGTCGGCGTTGGTCGCGGTCACGCGGTAGTTGTAGGTCGCGCCGGGGGTCAGGCCGGTCAGCGGGATCGTGAACGGCTGGCTGCCGGTGCCGCTGACGGCGACCGGGCCCGTGGTCGTGCCGTACGCGGTCGTCGGGCCGTAGTCGACGGTGACGTTGGTCGCGGTGCCCTCGGGGTTGACGCTGCCGACGACGCGGGTCGCGCCGGTGGTCGGGACCGAGGCGGTCAGACCGGTCGGCAGGGTCAGGTCGGTCAGCTGCAGCTCGACGTCGTCGATGTCGACGTTGCCCGACGTGACGGCCGAGATCGCGGTGGTCAGGGTGGTCGCGATCCGTACGCGGTAGGTGCGGCCGGCCACGAGCGCGCTCGTCGGCACGTTGACCGAGAGCTGGTTGAACGAGGCCGACGCCGCCGTCTGCGGGATCGCCGGCAGCACCGTCGTCGAAGCCGGGGTCGAGACGTCGACGATCGACGGCGTGACGCTGACGCTGCCGATCGCGAGCAGGCTGGCGATCTGGGGACGGACCTTGAACCGCAGGGTCGCGGTGTCCGTGCCCGTCGGAGCGGCGAAGGTCGGCGAGGTCCAGCTGATCGTCGTCGACGAGAGCACGCCGAGCAGCGTGCCGAAGCTGCTGCGCAGGAAGCCGTCGCCGGCGCCGCCCGCGCCGTTGGTCGCCTGGAACGAGGGGTTGGCCGACGGGCACGTCACGCCCGGAATGCAGACGAGGCCGTTGTAGTCGACGAGGCTCGACCAGCCGCCGTTGGACGTCGCGAAGGTGCGCGCCTCGGCTGGTGAGGGCTCGAGCGTGGTGGTTGCGGCGGTGGCGGTCGTGGCGGTGGCGGCCACGAGCACGACCGCGAGCAGCGCCAGCACGGCGCTTCGGGCGGTGTTCCAGGACATCGGTTCCTCTCGCGGGGTCGAGTGACGCGCACCGACCGGCGGTGCGACGGATCCCGTGTATCGGCAGTACGCAGCAGAGCCTGGAGCGTCGCCGGATCGTCATGGGCCGGACTCGACGAACGTCGTAGACGGGGTTGCAGTCCGGCAACGAGTTGCCGATCCCGCCGACGCCTTCGGGGGCGTGCTTGCCCGGGACGGCGTAGATCGCGATGATGGGCGCGTGCCGCGACCATCGACCGAGCGCCCCCGCGGCGACGAGGCCCCCCTGGCCCGCGACCATGAACTTGCGCTCCTGCGCCGACAGCTCGAAGCGGCTGCGTCCGGCCGCGGCGGGATGGTGAGCGTCGAAGGGCCCGCGGGCATCGGCAAGACCACCCTGCTCGACGAGCTCGCGGACCTTGCGGCGGCCCAGGGGATGACCGTGCTCCGCGCGCGCGGCGGCGAGCTCGAGCGGGACCATCCGCTGGGCGTCGCCCGTCGACTGTTGGCGGCGGCGATCGACGACGCGGATGTCGTGGCGGAGGCCGGCGTCGCGGCCGGACCGGCGATCGCCGCGCTCGACGCCTTGGGCGACGCGGCCGACGCGGTGCCGGGGTTCCCGGTGCTGCACGGCTGTTGGTGGCTGGTGCAAGGGCTCGCGGCTCGTGGGCCGTTGGTGCTCGTGGTCGACGACCTGCAGTGGGTCGACCCGGCCTCGTTGCACGTGCTCGGGCACGTGGCCGCCCGCCTCGACGAGCTGCCGGCGTTGCTGGTGACGGGGACGCGCGATCCCGACCCCGACGTCGTCCCGGTCGATCCGCCGTTGGCCCGGATATCGCCGCTCGCGACGATCGCCCCGTCGGCGCTCGGTGCCGACGACGCGGGCCGGCTGGTCGCCTGCGAGCTCGGCGCGGACCTCGACCCGGCGTGGGCGCACGCCTGCCGTGAGGTCACCGACGGCAATCCGTTCCTGCTGATCGAGCTGGCTCGCGCGTTGCGTCGCGACGCGCCCGATGCGGACGCGCCGCTGTCGGTCGAGCGGATCCGTGAGCTGGCTCCCCGATCGGTCTCGCGTGCGTTGCTCGTGCGGCTGAGCGGCCACGGTCCGGGGCCGATCGCGCTGGCGCGGGCGCTGGCGGTCCTGGCCGAGGACAGCGATCTGGGCGTGGTGGCGGCGGTCGCCGGTCTGGATCCGGACACCGCTGCGGCGGCCGCCGACGTGCTGGTGCGCGCGGACGTGCTGGCGAACGCGCATCCGCTCGGCTTCCGGCACCCGATCGTCCGCGCGGCGATCCACGCGGACACCGGACCGGCGGAGCGCGGCCGCCTGCACGCGGTGGCGGCCGACCGCCTGCTCGCCGCCGGGAGTCCGGCCGTCGAGGTCGCGGTCCACCTGCTCCACGTTCCGACGCGGGGATCGGCCGCGGCGGCCTCCGCGCTGCTCGACGCCGGTCGCGACGCGGTCCGCCGGGGTGCTCCCGACGAGGCGTTGCGGTTCCTCGAGCGGGCGCTCGCCGAGCCGCCGGACGACGCGACCCGGCCCGACGTCCTGGCCGCCCTCGCGGAGGCGGGGCTGCACGCCCGGCTCGACCTGCCGACCGCGGGTCAGCGGCTGGCCGAGAGCGCGGCGACGACGGTCGATCCCGAGCAGGCCGTCCAGCGCTGGCTGCTGCTGGCGCAATTGGTCACCGTCGGCCGCGGGATCCCGACCGCGGTCGCCGTGCTCGAGGAGGCGATGCGCCGGATGGACGACCACCCCGAGAGCCGCCGGCGGGTGGCCGTGGACCTGGTCGGCAAGGCGCTGCTGCACCCCGACACCCGAGCGCGGGGCGAGGTCCTGGCGCGCGAGGCGCCGGGAGTCGCGGGCGGCGACGCGACGATCGACCGGCTCGAGCGCTGCAACCTGGCGTGGGCGCTCGCGCTCGGCGGCGCACCGGTTGACGAGGTGGTGACGCTCGCGGAACCGACGCTCGCCCGCGGAGCGACCTCGCGCGAGACCGGGCCGTCGGCGCCGGTCTACCAGGCGATCGGGGCGCTGTCGCAGGTCGACGCCCTCGACGAAGCCCTGCTCTGCGCCGATGCCGCCGTGGCGATCGCCCGCGATCGGCACCAGACCCTCGGCCTCTACGGGGCGCTCAGCACTCGCGCCTCGGTCCACTGGCGGGCGGGCGATGTCCGTGCCTGCGCCGTCGATGCCGGTGCATCGCTCGATCTGCCGGGGGTCCCAGGGCCGTTTCGCGTGGTCTCGGCGGGCTGGCTCGCCCTCGCCCAGCTGGCGGCCGACGATTCCGACGGGGCGGCAGCGACGCTCGACGACGTCGCGGAGGTGCCGGTGGTCGAGAACGTCAACCAGCACGTGGTCGAGGCGGCGCGGGCCCTGCTCCACGCCGCACGCGGCGACGACGTCCGGGCGCTGGAGCTGCTCGACGACCTCGACCGCCGGCGGCGCGCGTCCGGCACGCGGGCGCTGCTGCCGTGGCGCGCGGAGCACGTGGCCGTGGCGGTACGCGCCGGGGACGACGCGGGCGCCGAGGCCCTGGTCACGACGCTCGCCGCCGACGCCGAGGCGATCGGCACCCCCGGGGCCCGCGGGCTCGCGCTGCGGGCCCGCGCCCGGATCGCCGACGAGCGCGAGCAGGAGGTGGCGCTGCTGCAGCGGGCCGAGACGGAGCTGCGGTCCTCACCATGCCGCCTGCTGCACGCGGAGGTCCTCGTCGAACTGGGAATGGCGATCCGCCGGGCCGGTCGCCGGGCCGAAGCGCGTCCGGTGCTCGAGGCGGGATTGCATGCCGCCCGCCGCTGCGGCGCGCTGCGGCTCGCCGCACGTGCCCACGAGGAGCTCACCGTGGCCGGAGCGCGGCCCCGGCGGCTGCAGTTCTCGGGAGCCGACGCGCTGACCCCGCGCGAGCGGCGGATCGCCGCGCTGGCCGCGGACGGCCGGACCAACCGCGAGATCGCCCAGGAGCTCTACGTCACCCCGAAGACGGTCGAGAACCAACTGGGTCGCGTCTACCGAAAGCTCGGGATCCGCGGTCGAACCGAGCTGGCCGACGCGCTTGGTTCACCGCTCGGTTGAGCGGCGGACGTACTCGTTGATCACGACTCCCGAGCGGAAGCGCGTCGAGTCCTCGAGCGCGAACGTCCGCGGGTCGTAGTCGCCGCCGCGGAACAATGCGGGCCCGTCGCCGAGCACGACCGGGTTGATCTTCAGGATCAGGCGGTCGATCTCGGGCAGCAACGCGGTGGCGAGCAGTCCACCGCCGCAGAGCCAGATGCCGCTGTCGTCCTCGGCCTTGAGACGCCGCACGGTCGGTACGGCGTCGTCGACGATCTGCGTGATGCCGTCCGGGAGCTCGCGTGGGCGCCGCGAGAAGACGTACTGGCGAAGGTGCGGGTACGGGTCGTCGATGCCGTGGGACAGCCCGGCCGCGTAGGTGCTCCAGCCCATCAGCACGGTGTCGAAGCGGGAGCGATCGGCCGTCAGGCCGGCGCGCTCCAACCAGACCCCGGGCAGCGTGTCGCGGTAGTCGCGGGCGATCAGCTCGATGTGGTCGCCCTCGATCGGGAAGGCGGAGAAGTCGTCGTCGGGGCCGGCGATCCGGCCGTCGAGGGACAGGGCGACGTAGTAGACGAGCTCGCGCATGGCGACTCCGGTCTCGTAGGGACGGCGGAGCCGCAGGCTACCGGGCGGGCTCGAGGCTCGGGAACACGTTCGTCCTTTGGGGGGTGACCCCCTCATGACCTCGTGGGGCGGCTCGGGGAGGGTGGTCGAGCCCCACTTTCGAGGAGAACCATGCAGTCGCATTCCCAGGACCCCGGCGCGGCACCACGGCGCCGCCGAATCAGCTCCGCCCACGTGATGTCCGGCCTGGCGCTGTTCGTCGCGCTGGGCGGTACCAGCTACGCCGCGGTCACCCTGCCGAAGAACAGCGTCGGCACGACGCAGCTGCGCAAGAACGCGGTCGCGTCGAGCGACATCCGCGGCAACGCGGTGACGTCGGCCAAGGTCCGCAACGGCTCGCTCGGCGTCGCCGACCTCAGCAAGAGCGCCGTCTCCAGCCTGAAGGTTCCGGGACCCGCCGGTCCGGCTGGCCCGACCGGACCGGCGGGTCCCGCTGGTACCCCCGGGGCTCCGGGTGCCGGCGGACCGCAGGGTCCCGCGGGCGACGACGGGATCGTCGCGCCGTTGAGCCTCGCGCCCCTCGGCACCGTCAACATGGCGGTCGGCGCGACGCAGACGGTGCTGTCGCTCGCGGTGCAGGGCAAGAGCTACGTCGTCCACGCCAAGCTCAACCTGTTCACCAACGGCGCCGACCAGATCGCCTGCGAGTTGCGCGGCAACGGCTCGACGCTCGACGCGATCAGCTGGAACCCGACGGGCTCCGGCATCCGGCTTCCGGTCGCGCTCCAGGCCGTGGTCCCGGAGGGTACGGGCCTGATCGACGTGCGCTGCACCAACGGCGACGCGGTCAGCAGTGCGTTCAACCGCAGCCTGATCGCGATCCCGGTCGGCTGAGCGGTCGCTTCGGACCGCTCGGCGTTCGCCCACGTGGGGCGGACGCCGAGCCGCCCGGTCGGGGCCCGCCGACCGCCAGGGCTTGACTCTCGCCCCCGGAGACGGTCCGTGTGATCCCGATCGGCCCGTTCGCCCGGCAGTCCCGCCTGAGCGTCAAGCAGCTGCGCGCCTACGACGCGCTCGGCCTGCTCGCGCTGGCGCGGGTCGATGGCGACAGCGGGTACCGCTACTACCACCCCGCTCAGGCCCGCAGCGCGATCACGATCGCGCTGCTGCGGTCGCTCGCCGTGCCGCCGGAGCAGATTCGCGACCTGCTCGTCGCGGACGGCCCGGACGCCGAGCGGCTGTTGGAGGCGCACCGGGCGCGCCTGACCGCCGAGCTGTCCCGCTCCGAGCGGACGATCCGGGCGCTCACGCACCTGCGCAGCGACGGAGGGCGACGCAGCGCTCGAAGCTCGACGCGGCGCCGCTTCCCGCCTGGCGATGCAGCCGGGATCTTCAACCTGCTCTGGGCGATCGTCGTGGTGCTGATGATCGTCCGGCCGGGGTCGACGACCGGCGCCTGGCCCCGACGCTCTCGGGCCGCTGGCACGCAGTCACGAAAACTCCGCAAGGGAGCCGGGAGTATTCCTACCCATGGTATGTACGACCGCGAAAATTAGGAGGGGGGAGAAGTACCCAGACGGTGCGACATGCCTTCAAGGACCGCGGTCCACGCCGCGCACCCGAAACTCCCACCCACCGAAGGACAACCATGACCATTCCGGTCCCGAGCGCCAGCGGCCCACGCATCCTGCGTCTGGTCCTCCTGGCGCTGGCCAGCCTCGCGCTGGCCCTGTCTCTGACGTCGGTCGCGCACGCGGCCACGCTCAACGTCGTCTTCGACAACACCTCCCCGGGCGCGAGCACCGGGTCGGCCCCCTTCGACGCGGACGATGCCCCCGGCAACGACTCCAGTGCGACCAACCACGTCGTCCGTGCGCACGACACGATCACCTACCACTGGGCGCTCAGCGCCAACGGTGGTACCTCGCCCAACACCACGGTCACGCAGGTCCTGCCCGCGGACATGGAGTGGGTCAACCTCCCCGCCTACTGCCTGACCGGCGCGGGCGTCGACCCGCCGTCGAGCCTCAGCGCCGACAAGCGGACGATCGTCTGCAACACGGGCCCCCAGGGCTCGTCGGCCGTCGACCTGTACCCGACCGCCCGCGTCCTCGGTGCGAGCAACGGCACGACGCTGACCACCGAGATCACGGTCTCCTCCAGCGACCCCGGCACCTCCGCGGTCACGTCGGCGCCGATCACCGACACCGTCTCGGCCGCGCCGCGCGTCAACCTGCAGAAGCGCAACTACTACAGCTACAACGGCAGCCACAACGGGGTCGACGGCGTCTTCCTCTCGTACTCGCTGTCGCTCGTCGTCAACGGCGAGGGCGGCAAGGGCCTGCGCGGCGCCGAGACGCTCGCGCAGCCGTTCACGCTGACCGACGACATCTCGGGGTACCTCCCGGGAGCCGTGTTCATCGGCCTGGCCGGTGTCTCGGGCGGTTCGAGCGTGCCGTGGTCCTACGGAGGGCTCGGGGCCGGCAACGGCGTTCCGAACTCCGGTGCGTGGAGCGGCGTGCAGGCGGCGCCCGGCGGCAACGTGGCGATCACCGTCACGGGGGCCGATCTCTCGGGAACGACCACGCCGACGACCTCGTCCAACGGCGGGGTGCTCCCGGCCGACGACAAGTACCTGGCGACCCAGGTGATCGACTTCTTCATCCCGTTCGACAACATCCCCGGCAACGAGCCGATGCCGTTCGAGAACGTGGTCCGCGACTTCGATCCGAATTCCGTCACGGGCCAGTCCAACTTCGGCCCCGGACAGGAGCCGCTGGAGGACAACGTCGTCGAGGGCCAGTACCTCAAGCCCCAGGGCGAGGGTGGCCTCGGCAAGTACTACCGCAGCGTCGACACCCCCAACGAGCTGCTGACCAGTGCGTCGAGCTACAACAGCGGGGACGGCCTGCTCTTCCCCGGCCAGACGTTCTACGGTCTGCACGACTGGGGCGCTCGTAACGGTGAGGCCCGGACCTACCACCGGCCGGTCCTCTGCGACAACTTCGACACCTCGAGCGTCGCGCTGTCGACCGAGAACCTCCCCGCCGGGGCGGGCGGGAAGCCCGCTTGGATCGACAGCACGCCCGCCGGCCTGTGGGTCGTCGAGTACGCCGTGACCGGCGTGCGCGGGGCGACCGATGCGTCCTGGGACGCGCCGACCGGCGCGCGCAACCAGCCGTGCGACGACGCCGACGCCGACGCGCAGGGCTGGGTCACCGACCCGACGACCCTGAGCGGCGGGCTCGACTCGGTGACCAGCGTGCGCATGCGCGCGACCACCGATGCGACCGGCATCACCTACCAGATCCCCCGTCTGCTGGTGAACTACAAGGTGCGGATCACCGACAAGTACACCGGCGACCCGATCACCGTCGGACGCAAGATCGCGAACTTCATCCAGTTCGGCGAGGACGGCGACAACGACGGCACCCGCACCTGGCGGACGAACACCTACGACCCGATGGTCAACAACAACGTGCTCGGGGCCGTGGCGACGATCGCGGGCGGGGTCGTCCGGATCGAGAAGGAGACCGACGCGCCCGGCCAGGTCAGTGCGCTGTCCGGCGGCACGGTCAAGTACACGCTGCAGCCGAGCGCGACCGCGCCGATCCCCAGCGGGGGGTCGTCGAGCGGCTTCGTGATGCACGACCTCAAGATCGTCGACACGATCCCGAAGAACATGACCTACGTCGACGGCAGCTCCAACCGGACCCCGGCCTCGGTCGTGGTCAATGGCGACGGCACGACGACCGTCACCTGGAACCTCGGCGACGCGCCGGTCAACGGCACGCTGCCGCAGGTCACCTACGAGACGCGGGTCAAGCTCTCCGCGCCGAACGGGGCGCAGGAGGTCAACACCGCGGTGATCTCGTCGGTGGACGATCCGTCCCCCCAGAACGCACGGACGGACACCTACACGATCCGGGTCGACAAGGTCTTCGGCATCGTCGTCGCGAAGTCGACGGCGACGCCGTGGATCGAGCCGCTGGACCAGGCGATCTTCGACCTGGAGTACGTCAACAACGCGGCGGACTCGGTGTCGTCGCTCGACCTGATCGACGTGCTGCCGTACAACGGCGACGACCGCGGCAACGACTCGGCGTTCCACGGGTCGGTCAAGGTGCGGTCGGTGACCCCCGACGACGCCGGTGACGTCGTGTCCTACACGTCGCGGGCGGCCGGGCAGGTCAGCAACAACCCCAACGACGCCAGCAACGCGCCGGCGGGTGCGACGAAGTGGTGCACCACGGTGCAGCTGGGCACGTCCGGTTGCCCGGAGAACGTGGCCGCGGCGACGGCCGTCCGGGTCACCCGCACCGGGACGATCCCGTCGGGTGAGGGCGGCAACGTGCGGATCGTGCTCGACACGGTCGGCAACGCGTCGGGCGACCGCTACGTCAACGACGCGGGCCTGGCGGCCGGCGGCGTGACGCTGCCGGCGTTCGCGAACCCGGTCGAGGTCCAGGTCGTGGCGTCCAACCTGGGCGATTTCGTCTGGGAGGACCGCAACTCCAACGGCATCCAGGACGCCGGCGAGCCGGGGATCCCGGGCGTGACGGTCACGCTGACGGGGACCGACAAGGACGACAACCCGGTGGACCGCTCGGTGACCACCGACGCGAACGGGCGGTACACGTTCGCCAACGAGGACGGGGGCTTTACGCTCCGGTCCGGCGAGTACCGCCTGACGTTCGCCAAGGCGGGCTACGGGTTCACCACGCAGGGCGCGGGGAGCGACACGGAGAAGGACTCCGACGCCGACCAGGTCACGGGGCGGACGGGCGCGATCACGATCGCCTCGCCGATCCCGGGTCGTGCCAACCAGCAGGACCTGTCCTACGACGCCGGTCTGGTGAAGCTGCCGGATCCGCCGGTCGTCCCGCCGACCGAGCCGCCCGCCGTGCCCCCCGTGGTGCCGCCGGGTGTTCCGCCGCTGGTGCCGTCGACGCCGCCGACGCAGATCTCGCCGGACGGGGTCGTCAAGAAGCACGCGTTGTCGATCGTCAAGCGGGCCAACCGCAAGTCGGTGCGGCCGGGTCAGCGGGTCGTCTACACGCTGAAGGTGACCGCGAGCCGTTCGGGCAACGAGGATGCGGTCAACGAGCAGCTCTGCGACACGCTGCCCAAGGGCCTGACGCTGGTCGACATGGCCGGTGGGAAGCTGCGCAACGGCAAGCTGTGCTGGACGATCAAGCGGCTCGCGCCGGGCAAGTCGTTCACGAAGTACTTCACGGTCCGGGTGGATCGTGACGTACCGGCGGGCCGGATCGTCAACACCGCGACGGTGTCCGATCAGGGCAAGAAGCGCACCGCCAAGCGGACGGTGCAGGTCATGAAGACCCAGGTCAAGCAGGCCGCGACCAGCTACGTCACCGGCTGATCGATGGCCACGCCGTCCGCACGCTCGGGTCTGGGTCGATCGATGGTCGCCGCGCTGCTGCTCCTGGCAGCGGCGGGCGGGCCGTCCGCGTCCGCTGCGGCGGTCGCGGATCCGGTCCTGGCGGCCGTCGAGGGCCCGGGCGTGCCGGACGCCGTGATCCGGGTGCCGGTGCCGTCGGACCGCGGCGCGTACGTCGCCAAGGTCCTCCGCCGGTCCGTGGTCCGGGCCCGCCCGGCGGGCGACGCCCGCCGGGTCGCGGTCGCGGGCGACCGCACGGACTACCTGCACCAGGGCAACCGGCTGATGGTCCTGGGTGCCCGTTACGACGCGGACGGCGAGCCGTGGCTGCGGGTCCAACTGCCGATCCGCCCGAACCAGACGGCGGGTTGGATGCGCGCCTCCGACGCCGTGCTCTCGCGTACCCGGTGGGCGGTCCGGGTGCGGCTGGGGGAACGGCGCCTGTCGGTCTACTCCCGCGGCCGTCTCGTGCGGACCGTGCGGGTCGTGGTCGGTGCGCCGGCCACCCCGACGCCGCGGGGGACGTTCGCGATCTACGAGGTCGCCCCGCAGCGGGAACGCCGCGGGTTCACCGGGCCGTGGGCGCTCAACCTGACCGGGTTCTCGACGGTCCTGGAGAGCTTCGGCAGCGGTCCGGGACGTGTGGCGATCCACGGTCGCGACGGAGCGAGCCTGCTCGATCCGCTGGGCACGGCCCGCTCGCACGGCTGCGTGCGGATCGACAACCGGATGATCGACTGGATGCGCCAGCGGCTGGCCAACGGGACCCCGGTGCGGATCACGTTGTGAGCCGCGGCGCGGTTGGGTCGAGGTCGAGGTTGAGCACGCAGGACGTGTCGAACCTCGACGGAGACGCGACGGGCGCCTACTGCGACAGGTAGCGGACGACCGCCAGCACGCGCCGGTGGTCGCCGCCGTCGAGCCGCAGGTCGAGCTGATCGTAGATCCGCGAGACGTGCTTGACGACCGCCTTCTCGGTGATCACCAGGCGCTCGGCGATCGCGGCGTTGCTGCGGCCCTCGGCCATCAGCGTGAGCACGTCGACCTGGCGCGGCGTCAGCTCGTCGAGCGGGTCACCGTGCGGGCGCGCGCGCCCGAGCAGGGTCTCGATCAGCTCGGGGTCGAGCACCGTCCCGCCGTCGCAGATCCGCCGCACGTCGTCGCAGAACCGATCGACGTCGGCGATCCGCTGCTTGAGCAGGTAGCCGATCCCGGACGGACGCTCGGCGAGCAGCTCGGTGGCGTAGCGGCGCTGGGCGTGCTGCGAGAGCACCAGCAGCGCCGTGTCGGGCAGCTCGCTGCGGATCGCCAGACCCGCGCGCAGGCCCTCGTCGGACTGCGTCGGCGGCATCCGCACGTCGGTCACGACCAGGTCGGGCCGGTGCGTGCGGACCTCGCGGAGCAGCGACTCGCCGTCGGCGGCGAGCGCCACGACGTCGAAGCCGGCGCGCTGGAGCACGAGCGAGAGCCCCTCGCGGAGCAGCGCCTCGTCCTCACCGATCACGACGCGCACGGGACCTCCGCGACGATCCGCGTGCCGCCGCCGGGCGGGCTGTCGACGGTCAGGTGGCCGCCGAGCACGTCGACCCGGTCGGCGATCCCGCGCAGTCCGCTGCCGCCGCCGTCGGGGCGTCGAACCGGCGTGGCACCCCCGCGTCCGTCGTCGCGGACCTCGATCCGCACGCCCTCGCGCGTCCGTACGACGAGCACCGCGGCGCGGTCCGCGTCGGCGTGCTTGGCGACGTTCGCCAGCGCCTCGGAGATCACGAACCAGAGCGCGCTCTCGACGGTGGTCGGGTACCGCTCGTCGCCGGCCTCGACCGTGGTCGGCAGCGGCATCCGGTCGGCGAGCTCGTCGGCGGCCGCCCCGAGGCCGCGCTCGACCAGCGCCGCGGGCAGGACGCCCCGCACCAGCTCGCGCAACTCGCGCATCGTCGCGTCCAGCTCGCGGCGCAGCGCGTCGGCCGAGCCGCGGACC
>Ga0265296_1002143_pt1 | contig 20539 bp, 18 predicted proteins | sample MunlanPumphouse1_FD_189073 | JGI IMG/M metagenome (GOLD analysis project Ga0265296, IMG submission 189073) | Groundwater microbial communities from a municipal landfill in Southern Ontario, Canada - Pumphouse #1 | ecosystem: Environmental > Aquatic > Deep subsurface > Groundwater | place...
AAGGTAGCCATAAGCGGCCGCCACAGCGGGCATGCCGGCGGCATGAGCGGCCTGGATATCGCGCAGATCGTCACCCACATAAATGCATTGCTCTGCATCGAAGCCGGCCTGGCTGGCGGCGTGCAGCAGTGGATCAGGGTGAGGCTTGTTGCGAGCAAGCGTGTCACCGCATACCAGCGCCGCGCAATCTTCCTGTAAGCCCAGAAACTCCACGATCGGCAGGGTGAGATGGGTCGCTTTGTTGGTCACGATTCCCCATGACATGCCGCGTCGCTTGATGTCGTCGAGCAAATCCGCCACACCAGCAAACAAATGGCTATGAACAGTAGAGTTGGCGGCGTAGTCCTGCAGGAACCGCTGGCGCGTTTCTTCGTAGGCCTCATGCTCGGGCGTCATGCCAAGCGCGACCCTGAGCAGGCCGCGTGCACCTTGAGAGGCCACGGCGCGCAAGGGCTCATAGGGATGGGGCTCCATACCCCGATGAGCGCGTTGCAGATTGGCAGCCGCGGCCAGGTCGGGCGCGGTGTCGGCCAAGGTGCCGTCGAAGTCGAAAAGGATCAGCACACTCATGGTTTACGTGTCGCCACCAGATAGTTCACCGATGTGTCCGGCGCCAGCGCATAGACTTTGGTGATCGGGTTGTAGGTCATGCCGTTCAGGGCGATGGTCTCAAGGCCTGCCTGGCGGCTGGCCAGAGCAAGCTCGCTGGGTGTGATGAAATTCTCGTAAGAATGCGTGCCTCTGGGCAGGATGCGCAACACGTACTCCGCCCCGACAATGGCAAACAGGAAGGATTTCAGGTTGCGATTCAGGGTGGAAAAAAACACCCAGCCTCCGGGTTTGACCAGCGTGCTGCAGGCGCGCACGACTGAAGCAGGGTCGGGCACGTGCTCAAGCATTTCCATGCAGGTGACCACGTCGTACTGCGCCGGCTCCTGCTGCGCGAGCAGTTCCACCGCAACGGCACGGTAATCGACCTTCACACCCGATTCCAGGCCATGCAGGCGAGCGACTTTCAGCGATTTCTCCGCCAGATCGATGCCCGTGACACTGGCGCCGGCAACAGCCATGCTTTCGGACAATATTCCGCCGCCGCAACCGACGTCCAGAACGCGCTTGCCGACAAGGCCGCCGATCTGCTCCTGGATCCAGCCCAGGCGCAGGGGGTTGATGGCGTGCAGTGGTTTGAATTCGCTTTCGGGATCCCACCATCGGGCGGCCAGGGCGCTGAATTTCTCAAGCTCGGCCTGATCCACATTGGTGTGGGCAGGTGAGTCGGCAGTGCTGGTGCTCATGGCAGAGGCTCCACACAAATGAAAAAAGGGCCCCGCCGTAGCGGGGCCCTTCATTGTAGCGGCTAGCGCTGCAATTAGCGGCGGCTGCCGACGATTTCGATCTCTACGCGGCGGTTCTGAGCGCGACCTTCACGGGTTGCGTTCGTAGCGACGGGTTGTTTCTCGCCCTTACCTTCGGTGTAGACACGGTTCGTGTCAATACCGCGGCTAACCAGGTATTGTTTGACGGACGCAGCGCGGCGTTCCGACAGACGCTGGTTGTAGGCATCGGTACCGATCGAGTCGGTGTGACCGACAGCGATGATGGTCTCGAGGTCCAGAGCGCCGGCTTGCTGGACGACTTGGTCGAGCAATTGACGGCCTTCAGGCTTGAGCGTGGACTTGTCGAAGTCAAAGAACGTGTCGGCGTTGAAGACGACTTTGTTCGAGACTGGGGCAGGAGCCGGAGCGCGAGGAGCTTGTGCGACCGGAACACCATCGCAACCGGGGATACCGGTAGCGGGCGTCCAGAACGCATTGCGCCAGCACAATTCGTTAGTGCCGTTTTTCCAAACGCCACCGAACGGGCTTTGCCAGTTGTCGACTGTTTGCGCCGAAGCTGCACCAGAGGCCGTTACAGCGGCGAAGGCGAGCGCCATAGCGAATTTGGAGGGTTTATTCATGTTTCTCCTCGTTGAGCTTGAAGCTGGATAAGTGGTGACTCGCAGCGAACCCCCGCCGCATATCAGGAAACGGGGCCAGTATAGCAACGCCAAAAACAAATTCAGAGTCCTGCAACTGGGTTTCCTGCGTGCTGGAAACAATCTTAAGCCATTTGGGAACTCGGGATGGGCGCATCAGCGGATGTGCCGCCCAATTTGGGGCACAGGCTGTACTTACTGTTGGTTTTCGACAACAAGGACCTTAGAGTGCGAGCAAATGTAGCAGAAAACGTCCAATTCGTCGTTTTTTGACACGGTTTGAATCTCGGGTCGGCGCAAACCGGTCGATGGTCGAGTGATCTGCACGCGCAGGCGGAAGCGACTGAATCAAATGTTAGAATCCGATGTTCGCCCGGCCCGGGTTCCTTCAACGATTTTATCGTCATCAATATGGATTCCTTCGCCAAAGAAATGCTTCCGGTCGCTCTGGAAGAGGAAATGCGTCGCAGTTACCTCGATTACGCCATGAGCGTGATCATCGGTCGCGCGCTTCCTGACGTGCGTGACGGCCTGAAGCCCGTGCACAGGCGAGTGTTGTTCGCCATGCACGAACTCAATAACGACTGGAACCGGGCTTACAAGAAGTCGGCGCGCGTCGTCGGCGATGTCATCGGTAAGTACCATCCCCATGGCGATCAGGCCGTCTACGACACCATTGTGCGTATGGCCCAGGACTTTTCGCTGCGCTACATGCTGGTCGACGGTCAGGGCAACTTCGGCTCGATCGATGGCGATAGTGCGGCGGCAATGCGCTATACCGAAATCCGTCTCTCCAAGATTGCGCACGAGCTGCTGGCCGATATCGATCAGGAAACCGTCGATTTCGGACCGAACTACGACGGCAGCGAGAACGAACCGCTGCTGTTGCCGTCCCGCTTGCCCAATCTGCTGGTCAACGGCAGTTCGGGTATCGCCGTGGGCATGGCCACCAATATTCCCCCGCACAACCTCGCCGAGGTCGTCGACGGGTGTCTCTATTGCTTGCGCAATCCCACGTGCAGCATCGACGAGCTGATCGAGATCATTCCTGCGCCCGATTTCCCTACGGGCGGCATCATCTATGGCATGTCGGGGGTGCGCGACGGTTACCGCACGGGACGTGGACGCGTCGTCATGCGCGCCAAGACCCACTTCGAGGACATGGAGCGCAGCAACCGACAGCAGATCGTGGTCGACGAGTTGCCCTACCAGGTCAACAAGAAGACGCTGCAGGAGCGCATTGCCGAGCTCGTCAACGAGAAGAAGATCGAAGGCATCTCCGACATCCGCGACGAGTCCGACAAGGACGGCATGCGCCTGGTGATCGAGCTCAAGCGCGACGAGGTCCCCGAGGTCGTGCTCAATAATCTGTACAAGCACACTCAGTTGCAGGACACCTTCGGCATCAACATGGTGGCGCTGGTCGATGGGCAACCCCGTTTGCTGAATCTGAAGCAGATGGTGGAGTACTTCCTGTTCCACCGTCGCGAAGTCGTCACCCGCCGTACCGTGTTTCAGCTGCGCAAGGCGCGCGAGCGTGGTCACGTGCTGGAAGGCCTGGCTGTGGCGCTGGCCAACATCGATGACTTCATCGCCATCATCAAGGCCGCGCCCACGCCGCCCGTGGCGCGTCAGGAGTTGATGGATCGCGGCTGGGATTCTTCGCTGGTGAAGGAAATGCTGTCGCGGGTCGATACGACGACGCCGGGCGGCATGGTTGCCTTCCGTCCTGATGATCTCGCGGCGCATTTCGGCATGCAGCCCGACGGTCTCTACCACCTGAGCGAAGTGCAGGCTCAGGAAATTCTGAACATGCGCCTGCAACGCCTGACCGGGCTCGAGCAGGACAAGGTCCTGGGTGAGTACAGCGACATCATGTCCACCATTGCCGATCTGCTGGACATTCTGGCGCGCCCCGAGCGCATCACCACGATCATCGGCGACGAACTCCAGGCGATCAAGCTGGAGTTCTCCACCAATGCGAAGGATGCTCGCCGCTCGCACATCGAGCACAACGCCTACGAATTGGATACCGAGGACCTGATCACACCCACCGATATGGTGGTCACGCTCTCGCATGGCGGCTACATCAAGAGCCAGCCGCTGTCCGAATACCGTGCGCAGAAGCGCGGTGGGCGCGGCAAGCAGGCGACCACGATGAAAGAGAATGACTGGATCGACCAGCTCTTCATCGCCAATACGCATGATTTCCTGCTCTGCTTCTCCGATCGCGGCCGTGTCTACTGGCTCAAGGTCTGGGAAGTGCCGCAAGGTACCCGTACTTCGCGCGGTCGACCGATCGTCAACATGTTCCCGCTGGTCGACGGCGAGAAAATCACGGTCGTGCTGCCGGTCAAGGTGTTCAGCGAAGATCACTATGTGTTCATGTCCACTTCACGCGGCACGGTCAAGAAGACGCCGCTCTCGGACTTCTCCAACCCCCGCAAGGCCGGCATCATCGCGGTTGATCTGGACGAGGGCGACTACCTGATCGGAGCCGATCTGACCGACGGCGCGCACGACATCATGCTCTTCTCGGATGCGGGCAAGGCGGTTCGGTTCGACGAGGGCGATGTGCGACCCATGGGCCGCAATGCCCGCGGCGTGCGCGGCATGATGCTCGAAGATGGCCAGTCTGTCATTGCGATGCTGGTGGCCAGCGATGAAGAGCAGAGCGTGCTCACGGCTACCCATAACGGCTATGGCAAGCGTACGCCGATCACTGAATACACGCGTCATGGTCGCGGTACGAAGGGCATGATTGCCATCCAGACCTCTTCGCGCAACGGCAAGGTTGTCGGCGCGGTACTGGTGCGCACGTCCGATGAAATCATGCTGATCACCACGGGCGGCGTTCTGGTGCGCACGCGCGTCAGCGAGATCCGTGAAATGGGCCGTGCCACGCAAGGCGTCACCCTGATCAATGTGGATGACAACAGCAGTCTGTCCGGCGTTCGCCGCGTCGTTGAAAGCGATGCAGACGAGGGCGACGACGCTGCTGTGCTCGAGGGCGATGTCACCGAGGGTGCCGACATGTCGGGCGAGCAGCCAGGCAAGGATGATGGCGATTCATCGGATCAGCAGGCATCTGACGACACCCCACCAGCAGGTCCCGCATCGGAGGAATGATGGCACGTCCCTGGAATTTTTCGGCAGGTCCCTCGGCGCTTCCCGAGGCGGTGTTGACGCAGGCGGCCGCCGAAATGCTCGACTGGCACGGCAGTGGCATGTCGGTCATGGAAATGAGCCATCGCGGCCGCGAGTTCACCCAGATCTGCGATGAGGCCGAGTCCGATCTGCGCGAGCTGCTGGGCGTGTCGGCGGATTATGCCGTCATGTTCATGCAGGGTGGGGCGACCGCTGAAAATGCGATCGTGCCCATGAATCTGATGGGGCGGGTCAATCCCGCCGCCGCCGATTTCGTGCTCTCTGGCCACTGGTCACGTCGATCGCACAAGGAAGCCGGCAAGTACGGTGACGCGCAGATCGCGGCCGCGAGCGATGCCGAGCGCGACATCGACGGCCGTCTCTACCGACCCTGGACCTGGGTGCCTGACGTGCAGGAGTGGAAGGTGCGCCGCGATGCGGCCTATGTGCATCTCTGCAGCAATGAAACCATTGGCGGGGTCGAATTCGCAAACTGGCCCGAGCCGCAAGCCTACGGCGCGCCCGATGTGCCGCTGGTGGTCGATGCCTCCAGTCATTTTCTGTCGCGTCCGATGGATGTGGCGCGCACCGGCATGGTCTATGCCGGCGCGCAGAAAAATGCGGGTCCCGCAGGTGTCACGATGGTGATCGTGCGGCGCGACCTGTTGGGTCACGCCATGTCGATCTGTCCCACCGCTTTCGACTACGCCAACGTGGCTGCAGAGCAGTCACGCTATAACACCCCGCCGACCTACGCCATATACATTGCGGGCCTGGTGTTCAAATGGATCAAGGCGCAGGGCGGTCTGGCGGGCATGGAAGCGGCCAACATCGAGAAGGCCCGACTGCTGTATGGCTATCTCGACAGCACTGATTTTTATACGAATCCGATTCACGATCCCGTGCGTTCCCGCATGAACGTGCCGTTTCTGTTGCGTGACGAGTCGCACAACGACGCCTTTCTCACCGGGGCCGCCGCAAGCGGTCTGATGCAGCTCAAAGGGCACAAGAGTGTGGGCGGCATGCGCGCCTCCATCTACAACGCCTTGCCCCTCGCCGGCGTTCAAGCACTGGTCCAGTACATGTCCGAGTTCGAGCGCCGCCATGGATGACATGCTCAAGAACACCTTGCGCCCCTTGCGCGAAAAGATCGATCGGATCGACGCTCAGGTGCTCGATCTGCTCAACGAGCGCGCCCGCACCGCTCAGGAAGTCGGTGTGCTCAAGCACGCGGCGGCGGCCGACCCCCAGGTGCTGCGCCCCGAGCGCGAAGCCGATGTGATTCGTGCGCTTCAGGCGCGCAATGCAGGTCCGCTGCCCCCCAGTGCCATTGCATCGGTATGGACAGAAGTGATGTCGGCATGCCGGGGTCTGGAGCGTGCGTTGTCGGTTGCCTATCTGGGGCCGCAAGGTTCGTTTTCGGAACAGGCGGCATTCGAGCACTTCGGCCATGCGGTGACTGCCGTGCCGCTTACCTCATTCGACGACGTGTTCAGGGCGGTCGAGACCGGGCAGGCTGATGTGGGGATGGTGCCTGTGGAGAATTCCACCGAGGGCGCCGTCAATCGCAGCCTTGATCTGTTGCTCAATGCGCACGTCGAAGTGCTGGGCGAGCGCTCGATCGTGATCCGCCACTGCCTCATGACACAGTCCGGCAATCTGGAGGGAGTGAAGGCCGTGATGGCGCACCCCCAGGCGTTGGCGCAATGCCAGGAATGGCTGACCCGCAATCAGCCCGGGCTTGAACGGGTGGCCGCGTCCAGCAATGCAGAGGCTGCGCGCATGGCGGGGCAGGACAGCACCATTGCTGCGATTGCCGGTGAGCCGGCCGCGCTTGCCTGGGGCCTGAATATCGTGTCCGCGGGCATCCAGGACGATGCCAATAACCGCACGCGATTCCTTGCCATCGGAAAGATGGTGACCTTGCCCAGCGGACGGGACAAGACCAGTCTGATTCTGGCGGTACCCAACCGGGCGGGAGCGGTGTACGAAATGCTGGCACCGTTGGCGCGCAATGGCGTGTCGATGACGCGTTTCGAGTCCCGGCCCGCACGTAATGGTCAATGGGACTATTACTTCTATGTCGATGTGCTGGGTCATCGCGACGACCTGCCTGTGAAGCAGGCGCTGGAGACGCTATCGGGCCAGACGGCCTTCATGAAGGTTCTGGGCTCCTATCCCGCACAGTGACTGCGCGAGGGCAGGGGCTGCCAGCGCCTGTCCCCTGTGTTGCCACCTGCCATGAACGACCGTTAATACATGAATGATTCCCATCGTCCCGCAGATGTTGCCGACTCCTCGCCTCCCGACCATGCGCCCCTGACACTGGCTGTGGTGGGGGTCGGGTTGATCGGTGGCTCATTTGCCGCCGCACTGCGACAGGCTTGCCGAGTGACCCGCGTGCTGGGCGTGGGCAGGCAACCCGCCACGCTGCAGAAAGCACTGGATCTGGGACTGATCGATGCCGTGGTCGATGCGCCGACCGCCGCGGCCCAGGCCGATCTGGTGATGCTGGCCGTGCCTGTTGGCGCCATGCATGACACCCTGCGACGCATGGCGCCTTTCCTGCAGGATCATACGGTGCTCACCGATGCGGGCAGCACCAAGACCACTGTGGTTCAGGCCGCCCGCGAGGCATTGGGCACGCGGATAGGGCAGTTCGTTCCGGGGCACCCCATAGCCGGTGCCGAATCCAGTGGGCCCGAGGCGGCCCGCGCGACCCTTTATCAAGGCAAGCAGGTGGTGCTCACCCCCTTGCCGGAGAACAGTGCGCAGAGTCTGGCGTGCGTCACGCAGGCGTGGCAGGCATGCGGGGCGATTGTTCGTTGCATGACGGCGCTCGAGCATGATCAGGTCTTGGGCTCGGTCAGCCATCTGCCGCATTTGCTCTCTGCTGTCTACATGGCCCAGGTGGCGACATCGAGCGACGCCGCCATTCGCCTGGACATGGCGGGCAGCGGTTTCCGTGATTTCACCCGGATCGCGGCTGGCTCGCCTGAAATGTGGCGCGATATTTTTCTGTCCAATGCCCAGGCGCTCCGCATGGAATTGGATTCCGTCAGAAAGCTCCTGGACGATGTCGACGGTGCGTTGGCGCGTGGCGATGGTGCTGCGCTTGAATCCCTGCTGGATGTTGCGGCGCAAGCTCGCCGCACCTGGCCGCTTCCCCGAAAGGCCTGACCTTGACCTCTTTCATTGATCTGCCGCATGTGGCGAGCGCCACCGGCAGCATGCAGTTGCCAGGCTCCAAGAGCATCTCCAATCGCGTGCTGCTGCTGGCAGCATTGGCCTGCGGGCGCACCACGATCGAGGGCCTGCTCGATTCGGACGATACCAAGGTCATGCTCGATGCCTTGTCCACGCTGGGCGTGGACGTGGTCAAAACGGGTCAGGATTCGGTCGACGTCACGGGGGCTGACGGGCGTTTCGCTTCGCAGGCGATACTGTTCATGGGCAATGCCGGAACGGCCATTCGACCATTGACGGCGGCGCTCGCCATGCTTGGCGGCGATTACCATCTGTCGGGCGTGGCACGTATGCACGAGCGACCCATCGGCGACCTGGTGGACGCCTTGCGCAGTCTTGGCGCAGAGCTCGCCTATACGGGGCAGACAGGCTACCCGCCGTTGCACATCGGTGTGTTTGGCGAGTCTGGCTCGCCACAGCTAGAGCAGAGTGTCCGTACCGTTCAGGTGCAGGGCGCGGTGTCCAGTCAGTTTCTGACTGCCTTGCTGATGGCCGCCCCCCTGTTCACCCGCCGCACGGGTCAGTCGCTGGCCATCGAGGTCGTGGGCGAATTGATTTCCAAGCCCTACATCGCCATCACGCTCAATCTGATGGCACGTTTCGGCGTGGAAGTCACCCGCGAAGGGTGGTCCAGATTCATCATTCAGCCCCAGGCCCAGTACCGATCCCCAGGGGTCATCCGAGTCGAGGGTGATGCGTCGTCCGCCTCGTATTTTCTGGCGCTTGGTGCCATAGGCGGGGGACCGGTCACGGTGCAGGGCGTCGATGCCGATAGCATCCAGGGCGACATTGCGTTTGCGCAGACGCTCACCGACATGGGCGCCACGATCACGTATGGCAAGGGCTCGATCACGGCGCAGGGCATTTCCGTTTTTCATGGGCAACGACTGCGTGCGTTCGATACCGACTTCAATTTGATTCCCGACGCCGCCATGACGGCGGCCGCGCTGGCTCTCTTCGCCGACGGGCCTTGCCGACTGCGCAATATAGGCAGTTGGCGTGTCAAGGAAACCGACCGCATTCACGCCATGGCCACGGAATTGACCAAGCTCGGCGCACGAGTGGAGAGTGGCCCGGACTGGTTGCATATCACCCCGCCCGAGCCCGACCAATGGCGCGATGCGCACATTGAAACCTGGGACGATCACCGCATGGCAATGTGCTTTTCCCTGGCCGCGTTTGGTCCGGCTGCCGTGCGCATTCTCGATCCGGGGTGCGTGGCCAAAACTTTCCCCGACTATTTTGATGTCTATGGCGCACTGGTGGGTGTGCCACAGCAAGGACTTTCGGTATGAGCGAGATTGTCAGCACAGCGGGTAGCAGCCCCGTCATAACGATCGATGGGCCCACCGCGTCCGGCAAGGGAACGGTTGCTCACCGGGTCGCGCAGGCCTTGGGATGGACCGTGCTCGATAGCGGCGTGCTCTATCGATTGACTGCGCTGGCGGCACTGCAGCGCCAGGTCGCCACCGAGGATGAGCGCGCCCTGGCCGACCTTGCCCTGTCACTGGCGGTCTCGTTCGACGATGGCGCCATTCTGTTCGAAGGCAAGGATGTCCAGGAGGCAGTGCGCGAGGAGCGCGTGGGCAATCTGGCCTCCAGAATTGCGGCGCTGGCACCTGTGCGTGAGGCGCTGCTGGCCCGGCAGCGTGCTTTTCAGCGTCCTCCTGGTCTGGTGGCCGATGGGCGCGATATGGGAACCGTCGTGTTTCCCGATGCGCCACTGAAGATTTTCCTGGTGGCAGATGCCGAGGCGCGCGCACAGCGGCGGGCTAACCAGTTGAAGGAAAAGGGGATTTCTGCTAATCTTACCGACCTGCTGCGCGATTTGCGCGAGCGGGATGCCCGCGACATGCAGCGCACACATGCGCCGCTTGTTGCAGCAAAGGATGCAACGGTGCTTGATTCGTCCAATCTCTCGATTGACGAAACCACGGAACGCATCCTCGCGCTATGGCATGGGCGAACCGCCGGATCGGGTTTGCCTGCTGGCGTGCAGGGCTTATAGGTTCGGTCTGATCAGGACTGGGCTGGCGGGTGTGCATCATGCACCCGTGTCTGTGTAGTGTGTAGTCAATCGTCCCGGATCGAATGGGCCGCGTCAGCCGACGGGTGAATTCGTGAAGGTTTTTGAACTCCACTGGGGCATCGCATATCGCATGTTCTGGTGCGTTGTATAACAGGGCCGCATTGCGGCCAATGGATCGTTATTCATGTCATCCCAACCCTCGACCGCCCTTGGCGGTGAAAGTTTTGCCGACCTCTTCGCGGAAAGCGTCAAGCACCAGGACATGAAGTCCGGTGAAGTGATCAGCGCCGAAGTCGTCCGCGTCGACCGCAACTTTGTGGTCGTGAACGCCGGCCTGAAGTCCGAAGGTCACATCCCCCTCGAAGAGTTCCTCAACGACCAGGGCGAACTTGAAGTCAACGTCGGTGACTTCGTCTCCGTGGCCATCGATTCGCTCGAAAACGGCCTGGGCGACGTCAACCTGTCGCGTGACCGCGCCAAGCGCCTGTCCGCATGGATGGGTCTCGAACAGTCCCTGGAAAACGGCGAGCTCGTCACCGGCACCATCACCGGCAAGGTCAAGGGCGGCCTGACAGTCATCACCAACGGTATCCGCGCATTCCTGCCGGGTTCGCTGGTCGACCTGCGTCCTGTCAAGGACACCACGCCGTACGAAGGCAAGACCCTGGAATTCAAAGTCATCAAGCTTGATCGCAAGCGCAACAACGTTGTGCTGTCGCGTCGTCAAGTGCTCGAAGCCAGCATGGGTGAAGAGCGTCAGAAGTTGCTCGAAACGTTGCACGAAGGTGCAATCGTCAAGGGCGTGGTCAAGAACATCACCGACTACGGCGCGTTCGTGGACCTGGGCGGCATCGATGGCTTGCTGCACATCACCGACATGGCATGGCGTCGTGTGCGTCATCCTTCCGAAGTCCTGCAAGTGGGTCAGGAAGTCGAAGCCAAGGTTCTGAAGTTCGACCAGGAAAAGAGCCGCGTCTCGCTGGGCGTGAAGCAACTGGGCGAAGATCCCTGGGTGGGCCTGGCTCGCCGCTACCCGCAAAGCACCCGTCTGTTCGGCAAGGTCACCAACCTCACCGACTACGGCGCCTTTGTGGAAGTCGAGGCTGGCATCGAAGGTCTGGTGCACGTTTCCGAAATGGACTGGACCAACAAGAACGTCGATCCGCGCAAGGTTGTCACCTTGGGCGAAGAAGTCGAAGTCATGGTTCTGGAAATCGACGAAGACCGTCGCCGCATTTCGCTGGGCATGAAGCAATGCCGTGCCAACCCGTGGGAAGATTTCTCCACGAACTTCAAGCGTGGCGACAAGGTGCGTGGCGCGATCAAGTCGATCACCGACTTTGGCGTGTTCGTCGGTCTGCCCGGCGGCATCGATGGTCTGGTTCACCTCTCCGACCTGTCATGGGCCGAGACCGGTGAAGAAGCCGTTCGCAACTTCAAGAAGGGCGATGAGATCGAAGCCATCGTTCTGGGTATCGACACGGATAAAGAACGCATCTCGTTGGGTATCAAGCAGTTGGAAGGCGACCCCTTCAACAACTTCGCTGCCACCTACGAGAAGGGTGCCGTTGTTCCTGGTACGGTGAAGTCGGTTGAGCCCAAGGGCGCGGTCGTCACGCTGTCCCTGGATGTCGAAGGCTACCTGCGCGCTTCCGAAATTTCGTCGGGTCGCGTTGAAGATGCCACGACCGCGCTGAAGGAAGGCGAGAACATCGAAGCCATGATCATCAACGTCGATCGCAAGGCGCGTTCGATCCAGTTGTCGATCAAGGCCCGTGACAACGCCGAAACCAGCGACTCGTTGCAGCGCATGTCCGAAGCCAGCGCCTCGTCAGGCACCACCAATCTGGGTGCGTTGCTCAAGGCGAAGCTGGATCAGGCACGCAACGACGGCTAAGCCGTGACCAAGTCGGAACTGATTGCCGCATTGGCGGCCCGCTATCCTCAGTTGGCCGCCCGCGACACCGATTTCGCGGTCAAGACCGTTCTCGACGCGATGACCCAGGCACTTGCCGCGGGTCAGCGCATCGAAATCCGCGGTTTTGGCAGCTTTTCGCTGTCTCAGCGGTCACCGCGTGTCGGGCGCAATCCTAAATCCGGTGAACAAGTGCTGGTACCTGGCAAACAGGTGCCGCACTTCAAGGCGGGCAAGGAACTGCGTGAGCGAGTCGACCTGGATGTGCAAACGCCAGTGCGGGCAACAGAATCCAGTGAGGTCGAAGTCACGCCGCTCGGTTTGGCTGCGTTACACTAAACCTTCGTTCGCAATGCGAAAGGCTGCTTCGGCAGCCTTTTTCATTTTTCGCTGATCGGGTGCGTTGGCCGCCGGGTCGCTTACAATTGCCGTCTCGCATTTTCTGTCGCGTGATCCATGCGCTATATCGTCTGGGTATTGAGGTTGGTGATATTCGTCGCAGTGCTGATGTTTGCACTGAAGAACACTCAACCGGTGTCGGTGACGTTCTTCACCGATCGTGTATTGCACGACGTGCCGCTCATTGTGGTCATGCTCGTGGTATTCGTGGTGGGCACCTTGTTTGGTTTGCTGCTGACCATACCCGCCACCATGCGCCGACGTCGGGAAGCGCTGCGCCTGCGCAAGGAGCTTGACCGTGTCCAGGCCCAGTTGAACGGGCAAACGCCTGTGGCAACGCTTCCGCCTGAGGCGGTTGCGCCCATGTCTCCACTTTGATCTCAGGGAGACATTGCCGTGGATTTTGAACCCTGGTGGCTGATCTTTCTGCCTTTGCTGTTTGGGTTGGGGTGGCTGGCGGCACGCGTGGACATCCGGCAGATGTTGTCGGAAACGCGCATGCTGCCGGACTCCTACTTTCGCGGTTTGAATTTTCTGCTCAACGAAGAGCCCGACCGTGCGATTGATGCCTTCGTCGAAGTGGCGAAACTCGATCCCGAAACGACTGAGCTTCACTTTGCACTGGGCAGCCTGTTCCGTCGGCGTGGCGAAATGGAACGTGCCATCCGTGTGCATCAAAGTCTGCTCAGCCGTGCCGATCTTCCGCAGGCGCAGCGTGAGCATGCCCAGCACGAACTGGCCCAGGACTTCCTGAAGGCCGGCATGCTCGACCGGGCCGAATCAGGCTTTGAGCAGATGAAGGACTCGCGCTTTGCGTTGCCTGCGCTGCAGTCGCTGATACGCATCTATGAATCCGAACATGATTGGGCGCGAGCGATCGATTCGGTCAAGACCTTGCGCGGTCTGGTCGACGAGCCGGTTCCCCAGTTGGTGCACTACCATTGTGAGCAGGCGCATCTGGCGCTGGCGAATACGCCACCCGATATCGATGCCGCCCACCAGGCGCTGGACGCCGCCGAACATGCGGCCAGCGACAGCGACCGCGAAGGTGCCACACGCGCATCGTCGGTGCGTATCGCCATGCTGCGTGCACGCATTGCCGCGCAGGAAGGTCATCCCAAGCAGGAGCGCCTGCACCTTGCCAGCGTGCTGAGCATGGCACCCGATTATGTCGGTCTGGTCGCCGAATCATTGCTGCAGAATTACGTCGACGCGGGTGAGGACGCGCAGGGGCTTGCTCTGCTGACCGCCCACTACGACAAGTACCCCTCGCTGGACCTGTTCAACGTCGTCTTTCGTGCGCTGCGTACGCAACAAGGCCCAACCGTGGCCTGGACGTTCGCGCGCCAGGCGCTGCAGCACCATCCTTCGCTGCTGGGCCTGGACCGCCTGCTCGAAGCAGAACTGGCTGCCAAGGATGGCGTCAGTGATCAGGGGCCGGTCGTGGGCACCGACATGAACCTGCTTCGCAGTCTGATTCATAAACATACCCAACGCCTGGACCGCTACGCCTGCCGCAAGTGTGGCTTTCAGGCGCGGCGCTTCTACTGGCAATGCCCGGGATGCAACGCCTGGGAGACTTACGCACCAAAGCGTCTGGAAGAATTGCAATGAAGTCGTTTCCTTTTAAAGCTGTCGCCGGCGCACGTGTGCTCGTGGTGGGTGACCTCATGCTCGATCGCTATTGGTTCGGCGAGGTCGACCGTATTTCGCCTGAAGCACCCGTGCCTGTCGTCAAAGTCATCCGTCGTGAAGATCGTCTTGGTGGCGCTGCCAACGTGGCGCGCAACATCGTGGCGCTCGGCGGGCAAGCCAGTCTGATCGGGTTCGTTGGTGCAGACGAAGCCGGTGACGCGATCCGCAGATTGGCCGAGCAGGCCGGGATAGAAACCGCGCTGGTCGTAGATGCCGATATGCCCACGACGCTCAAAATGCGTGTGCTGGGGCGTCAGCAACAACTGTTGCGTGTCGATTTCGAGGCCACCCCGTCGGCGCAGGCGCTGGACGCCCTGTATCAAGCGGTGCTCGATCAGGTATCCTGGGCCGATGTCCTCGTGCTGTCCGACTATGCCAAGGGCGCCCTGACGCAGGTCGAGATGTTGATGGATGCCGCGCGCGCGAAGGGTGTTTCCGTGCTGGTCGATCCCAAGGGCGACGATTACTCGCGCTATCGCGGCGCCGCGCTGGTCACGCCCAATCGCGCCGAAATGCAGCAGGCCGTGGGACGTTGGGCGACCGAGGCCGAACTGGATCAACGTGCCCAGACACTGCGTCAGGCCTTGTCGCTTGAGGCGCTGCTGGTCACCCGATCCGAGCAGGGCATGACGCTGTTCACCGCTGATGGGCGAGATCATGTGGATGCCCAGGCGCACGAGGTTTTCGATGTGTCAGGCGCAGGCGATACCGTCCTGGCGACCCTGGCGGTCACACGCGCAGCAGGGCTGACCTGGTCCGAAGCCATGAGATGGGCGAATCGAGCGGGCGGCATCGTGGTCGGAAAACTTGGCACGTCCATTGTGACGGCTGCGGAACTGGAAGAGGAAATACGATGATCGTTGTCACAGGTGCAGCAGGGTTTATCGGCAGCAACATTGTTCGCGGCCTGAACCAGCGTGGGGAGCACGACATTCTGGCGGTCGATGATCTGACCGAGGGCGATAAATTCGTCAATCTGGTCGATTGCAGCATTGCCGATTACATGGATCGCAATGACTTTCGCAGCCGGGTGCGCAATGACACCTTGCCGACGATTCGTGCCGTGATTCATCAGGGCGCATGTTCAGACACCACTGAGCGCAACGGGCTCTACATGATGGATAACAACTACCGGGTCACCCTGGAGTTGTTCGAGTATTGTCAGTCCCATCGCATCCCTTTTTTGTACGCGTCATCGGCAGCGGTATATGGTGGCTCGTCCGTCTATGCAGAAGACCCTGCCAACGAGGGGCCGCTGAATGTCTACGGTTATTCGAAGCTGCTTTTCGACCAGGTCTTGCGCCGACGCATGCACACGCTCACGGCACAGGTCGTCGGGTTACGTTACTTCAACGTGTATGGCGGACATGAGCAGCACAAGGGCCGCATGGCGTCGGTGGCCTTTCACAACATGAACCAGTTCCTGGCTGATGGCCACGTCCGCCTGTTCGCGGGTTGGGACGGCTATGTGGATGGCGGGCAAAGCCGCGATTTCATTTCCGTGCAGGATGTGGTGGCTGTGAACCTGCACTTTCTGGACAACCCCCAGGTCTCCGGCATTTTCAATTGTGGAACCGGTCGCGCTCAGCCCTTCAACGATGTGGCTGCGGCCGTCGTCAACACACTGCGTGCCGAAAAGGGCCAGGCCCCCTTGCCGCTGGACGCGCTGGTGGCCGAAGGGTTGTTGCGCTATATCCCCTTTCCTGACGATCTCAAGGGCCGCTATCAGAGCTTCACGCAGGCTGACATCAGCGCTCTGCGCGCAAGCGGTTTCACCGCCAGCATGCGCGATGTCACGCAAGGGGTGGGGGAGTACGTCAGCTACTGGCGTGCACGCGGCGCAAGGTAGGTAGTTGCTCGCTGGGGCAGAACTGTCTCATTCATCGGCAACGCAGGGCGGCCTGCGGGCATGATGGCTTCTTTGGAACGACAGTCCACAGGAGCCTTTCGATGATGTTCTCCCCCTTTTTCCGACCATCGACAACGACAGTCCTTTTTGCCACGCATGCGCGGCGTGTGCGTCAGGCCGGCATGCTGGTGTGCTGCCTGGGCTTGTATGGTCCGGCCCACGCGCTGGATGTCAACCAGGCTACGGTCGACCAGCTTGAAGCACTGCGCGGGCTGGGCGCCAAGACAGCAGCGCTGATCGTCAAGGAGCGCGCCCGCGGGGGGCCCTACGAGTCAATGGACAATCTGGCTGAACGGGTCAAGGGGCTGGGTGTGAAAAAGGCCCGTGTGCTGGAGGCGGCCGGTTTGCGTGCCGGGCCTTCACTATCGCCAGCCTCCACCGTCAAGCCTTCACCCGCACAGGCGGGCATCGTCAAGCCTGGGGCACCGGCAGGTGCCCAGGCACAACCCAGGGCGCGCCGTCCGATGCAGGCACCTGCCGCCACACCGGGATCGCGTTAGGCGGTTTATGATTGTCCGCATGAAAAATTATCCCACGCTCGAACAAACCGTAGGCAATACCCCCCTGGTGCGCCTGCAACGCATTCCCGGCCAGGAAAACGCGCGCCGCAACAACGTCATTCTGGGCAAGCTTGAGGGCAATAATCCGGCCGGATCGGTCAAGGATCGGCCCGCATTGTCCATGATCATGCGTGCCGAGGCCCGGGGGGATATCAAACCGGGCGATACCTTGATCGAAGCCACCAGCGGCAATACCGGCATCGCCCTGGCAATGGTGGCCGCCATGCGCGGCTATCGCATGATCCTGATCATGCCGGACAATCTCTCGGTCGAGCGGCGTGCCGCCATGACCGCCTACGGCGCACAATTGATTCTGACGCCTGCCGCCGAAGGTGGCATGGAATTCGCACGCGATCTGGCCACGAGAATGCAGTCAGAGGGCAAGGGCCGGGTACTCGATCAGTTTGCCAATAGCGACAATCCGCTCGCGCACCAGCTGGGCACCGGGCCCGAGCTCTGGCAGCAGACCGATGGCACCCTCACGCACTTCGTCAGTGCAATGGGCACCACGGGCACCATCATGGGTGTCTCGTCTTACCTGAAGTCGCAGAATGCCTCGATTCGTGTGGTGGGTGCGCAGCCCGCAGAAGGCTCTCAAATTCCAGGAATACGCAAGTGGCCAGAGGCCTATATGCCCGCCATTTTCAACAGCGCGTTGGTTGACGCCTACGAACTGATCGAACAGGCCGAGGCAGAGGACATGGCACGACGTCTGGCTGCAGAGGAAGGCATATTCGCCGGCATATCGGCCGCAGGCGCACTGGTGGCTGCGCTCAGGGTGGCACAGACCGTCGAGAACGCCACGATCGCATTCATCGTGTGTGACCGTGGCGATCGTTATCTGTCCACCGGCGTGTTCAACGCCTGAGGCAGTGAGGGCTGCCGCAGGCGGCCCCGCGGTTACTGTCTGGTCTTCAGCTCTGAGGCCAGATCCGCCACCGAGGTGGCATAAAAGTAGCTGCGGTTGTAGTGCGTCAGGGCAAAAAAGTTTGGGGTGCCCGTGCGGTACTGCACCGTGCCGTACTGATCGTCGGGCAGGTTGATGACACCCATGCGGTGGCGAGTCCATGGCGTGCTGGCATCTGCGCTGGCACGTGCGCCTGCAGTCTGCATCTGTGACCAGTCAAGATGAGGCTCCAGGCCGCCATCGACCAGTGCCGAAGGATCCGATGGCAAGGTCACCGGTGCAAATACAGGCAGTCCGCGCTGCCACCCATGCGCGGCCAGGAAGTTACCCACCGACAAGATGGCGTCACGCGTGCTGTTGGTGAGGTCGATGATGCCATCACCGTCACCATCTACCGCATAGCGCTCGATGCTGCCCGGCATGAACTGCGACATGCCGATCGCACCTGCGTAGGACCCCTGTGTGCCAACATCCAGTTTGCCTGTCATGACCAGGCTCAGGAAGTCGCTGAGCTGATTGCGAAACATCTCCTGGCGGTCGGGCCGGCTGGGGTCGGGATAGCGGAACGCGAGGGTGTAGAGCGCATCAAGTACGGAAAACGACCCCATATTCCGGGCATAGTTGGTCTCCACGCCGATGATTGCCACGATGATCTCGGCCGGCACGCCAAATCGCTGCGATGCCTGATCCAGGGTTGCCTGGTTGGCATTCATGAACTCAACACCCCAACGAATGCGCACGGGTTCCACCACACGCTTGCGATAGACCGTCCAGCTGCGCACGACTTTCTTGCCTGCGGCTGCAGGGGCGATCAATTTGGCAACTGTCGGGTTGTATTGGGCGGATTGCAGAATGGTGTTGAGTTGTTCCGCTGGCAGGTTGCGCTCGGTAGCGAGGGACTGCACGTAAGCATTCAGATCGCCATCAATGCGACTGGATGCCGGTTTTTCAACAACGGGGGGCGACGCGGCGGGCGTCTTGGTAGAAGGGCCAGGTGCGGGTCTGGACTGAGGGGCAGCGCAAGCAGAAATTGCGAACGCGAGCATGCCGATTTGCAGGAAACGCCATCTGGTGAACATAATCCTTCCTTATGGAGACACTCTATCTTACCCACCCCGCGTGCCGTCTGCATGATATGGGCGACTGGCACCCCGAATGTCCACAGAGGCTGGATGCCATCAATGACCAGATGCTGGCCAGTGGTCTCATCAACTATGTGGTCGCCCAGGAGGCCGGTCCGGCCGACCGGGCCGCGCTTGAACGCGCACATGATCCCGCCTACGTCGCGTCCATTCTGGACGGCGGACCGCTTGAGGGAACCCGAATGCTGGACCCGGACACGCTGCAGGGCCCCCATACGGCCCAAGCTGCACTGCATGCCGCAGGCGCAGGAATTGCTGCCGTTGATGCAGTGATGGGCGGGCAGGCGGCGACGGCCTTCTGCGCAGTACGACCACCAGGTCACCATGCCTGCCGCGATCGGGCCATGGGCTTCTGTTTCTTCAACAATGTTGCTGTCGCAGCGCACCATGCGATGCATTATCATGGCATCAAGCGCATCGCGGTGATTGATTTCGATGTTCATCACGGCAACGGTACGGAAGATATATTTGCCGGTGACGATCGGGTGTTGATGTGCAGTTTCTTCCAGCACCCGTTTTATCCGAACAGCGGTGCAGAGCAGGTAGCTGCGAATATGGTCAACGTTCCGGTGCCGGCCTACACGCCGGTGTCTACCATCCGCCAGTGGGTAGTGGACGCATGGTTGCCTCGGCTGCATGCACACCGGCCCGAGCTGATACTGGTCTCGGCTGGCTTCGATGCGCATCGCGAAGATGATATGGGTCAACTCGGTCTGGTCGAGGCTGATTATGTCTGGTTGACCGAGCAGATCGTGGGCATCGCCGATCAGTACGCGGCGGGTCGAATCGTCAGCATGCTCGAGGGCGGCTATAACCTCTCGGCGTTGGGCAGAAGCGTGGTGGCGCATGTACGCGCCCTTGCGAAGCTGTAGAATCGAACCGGTTTCAAGTCTTATATAAGAATTCATTTCTGGAGATCGCTGGATGAAGGTACTTGTCCCAGTCAAACGTGTGGTTGACTACAACGTTAAAGTTCGTGTGAAGTCGGATCAGTCCGGCGTCGACATTGCCAACGTCAAGATGTCGATGAATCCCTTCGATGAGATTGCTGTCGAAGAGGCCACGCGCCTGAAAGAGAAGGGTGCCGTGACCGAGGTGGTTGCCGTGTCCTGCGGCGTGGCACAGTCCCAAGAGACCTTGCGCACAGCCATGGCCATCGGTGCCGACCGGGGTATCTTGGTTCAGACCGATGTCGAGCTGCAGCCCCTGGCCGTGGCCAAGCTCCTGCGCGCCGTCGTTGACAAAGAGCAACCCCAACTGGTGATTTTGGGAAAGCAGGCCATCGATGACGACGCCAACCAGACCGGTCAGGCGCTGGCTGCGCTGCTGGACTGGCCCCAGGCTACCTTCGCCAGCAAAGTCGAGCTGGGCGAGGGCACTGTCAAAGTGACGCGCGAAGTCGACGGCGGTCTTGAAACCATCGAGCTGAAGTTGCCCGCGATTGTCACCACCGATTTGCGCTTGAACGAGCCACGCTACGTGACCTTGCCCAACATCATGAAGGCCAAGAAGAAGCAGTTGGACAATGAAACGCCTGAGTCACTGGGTGTCGATGCCAGCCCGCGCCTGAAAACACTGAAAGTTGTCGAACCTGCCGCGCGCAAAGCCGGTATCA
>Ga0265296_1002144_pt1 | contig 20536 bp, 19 predicted proteins | sample MunlanPumphouse1_FD_189073 | JGI IMG/M metagenome (GOLD analysis project Ga0265296, IMG submission 189073) | Groundwater microbial communities from a municipal landfill in Southern Ontario, Canada - Pumphouse #1 | ecosystem: Environmental > Aquatic > Deep subsurface > Groundwater | place...
GGCAAGGACTTCAAAAGCTCCTCTGTCGGCTCGTCAAAAGTTCCCTCATTTAAGGCCACGGTAAAACTATGATTTTCCGGGTTGTAACGCAAAATTCCATCAAGCCCACGACTACCGGCCGCCCACTGACCATCTAATTTCATTTTATCGCCCACATCAACCACTAATTTTTTTCCACTTTTCGTAGTAACAACCCAACCATCTTTAATTAATTTTTCTATGGTTTCCAAATCATCTTTAACTTTTTCTCTTCGTTCGGTCGCTCTTTTTTTGTAGATACCATAATCCGCCAGTTCTTTATCGCTTAATTCGTCAACCGGCGTTTTTCGGAGATCGGCTGGTTTTTTTTCTTGATCTATAAAAAATTGTAAAACATCATTAAAGGGCATTCTGTGGGCGTAACCGACAAATCTTCTATCTGAAGTTTCATAAATATGTTTACCGCTTGTACTTCCGCCCGACGTTGGATAGTGTTCCGAACCCTTAATGCCGGGAAAAGTAAAATTATCATCTTGAGTAACAAATTCCACTGCTTTTTCCCAAGCCCGCTTCTCTTCTTCGCTTTCAAACTTCAGCAAACCAAACTTCGTAAAGACCTCAAACATTTCCCTGGTCGCCGAAGTATTGCGATCGGACCAAATTCCGTGATGATCGGCATTCCAGGTCTCCATGGATTTTATTTCTCCGGTTTTTGGGTCAACTTTTTCCTCCACTTCTCGAAAAATGCCGTCGGCCTGATTGGTATCAATGTTTAGCGCCCCGAGCCGACGATAGCCGGGCGGGACATAAGCGCCCTTTTTCACGTCAATTCCCGCCTTTTTCCAAAGCGCGACCGCTCCTTGGCCATCAAGATCAGAATAAGCACCCATGCAAAAACCTCTTTTGGGATCCCAGCCGCCTCGGTGATGGACAATCAATTCTTGCAGAGCAAAAAACTTTTTCGCCGCTTCGGTGATTAGTTCATTCTCCGCCGCCACGCCCGCCTCTTCAAGCGCTACGTCCAATATCTCCAACTCTTCCTTTTTTTTCTTATAGTCGGCCGCAAGTTTTTCTATCGCAGCCGCTTCCTCTTTCGCTCCAGGTTTTCTACTTTTTATTTTTAGAGATTCTAATTTTTCTTCCGCTCTGGCCACTTCTGTCCTTGCCTTAGCTCTCGCCTTAACCAATTCATCTGCTCTTGCTCTCGCCTCGTCCGGGCCAATTTTTTCTTTCGCCCGAATTTCCGCCGCTTTCTTTTCAATTATTTTATTATCAATATCTTCTAGGCGTATATTTTCTCCGAGCATGGATTCAAACTCACCCCACTGAACTTCGTGCAGCCGCTCGAGAATCGCTTTCCCTTCCGGCGTGGATAAATTTTGCAGATATTCTTTAAAATGCAAAGTTATCTCATCTATATCTCTATCACCTATTTTCCCTTTCCCTACCCCCTCTTCTCTCACCTTAAATATCTCTCCCAACTGCCGGCCTTCCTTTTCTGCCAATAATTCATCAAACAATCTCTCGTGCGCTATAAACGCCGCCGTAGAATATTTTTTATGTTCTTCTTTATGTTTTTCAAAATAATCTTCAATTTCCTTTTTGGCGAGTTCCGGCCGAGCGGCATATTGTTTCAAAAGAAAATTATACCACTCATCCCAACTCCACCGTGCGCCTTCATGGTACTTGGCCCCTTTTTCTCCGTGCTCGCCTACCGTTTCTTCAGCCGTTCCTTCTTCTAATTTATCAACTCCGGGAAACACCGTTTTCCCTGTCTTTTTATAAAAAACGCCTTTCGCCGGTCCCTTGCTCCGTTCCCTCGCCGGCCCTCTCAGTTCTTTTTCGTGTCCTACAGCCACCTCTACAAATTTTTCGGACGGCCCCTCTTTCACTTTCAGAAGAATTTCCGGAGTGATTTTTCCGGCCTCAATATCTTCCAATAATGTTTTTGCCGCCTCAACTCGCGCCCCCCGGGGGTAGGCGCGATATTCTTCTATATAAGTTAAAACATCCCCGTATGTTTTTCCGGATTTTTTTAATTCTTTATAAATCGCAGTGACCCTTTCTTCCCTTTCTCTTTTCTTTCTTGCTCCTTCGGTCTCAGGGACTGCTTCCCCTTTTTGTCTCGGCGCACGCGGCCTTCTTTCCGGGGCGGATGGGGTTTTGGGTGACGCTTCGGGCGGCTTTGCTGCGGCTATTTTATCCGGAACTATTTCCGGCTCTTTTTTTTCTTGTACTGGAGGCACGGCTCGAAGAGGCGGTCTTTTTCCCCGCTGTCTATCTCCCAATTTTCCTCGCAAGGACTGCAAAACTTCGGCCTTTTCAAACGGCCGCCATTCTCCAGCCGATTCGGCTGCCTGACGTTCTTTTTTTCTTGCCGCGGCTCTTTTTTTCCTTGCTCCTTTTTCTTCGCGCCCGCCCTCTTCACCCCCGCTCCTTCTACTTACGCGCTCCGCTCCTTCTTGTCTCTCTTCCCGCTCTTCATCCTTATTCCTTCTCCTTTCCTCCTCTTCTTCTTGTTCTTCCTTATCGGCCTCAGCCGGAGCGCCTTCTTCGCCGCCGCGATGACCACGTCTCGCCATAAATTTATTAATTAACAACCTAATAAAAAATTAAATTTGGGCAGACCCAAATTTTTCAATCATTTCTTGTTTGATTTTTATAATCTCTTCTTGTATCATCTCGTCAAAATTCGGCACTTTGTTTTTTATAAATTCCGCCGCTGCCAAATCGGCGTCTTTGCCGCCAAGAATTTTTTCAAATTCATCTTTGTCCGTTTCGGAAAGCTGCTCCATAATGCGAAGCATTAATCTTTTCTGAACAACCGTCGACATCATTTCTACCATTTTAATTTTTTGCTCATCGGGCAATGGCTCAAGCCCCAGCGCTTCAATAATATTTGCTTCCAGGAGTTTTTTGTCCATAAAATAAATTTAAATAATTTATGAAAAATTTCATGGCGGGTCCGAAGGGATTTGAATGCTCCTCGGTGCAAATTCGACCGCAACGGACTTCCTGGGTGAGGGTTCTTCAAAACTTCAGACAAATTTGTGAAACCAATCGCAAAAGCGATTATTTTCACAAAACGGGTCCGAAGGGATTTGAACCCTCGATCTTCTCCGTGACAGGGAGACGTGTTAGACCGGGCTACACCACGGACCCAAGATTTTTAAATTGAGGCCGCTTTTGGGGCAGCTCAATTATTGTTTTATTTTAACAGGGGAAAATGAATTTGTCAATGATTAAAATCGGTCTTGGTTTGCGGCAACAATTTTTGCGCCTTTGCGGACACTTTTGCGTTTTTGCGACATAAAAAGGTGGCCCCGAGAGGTCAGTGATTTTTGCGAACCAAAGACATCGAGGCCAAGGACACCCGGGGTGTCCGCCGCTAAACGCGGCTAAATTCAGGCCTTGCGGCCCTCTCCCCCCACGCTGATTGTAACCGCCCTAGCCGGAACAGCAGCCAGGGGCCCTCATCGGCCGACGGCTGCAGTGCCGATCGTGATGCCGCCCGGAACCGCCCTGGGCCGCCCCTCTCGACATGTCCATCTTGACCCGACGGCCCGCCGCCACCTGCCCGTCCATGAAATCCGCGGCGACGTCCCTCTCTTCGTCCTCGAACTGGAACAACTCCCAAGGCCTCCCGCGCCCATCCCTTACTCTAACTTCCAGCGGCATCCTCCACTTTCTCCTTTCCTTGGCCGCTCTCCTCGCGGCCGGTTGAAACCCTCGGACTCGAACGAAGTTGAACAAAAAACAGCGTCCAGATTTGAGAATATCTCAAACTTTTGACGCTGTCAACCCCAGTTAGAAGTTTTAAGAAAATATGTATTTGTAACAAAAGAAAGGCGCAAGCCGGCTTCGCCTTTCTAATATTTATTTTCACAGTCATTAACCGAATTTCTAACGGGGTCAAGTGTTTTCAATCTATTTTAAATTTCTTCTTTTTATCTTTTTCCTAATCTCTTTTCCGCTTCCAAGACCCTTAAAGTCGTTTTTAAAACCGAATCGGGATTTAGGGAAATACTATCAATTTTATTTTTTACCAAAAACTCGGCAAAGTCGGGAAAATCCGACGGCGCCTGGCCGCAAATACCTATCTTAACTTTATTCTGTCGAGCGATTTTTATTACCGCTCTGAGGGCTCTTTTTACCGCTTCATTTCTCTCGTCAAAAAGATGACTCACAAGTTCCGAATCACGGTCTACCCCTAAAATTAATTGGGTCAGATCATTTGAACCGATACTAAAACCGTCAAAAATTTCAGAAAATTTATCCGCCAAAATTACGTTCGAGGGAATTTCCGCCATCATATAAATTTTTAAGGGTTTTAATTTCGACGATTTTCCTAAACCCGACTCCCGAATCATGGAAACCACTTTTTTCGCCTCCAAAATCGTCCGACAAAACGGCACCATAACAATAATATTATCCAAACCAAATTCTTTACGGACTTTTTTCATTGCGGCGCATTCCAGGGCAAAAGCTTTTTCATACTTTTTATCATAATAGCGGGAAGCGCCGCGCCAGCCGAGCATGGGGTTGGATTCTTTTGGTTCAAACTCTTTTCCGCCCACGAGTCCGGCATACTCATTAGATTTGAAATCGGAAAAACGGACGATCACCGGTTTGGGATAAAAAGCGGCGGCGATTTTTCCCACTCCCTCGGCCAGTTTATCCACAAAAAATTTGGTCTTATCTTTATACCCATGAGTTAATTCTTCAATCTGACTTTTAACTTTAAATTTTAAACTTTCAACTTTCAGTAGCGCCAATGGATGAATCTTAATATAATTAGAGATAATAAATTCTTCGCGGGCTAGACCCACCCCGTCATTTGGAATAAAAGAAAAATCAAACGCCTGATCTGGTTCACCGACATTCATCATGATTTTTGTTTTTGGTCGTTTTATTTTTTCCAGATTAATTCTTTTGATCTTAACGGGCAATAAACCCCGATAAACCTTTCCCACTTCACCCTCGGCCGAACTCACAGTAACGCCCTGACCGTTTTCCAAAATTTCTCTCGCTCGAACGGCGCCAACAAGGCACGGGATACCAAGTTCTCTCGAAACAATCGCGGCATGACATGTTCGACCGCCCGATTCCGTAACAATGGCGCTGGCTTTTTTCATAATCGGCACCCAATCTGGGTCGGTCATTTTTGTCACGAGTACTTCGCCTTCCTTAAATTGATTAATCTCTTTTACGCTTTCCAAAATTTTCACCCAGCCCTTACCAATTTTTGTGCCGATCGCCGTGCCAGTCAAAAGGACCTCACTTTTTCTTTCCAAAATATATTCTTCTAAAATTTTTCCGTTTTTCTCCGCGTGAACCGTCTCGGGTCTCGCCTGAACAATATATAATTTATTTAGAACGCCGTCTTTCGCCCATTCAATGTCCATCGGCTTTTTGTAATGATTCTCAATCACCATTGCCCATTTTGCCAACTGTATTACTTCTTCGTCGGAGATTGCGTATTGTCCCCTTTCATGAGTGTTAGTTTTTAAATTAAGAGTGGCTTCGCCGCTTCGGGCGTAAATTAATTTCAATTCCTTGGCGCCCAAAGTTTTACCAATAAGCGATTGAAAACCGTGCGCCAGGGTTGGCTTAAAAATAAGATACTGATCTGGTATGACGCGGCCCTTCACCACGTTTTCGCCAAGACCCCAAGAAGAACTTATTGAAATAACATTTCGAAAACCAGTTTCCGTATCAAGCGTGAAGATTACTCCCGCCGCCGCCCGATCGGAACGAACCATCTTTTGGATGCCAACCGAAACGGAAATTTTTGCGTGATTAAATTTATGTTCAGCAGAATAAGAAATAGCCCGGTCGGTGTAAAGCGAAGCAAAACATTTTTTAACTGTGCCCAAGAGGGTTTGACCGCGCACATTTAGAAAACTTTCCAACTGCCCGGCAAAAGAGGCCAACGGTAAATCTTCGGCCGTGGCCGAGGAACGCACGGCCACGCCAGAAGAAGCGTGTTTGGTTAACTTTTGGTAAGCATGCTGAATTTCTTGATTTATAACCCGAGGCATCTCGCCCTGCATAATTAAACTTCTTATTTTCCGGCCAACTATTTCCAGATTTTTAATTTCGCTCAAACCCCCTGATCCGAGCAAGTCCTTAATTTTTTTCTCTAAATTATTAAATTTTAAAAACTGCCTAAACGCGTAGGCAGTTACAGCAAAACCGTCTGGTAAATTTATTCCCTTCTTCGTTAATTTTTGATACATCTCCCCGAGTGAAGCGTTTTTCCCGCCAACCAAACCTACATCACGAATGTCTGTCTCCCTAAACCATAAAATATTTTTTTTATTTTTATTCATAAAACGACCTCTCTCCAAACTATATTTCTTTGATTTCAATCAAATTGATATTGCCGGAACGGCCAACTGGTTCCCCGGCAATAATAATGATTTTGTCACCCCGCGACACGAATTTATTTTTTTTAATATACCCGATGGAGCGATCAACTAATTCTTCGACTGAACGACAAGAGGGTAGGACAAAAGGTACAATGCCCCAAGACAAAGTTAATTGCCGTTGCACCCGGACATTATCGGTTGTGACAAGAACCGGCAATTCTGGGCGATAACGGGAAACGATTCTCCCGGCATAACCGGAAAGAGAGGCGGCTAAAATTATTTTGGCCTCAACTGTTTTTGATAAAATTTTCGCCACTTGGCTTACGGCATCATCAATATTTTTTATATTTTTTACAATTCCGGCCATAACCAAATCATCATAAGTCGATTTTTCCGTTTCTCCAATAATTTTCGCCATCATCTCCACCGATTCAAGCGGGTAAAGCCCGCTCGCCGTTTCTCCGGAAAGCATGACGGCGTCGGCGTGATCGATCACGGCGTTCGCGACATCCGAGACCTCGGCTCTGGTCGGACGCGGTTTTCTAATCATGGAATCAAGCATCTGAGTCGCGACGATCACCGGTTTTGCCACCGTCAAACATTTATCAATAATTTTTTTCTGCCAGAGAGGAACGTCTTCGGGCGGAGTTTCAATACCCAAGTCCCCGCGGGCAATCATTATTCCATCCACCGCCTCCAAAATTTCATCCAAATTTTTTACCGCTTCGTGCTTTTCAATTTTCGCGATAATTTTAATCGGTGCGGCCTTGGAAAGTTTTAATTTTTTTTCAAGCGCGCGGATTAAATAACGTAAATCATAAATCTCTGATGCGCGAGAAACAAAAGAAAGGGCGACCCAATCAACATCTTCTTTCACGACAAATTCCAAGTCATCTTTGTCTTTTTCCGTGAGCGGAGGAAGATTAACCGATGAGTCGGGTAAATTGATTCCCTTATGTGAAGTTAAAACCCCACCAACCACGACTTCGCATAAAATATCCCGACCGGAAATTTTTAAAACTTTTAATTCAAGTAATCCTTCGTCCAAAAGAATCCGGTTGCCGGACGCAAGATCTTTATGTAAATCGGTATAAGTTATCGGGATTTTATTTTTTTCATTTTTTAAATTAGTCGTCAAGGTAACTTTCTCTTTAGGAGTAAGTTTTACTCCCGTCGTCGGAAGTTCTCCAACTCTAATGCGCGGTCCCTGCAAGTCGGCGATGATTCCTACCGGAGTCCCTAATTCCTTAGCAATCTTTCTGATAATTTTAATAACTTTTCCATGCCAGGCATGCGTTCCGTGGGAAAAATTAAGTCGAGCTACATTCATCCCGGCCTTTATCATTTTTTGCAAAATAGCCGGTTTTTCTGAAACGGGACCAATAGTGCAAACAATTTTTGTGCGTTTCGACATAGAAAATTAAAAAAATTAACGGCAAGATTATTATAACACAAAAAAACTAAAAAGCCGAGGCAATTTTTTGCCCCGACTTTTAAGGAAAATCTCTTCTCGATTATTTTAGTATTCCATTCCCCCACCCATGCCGCCGTGGCTGTGTTCATCTTTCTTTTCCGGCAGATCAGTGACGACCGCTTCGGTGGTCAAAAGCATGGCGGCAATAGAGGCCGCATTCTGGAGCGCAGTGCGCGTCACTTTGGTTGGATCAATAATTCCAGCTTCAACCAAATCTTCGTATTTGTCGGCCACCGCGTTGTAGCCGTAATTTCCCGGCTGACGTTTTACTTCTTCAACTACTATGTCGCCATTTTTCCCGGCGTTATTGGCGATTTGCCGAACCGGCTCAAGCATGGCTCGGCGCAAAATATCAACGCCAATTTCTTCTTCTCCTTCCACTTTAACACCGTCTAAAACTTTTGAAGCGCGCAGTAAGGCCACGCCGCCGCCAACCACAATTCCTTCGGCCACCGCGGCTTTAGTCGCGGCCAGAGCGTCTTCAATTCTTAATTTTTTTTCTTTGATCTCCGTTTCGGTTGCCGCGCCAACTTTTAAAACCGCCACGCCGCCGGATAGTTTTGCCAATCTTTCTTGCAATTTTTCTTTATCAAATTCTGATTCAGTTGTTTCAATTTCTTTTTTAATTTGAGCAACGCGGGCTTTGATTTTTTCTTCATCACCCTTACCCTCAACAATAGTTGTATTTTCTTTGGTAGAGACCACGCGTCTCGCCTGACCAAGATCGCCGATTTCTGTACTTTCAATTTTCAAACCGACGTCCTCGGAAATAACTTTTCCACCGGTCAAGGCCGCGATATCTTCCAACATTTCTTTTCGCCGATCGCCAAAACCCGGAGCTTTAATGGCAAGGGTGCTAAAAGTTCCGCGAAGTTTATTCACAACAAGCGTCGCCAAGGCCTCGCCCTCAACTTCGTCGGCAATAATCACGAGTTCTTTTTTGCCGCTTTGCGCTAATTTTTCAAGCAAAGGTAAAATATCGCCAAGAGCGGAAATTTTTTTGTCGGTAATCAAAATATATGGATCATCATAAACCGCTTCCATGCGTTCGGCGTTCGTAATCATGTAAGACGAAAGTAACCCTTTATCAAATTGCATGCCTTCCACAATTTCTTTTTGCATACCAAAAGTTTGTGATTCTTCAACCGTAATCACGCCTTCCGGCCCAACCTCTTCCATGGCCTCGGCAATGACGCGGCCGATTTCCGAGTCGTTCGCGGAAATGGAAGCGACTTGCTGCCGTTCTTCTTTGGTAGAAATATCCTGTTTCATTCTTTGTAATTCTTCAACAATCGCCTTCACGCCTTTTTCAATTCCCGACTTAATCAAAATCGGGTTGGCGCCGGCGGCCACGTTTTTAAATCCTTCAGTAACAATTGCTTGTGCCAAAACTGTGGCAGTCGTGGTTCCGTCACCGGCCACGTCGTTCGTTTTCGAAGCAACTTCTTTCACGAGCGCAGCGCCAATATTTTCAAACTTATCTTCAAGTTCAATTTCTTTGGCAATCGTCACTCCGTCATTCACGATTTGCGGCGGACCAAAACCCCTGTCCAAGACGACGTTTTTGCCGCGCGGACCAAGCGTCACTTTCACGGCGTCGGCCAATTTATCCACGCCCCGCTTTAAGGCCTGCCGCGCTTTTTCACTGAATAATATTTGTTTTGCCATAATATTTTAAATTTAATTTTTATTTTAAATAATCGCTAAAATGTCCGACTCGGAAATAATTAAAAGTTCTTCGCCATCAACTTTTATTTCATCTGGACCGTATTTTTTAAACATCACTTTATCGCCGACCTTAACCGACATAGGCGCAAACGCGCCGTTATCAAGCGGACGGCCAGAACCCACGGCCAAAACCTCGCCCTTTTCGGCTTTTTCTTTTTCCACGGTCTCCGGCAAAACAATGCCAGATTTGGTCGTAATGTCTTCGGCGATTGGTTTTATAACGACTCTATCGCCCAATGGTTTGATGTTCATATTTTTCTTTATTTTAATATTAATTTTAGAGAGAAGGGGTTTTGGCAAACCCCGTGTTGCCTGCGACGCTCGGGAGAAAAGCCTTCCCGCCTTTTCTCCGCTCGCTATCCTCGGCAATAAAAACAGACCACTTGTCTGCTTTCATATCATAGTATATTAAATTATATTTTACGACCTGTCAAGGGGTCTGTCAAGATTTTTTTTCATTCCCAAAACCAACCAAAATAAAAGAATGCCGAAATAAAGCGTCCAAAGATAATGGTCGAAAAGACCGATCACTAAAAACGTAACGAGTAACGGGTAACGAGTAACGGGTAATTGTTTAATAATGAAAAACATCAATGTAAGCCATAAAACTAAACCCACAAAACCTAATTCCGCCAAAATTAATAAATAAATGTTGTGAACCGGCTGATAATCCCAGGATTGGAGATTCGGGTTGATTTCGTTATGTACGGCTAAAGTATAATTTCCAAGACCCACGCCGATAAACGGATGGTTTTTAATTAATTGCCAGGCCTGATTAAAATAATCAAGCCGCTCCGTCGTAGATTTTATTTCCAATCTTTCCGCGCCATAAATTCTCGTTTGAACCGGTTCCCAAAATACGACGCTAAAAATTGTTGCCACGGCGATAAAAATTAAAGTGAATTTCAAAAGAGTAATTTTTATTTCTTTCTGCCCTTCGACTCGCTCCGCTCGCTCAGGGAATAATCCTGTGGTGAGCCCAGTCGAACCATTATTGCCCGCGCTTGTCGAAGGCCACTTTCTTAAAAAAATCGTCGCCCACAAAAAAACTAGAGCAATTAAGAACCCACCAATCACACTTTTGGAAAAAGTCGCGCAGAGACCAAGAGACAAAACCACAAAAATTACCGGCAAAAATATTTTTTTAAGACCATATTCCGTTTTCTGATAAAGCCACACTACCAAAAACATCGCCGTCGCCAAAAATCCGGCGAGTATATTCGGATGCGGTAAACTCCCATACGCCCTAAGCCAGCGGCGGAGCTCAGTTTCAACGACGAACGTTCCGGGCACGGTCGGATCATGCATTGCCATGCCGAGCCACTTTGATGAAAAAGTCGACTGGGACAAAAATTGCCAAGTGCCCAGCCCCGCCTGAATGACGGCCGAAATTACGAAAGCCCACACTAACTTTATTACATCAAATTTTGCCGCGCGCAAAACTAAAAATAATCCAACGCCCTCGGCTAGATGCGCCCACGTTTGCAACGCCACACTTTTTGAATCAGCCCAAAAAATGGAAAGTAGAGACCAAACAACAAAAACGAATAAAAACGCAAAAACGAATTTAGAATTTGGATTTTGGATTTTATTTGAAATTTGGAATTTGGATTTTGGATTTTTGATTTTATTCGCTGTCCACCAAATTGCCGTCAAAATAAAAATCGCCCACAATAAAATTTCTGTGGCATAAATACTTATCGTTCCATGCTCCCAAACCCCGTTCAAATTTCCTTCTACTAAAATTAACCTCGTCTGCCAGGGCAGAATAAAAATAAATAAATACAACGCCCATTCAATTGTTTTCTCTAACGCTTTCATAACCATTTAACCGTTTAACAATTTAGCCATTTTCTCCTCCCATATTTTTTTATATTCCTCTCTCCGATCGTTAGCATGAAATTTTAAAATTTTGTCAGTGATCACTACCCGGCTGTCACGATTTTCCATTTCTTTTAAATTTTTCGGAAGTAATTTCATTTGTAGCCAACGGAAAAATTTTTCTATAAATGATTCTTGCGACGCGTGTTTTTGAGGCAGACCAGCCGCATTTCCGACATTTTTTTCCGCGTCCATTTCTCTCGAAAAAACATTTGGTAAAAAATTTTTGACCCAAGTGTTGGCTTGCCAAAATTTTTGATAAACTCCGCCGCGGTCATAGAGAGGCCAAAGTTGCACAATCCAATAAACTAAATAAACATCCAACTGACCAACAGCTAACGGCTCCAAATTCAAAGAATCTTCATCGACAAAAAAACTCAAACAAATTTTGTCGCGAGCGTTATTTTTACTTGGCCTCAAGCCGAAAATCTGTAAAAATCCGGCCGCCCAAAAACGTGCTGTCCAAATTTTGTTTGGCGCCGTAACAATAAAAAAATCAATATCACTCTCTTCTCTGGCGTTCGTCCAGGCCAAACTATTGCACACCGCAATCATTTTTATTCCCGGAATAAATTTAAGAAGTCCAGCGACTCTTTTCGCCCTTTTTACTTTTTTCTCAGCCAGAATATATCTCCTCTCACGAATTTCTACTAACTCCTCGCGATTTTTTAAAAAATAAAATCCCCGACTATTACTCATCAGAGATTTTAATATTTCACTATTTTTTAAAGTTTGTTCAATCTCCCAAAGATTTGATACTTTTGAATTTTCAAACCACAGCCATTTCCATATTTCAACCTCGGTCAGAGGATAATTAAAAATATCAAAATAGGCGATCGTTGCCAAAATGGATTTTTCCAAATTATTTTGTGCATTCTCCATCGATTTTTGAAATACTTAAACGGCTTCCAAGCACTGGCGCATTTTTCTTTGCTCCTTGAAGCACGCTTCCGCCACTGATTTCTTTAACGAGCGTATCGTGAACTATCATTTTTTCTTCATCAATAGATATAACCTGGTTTCGACCGACTATTATCTCACTAACTTCTTCAGACAATAATTTACTAATCAAACTTCTACTTTTTACAACGTAGCGTAAAACAGTTTGGGTGTCGCTATCAATTTCAAAACTTTTAATCTTACCCAAAAGTAAACCGTTTTTTGTTTCGACCGGCAGGCCGACTAAATTTTTATGATTTATTATCATAAACGATTTACGTAAACGAACACTCACTGCTCACTTATGACTAATTATTTGCCGTCAGTTGTTTGTCGTTAGTTGTTTTACCTTTTCCCTTTCCGTCTTTTCTAAAATATAGATATTGCTGGCCAACCGTAAGGAGTGTTGTTAAAAACCAATAAAAGGTAAGGCCGCCAGGTAAAGTTGCACCAATAAAAACGGTGATCAACGGCATAAAATAAAGCATCTGCTTATTCATGGCCGCGGCCATGCCCTCGTCTTTGGCACCGGGCATGTTCTTGGGCGGCGTGCTCCGTGGCATTGTCTTCGCCTGCCAAAATTGAACCGCCCCGGCAAGAACAGCCAATACCAAATTCGTTTTTGATAAATCAAGAAATCCAAATGAGATCGCATTTATATGTCCGGGGTTAGCCACGAACGGATAGAGAACCTCAAAACCCTTTGAACCAAGACCACTTATAAAAACTTGATAAACAGCAATCAAAAAAGGTAACTGAATCAAAACCGGCAAACAGGAAGATAGCGGATTTATTTTATTATCCTGATATAACTTCATCAATTCTTTGGACATCGCCTCTTTCTGGCCCTTGTACTTTATTTTTAATTCATCAATTTTCGGCTGAAGGGCGGCTAAAGATTTCTGCGCCCGAAGCGCCTGCAGGGAAAATGGGTAAAGAACAAGCTTAATCAGAACGGTCAAAATAATAATGGCCACGCCGATGTCTTGGCCCGGGATGACATTGTAGAGCCAAACCAATAAATTGAAAAGCGGTTGATAAAAAATTGTATTCCAAAGAGCAATCATTATTTTTTCCCTCCTTCTTCGGCTGCTTCCTTATCTTTTTTTACCTCTTCGGCTTTCTTTTTTTTATTCTCTTTTTTAACTTTTTCTTTTGGAGTTTTTTCTTTTGGTGTCTCCTCCTTTGGCGCTTCTTCTTTCGGCGTTTCATTCTTTGGCGTCTCGTCCTTCGGCACTTCGACCGGCGAGACGGCCGTCGCGGGCGCGGCCGCTTCCGCAGGGGCTTCTTCGCCCTCCACTCCTTGAATATTTATTTTCCAACCGGTTAATTTTGCTGCCAAACGAACATTCTGTCCGCCGCGCCCGATGGCCAAAGATAACTGATCGGCCTTAACGCGGACAAAAGATGTTTTTTCATCTTCCTTAATTTCAATCCCGGTAATCTTGGCTGGAGAAAGAGCGTTGGCAATTAATTTTGAAATGTCATCTTCCCATTCAATGATGTCGACTTTTTCTCCGCCCAATTCATTAATGACGGTTTGAATGCGAGTCCCCCTCTGCCCGATGCAAGACCCGATCGGATCAATATTTTCATCCTCCGCGGAAACCGCAACCTTAGAACGCGAACCCGCCTCCCGGGCAATGGCTTTAATTTTCACCGCGCCGCTTGCGACCTCGGGAATTTCAAAAGTGAAAAGTTGGCGCAAAATTTCAGGATGAGCGCGGGAGACAATAACTTGTGGCCCCTTGGTCGTCATGGTCACTTCTCTAACATAAAATTTCAAACGCGAACCAGGAGTATACTTTTCTTTTTCAATCTGCTCTTCTGGCGGTAAAACCGCGGTTACGTGGCCAAGGTCAATCAAGACCAACCTCCCTTCCCATCTTTGCACAACCCCTTGAAGCAACTCTCCCTCTTTACCCTTGAATTCATTGAATAACGTATCGCGCTCGGCTTCTCTAAGTTTTTGGATAATAACCTGTTTGGCTGTCTGCGCCGCCATGCGACCAAAAGCTCCGGGCACTTCCAATTCAGTTTTAATAACTTCATCCAATTTAGCATCGGCTTTTAAAACCCGCGCTTCAGCCAAACTTAAATTAAGTTTGGGATTAAATTTCAACTCTTCTTCTCCTTCCGGCGTCTCGACTTTTTCTTCTCTTTCCTTTTTCTCTTCGGGCAAACCCTCTTTTATCCGCTCTTCTCTTTCCTTCTTTTCTTCTTCATACTTAGCCGCCAGTTCGTCGGCCACAACCGTCTTCACGTCAAACACCCGGAAGTCGCCCGTTTCCGGATTAAACTCCACCTTGATGTTTTGGTTTTTTGTACCAAAATCTTTTCGGTAAGCGGCAGCCAACGCTGCTTCAATCGTTTCGATTACCGATTCCATTTTTATATTTTTTTCGTCGCAAATTTGTTTTATTGCTTGGATTATTGGCGAAGCCATAATTTCTAGAATTAACTTTTACTTAATAAATAAACTAGTCCGGAAAGAACTAGTTACGTTTACATCATAACACATGGACCGATTATGTCAAATACCGGGTCAACCCTTAATTTCACCATCCCACCACATCTTCTTCGTGTCTAATTTTTGGCTCAGCGTCGGTTTCGTTAATTTCCACGGCTACTGAATCAATCCGGTACTCTTGATCATATAAATGATGCGCCGCCAAATAACACTCGGCAGTCATGGCCAATTTATGCTGCTTCCGCTCGTCAATCGCCTCTTCCGGTAAACCAAACATTCTATTCGTCCTGGTCTTAACCTCAACAAACACCAACATCTTTTCCTTTTCCGCCACAATATCTATTTCTCCGCCGCGGGTTCTAAAATTTTGCCCAATGATTTGATAGCCATTTTTTCGCAAAAATTCGCAGGCCAGTTTTTCTCCAAGTTGTCCTAAATCTTGACGTTCCCTCGACATCTTTTTTCCTATAAATCCCGCTATTTCTAACGAGATAAATATTTAAGAAATTTTTGTTTTTTCTCCAATTCACTTCTTTCCGCCGGCATTTTTCTCAAAGCATAAAGGATAATGAAAACCATCCAAACGATGAGGCCAACCAGCCAAGCTAAAAACCAAAAATGCGCGCCCAAAAGATAAATCTGTTCGTAACTTAAAAATAGTAAAATAAAACCAACAAAAGCCATCACGGAAAGCATCTTTTGCAACTTTCTTAAAAGTTTCACCAAGGGCGGATTTTGTTTTTTCGTCTTAGCAAAAATTTTAAAAAAAATCGCCAACGCCAAAAGCACGGCAAGGCCAACAGCTAAAATTAATACCGTCCGTTCGCCGAGGGCGCTCGGCCGAAGAGTAAACCAAAAATTCAGTTCAAATAATCTCGCGAAGTTAAGCATAATGTTTTTTTAATTTCCCCCAAAATTACTTTTTAAAAATTAATCCGTAATGATATGGACCGGCTTTAAATTCTTTTACTTCAGTAAGGCCGTTCTTTCTCGCTAATTCTCTAACTGTGTCTTTACTAAGACGCAGTTCGGGCGACGGCCCCATAGGCGCTTCCCCCAAACCCCATTCCACTACTGCCACTTTACCACCGCTTTTAGTAAGCCGCACTGCTTCACGAAGTACTTCGTCGCGTTTTTTTATTTGAAAAAGTGTGTTTACAAGCAAGGTAACGTCTAAACTGTCCGGGGCAATAGCAGTCGCACCGTAAATTTCAAGATTTGACCAAACCAATTCCACATTCCCGACGCCTTCAAGTTTGGCTCGGCTTTTGACGGCTTCAAGTACTGATTTTAGAAGATCAACGGCGTAAACTTTTCCTCGAGGGCCCACGATTTTCGCGGCGGGAAGAACAAAATGTCCAGCCGCGCCGCATCCCAAATCCGCCATTTTCATACCAGCGCCGAGTTCAATCTGTTCTAAAATAAAATAAGGATCAAGCAAAATGTTGCCGCCGGAAATTTTTAAAATTCCTAACTCTTTTCCATTGGGCATAAGTGGTTGATTTAAAAAAATTAATTATTTTCTAATTAGCGGACTGAAAATTGCCAAAACAAATCCTTCGATCATACCGGTGATAACGAGCAGCGAAATAAAAATTGTGAACAAACCAAGAATTTTATAAAAAACTCTCGTGCCGCCCTCCGTGCCCAAATGAATTTCCGCCCAATCAATCCGACCAAAGAACGATAAAAACCACTCTGACCTCATAATCATAAGCGTTCCGCCCGCCAAACCAATAACGCCAATCAAAATTCTCCAAAACATATTTTATTTTTTAACATGGGCACCATAGGAGTCGAACCTATGACCTCTTCGGTGTAAACGAAGCGCTCTAACCAACTGAGCTAGGTGCCCTACTAAATGCCCGGGAGAGGATTTGAACCTCCAAGCCCTTGCGAGCGCTACCACCTCAAGGTAGTGCGTCTACCAATTTCGCCACCCGGGCAGGGTAACTCTCACCTTAACATATTTTCTCCACCTTGCCAACCCTATTTCTGTTCCCAGCTAATGGCCCCAACCGGACAATTTTCTATCGCCTTTTGGACGCAATCTTTGTTGACTTTGTAATCGGCATCTGGGAGTACGCCTGATTTCCCATCATCTAGCTTAAAAACGGCCGAACAAAGTGACTCACAAAGTCCGCAGCCGATGCAAAGATCTTTATCAACTTTTGGTTTCATATGATCTCTTGTATCTTCCGCGTAAATCCGCGTTTAGTTCTGTGTCCGTCCGCTTCTACTTTATTCTTGTTCCCGCGGAAAAACGCCGATATAAACGCCGAAAAACGCAGAAAATAAAATTTGGTAATAATTAAAATAATCTATTTTTCCCGACGATCATTCTTAGCCGCTGAGGTAAAATTTGAACTTCGGCGGGCGTATTTACAACTTTCAAATTGTCGACTAAAACCGGGGCGGCGTCCCCACTTTCCAAAAATATCTTTTTGAAAGGAAAAAAACTTGCCCTGTCGGCTCCTGATTGTTTATTAAAAATTCCTAAACTCCGCACTCCGCCAAGGCGGCCAAGGGTGGGTTTTATTTTTACTTCAAGATAACCGTCCTGAGGATTTGCCCGCTCATTTAGAGTTGGTAAATTATAAATCTCTACGCAATTATCTTTGATCGACCTGATGCAATATTGCCCCCCATTCCTCAGGTGAATTTTTGACGAAGCCCGAAGGTGGGAGAGGAAATAGTAATCATTAATTTTTCCAAGATCTATCCTCTGTATTAAACGATTAGAAAGACAATCACAAGCCGAAAGACCTTCACTGATACCCAGAACTTCGGCAATTTCATTCTTGGGCCCGACGGGAATCATCCCGATTGTCAGTTTTAAATCGCTAACAGCATTTATAACCTGGGTCAGAGTGGCATCATTCCCCACGGCCACCACGGTCTGCACCCCAATTTTCAACCCTTCATAAATTAATTCTCGCGGATCTTTGAAAAGATTTAACCGGCTGACTCGCCCCCCGATGCCGAGGTCGGTAAGTCGATTCTCAATCATTGATAAAATTTTAGCGTATTTTCCTTCGGACAGAAAAGCATCGTAAATATATTGATACATAAAAACGCGAAACGAAAATCTAAAAAACGAAAAGAAAAACTATTTTTTGTTATTCTTTTTAAAATTATTCAACGCCGCGTCTCCGGCCAAGGGTAATTGCGGCGCTTCCTGGCACATGGAACATTTTCCGTTCATGGTGGCGCCGGCGGCCATGACAATTATTTTTGCTTCCACGTCTCCATAAATTTTTGACGTATCGGTGAGTTCCAATTTTCCGGAAACCTTTACGTCGCCCTTAACTTCACCGGCAATAAAAGCGTTTGAAGCGACAACGCTCGCCGAAACTCTTGCCCCCACGCCAATTTTTAAGTCCTTATCGGTTTTCAGCGTTCCTGAAACCATGCCCTCAACTGTCACGTTGCCCTTGCTTGCAAAATCCCCCTCCACTTTAACCGAAGGACCAATAATTGTTTCAACGTCTCCCCCCTCTTTCGGATAGAGTTCTCTAAACATAAATTTTAAGATTATTTTTTCAAATTATATTTTAAGCTTACCACTAATAAAAGTTCGGTCAACCACGTACAAAATATGGTTTTAAATAACTCATCCGTTGGGTCCAGCACGAATTTTGAATGGTCCCAATAAACGCCCGGCAAAGAGCCACATTTCCTCCGTGGTCAACCGTCCTACATTTCCTCGGGTGCGGCAATACCAAGCAGTCCCAACCCTTTAGCCAAAACAATTTTTACGGCGCCAATTAAAGCAATTCTTGTTTTTTCGGCCGATGGATCTCCGCCAATCACTTTAACGTCTCGGTAAAAATCGCTGAAGATTTTTGCCAAATCATAAAGATAATCAGCCAGAACCGCCGGACTGTAAGAGAGCGCCGCCTTTTCCAAAACGTCCGGAAATTTCGCGAGTCCAATTACTAAATTATATTCCCATTTTTCCCGAAGTTTATCAAAATCAATTTTTCCGGATATTTCTATTCCTGCTTTACGAATAATAGAACAAATTCTCGCGTGAGTGTATTGTAAATACGCGGCAGTTAAACCTTCAAAATGCAAAGCTCTATCAATATCAAAAGTAATTGTTTGTTCTTTACCAACTTTTACCATTTCAAATCTCATCGCTCCGACAACTATTTTTTCCGCCGTCTCCCCGATCTGCTTTTCGTTCCAATCGGCATGTCGTTTTTTTATTTCAGCAGTTGCCCGCTCCGTCGCCTCTTTACGTAAATTTTCATACGTAATGACATTGCCAGTTCGCGAAGACATCATGCCCGACGGCAATTTCACAAACTCATAACCCAAATGAATCATCTTTTGTTTGTATCCAAGCAACTCCAAAATTTTAAATAACTGTTCAAAATACAAACTCTGGCGAACATCAACCACGTAAATCGACTCATCCAATTTATATTTTTTAAATTTTTTAATTGCCAAAGGAATATCGGCGACCGGATATAGGGCCGTTCCGTCGGACCGTAAAAATAACAAAACTCCGAGATTGTATTTTTCTAAATTGGCAATAACCGCTCCCTGGCTTTTAACCAAAAAATTTTTTTGGAAAAGTTCGCGAACTATTTTTCTTCCCTCGTCGATCACTCTACTCTCATAAAAAATATTATCAAAACTAACTCCCATCTCTTTATAAATCTCCGTGAATTGTTTAATACTCCATTCCCGCGTCTCCTGCCAAAGTTTATATTCTGGTCCACGCCGACTTTCAATTTTTGTCATCAAGGCGCTAACCTCTTCCTTGGCCTCGGGATTTTTTTCTAATTCCTGTGTTGAGCGGGCGTAAATTTGTCCGAGAAAATATCCTAAATTTTCCGGCGGTTTTTCATTTTTGTAAAATTTTTCATAAGCCCAAAGGGTCTTGGCCACATGAATTCCAAAATCATTAATGTAAGAAACCGGAATCGCCCTATGGCCGGAAGCGGCGAGAAGCCGGGTCACCGCGTCACCGTAGCAAAGATTTCTAAGATGCCCGACATGATATTCTTTGTGAGTATTAGCGTTCGAAAATTCTATCATCACCCTCTTCCCCTTCCCCACCTTGCTGTTCCCATATTTTTCTTTTGTTTTCAAAATTTTATTCAAAACTAAACGGGCCATTTTTCTTTTATTCAGAAAAAAATTCAGATACGGCCCGGCCGCGACAATTTTCCCAACAATGCCGGCTGGCTTAATTTTTTCACTGAGTTCTTTGGCAATTTCTGGCGGAGAACTCCCGAGCGCCTTGGAAAAATTAAAACAAGGTAGCGACAAATCGCCGAACTCGGGATTCGGTGGAAAAACAAAATCTGCCTCGGTAATTTTTACCTCAGGAAAATCTTTCTTAATCAAACCGGTAATTTCTTTTTTTATTTTTAACCACATAAAACTTGGAACTTGAAACTTAAAACTTAACTCTAACAAAGTGCCGCTTTCCTTTTTGCACTAATATACCCTCCCTCGGAATCTCTACCTCTGCATTGATGTCTTTAATTATTTCCTCACCAACTTTTATTCCTCCCTGCTCAACCAATCTCCTGGCCTCTCCCTTACTCGCCGCCAATTTTGTTTCTACGAGTAAATCCAATACTCTATACTTGCTACTTGATACTTTATGCTCGGCCACTTCTTCCGGTACTTCTTTTTTCTGAAAAATTTTAACAAAATTTTCAGAAAAAAGAAGTA
>Ga0265296_1002145_pt1 | contig 20536 bp, 12 predicted proteins | sample MunlanPumphouse1_FD_189073 | JGI IMG/M metagenome (GOLD analysis project Ga0265296, IMG submission 189073) | Groundwater microbial communities from a municipal landfill in Southern Ontario, Canada - Pumphouse #1 | ecosystem: Environmental > Aquatic > Deep subsurface > Groundwater | place...
GACTCATGAACACCTTTAAAATAAAATAATTTGTGAATAATCTCAATGCGAGAATTTAGGTTTAACATAACACTACCTTATTACAGCTTCTAATTTTTCAGTATAGGCACGAATCAACTTATTCATTATACGCTCAATCTCAGCATCAGTCAGCGTTTTTTCATCATCCTGCAATATAAAACTAACTGCATAAGATTTTTTATTTTCACTGAACTTTTCGCCGGAATACACATCAAACAGATTTACTTGTTTCAGCAATTTTGGTTCGGTAATGTAAGCAAGTTCTTCGATTTCGGAAAATTTTATCTTTTTGTCGATAAGTAAGGCAAGGTCTCTGCGTACTTCCGGAAATTTCGGAATATCTTTAAAAAGAACGGAATTACCGGCAGTAAGTGCAATAAGTTTTTCCCATTCCAACGAGGCATAAAATACATCCTGTTTAATATCGAAATTTTTCAGAATTGATTTTGCTAACTTGCCGAATGTAGCAATTGGAAGGCCGTTCAAATTATATTCAAGTCCTTCACTAAAAATTTCGTTGTTTATTTCTTTTAGAGAAAATAATTTTACATCTATCCCTGTTCTTTTGAAAATATTATTTATGTATGCTTTCAGAAAGTAAAAGTTTGCAGGACTTTCCTTCCCGGTGTACCAGCTTTCGGATGAAACAGCGCCGCTAATGAATAAAGCTAATTGTTCTTTTTCTTCAAAATTTTCAAGCGCTCCGATTGATCCGGTTTTTTTTATATATTTATAAGCTTTCCCAAATTCATAAAATTTCAGGTTGAAATTTTTCCTGTTGTGGTTATACAGAATTGACTCCAGCCCACCGAAAAGCAGGGTTTTACGCATAACAGCGAGTTCATTGCTGAGCGGGTTCAGAATCTTAACATCATTTTCAGGATGAAATGAATGTAATCCTTCAAGATAAGAAGAGTTTGTTAAAGAGTTATTCAGGATCTCTGAAAAACCATTATCGCTCAGATAATCAGAAATAATGTTTTGAATTTTTTCTTTATCAGGAATAGGTGCATTTGACGGTGAAATCCCTGCCTTGCCGCCCGCCTGCCGACGAGGCAGGGCAGGCAGGCGAAATTGTTGTGGCTCTTCAATATTGTTGTACCCGTAAATACGCAGAATTTCTTCGATCACGTCCGCTTCTCTTTGCACATCCACTTTAAAAGGAGGTATGGAAAGATCAAGCCCTGTATGATTTTCAGAAATAATTTCGATGCCAAGGGATATAAGAATTTTTTTTATAACACCTCTGTCAATTACTTTTCCAATCAATTTGTCCACATTGGAATAAGCGATATTTACTTTGAAATTCTGCATCGGCGAAGGATATATATCAACAATATCTGAAGAAATTATTCCTCCTGCAATTTCTTTTATCAGCAAAGCCGCCCGTTTCAGGGCAAAAACTACCATATCAGGATCCACACCTCTTTCGAAACGGAAAGAAGCATCAGTCTTTAGCCCATGATATTTTGATGTTTTACGAATATGCACCGGATCAAAATAAGCGCTTTCAATAAAAATATTTTTTGTGCTTTCCGTAACGCCAGATTTGGTTCCTCCGAATACTCCGGCGATGCACATACCTTCACTTTCGTTGCAGATCATAAGATCATCAGATGTTAGAGAGCGTTCGGTTTCGTCAAGCGTAACGAACTTTGTAGCATGAGGAAGTTTTTTTACAAGAATTTTATTGCCTGAAATCTTATCAGCATCAAATACATGAAGAGGCTGCCCTGTTTCAAAAAGGACATAGCTGGCAATATCCACAATATTGTTGATAGTCCTTAGACCTATTGATTTCAAGCGATTTTGCAACCATACAGGGGATTCAGAAACTTGCACATTTTTCAGTGTAACTCCCGTATATCTCGGACATGCTTTTGTGTCTTCAATTACTACATCAATCTTCAAATCGGTGTTGTCGACTCTGAATTGCCCGACCGATGGCTTATTTAAGTGATACTCTTTGTTTGTTAAGGATGTTAAAGCAGCAGCAATATCACGTGCAACACCTATATGCGACATGGCATCAGCGCGGTTCGGCGTAAGCCCTATCTCAAATATCCAATCAGGATGTTTTTCCTTTGTTTTTACTTCGCCGTTCACACAAGCTTTCAGCCCTCCTTTAATGGAATCGAACTCTTCTAAATCTTCAACTTCAAGTCCGCAATTGGTAAGTACTTCCGAAAGTTTTACGGGATCAATATCAATATCTGTATATTGTTTTAACCAGTTGTACGATATTTTCATCTGAAATAAATTTATTCAAAATTACTCAGAAAATTCTAACTGATCCTGCTCCAGTTGTTTTTTTCTATGTTTAGCTCTCGCAGACGTTGTGCAATAGGGTAATTATCGGGTTTTTCAAGTCCCGGATCTTTTTCAAGAATTTCAATTACCACCTTGCGTGCGTAATGCAGAAGTTTTTCATCGCGCACAATATCTGCAATTTTAAGATCGAGAATACCGCTTTGCTGCGTACCTTCTATATCGCCAGGTCCACGAAGACGCAAATCAATTTCAGCTATTTCAAAACCATCTGTGGTTTTTACCATGGTAGCTATCCTTTTCCTTGCATCAGAAGTAAGTTTGTGATTTGTCATCAGTATGCAAAACGATTGCTCGGCGCCTCTTCCAACGCGTCCTCTTAACTGATGCAATTGCGAAAGCCCGAAACGTTCTGCATTTTCAATTACCATTACTGATGCGTTGGGAATATCAACACCCACTTCGATAACTGTTGTTGCAACCATAATATTGGTTTCGCTTTTTATAAAACGCTGCATCTCGAATTCCTTATCAGCTGTTTTCATCTGACCGTGAACGATGCTTACAGCAAACTGAGGCAGCGGGAACTCCCTGACAATACTGTCGTATCCATCCATCAGGTATTTAAGATCGAGCGATTCCGATTCGTTGATGAGTGGATAAACCACATATACCTGTCTTCCTTCCTTTATTTGTTTTCTCATAAAACCGAAAACCCGCAACCTGTCTGAATCATAAGAATGGAGCGTCTTTACCGGTTTCCTTCCGGGAGGCAATTCGTCTATAACTGAAACATCAAGGTCTCCGTAAAGTGTCATGGCTAATGTTCGTGGAATAGGAGTGGCGGTCATTACCAAAACATGGGGCGGAGTGGTATTTTTCGTCCAAAGTTTTGCGCGTTGCTCAACACCAAAACGATGTTGTTCATCAACCACCACAAAACCAAGATTTTTAAACTGAACTTTTTCTTCAATGAGCGCATGAGTGCCAATAAGTATTGGTAATTCTCCATTTTCTAATTGTTCGTGAATCTTTCTTCTCTGAGTCGCTTTGGTGCTGCCGGTAAGCAGCTGAATGCCGATATCTGATCCATTGAGCAATTTTGAAATGCTTGCAAAATGCTGATAGGCCAGAATTTCTGTCGGCGCCATCATACATGCCTGATATCCGTTATCAATTGCAATAAGCATGCACATTAACGCAACAATTGTTTTGCCGCTGCCCACGTCGCCTTGCAAAAGCCTGTTCATTTGTTTCCCTGAGCCAAGATCAGCACGAATTTCTTTAATAACTTTTTTTTGGGCATTTGTAAGAGGAAAAGGGAGGTGATTATAATAGAAATTATTAAAATATTCACCAACAGTAGAGAAATTATGCCCATTGAATTTAGATGTGCGTATAAGTTTTAATTTTAATAATTTCAACTGTACAAAGAACAATTCTTCGAATTTCAGACGCAGTTGCGCTTTCTGAAGCATTTCTGGACAGCCCGGGAAATGAATTTGTAAAAGCGCTTCTTCACGCGGTATTAATTTTAAGTTATGACAAATTTCAGCAGAAAGTGTTTCGCTGATCTTGCCTCGCATGTTTGGCAGAAGCGTTTTTAAAAGCTTGCTGATCCCTTTACTGTCAAGCCCTCTCGATTTGAGTTTTTCAGAAGAGTTATAAAATGCTTGCAGATTCGAGACAATAGGAGCGTTTTCATCAGCGGGCAACTCTACTTCAGGGTGAGTAATATTATATTTCCCGTTAAAATAGGAGGGCTTACCAAAAATGACATATTGCTGGCCGGGTTTGAATTTATCTTTCAACCATTTAAAGCCATTGAACCAGACTAATTCAATCGATCCTGTTTCATCTCTGAACTGTGCGGTCATTCTGATGATTCGTTTTCCTCCAATCAACTCAATGGTGTCAATATATCCTTTCAATTGAACATAAGCAAGGTCGCTATTGATTTCTATCACCCGGTAGAATTTGCTTCTGTCGATATAACGAAAAGGATAATAAATTACAAGGTCGCCAAAGGTGAAAACACCTAATTCCTTTTTCAGCATTTCGGCTCTCTGGGGGCCAACGCCTTTAAGATATTCTATAGATGTTTCAGTAATACGGAGGGACATCGGTGAGTTTTATAATAATGCAGATTAACTAACAACTTGATTTTAGAACAATAATTTCAATGCAATTGCTGCATCCAGAAAATCAGGCTGATCTTTAAAATTTAGGTCTGTGACCCTTGACATAGAATAAATATTTCAATGCAATTGCTGCATCTATAAAATCAGGCTGATCGCGATAATTTATATCAACGTATGGCTTAACATCAAGGCTTAATAGTAAAGGTACGTGTGGCAGTTTCCATTCTACTCCGGCAATGACATCTACTCCTACAGTTTGGACTTTGTTTTTATCACTTTGATTATAATTTATACCTTTATATAAACCGACATGTCCTCCTGCACCCCAGAAAAAACCAAAATTAGCTAATTCAATATGTATATTATGGCTTTTTGAATGAACTTCATACAACCCTGTAAACACCCATCCTTTATATTGATTTACAATAATAAAATCAGCAGCGCCCCTTGCCTTAGGATTAAAGTTCTGAAGGACTGTGAATCCGAGGGAAATCCCTATTCTTGGACCTATTCCGGTTGAGAATTGCGCATTTGCCACATGAGAAAAAAAAGCCGGTAAAAAAAAACATGCAAATTTTATAAACGTTCGTTTCATTTGATCATGTTTTGGATGGAATAAAAGTATGTATATGTTTTGCTAAATGCAAATTTTTTTCAAAAAAAAACTCCTCACTGCTGAGGAGCATATTATAATATTTTCTGTTAATATTCCCAAAGGTCATGTTCTTTGATAAAAATTTCATCCTTGATTCTTTCTGATTCAAGCAATGCGTCCATGCCTCTGGAATATTCCATGATCTTGCGGTCATAAACATTAGATTCTTTATAGATGTAACTTCCGAACAAGCGTTTAAAGAAAATGTCATCATAAGATCTTTTTTCAGCATCATTAACGCGGTTGAATACTTCAGCCTGGGCTAATACCGGCCTTGCTTCAGGAAAATATATCCAAAATAAAGGTTTTACCCCTTTGAAAGTAGTCCCATCTTCTTCGTATTGTTGAAGAATAGGACAAATGCCAAGAATTCGTACATCCATTACAGAACGTTGTTTGTCAAAGAACCAGTCTTCCTTTATTCTAAACTGTTTTACTGATCCCGGATAAAATTCATGTATAATATTTTCCCAATGAGTATTATAAGGAGGAAGAGAATCAGTAACCTCCACAGAATCTTCTGAGGTAAGCTTTGTCATAATTTCAGCATACGTATAAGGAATCAGAAATTCATCGTCGCTTGAAGCATCATAAGCCGGAAGAGATCCTTCTTTCAAGGCATCGAGTATAACTGTCATCAGGCTCCTTCTGCCATTCTGAGGTGTGGTGGGAAAATAGAAAGGGAAATTGATCTTTTCTCTCATATCAATAATCCTCCAGATCCGTTTTGTCCAGAATGCATCTGCTTCTCTAAGAGGTGCATAAGGAATAGGCATACGGTTCTGAATGTGCGTCTTGTCGTATACACCGTCATTGGGTGGACTGTCCATTACCTGTGCCTGTGATTTAACACTGATTGTTCCCAGCATAATACCAAGTACAACAAGCATTATAAATTTTATCTTTAACATATAGCCTCCGTTATATAATTAATTCGTTAATTTTAGGTTAATGGAAGGTAGTTTGCGTGTTTCTCCGGCTCCATAAGCTTTAATATCTTCAAGATATACCTTAGTTCCCAACCTTGCGGTTTGGAGTTTGGCTATCATATCAGCGCTAAGCTGGTTTCCAGTAGTTTTGAATTCCACAATGTCGCCGGTAACAACCATGGACATGGTAAAAGAAATAACTTTGAAGAATAATTCAAAATCAAAGTTTTCCATAACCGGAACAATTGTTTTTGCTGCCATAAGAACAGGCTTGGAAATAACACCTTCACTTATGCCTCCAATTTTGGCAACAGGATTAGGTACCTTTTTTATCCTGAAAAGACTATTACCCATAGGAGTTACCCTCCCTCCAATATTTGCAGAAACATTGACGGTTGTATTAGGCGGCCCTGCTGCAACAGTAACTATATATTTTCCACCGCCACTGGGTGTAAGAGTACCCGCTGTCATAGAGGCATGCACATTCACATTTGCAACACCGGGAACAGAAATGGTAACGGGGTTCTCAACGCCAATATAGAATACGTTCATTTTATCAGCGGATACGGTTGCTGAAGGTTGCCCGACAACATATTCACTTTTGAATGGATAGGCTTTGGTTTCACCATAAGGGGTTATAACATTAATTACTCCGCTGTATTTTTTTTCGCCAATGCCGGAACCGGGAACTTTATAAATACCCATTCCCTCTTCGAATTTATCAAGAGTAATAACATCGGCGCCAACTTTTTCTCCTGTTACAGTATCTATTCCACTACCTATTAATATTTCCGGATTTTTTTTACTGTCGTAAGCGGCAACGAAAATCTGGGCTTCATATTCACTACCGAGAAGAATATAATTGGATTTAGGAACTACTTTAGCAACTACTTTATCAAATTTAAAATCACCTGCCTCAACTGATGAATATAATTTTGCAATAATATCGCCTTCAACAGTTTTAACATCAATAAGAAATTTATTTAGCAAAGCTACATCAGCAGCCAATACGGTACGATAAAAATTCCGCATTACCCAATTTTCAACTTTTTCTTCAGTATAGCTATAAGCATCTTCAGTATTTATTGGAAAACTTTTTTCGGCGGCATCTCTGTCTTTTTTTGAATCAAGCAGCGCTAACATATTCTTTTTAAACGTTTCTAATTTGGTTTTAAGTATCATTCCTTCACCTGCCGATCCATCTTCTGTATGGCCGATCAGAATTTGCATGGGTTTGTCATAGTTATCTTTTGCCTCAACATCCGATAATTTTATAGTATCTGCAATTCCCCATTTTTCAGGATTTTTAGATTTATCTTTTACGCCAAATTCGGTGAAAGCAATGATTTGAGTTCTAAGATCAGAAATATATTTTGATAGCTCTTGAGAATACTTTTGAGCTTTAAACGCTTTGTCAAGAAAAGGTTTAACCTTGTTAGGATTATTCATATATGCTTTCTGAAAATTTGTATAAATCAAATTATTTTTATCTGATGTGTTTTCCTGGCTGGTTACTAGCCCTTGGTTAACAATAACGAATGCGTTTAATATATCTTTTGAAACATTGAGGGCCAGAAGCGCTGTCAACACTAAGTATATCATACCGATCATCTTCTGACGCGGGGTTTCTTTGTAACCAGCCATAATTCAATTATTAATTATAAATTTTAAATTTTAAATTCATTTATTACATCAATTTTATAATTGTCAATTGATTTTACCTGTTAACATTAACGTTCATAGCGGCAAGCATATTGCCGTAAACATTATTAAGAGCTGAAAGGTTTTTGGTAAGGGTAGCTATCTCATTTTTGAACATTAGTGTGTTTTCGTTCGATTCACCAAGACTACCCATAAACTGGTTAAGGGTATCCTGTAATTTGTTGGTAGCCTGAAGCTGTTCGCTTGTGCCTTTTAATTGAAGTTCGTAAACAGAATTAAGAGCGTTAAGATTCTGAGATATTTTTTGAATTTGTTCTCCACATGCTTTACCATCAACTGCTGAAAAATCCATTGCCTGCGCTGATTTTGCCAAAGATTCGACAGATTTATTATATTGCTCAGAAAGATCGTTAGCTGCTTTTGTTGCTACTTTAATGCTGCTCACATATTCATGTGAAACTCCAAGATCAGATTTAAGTACCTCAGCAGTCTGGTTATAAGTATTTGAAAGAGCACCGACAGATTGCGCAGCAGATTTGATACTGCTCACATATTCATCAGAAGCATTAATATCTTTACTAAGCGCATCTGAAGTTTTCTTATAAGATTCGGTCAGTTCGCCTGCAGATTTTGAAGCTCCTTTTATGTTCTGAACAAATTCATTTGTTGCAACAGTTGTGTCAGAAACATCCGACAGTTTGATTGTTGTTTCATTAAGTTTGCTCAAACCGACACCCAAACTGGCAATCAACTCAGGGCCAATTTTTGCTTCTTCAAGCATTTTATCAAGTTCTTCTGTAACACTCTTTTTTTGTTCTGCATCAACATCGCCATACATGCCTGCTAACTCCGGGTAAACAAGGCTCCAGTCGGGTTCAACATGGGGCGGTTCGAATGCAGAGAAGAAGAATATTATCGCCTCCGTACCCAATCCAATACAAAGCATAATACCTGAACCAGGGTAATGCTGAATTTTGAATAATGCTCCCATGATAACAACAGATGCTCCCCATCCATAGAGTTTGCTCATGAAATTTCTGAACTTTTTACTTCTAACAAGATTCTTCATAATTTACTAAGTTGTTAAGTTAGTTTGTATTTAAGTTAATTATTAACTGATTAATTATAAACATTAGAGGCATTCGGCCCGTCATTCTTGTCACGACCAAGGTATGTCTCTACGCATCTGAAGCCAATATAACATTTAGCGGTATCCTGATATTCGTAAGAACGTGATCCAACCTGTAAGAAATAGCCAATGTCTTTCCATGAACCGCCCCTGATCACCTTTCTCTTTAGTACCGGAGGATCGGTTTCTTTTGCTTCATAAGAATAATTCATGTTCAGATCATGAGCAAAATTGTATGCTGACTCATCGAAAGCATTGCTGGTCCATTCCGACACATTTCCTGCCATATCATATAATCCATAGTCGTTAGGGGCATAGTGTGCTACGATAAGTGTCTGGCAACCGCCGTCGTCAATGTAATTACCACGCAATGGTTTATAGTTGCCAAGGAAACAACCGTTGCTGTTTCTTATATAAGGACCGCCCCAAGGAAATGGGCTAAGAGCGAGTCCGCCACGTGCAGCCCATTCCCATTCTGATTCTGTAGGCAGGCGAAAATCGTTTACGAAAGTTTCATCATGTCCTTGTAACCAACTGTTAAGCAATTGAGATCTCCAGATACAGAATGCTCTGGCTTGTACCCAACTGACGCCAACTACAGGATAATTGTCATAAGCCGGATGCCAGAAATACATTTGTGTCATAGGTTCATTGAAAGAATAAGTAAAGTCGTGCACCCATGCTAAAGTATCAGGATAAATATTTACAGTACCTTTCCTAATATAAACAGACCTGTCTTTTAAACCTTGAGGACGGTTGTTGTTCAGTGCGCCGGCTTCAATATTACCGCTGCCCGGGGTAAAATCTTTAGCTGCGGCTGATCTGTAATCGATATAATAGTAATCAAAGTTGAGAAAGCGGGTATCAATTTCTTTTCTTCTATAAAACTTTTCATGCTCAGGCAGGTACATAGTGGCAAGAATGTCTCTTTGTTCTTCATCACGGGGGTCATCCCATGCGATTTCTGCATCCCAATTGATATAAGGAGGATCATAAGTTTCCCCTGTCTTCTCGTTTTCTGTTATCAGGTGTTCTTCGAGTTGCTCACCCAGTTTACGATGCGCAATTGAGTCTCTGACCCAATATACAAATTGTCTATACTCGTTGTTTGTAATTTCAGTTTCATCCATAAAGAATGCCTGAACAGTTACAGTTTTAGACCCGGATATCTGGGCATATGGAACATCCTGATCGCTATTTCCCATGTTATAGCTACCCTGTGGAATAAACAACATACCATATGGGTCTGGCTGATACCACTCTTCTCTATCCTGAACTCCAATCAAATATCCTCTCCCTGATCTGTTGCAACTTGCAAGCAGAAGGATCACTGATGAGAACAAAAGTAATTTTTTCATAGCAACTCCCTGTTTTATTTCTTTAACGTATGAACAGTATACTTTATTATTGTTATACCTTATTTTTTAAATTCTTTTTACGTTGATTATTCTCATTGGTTACAGACTCCGGATTATAGAAATCTAGGGTTTTTGTAACTCTCCGGTTTAAACTCCCGAATGATCTTGAAGCAATATCCTATCATTATTTCGTGACTTCCACTGCTACGTCCTTTTGCGCCAAGAGCAGATGTGGTGATGTCATAAGAATAGCCAAAATGAAAACTTCTCCAGTTCATGCCGAGTAAGACTACTATTGCGTCTACTGTCCTGTAACTAAGCCCCCCCCAGAACTGGTTTTTGTATTTTAACAGGGCATTTACATCGAATTGCGTAGAAGCAAGGTCTGATTTTATGAGGATTGAAGGATCGATTTCGAGTGAAGGGTTGCCCGGTATAGGATAATAATAACCTGCTTCAACGTAATAATGACGGGCAAGAGTTGGTTTGGCCAACGTACCGTTATAAGGAATTTCAGCTTGTGAAAGTTGTGAGGCAGAAATGCCGCAATATAATTTATTCGGGATGTTATAAAATGTACCAAAAGCGAAATCTGTTGCCATATTGCCTTCATCTTTGCCTCCACTTACAAGCAAAGGATCGTTTACATCAATATATTTGAATTTTGTAAAATCTATCTTTTTGTTCAGAAAGCCTATCTGAGCTCCTATACCTATATTTCCAGGACCCGCAACCGTTTTGTATGCATATGAAAGTTTTATGCCCAGATTCTTTTCAAAGCCAAGCTGATCCTGCATGATAGTCATTCCAAGACCTCCATGTAAAGGATTAACGGCTCCGTCAAGAGATAGCAAATATGTTTGCGGTGCGACTTTGTTACCATCTGGATCTTTAAAACCAACCCATTGCTGGTGCGCAATAAGTGTTGCACAAATAGCGTCATTCATTCCTGCATAACCCGGATTAACATCCATGTGGTTAAACATATTATGGCTAATCTGAACTTCTTGTTGTGAAAATGCTACCAGAGTGACAAAAAAGAAAAACAAGAAAATAAAGATTTTTTTCATATTTCGAATATTTTCATATACTGCTTATAAATAAATAAAAGAAATGGTAAAATAACAAAAGTATTTCTTAATTAACAAATTGTTGATTATTTTTTTTTAATTTTTTTTATATTTACCTCTTTTTCAATATGTTTTCGAACTATTTATACTTGCTTTTTTAATAAAGGTTACGGCAAAAATATAAATATTTACACTTTTCCATATGCCAGCAGTATTTTGAATGATTGCCATTATAAGAAACAAAAATAATAAAATCTCATTAAAATAAACCCGGATAATAAAAATAAATGTAAAAATGCACAAAAATTACATCAGTTTTTGATATACCCGCCACCATCGATCAGGCATTTCTTCCTTCAGGGCAGTCTGATAATCTTTATAGGAACAAGGCACAAGGTAATGTCTTTCATACTTACTTTTAAGGTCGGTAGGACAAGGAACCTCCATCCACCAGCGACCGCTTTTTTTACTTTTATAAAAAACGATCTCGTATTTATGATCTTTGATTGAAACCCTGTACTTTAAATATGCTTTTTTCTCTTTTAATGGAAAGTCGTGTTTGCGGTTGCAAAAACCGTCGATAAAATGCCATATCATTTGTGCTGTAAGGTGTGCGGTTTGTCCGCCACTATCATAAGTAGGATTCATCTCATAAAATCCTATGGAAGTAAGTTTGTCGCTGAGGCCTGCGTATCTAACAATCTGACATGCTTCTTCTCCATAGAACCCATTTGGCGAAGCATTCGCGTTGCCGGGAGCATCAGACTGCCTGACAGACGAAATATCAAACGACAACAGGTCGGCATTTCTTACAATGGGTTCAACTTCTTCGAGGTTGGCTCTCACATAACCAAGACGGTATGCGTCAAAGAAAAGTTTGCTCATTAGCTCAACGGCATCCTGATCAACAAAATATGTCTGATAACCGATGTTAGTAAAATTAAACAGGAAGTTTGGTTGATGCATAATGATCTTACTCAGAAAAGCTTTCGAGGTGATATCCTGTTCTGCTGCGCCTAAGTCGAAACATGAATCAACAGCAACGATATTGATAATCTGACCAAGGCTTTCGTAAGCGAGATAATTCGCAAATGTGATATCCTGCGAACCACCTAAGATAACCGGAATAATATGGGCTTTGAGTAATTCGGAAACAACCGATTTTACGGCAAAATAAGTGTCTCCGATTTCGAATCCACTATTGATGTTGCCCAGGTCAGCTATGCGGATTTTGCAATTTCCCTGAAATAATTTGTAAAGGTAGTTTCTTACCTGATCGGGAGACATGGATGTTCCCTGATTGTTTAAAGAGTTTCTGTCTTCCTTAACACCTATTATCGCTATGTCAATTTCTTCCAGAGATGGGAAATTACCTTTGTCAGCATATAAGCGGACAATATCACCAAGCTTGCCAGGCCTGAATTCACTGTAAGTATTGGTGTCTTTTATTTCTACCGGTTCAAAATATACAGAAATATCCATGGGTTTAATGGTCAATGGTCATTATTTCTCAATATCTATAAATTTCTTATACTCTAAATGGCTTAATTGTTTAATTGTTTAATTGTTTAATTGTTATTCGCTTCGCTGTCATTAGTTGTCATTCGTCAATCCCGAAGTTTCGGGATCAATAAATATCTTAATATCTTTTAATATCAATAAATATCTTTGATATATAATGATTTATTCACAACAATTTAGCAATATAACAATTTAACAATTTATTTCAACAAAAGGTAAATTTTTAACCGTTTGCAGTATAACATCTATAAATATCTTTTTTTTTCTATTCATTTTTTTCTTTTACCCTTTTGTTTTTTTTGTTCGCCTTTATTTTGTTGTCCGGCGGCGATTTTCAAACAATCTTCCAGTGAAAGTTGCTGCGGATCCATACCTTTCGGGATTTTAAAATTGCTTTTCCCAATTGAAAAATACGCGCCCCATCTGCCTTTGAGCACTTTCACTTCGCTATTTTCCGGAAATTCTCTGATAAGCCTGTTGCTTTCCTTATTTCGCTTTTCCAAAATAATCTTAATCGCTTCGCTTTCTGTAATAGTAGTAAGGTCGTTTTCTTTTCCTATAGAATAAAATTCATTTTTATGTTTTATATATGGCCCAAAACGGCTGACAGAAACAACGAGTTCAGCATCTTCAAAGCTTCCGATAGATTTAGGTAGTTTGAATAGCTCCAGAGCGTCATCCAGTGTAATGGTTTCGATACTCTGTCCTTTAAGAAGTCCTGCGAATCTAGGTTTTTCTTCACTTTCAGTATCTCCGATTTGTGCGATAGGTCCATATCTACCTATTTTAACGAAAACATTTTTACCTGTAGCGGGGTCTTTCCCGAGTAATTTTTCTCCGCTTACTTTTTCTGATTTCAGAAATGTTTCCTCAATCTGTTTGTGAAAAGGGGTGTAAAATTCACTGATCACCTGATTCCATATTTTTTGCCCTTGTGCAATATCATCGAATTCTTTTTCAATATTTGCGGTAAAATTGTAATCAATAATATTCAAAAAATACTGTACAAGAAATTTATTAACAACAGCGCCAATATCTGTAGGGAAAAGTTTTGATTTTTCATAACCAACGACTTCAGATTTTTCCTGTTCTGTAATTTTTTCATCAATAAGTGTTATCGAAGTAAAATTTCTTGAATTACCTGGTCTGTCTTCAATTACCACATACCCGCGTTTCTGAATGGTGCTGATAGTAGGTGCATACGTAGAAGGGCGGCCAATACCAAGTTCTTCAAGTTTTTTTACAAGGCTTGCTTCTGTGTATCTTGGCGGATGTTGTGAAAATCTTTCGAGGGCAAGAATGTCTTTTAAAGTAAGGAGTTCCCCAACCTTAAGCGGAGGAAGAATACCTTTCTGTGCATTATCATCATCGTCATCGGAAGATTCCATATATACTTTAAGAAATCCATCGAATTTTATTACTTCTCCTTTGGCGACGAATTTTTCGGAAGTAGCAGAAATATCAACGGCCACATTGGTTTTTTCTATCTCGGCATCACTCATCTGTGAAGCCAGGGTACGTTTCCAGATAAGGTCGTACAGGCGTTTTTGCGAGTTATCACCGTCAATATTTTGCATGTTCAGGTAGGTGGGGCGAATGGCCTCATGTGCTTCCTGCGCTCCTTTTGTTTTTGTTACAAATTGCCTGGTCTTCACATATTCGCTTCCGAATAAGACTATGATTTCTTTCTTAGCCATATTCAGCGCCAGATTCGAAAGGTTTAACGAATCAGTTCTCATATATGTGATCTTCCCCGATTCATATAGTTGCTGGGCAACCACCATTGTTTTTGATACAGAGAATCCAAGTTTACGGCTTGCTTCCTGCTGTAAGGTGGATGTGGTGAAAGGCGGGGAAGGAGATTTTTTAGAAGGTTTGGTTTCAATAGATGCGATCTTAAAATCAGCGCCGATACATTTGTTCAGAAACCCGAAAGCTTCTTTTTTCGTGCTGAATTTATTGGGTAATTCAGCTTCAAGAATTGCAGCAGGGCCATTTTTTTCAATATCAAAATTTGCTGAGATCTTATATGTTGATGTCGTCTGAAATGCTTTGATCTCATCTTCTCTTTCAACGATCAGGCGAACGGCAACAGACTGTACACGTCCGGCAGAAAGCGCCGGTTTTACTTTTTTCCAGAGCAGCGGGGATAATTCAAATCCGACAAGGCGGTCCAAAACTCTGCGTGCCTGCTGGGCATTCACCAAATCAATATTAATTTTCCTTGGGTTATTAATTGCTTCTGTTATGGCGGATTTTGTGATTTCATGGAAAGCGATCCTTCTTATTTTTTTCTCGTCGAGTTTAAGGGCTTCTGAAAGATGCCATGAGATAGCTTCTCCTTCGCGATCTTCATCAGTCGCCAGCCAAACGATCTCAGCATCTTTAGAAATCTTTTTCAGTTCGGAGATGATAGTTTTTTTATCGTCCAGCAGCTCATAAATAGGTTTAAATCCATTTTTTATTTCAACTCCCAGTCCGAGGGCATCATCTTTTGTTTTATTCTTAGCAAGGTCTCTTACATGCCCCATGCTCGATTTTACTACAAAATCCTTTCCGAGGAAACCTTCGATTGTTTTTGCTTTTGCGGGTGATTCAACTATGACAAGGTTTTTAATCATCTGAAAAATATTAGAAAATAAATTTAAAAAATTACTGCAAAGAAAATGAAATACTTTAATCAATTCCAATATTTTTTATTTGTGCAATAAAAAAATAATGTAGCTTTGTTTTCTTTTTACTTAATTTTGCAGGGAATTGAGAGGCTTTTATAATGATATTTATAATGATATTTTTTTTACTGTTCAGGTAGTAGGCAGGAGGCAGCGGCAGGAGGCAGTCAAAAATAGAATATGGAACAAGCCTGCCTGACTGCGTCACGCAGGCGGGGATACAAAGATTTGAAAGTGTATCAACTTGCATACAAGTTGGCACAGGTAGTATGCAGGAGGCAGGAAGCAGTTTCGTGACTACCAAGTGCCTCCTGCCGCTGCCTACTGCCTACTATATACAAATAGGTGAATAGTTACATATTTTTTTTGTTTGTGGCAGAAAAGAAGTTTTATATTGAAACATATGGCTGCCAGATGAATTTTTCTGACAGTGAGATCGTGGCATCTGTGATGAAAGAAGCCGGTTTCTTTTCTACACCTGACCCAAAGGATGCCTCTGTAATTTTTGTGAATACCTGTTCAATACGCGATAATGCCGAACAACGCGTAAGAAAAAGATTGCGTGAATTAAAGTCTCTGAAGAAAAAAAAACCGCATATATTGATTGGTGTTCTTGGTTGTATGGCAGAACGCTTAAAAGAACAGCTGTTGGAAGAAGAAAAATCTGTCGATCTTGTTGTTGGTCCTGATGCCTACCGCGACCTTCCGAAGCTTATAACTGTTGCGTATGATGGTCAGAAAGCAATCAATGTAATTTTATCTTCCGATGAAACTTATGCAGATATTTCTCCGGTAAAACTTGGAAGTAATGGTGTTTCTGCATTCATTTCTATTATGAGAGGATGCGGGAATTATTGTTCTTATTGTGTTGTACCTTATGTCAGGGGCAAAGAACGTAGCCGTGATCCGAAAACAATAATCAGCGAAGCAAAAGAATTATTTGAAAGCGGATACAGGGAAATTACTCTTCTGGGTCAAAATGTAAATTCTTATAAATGGAATAATGATGATTTGGATTTCCCGTGCCTGATAGAAAAAGTAGCGCTTATCAGTCCATTGTTAAGAATAAGGTTTGCCACATCACACCCAAAAGATATGTTAACCCGCTTACTTCAGATCATTGCAAGACACCCGAATATTTGCCGTTCAATACATTTGCCGGTACAATCGGGTAATTCAAGGATACTTCAATTAATGAATAGAAAGTATACACGGGAATGGTATATGGACAGGATAGATGAGATCAAAAAATATATACCTGGATGTGCTATTTCAACAGATATCATCAGTGGATATTGTTCAGAAACCGATGAAGACCATAAAGAAACGCTTTCCCTTATGGAATGGGCAGGATTTGATTTTGCATATATGTTTAAATATTCTGAAAGACCCGATACGCTTGCAGCAAAAAAATATAAAGACGATGTGCCTGAAGAAGTAAAATCAAAGCGATTAAAAGGGATCATCAATATGCAGCAAAAACTTTCGCTGAAAAGCAACCATCAGGATATTGGAAAAATTTTCGAGGTATTGGCAGAAGGCGTTTCTAAAAGATCCATAGATCATCTTTATGGAAGAAATAGCCAGAACAAAGTGGTTGTTTTTGCAAAGCAGGATTATAAAGCAGGTGATTATGTTAATGTTAAAATTACACGCTGTACCACGGCTACTCTTATTGGTGAAGCAGTTTGATATACTGCAAATGGTATAAATTCGTACATTTTTTCAAACAGGTAATCAGTGACCGGTAATCAGTTATCAGTAAGTCGGTAATCAGTAATTGGTAAGTGAAATGGAATACGTAAAAAGTTTGCAACAAACGATCACTCAACATTGATCTCCGAATACCGATTACCAATTTTACTGAATACCGATTTTACCAATTACTTATTTTCACCGATTACCAAAATTAGAAATGTAATAATTTATCCAGCACAAAGTATAATTGCTTAATGAAAATAAAAAGACTCATTATTAATATTGTCCTTCTTGTATTTATCCTGCTTCCTTTTTTGTTATGGTTGTCATGGAAACTTACACCGCGTAAACACCTGAATATTTTTATTATGGATAAGTCAGTGCTTTCCAGAGATGGGCTTGAACACAATGCGTTCAACTGGGTACTGACACATAAAAGATACGTGAAACCTGACGGAGGGTTTTATTCCATTGCTGATGATTATTTCGGTTTCTTTCCACTCGAAAATCATAAGTATTATATCAGAGATCTTGCGAAATACACGGATAAGCAACTCGATAGCCTGAGCAATCTTTATCAGATGGCTTATTTTGCAGATACGTATGGAGTGTATTATAATGAGTGGTACAGGCAAAAAAACCGGGTCAAATATTCCGAAAAGCTTTATGGCGGACTGGATGAAAACGATTATCTTTTTTTGAAAAAGATGAAAGAGAAGAAAAAGCTTATCATAGCGGAATTTAATTTTTTTGCTGCTCCCACTTGCAGTGAAGTTAGAGAAAAAACAGAGAAATTATTCGGTCTGAAATGGACAGGTTGGACAGGACGATATTTTGAAATGCTCGACACCATTAAGAATCCTGAATTGCCTTACTGGGTGATCCGCTTGTATAAAGAACAGCACAACGGAAAATGGCCATTTAAAAAATCAGGGATTATTTTTGTGAATGATGACGAAACCATTGCTATACTTGAAAATGAAACGCACCTTAAAAAAGAAGTTCCTTCTGTAAAAAGTTTTGAATACGGTGTGGAAAAATTCGGAATTCCTGATGAGATCAATTATCCCTATTGGTTCGATATTACATTGAGCGCCGATACAAACAACAAAATGATTTCTTATTATGAAATATTTCCTAATGTTAAAGGTGATTCCATACTGAACCATCATGAAATACCGAAAATTTTTCCGGCAGCATTTGAGAATATAAAAGATTCACCTTTCTATTATTTTTGTGGCGACTATACTGATTCGCATATTAACAACACTTTCGTGAAGTTTAACGGCATAGAATATTTTAAACTTTTTATGCTGAATGAAAGCAATAAGAACGACCGCACACTTTTTTTCTGGAGATATTATTTACCGATAGTGGAAAAGATTTTGGGAAGGTATACTTTAAATGGTCATTAGTTTTTGGTCAGGGCAGTTGGTTTGGTTTTTTGTTTGTAGTTATTGGGTTTTTAATTCTATAGACCATGACCATTGACTAAACTGGTTGCTCTGACCATAAACCTTCAACCCGAACAGTTACAAAATATGACTTGACGGTAGCCAAAATGTGCCTCAAAGTATAATAATCTCCGAACAATAACTTTTATTATTGCTTGTTATCCTAAGCAGGTAAGAACCTGAAGAAAGTTTGAATTTTTCAGTGTCAATTTTAATTTTATTACTCCCCTGTAACATTTTCTTTTTTGGCAAAACGATCAACTGTTTCCCTGTTTTGTCAACTAATGAAATTTCTACGGCCTCATCTTCCTGTAAATTAAATGTAATCAATATATTTCCAGAAGTGGGATTTGGGAATACTGAAATACCATTAATTATAGGGTGTTCGTTAATGCCTACACTCGTAATAACGTAAATGAGATTTGTATGAATAAGAGTATCATTGCCACACTGGCTGTTGTATGCAATTAGTGTAACAGTGTAAACGCCGGTTGTATCGTAAGAATGCCACGGGTTCAGATCAGTGGATGTGTTGCCGTCGCCGAAATCCCAGAAATAAGAGGCAGCATCTGTCGAAGTGTTAAGGAATATAACAATTGCTGTCGGGAGGTAAACAAGAGTATCATATACGCTGAAATTGGCATGAGCGCTTGGGTACACATTAATGTAAGAAGTTTGCAGCAATGTGTCCGACCCTCCGATACCACTGGCAAGAAGCTCAACATTGTAAATCCCTGCGGAATCGTATATAATTTGCGGATTCATATCAGTGCTAACAGAAGGATTACCACCAGGGAAGTTCCAATAATATGTTATTGCGTTGCTGCTGGTATTTGTGAAGTTCACAGTATCACCGGCACAAATGGCAGTATCCAAGGAATAGAAACCGGCAACAGGGGGATAAATAATTGTAACACCATCAGATACAATAGTATCAGAAATTAAACCGGCACCATTTTTCGCATATACACTGCAATAATATATTTGCCCGTTCAGTAATGTAAAACCTGACATGGTAACTGATGTGTCGGTTCCATTGTTTGTCCATCCGATCAGGTCAGCGGCGCCGGGTGAAGTTCCAAAACAATAAAAATAGTACGATATCCCGGAATTCGGATCAACCGAATTGTTCCAGTTTGCTGATATAGAACTTACAATATTTGTTGTGTCAATGTCAGCCGAAAGCCCGTCATTTACTGATGCGACAGCAGCAGGAGGTGTCCAGTCGATACCAATATTTTCGGTGTCGATAGCCGATAAATTCCCGACGGAGTCATTGACGATTGAATAAATTCTTCCGGCATCTGTTGCAGGATCAGGATTCTGATACCGCATATCGTTTGTTGCTGCCGGCCCAACACTGACAATTGCAGAAGGATTGCGTGAACGATAAACCTTAATATCATCTATTGTGGCTTTACAGTTACCTGTTCTGAACGAAATATAATTTCCTGCCGTTGTCAACGGGGATGTATCCGTCCAGGAACCCAGGAAAATATTATCTCTGTAAACATCGATTTTACCTGTGGTTCTGTCATAGAATACTTTAAAATCATACCATTGCCCGGGTATTGTAATTACGTTATCAACTACTTTTGTTTGTGTGAAAGTATTGTTAACGACTTTGTAAAATTCAAGTTTGTTTGTCTCCTGCCGGAAGTATATAAAGTAAGAATTACCGCGATTTGTCTGGCTTGCAGTATCACTGAAAAAATGAATGCCGAATCTTCTCTGATTAGTACCGTACACAGCATTTTCAATTTTCGCATTGAAATGATAAATATACCTGTTGGATAAATTCTGGTTCAAAGCTGCGTAGATATTGGAGTTGCTGACAGTGGTGTCTTTCTGAACAAGATTTCCTCCTGTTGCCTGCCATGTTCCACCACCTGAAGGGACAGTCCATACGGAAGTATTCAGTGAATTGAAATCATCATTGAAAAATCCGTTTTGTGCAT
>Ga0265296_1002146_pt1 | contig 20518 bp, 17 predicted proteins | sample MunlanPumphouse1_FD_189073 | JGI IMG/M metagenome (GOLD analysis project Ga0265296, IMG submission 189073) | Groundwater microbial communities from a municipal landfill in Southern Ontario, Canada - Pumphouse #1 | ecosystem: Environmental > Aquatic > Deep subsurface > Groundwater | place...
TCCACTGGCAACAAATGGATCCAGCAGGTTTTCATCCAAGACACGGGATGGTTCCGCCAACAAAACCGTTTGATAATTTTCAACCGGAGGATAAGTAAAATGGTTTTTGCTGTAGGCCTCAATGGCAATCTGCAAAGTGCGCAGGTCTGCGCGCACGTGGGACACGCGCGCTTCATTTTGAAATCCTTTGACGCTTAACATCATTAAATTGAGTAAAATTGCGATGATCGCAATGACAATGAGGACTTCGACAATGGTAAACCCCTTCACCTTCATCTTTATTGTTCCTCAAACAAAACGCGGCCGGTCATCTCTGAAGGAATTTTCAATCCCAACAATTTCAAAATCGTTGGCGCAATATCCGCTAAAATGCCGGGGTGCAATTTTGTGCCGTCCGCCCCCCCCGCCAAAATAAAAGGAACCGGGTTAGTGGTGTGCGCTGTATAGGGCTGTCCGGTAACTTCGTCCTGCATCAATTCAGCGTTGCCGTGATCGGCAGTAATCAAAACCACTCCCGATTTTTCCAAAACGGCGGCCGCAACCTTTCCCACGCAAAGGTCTACCGTTTTTACCGCAATTTCGGCCGCGGCTAAAATTCCGGTGTGGCCGACCATATCACCGTTAGCATAATTCATGATCACAACATCGTACTTATCGGAAGCGATGGCCGCCAGGACTTTTTCTGTAACTTCCGGCGCACTCATCTCCGGTTGTAAATCATAAGTTGCAACTTTGGGAGATGAAACTAAAATCCGGTCTTCGCCGGGAAAAGGTTTTTCCACTCCGCCATTAAAGAAAAAAGTAACGTGGGCGTATTTTTCGGTTTCAGCAATGTGCACCTGACGCAATCCCGCATTACTGATCACTTCCGCTAAAATATTTTTTAAGTTCTGCGGAGGAAATGCAACCGGCGCATTAATTTTTATATCGTACTGACACATACACACATAATGCACTTTAGGCCAGACAGATCGAGGAAAGCCGTTAAAATTTGGATCGGTGAAAGCATAAGAGATCTGGCGGGCGCGATCGGCGCGAAAATTAAAAAAGATAAAAGCATCACCGTCTTTGACGACCGCACGGGGCACGCCACCGTCCATTATGACAGTCGGCAGAACAAATTCATCGTTTTCTCCCCTGGCATAAGCATTTTCTACCGCTGCTTCTGCACTGGATGCTTCCTGCCCAATCCCTCGCGTTAGAGCGTCGTAACCTTTTTGTACCCGATCCCAACGCTTATCGCGATCCATGGTGTAATAGCGACCCGCTACGGTGGCAACCTGCCCCACCCCAATTTCCTTAAATTTATTTTCCAATTGTTCAAAATATGTCAGCGCACTGCGCGGCGGGGTATCGCGCCCGTCCAGCAGAGCATGAATATAAACCTTTTTTATACCCTGCTGTTTGGCCAGTTGCAGCAGCGCATAAAGGTGGGTCATTTCAGAATGCACCCCGCCATCCGACAATAATCCCATTAAATGCAGGGAAGAATTGTTTTTCTTTACCGTTTCAATAGCTTTAAGAAATTCTGGGTTTTTAAAAAATTCACCGTCACGAATAGCTTTACTGATGCGGGTTAATTCCTGGTAAACCACGCGGCCGGCGCCAATGTTTAAATGGCCGACTTCTGAATTCCCCATCTGTCCTTCCGGCAAACCCACATCTTCACCGGAACAACCCAACTGCGTAGAAGGATATTTTTTAGTCAGCGCATCCAAGTTGGGCGTGCCCGCCAGAGCAATCGCGTTGGCATCACGCTTAGCGCGAATTCCCCAGCCGTCCATTATGATTAAAACTAAAGGTTTGGGTCGCATCATTTCTCCTAAAAAAATTGGAGCTGATCGGGATCGAACCGACGGCCTCGGCGTTGCGAACGCCGCGCTCTCCCAACTGAGCTACAGCCCCAAGCAAAGCTATTTATCTAAAAGGCAAGCCACGCCGGGCAGAACAATTCCTTCGAGAAATTCAAGCGAGGCGCCGCCACCAGTGGAAATAAACGTCATTTTATCGGTCAAGCCAGCTTTTTTCACCGCCGAAGCCGAATCGCCGCCGCCAATAATCGAAATGGCACCGTTGGCCGTAGCTTGCGCCACCATTTTGGCAATTTCAATTGTGCCTTTAGCAAATTTATCCATTTCAAAAACGCCCAACGGGCCGTTCCAGATAATTGTTTTCGCGGATAAAATCGCATTGCCAAATTTGGCAACCGTTTCCGGACCAATATCCACTCCCTGCCAGCCCGGCTCAATGGTGGTGCGCGGCACCACTCTCGTATCTGCATCCTCGGCAAATTTGTTGGCCACCACGTGGTCAATCGGCAGCAAAATTGGCACTTCTTTATCAATTGCCTTTTTCAAAATTTCCTTGGCTTCGCCGATCAATTCGGGCTCCACTAGCGAATCGCCAACCTCAATGCCGCGGGCTTTAAAAAAAGTATAAGCCATCCCACCGCCAATAATTAAGGTGTCCACCTTTTCAATCAGATTTTTCAGGACGCCGATTTTCGAAGAAACCTTTGCGCCGCCGATGATGGCGACAAACGGGCGCTTTGGATTATCCAGCGCCGAACCTAAAAACTGAAGCTCCTTTTCAACTAAAAAGCCGGCATAAGCCGGCAAATAATGGGCAATCCCTTCAGTGGAGGCGTGCGCGCGGTGGACCGTACCGAAAGCATCAGATACATATATATCTGCCAGCGCGGCCAGCTGTTTGGCAAAAGCGGGATCGTTTTTCTCTTCTTCCTTGTGGAAACGCAGGTTTTCCAGCAGTAAAACGTCGCCGCTCTTCAGTGCCGCCACCGCCTTTTCAACCTCAGGCCCAACGCAATCAGAAGTCATTTTTACTTCTTTGCCTAATAATTGGGTCAGGGCTTGTTGAACCGGGGCCAGGCTGAATTCTTTTTTTACTTCGCCTTTAGGCCTTCCCAGGTGGGAAGCCAAAATTACCTTGGCCCCTTTATCGATCAGGAAATTTATGGTTGGCAGAGAGGCCTTGATCCGTTTATCAGAAGTGATTTTCTGGTTTTCGTCCAGCGGGACATTAAAATCACAACGGACAAAAACACGCTTTCCCGTTAACTGCGCGGCCGGGATATCGGCAACGGTTTTTTTTGCCATAACTGCCTCCTCCAGCAATAATGTCGGCTATAATTTTGCCGCAATTAATTTCAAGAGATCAACTACCCGGCAGGAATAGCCCCATTCGTTATCGTACCAGGAAACAACCTTAAAAAAGCGTTTTTCGCCTTTCAGGTTATTTTGCAAGGTTGCCAGTGAATCATAAATAGAAGAGCGGTCATCATGAATAAAGTCGGTGGAAACCAGCTCTTCCGCGGTCACGCCCAAAATCCCTTTAAGATAAGTTTGGGATGCCTTTTTCAACAGGGAATCAATTTCTTCAATGGAAGTATCGCGTGTCGCACGGAAGGTTAAATCAACCACCGAAACATCCGCCGTCGGAATACGGAAAGACATACCGGTCAGTTTACCTTTGGTGGCCGGCAAGACTTCTCCTACGGCTTTGGCCGCCCCGGTGGTCGAAGGAATAATATTGATCGCCGCCGCTCGGCCGCCCCGCCAATCCTTTTTGCTTGGTCCGTCTACCGTTTTCTGCGTGGCGGTGTAAGAGTGAATCGTGGTCATTAAACCAGTTTCAACTCCAATGCCTTCTTTTAAAATTACGTGCACCAGCGGGGCCAAACAATTGGTAGTGCAGGAAGCATTAGAAATGATGTGATGCTTGGCGGAATCGTATTCACTGTCGTTGACACCCATAACAATGGTTTTCACTTCGCCTTTGGCCGGCGCAGAAATTACTACTTTTTTAGCGCCAGCCGCCAAATGCCCTTTGGCTTTTTCTGAATCGGTAAAAAGGCCGGTGGACTCAATTACAATTTCCACACCCAAATCTTTCCAGGGAAGCTGGGAAGGATCTTTGGTGGCGGCAACACACTTTATTTTGTCGCCGTTAATTACCAAAACATCATCCTCGGCCGCCGCCGGACTGCTTTTTTCGGTAGTGATAGTTCCGGAAAACCTCCCATGGATTGAATCGTAACGCATTTGGTACGCAAAATATTTTGCGTCAGTTGAGACGTCCACCACCGCCACCACTTCAATCTCTTTTCCCAAGACCCCCTTATCCACCATTGCACTGATTACCTGCCGCCCGATCCGCCCGAAGCCGTTGATGCCAACCTTTACTTTACCTGCCATGTTTCCCGCTCCTTTCTAAATTTTGCTTAACCTTGAGACACAACAATCAAGAATTATACGGAAAAAATGCATAGGGCGCAACCCTTAAAAAATAGCCATGTTATAATACCGCAATCATGGAAGACCACTCCTGGAAATCAATCATCTTCGGTGCCGGCGCATCCATTATCCTGTTGTTGGTCACTTACTTTTTTGTCACGTCCAAAACCGTGGATTTCTTAAACCGGGGGGCACCCGAACGCGTCATCGAATTTACTAAACCGCACGTAGTGGGCAGATGCGGGATGCAAAAGGACTGGGAATTAACCGCCCAAGCGGGCTGGTCAACCAGAAACCAGGACACCACTACCTTAACCGGCGTCACGAACGGACTGGTTTTTGAAAAAAACACGCCTACCATCCGAAAATTATTTGCCGATGAAGTAAAAATATCCAGAATCTCCAACCAGGTGGAAGCCAATGGATCACCCCTGCAAGCAGAAATTGACCTGCACCGCGCTACCCAGCAAAAATCAAACCGCCGTCCCAAATTTGCAAAACTATCCGCCGCACAAATCAAATACAGCAATAGTGATAAAATCTCTGAAGTTTTTGGCGGCGTGCGGATTATCGACGGAAAAATCACGATCCGCGCCGATTATATGCGGGTCAATCACCGCGACAAGACCGCCGTAATCAATAAAAACGTTTGGGCCACCAAAGGGCAGTTAACGCTATTTTGCAACGAAATGCAGGCCCGCCCCACAGACGAAGAATATGATGCATACGGCAACGTCCGCATCACCTTGGTTAAAGGAAAAGAAGTTACCCGCATTACCGCCGACCGTGCAATTTTCAAACAAAAAGACAAAGAACTGGTGGAAATTTATGGGAACGTAAAAATTGTCCATCCGCGCCGCGTGGCCGCCGCCGATGCCGCCATTTATGATGAGAAGTCAAAAGTGATGACCCTGCACGGCAATATCCAGACCGTGTTTGAAAAAGCAGAGAATTATTTAACTCCAAAAACCCTGGCAAACCTGGATAACCCGGACGCGCGTAAAATATTAAAAGATAAAATATATTTGACCAGCAAAGAAATGACCATTTTTACCGAATCCGATGACGCCCTGGCAAGCGGTGAAGTATTAGTCACCCAAAATACCCAGGAAGCCAGGGCCAACTCCGCCTGGTACCGCGACAGCGAAGAAAAGCTTTACTTAAGCGGCAATGCATCCTTAAAAAAAGAAAACAAGTGGATTGGCGCAGATAAAGTAGTGATTTACATCCCGGACGAAATTTTTGAGGCCGTCGGCAGTGTCCGCACTCGGTTTATCTTGAAAAAATAAGCCCGCCTAAAAAATCAATTTTTCTCGGCGCATCGCAATTGATTGCAAAATTCCAATACAAGATAAGTTTACCACCAGGGCGCTGCCCCCAAAAGAAAGCAGCGGCAGGGGAATCCCCACAATTGGCAGCAACCCCATGGTCATGCCCACGTTTACAAAAATATGGAAAAGATACAAGCTGGCAATGCCCGCCGCCAAAAGCTGGCCAAAAATATCTCTGGCGGAACAGGCAAGGTAAATCATCCGCCACAACATCACCAGAAATATGCCAAAAAGGATACCGCTGCCCAAAAAGCCAAATTCTTCGGCTACGACAGAAAAAATAAAATCGGCATGCTGTACGGGAATGAACTGCATTTGAGTTTGCGTCCCCTGCAAAAAACCCTGCCCCAAAAACATCCCCGCCCCCACCGCAATTTTGGCCTGCAAAGTGTGGTAGCCGGCTCCCAGCGGATCCACCGCCGGATTTAAAAAAGTTACCAACCGCTGTTGCTGATATTCCTTTAAGAGCGACCAGACGTAAGGAAAAGCCAGGCCGGCGGCTACGTTCAATACCATGACCACCACAAAATTAAACCAGGACATCCGAAAAAAGGAAAGGATTAAAAACAATAATATAATATAAAGTATCCACAGCACCAAAAAACGGCACAAAATAATGCTTAACAAGGGAGTGAAAAAAATTACCAGATATTCCCATGAAATCCGGCAATAAATCAACATCCCCAGGGTGATGGCCACGATCACCAGTGCCGTGCCCAAATCGGGCTGTTTAAAAATAAGCAAAAAAGGGATCCCGGCTAAAACCAGCACCGGTAAAATTTCTTTGGCCTGGTTAATTTTCCCAATCTTATCCTTCATGAAAGCCGCCAGAGAAATAATCATGACCAATTTTGAAAACTCGGACGGCTGGAACTGCAGTGGTCCCAATACCAGCCAGCGCTGTGCGCCCAGCGCCGTAGAACCAAGAAAAATTACCAGCATCAGCAGGCCCAACATTAATGGATACAATAGCCAGGTCACCTTTTGCAAATGTTTATAATCCAGATAAGAGAAGAAAAACAAGAAAAGTCCGGCCACCACTAGAGAAAGGAAATGCCGGTTCATGTACTTAAATAAACTTCCTCCTTTCAATTCCACGGCATGGGTAGCCGAGAAAATTGCAAAAAAGCCAATCACCAGCAGTAGCAAAACACAAATCCATAGATAAAAATCTGACATGCGCAGCATGCGGAAATTAATGAAGTTAAGCATGGCCGATTAGCTTTCTAGGGCAGTTAAACAAGCCCGCGCCTTGTTTTGGGTTTCCACAAATTCTTTTTGAGGATTGGAATCGGCCACAATCCCGGCCCCCGCCTGCACGTACGCTGTTTGGCCGGAAACCACAATTGTGCGGATGGTAATACAACTGTCCAACCCACCGGAAAAATCAAAATAACAAACACAACCGGCGTAAGGGCCCCGTCGTGCCGGCTCTAATTCATCAATAATTTCCATCGCACGCACTTTCGGCGCGCCCGAAACCGTCCCCGCCGGGAACGAGGCACATAAAAGATCAACCGCATCTTTGCCCCGCTTCAATTTGCCAACTACATTGCTGACAATGTGCATCACGTGCGAGTATTTTTCTACCGCCATCAATTCGGTGGTCCTAACGGAGCGATAATCGCAAACCCGGCCCAAATCGTTGCGGGCTAAATCCACCAGCATGATGTGTTCGGCACGCTCTTTGGCATCCGCCAAAAGCTCCGCCGATAATTTTTGGTCTTCCGTCGCGTCTTTCCCCCGCCGCCGCGTCCCCGCAATGGGCCGGATGGTGGCCGATCCTTCCTCCAACCGGACCATGACTTCAGGAGAAGCGCCAATTAAACGTTGTTTATCAAAAGAAAGATAAAACATGTAAGGAGATGGGTTAATGGCGCGCAGAGCACGATAAACATTAAACGGATTGGCGGAGGTCTTGGTTTTAAACTTTTGCGACAAAACAACCTGGATAACTTCACCGTCGCGGATATATTTTTTAGCCCGATTAACCGCCGCCACAAACGCGGGACGAGAAAAGTTGGAGGCAACCGGTAGTTTTTGCTTGTGCCCGGAAAAATCCAGCGCGCCCAGTTTAACCGGACGGGACAATCGATCGGTTAAAGCTTTTATTTTTTGACAGGCCTGGGTGTAGGCGCGCTCCGGAGATTTTCCTATAAACACATTGGCAATAACAATGATTTTATGCGCCACCCGATCAAAAACCAAAAGCGTGTCCGCCAGCATCAACTGGATATCGCACAAATCATCTTTGGCTTTCGGCCGGTCAGGAATCTTTTCAATGAAACGCACATTATCGTAACCAACGTAACCCACCAGCCCGCCATGGAACCGCGGCAAGCCCGGGACTTTAACCGCCCGGTATTGTTTAAGCAGTTTTTTTAAGATCACAAAAGGGTTGCCGCGCAAATGTCGGGTTTTCTTACCTTCAATAATTTCCACTAGGTCGCGCCGGGAACGGAAAATCAGCGCGGGGCGATGTCCCAAAAAAGAATAGCGCGCGATATTTTCGCCGCCTTCCACACTTTCCAACAAAAACGAATAGCGGTCAGCAATCTTTAAGTAAGCCGAAACCGGGGTTTCAAGGTCGGCCTGAATTTCGGTAAAGACCGGAACCACGTTGCCGGTTTTAGCCAACTTTAAAAACTCTTTTTTATTTGGATACATGCTTGAATTCATCCCACAACAATTTTACCGCTAAAAAGATAATAAATCCTCCGAAAATGCGCTTTAATTCAGCCGCCGGTAAAACATTGGCCAACATTGCTCCGCCCACCGCTCCCACCGCCGCCCCACCCACCAACTGCCAAAAATTCTCAATTCGCAAATGCCCCAGCTTATAATATCCCCAGGCTCCCAACGCCGCAGTGGGAATCATGACCGCCAGCGATATGCCCTGCGCCTGGTGCTGGGTTAAACCCGCCAACATTACCAGCGCCGGCACCAAAAGCGTGCCGCCGCCTACCCCTAACAATCCGGAGAGAAATCCGGTCAAGATGCCAACTAGCATTATTAATATGTCAGACATAATTTTATCAACCTATAATTAGTTTGATGCCTACCAAAAATAAAAACACGGCATAAATCAAGCGCAGTTTATCCGGCGAAAGCTTATTCGCAAACCCCGCCCCAAAGTAAGCCGCCCCCATGGCGAAAATTGCAATCCACATCGCCAAACTCAAATCAAAATTTCCATGAAAAGCATAAACTGAAGAGCCCACCAGTGCGGTCGGAACAATTAGGGCCAGCGAGGTACCGTGGGCTTGATGTTGAGTCCGGCCAAGGAAAAATATCAGCGCGGGGACAAATATAATGCCGCCACCCAACCCCAGCAGGCCGGAAAGGAAACCGGCGGATAGGCCCACTATAATTGATTTGAGGTTAGTGGGCATGATACTTCACCCCTACCCCCTCAGCATATAACTGATCTTCCGGTGTAGTAATCTTAAGGTTATAACACGATCCCTTCACTACACGTACCGGATGCCCCATTCCCTCCAAAAGCATCGCGTCATCGGTAACATCAATTATTCTGCTCGCCGCCCGCGCGTAGGCCGCTTTCAATAATTTGAATTTAAAACCTTGTGGCGTTTGGGCCGCCCAAAAATGGCGGCGGTCGGGTGAGCTGACGACTTTACCGCCTTGCACAATTTTCAAAGTATCTTTTACAGGAGTAGCCACCAAACAGGCACCGTATTTTTGCGCGCCGCGGATTACGTCTTTGATTTCTTTTTCCGAAACAAACGGCCGCGCACCATCGTGCACCAAAACGATATCGCACGGAAAATTGATTGCCGCAATGGCATTGGCAACCGAATCCTGGCGGCGTTTCCCTCCCACTGCTACCTGCCGAACTTTTTTAATTTTTGTTTTCTTTAGCCACCGTTTAAGCTCGGCAATTTTATCTGATGCCACTACTACAACTATGTCATCAATGCTATCCGCCGCATCAAATTTTTGGATTGTGCGGATAACCATCGGAAAACCAGCCAACATCAAAAACTGTTTGCCACCTTTAACTCCCATGCGCGTACCTGATCCGCCGGCTGCTATAATTGAGCAAACTTTTGTTTTTTTCATATTAATCCGCCTTGGTTAATAATTCGTAACCATCTTTTTTTACTAACACCATATCTTCAATTCGTACCCCACCATAACCTTTAATGTATACTCCCGGCTCAATTGTAATTACTTCATTGAGTCGCAATCTACGCCGGTTTTTTGGCGATATCTTTGGGGCTTCGTGCACTTTAGTCCCAATCCCGTGCCCCGTCGTATGGATAAAATAATGGTGCAGGTCATGTTTTTTTAGATAATCACGCGCTGCAGCGTCCACCGTATAGCAGGAAACGCCGACACGCACCAGTTTTAGCGCAGCAGTTTGCGCCGCGCGCACAACCCTAAGTAAAAATTTCTGCCGCTTAGATGGCTTGTTCCCTACCACCAACGTACGCGTATAATCAGAACAATACCCGTCGAGCAACGCGCCGTAATCCAAAACCACCAATTCGCCGCGTCTAATTTTCTTTCGCGATGCATGGCCATGCGGCAACGCGGATCTACGGCCGCTGGCAACAATAATCCGGAAAGAGTGCCCATGCATTCCATGCTCTTTTAATTTTTGTTTTATAAATGTCGCTACCGCCAGCTCGGTCATGCCGGAAGCCACAAATGTTTGCAAGCTCTTAAAAATAAGAGGGAGAACGTGAGCCGCGCGGCGCAGGCGATTCAATCTTTTTCGTTGCATGCAATTCTACTTTAACAAATTAATGGCGGCCTGCAACCCCAGCTTATAACTCTCCACCCCAAAACCCGCAATCTGGCCGGTCGCCACCGGGGCGATCACTGATTTATGCCTGAATTCTTCGCGCGCATAAATATTGGAAAGGTGGACTTCAACCGTGGGAATATTTACTCCTGCAATGGCATCGCGGATCGCCACACTGTAATGCGTGTAACCGGCCGGGTTGATCACAATCGCGCCCACCTGCCCTCTGGCGGAGCCGATTTTATCCACAATTTCGCCTTCAGAAGAGCTTTGTAAAATATCCAGCTCCACTCCCTTATCTTTTGCAATTTTCTTTAGTTCCGCATCAATTTCTTCCAACGTAAAATGGCCGTAAACATCCACTTCGCGCTCTCCCAACAGGTTTAAATTGGGCCCGTGGATCACTAATATTTTTTTTAACATAAAACCACCTTTGTCTGAAACTTTAGATGCAGAGATTATACCATAAAATCTCGGGCGGATAATATGCTATAATCTCCCCTTGTGAAATCCAAAAAGGCCGAATCCTTTCTATATAATACCCTCAAAGACCGCGCCAAAACGCTGGTGCTGTTATTCATTGCCTTATCCGCCGTCTTTTGCCTGGTGCTGTTCCGGATCATCCTCACGCTGCCCGACGTGGAAAAAATTTCATCCCTGACCCCGGCCGAATCCACTATTTTTTACGCCGTCAACGGCGACGAAATTGCGCGGCTGCACGAAGAAGAAAACCGGCAAACCGTACCACTGTCAAAAATTTCCCCTTACCTAGTGCAATGTGTACTGTCCACCGAGGACTCCCGCTTTTACCAGCACCACGGCATTGATTTTTCGGGAATTTTTCGCGCGCTGTTAACCAACTTAAGGTACGGCCGCATGCAACAGGGCGGCAGCACCATTACCCAGCAGCTGGCGCGCAGTTTATTTTTAACGCGACAAAAAACCCTTACCCGCAAACTGGCCGAAGCCATCCTGGCGCTGGAAATTGAAAAAAAATACACAAAAGAAGAAATTTTAGAGTTGTATTTAAACAATGTTTACTGGGGCCACAATGCTTACGGGATTGAGTCCGCCGCCAAACTTTACTTTGGCAAACCCGCCCAAGACCTGGATTTGGCCGAATCCGCCATGCTGACCGGACTGCTGGAAGGTCCGGAAATATATTCTCCCTATAAAAACCTGGCGCTGGCAAAGAAAAAGCAGGACTACGTTTTGTCCCGCTTGGTGGCCGGCCAGATAATTTCACCGCAAACGGCGGACGAAGCAACCCGCGAGGTCTTTGTTTTCCCGCAAAGCCGCCGGGCGCAATTTGGCCACATTGCCCCTTACTTTGTCAGCTACCTTTTAAAATACCTGACTGACAAATACGGGGAAGAGTTGGTTTACCAGGGCGGGCTGAAAGTTTACACCACGCTTGACCTAAACATGCAAAAGGCCGCGGAAGAAACCATTTCCACCTTTGTCGAGAAAGAAGGGAAAATCTACAATTTCAGCCAGGCCGCGCTGGTAGCAATTGATCCGCGCACGGGATATATCAAAGCCATGGTGGGCGGCGCCGATTATTCGGAAAGCAAATTTAACCGCGTCACCCAGGCCCAACGCCAGCCGGGATCATCCTTTAAACCTTTTGTTTATACTGCCGCCATGGAAGCGGGATTATCTCCCGGGACCATTATTATTGATGAGGAAAAAAGCTGGCGCGTGCCAATTTCAAAATGGACGCCGCTGGGCCGCTGGACTCCCCAAAATTTTGACAAAAAACATTACGGCGCGGTAACAATGCGCCAAGCCCTGGAGCTTTCGCTTAACGTCCCGGCAATAAAATTAATTGAAAAAGTGGGCGTGGGTAAAACCATTGACGTGGCCCACCGGATGGGAATTACCAGTCCCCTCTCCCCGGTTCTGGCGCTGGCGCTGGGGGCTTCGGAGGTAAACCTGCTGGAAATGACCAGTGCCTTTGGGGTTTTTGCCAATTCGGGTATCAGAGTGGAACCGGTAGCCATCATTAAAGTTATCAACCGCCAGGGCAAAGAATTGGAACACTACCGTCCGATTGAAAAAAAGGCCCTGAGTCCCAACATTGCCGCCGCTATGGTGGATATGCTGCGTGGGGTATTGACCCGCGGCACCGGTTATAAAGGCCGGATTGCCCGCGACGCCGCCGCCAAAACCGGCACCACCCAGGATTTTAAAGATGCCTGGTTTATTGGTTTTGTGCCGCAATTGTCGGCCGGGGTTTGGGTAGGAAATGATGACAATGCCCGGATGAAAGGCATCGCCGAAGTGGCGGTTTGCCCGCGCATCTGGAAAAATTTTGTGCAGATCGCCTTAAAAGACGTCCCGGCGCAAAATTTTCCCGCCGTGCAGGGTATGGTCTCGGTTAATGTTTGTCTTGATTCAGGGCAACTGGCAACCGAAGCCTGCCCGCAAAATCGCGTAAAAACGCTCACCTTCTGGAAAAACCGGGCCCCCAACGAAAGCTGTCAGATACACTTAAAAATTAATGAAGACGCTAATAACCCGGAACTATTGATCAACGAACCGCCGCCGGAAGGATACTTAATCAGATGATAAAATTTGGCACTGACGGCTGGAGAGCCGAAATCGGGAAAGATTTTACCTTTGATAACGTAGCGATGGCAGCCCAAGCGCTAGCTCAGCACGCCCAGGACTGCTTTGATAGCGCCAAACCAATCGTGGTTGGTTATGACCACCGATTTTTGTCGGAAAAATTTGCGGCCGTCGCCGCCGAAGTAGTTTCGTCCAATGGCATTAAAACTTTACTGTTTGATTCTCCCGTTCCGTCACAACTTACCTCCTTTGCCACCAAAAGCTTAGGGGCATCGTTTGGCATCATGCTGACCGCCAGCCATAACCCCCCTAACTGGAACGGCTTTAAAATCAAAGAAAATTACGGCGGTTCCGCCCAGCCCGAAACCACGCAAAAAGTTGAAGCGCTGTGCCAAAAAATTTCGGATGGTCAGATAAAAATTTTGCGCGGCAATAAAAAACTCATTGAAAAGCTGAATTTCAAGATCCCCTATTTTAACCACCTGCAAACCCTGATTGACCCCAAATTAATTAAAAAATGTACAGCCAAAATCATCATTGACCCGATGTTTGGATCCAGCGCCGGCCTGCTGAAAGAATTTTTAAATCGTTTGGGGGTCGAGGCCGACCAAATCAGGGGCAACCGTGACCCCTTGTTTGGCGGGATCAATCCCGAACCCCTGCCCATTAACCTGGCCCCGCTGAAAGAAGAAATTGAGGAAGATCAATTTAATTTTGGCAAAAACATAATCGGCATTGCGCTGGACGGGGACGGCGACCGCATCGGGGGAATGGATGAAAACGGGGAATACCTAAGTTCGCACAATATCTTTTCGCTGCTGTTAAAACACCTGGCGGAAAATAAAAAACTCCCCGGAGACGTGGTCAAGACCTTTAATATCAGCCGCCTGGTTGATAAACAAGCCCGGGGTTACGGGAAAAAATTATTTGAGGTGCCGATTGGTTTCAAGCACATTGTCAAATTGATGCTCTCGCAAGACATTTTAATCGGCGGCGAAGAATCCGGCGGGATCGGGATTGCCGGCCACATCCCCGAGCGCGACGGCATTCTTTGCGGGCTGTTATTAATCGAACTGCTGGCCCATGAAAACCGTCCGGCGCGCGCCATTTTGGATGAAATTATGGAAAAATACGGCCGCTTCTATTACAACCGAATTGACCTGCATTTGGATCGCGCCAAAATTGACGCCTTGGTGCAAAAACTAAAAAATGATCCGCCGAAACTGCTGGCCGGAAAATCGGTGGTAAAAGTTGAAACCCTGGACGGGATTAAACTTAATTTTGAAGATGAGGCCTGGATTTTATTCCGTGCTTCCGGCACCGAACCCTTAATCCGCATTTACTGTGAGGCGCGCTCCATGCCGGACGTTGATCTGATTTTAGCTGGCAGCCAGAAACTTATTAGGTAGTAGCTGACAGCTTATCTTTTGCTCCCCGCTTCCGACGTTGCCTTACCGTTGGCCTCGGCTTCAAACTTTTCTTTCTTTTCGATCCGACGGATTTCAGCCAGCTCTTGAGCGCGGGCATTACTATCCCCCAGGCTCAGGAAAGAGTCGGCCAGCTGTTGGCGGATGTCCTTACTATCCCCCGCCACAATTGATGCTTTTTTATAAGCGGCCAGCGCCAGGGACAGGTTTTGGGAGCGGTGGGAGGTTTTTGCCATGTCCTCATACAACTTTGCCAATATAATCTGCAGGTTGGCGTCTCCGGGATTTAATTCCACTGCCTTTAAGTATTCTTGCAATCTTAAATCCGGCTGGCCGATGGCCGCATAAGTATCTCCCAGTAAAAGGTGCAAATACGGATTGGTAGGATTTTCGGAAATGGCCTGCATAAATAAGGCAATCGCCTCGTTAATTTTTCCCTGTAAGCGATACCGGTACCCCTGCAGGAGCGGGTCATTAATTTTTATCTTGGCCTTGCTTTTAATATCAGAAAACCAGCGGTAAAACTCCCTTTCCTGTTTTTCGTTTAAGGCCGCAGTTTCAATATCCTTGGTTTCACCCTTAAACTTGCGCAGCCGAGAATCTTCCAGCTTTAAAATATGATACCCGTACGGGGTTTTAACCAATCCGGAGATCTCGCCTACTTTCAGGGAATAGGCCGCGTCTTCAAATTCCTTAACCATCATGCCCTTGGAAAAATAACCCAGGTCGCCGCCTTTTTTAGTGGTGCTCACATCCTCCGAGTATTTTTGCGCCAAAGCCGCAAAGTTGTCGCCTTTTTTCGCTAATGCCAGGACCGCGGCGGCCTTTTGCTGGGCTTTTGCATCTGCTTGCTTGGCCAACTTTTCACGCTCCGCTTCTTTGGAAACCGCCGGCAGAGCAACCTGGATCAAGATGTGGCTTACCCGAATTTCGCGCAAATCATCCGGCGTTACCTGCGCCCGGCTTTTGATTTTGGTAACCAGTTTCTGAATTGAAATCTCATCTTTAATGACGCCCCTAAACGAATTCATGTCCATGCCGTTTTGCTTTAAGGCCATTTCCAGTTCTTTTTTACCGGGTATATTGGAGGATTTCATGATTGAATTGATGGCTTGGTCAACTTCCTGCCCGCTGACTTTAACCTGCTTTTTGGCTTCATTTAACAGCAGGGTAAAATCAATGGTCTGGTCCAGGGCTAAACTCTGGAAATACATCATTTCCTGCGGGCTAAGATTGCGGGGCAGCGAGCGGGTCATCCGCCCCAAAATCTGGGAAAAACGCACCGGATCAATCGGCCGCCCGTTAACCGTGGCAATGTTTTTATCGCGCTTCCCTTCCTGGCTAAAACGGCTCACTCCCAAGCCATAAAATACCGAAGCCACAAACACCACCGCCACTGCCACAATAATTACTTTTACCCGTTTCCTTAAAAATGAAAGCATTCTTCCCCTCCTTATTTTTCTTTTAATAATTTGGAAACCGAAATATAACCTCCCAACATCCCCAAAAGCATCCCCAAAAACGCCACCATAAAGTAAACCAGACTTAACTGCCGCGGGTTGGTAACCACCGGCAAAAACGGCAAGGCCGAAGACAGACGGGCAGAGATAGCATCATAAGAAACTTTTAAAATCAAGATTGAAAAAACTCCGCCCAACGCACCGATTAAAATCCCTTCAATGATAAACGGCCCTCGGATATATGTGTTGGTAGCCCCCACCAGCCGCATAATTGAAATTTCGGTTTCGCGCGCCAAAACCGTCAAGCGGATGGTGTTAACCACAATCAAAAGTGTGGCCACCGTCAATAACAGCACCAGCACCAGGCCGCCGATGCGCACCGCTTCCACCAACATTTTGGTGCTTTCAAGGTAGGTTCCACTGTAACGCACATCCGTAACTTTATCAAACTTGGAGGCCTGCCGGGCAACTTTTTCCACCAAATCCGTGGAATCAACCTGCACGTTAAAGGTATTAGGCAAGGGATTATCATCCAGCACGTCTTCCAAACTGAAGCGGTTGCCGTATTTTTTTACAAAATCCTTCCAGGCCTCTTCTTTGGTAACGTACATGACTTTGTGAACCCCGGGGATGGCCGACAGCTGGATCTGGATGGCCGAGGCCTCCTTAGGCGTTAATTCATCCTGGATGTAAACCGACACGTCCATTTTAGCGCTGATCTCGCCGATGATATTTCCCAGGTTAAGGATTAAGATTAAGAAAAGGCCAAAAATTGTCAACGACACCATTACAATGCCCACCGCAATCATGCTCATCAGCCCGCTGCGCCGGAAACTGGTAAAGGCCTCAATAATAAAAAACTCTAGGTTCCTGAACAAATTTTTCTCCTAAACATTGCCCGGCGGGGGTTCGTTGTAAACGCCCAGCGCCTGGTCGCGAATCACGCGTCCGGCTTCCAGGGCAATCACCCGCTTGCGCATCAAATCCACCACACTCTTATTGTGGGTTGCCACCAAAACGGTAGTATTGCGCTTATTGATTTTATCCAGCAGCTGCAAAATTTCCCAGGAAGTGGCCGGATCCAAACTGCCGGTGGGTTCATCCGCCAGCAAAATAGGCGGATTGTTCACCAGCGCCCGGGCAATGCAGGCCCGCTGTTTTTCCCCGCCCGACAACTGTTCCGGAAAATGTTTAACCAATTTAAGCATGGAAACCAGTTCCAGCGCCTGCATGGTTTTCCGGCGGATTTGTGACCGGGGGCAACCGGTTACCTGCAGGGCAAACGCCACGTTTTCAAACACCGTTTTGCGGGGCAGCAGCTTATAATCCTGAAAAACCACGCCGATATTGCGGCGCAGGTACGGGACTTGATGCGGCTCTAACTTTGCGATATCAATTTTATCTACAATTACCTGCCCCTTGGTAGGCAGTTCATCCCGGTAAAGCAATTTCATTAAAGTGGTTTTGCCCGCTCCGGATGGCCCTACCAAAAAAACAAACTCTTCTTTACCAATGTGGACCGAAATATCGTACAGGGCACCGGCCCCGTTAGGATAAGTTTTGGTTACAGCAATCAGTTCAATCATGATTTATTCGTACAGCGGAAATTGCCGGCACAACTGCGCAATTTGCCCTTTTACCTCATTTTTTATTTTTTCGTCCGCGGGATTAGATAAAATCTTACCAAAAAGCGAAGCAATGAGTCGCATTTCATTTTCCTGCATCCCGCGCGTGGTCAGCGCCGGCGTCCCCACCCGAATACCGGAAGTAACAAAGGGGGTTTCCGGGTCAAAAGGAATAGTATTTTTATTAACTGTAATGCCCACTTCATCCAAAACTTTTTCCGCAACTTTGCCGGTCAATTTTTTTGAGCGCAGATCAACCAAAATTAAATGATTATCCGTCCCGCCGGAAACCAAACGAAAACCATTGGCCAGCATTGCCTCTGCCAGCGCCACCGCGTTTTTTACAACCTGCTGTTGGTATTTTATAAATTCTGGCTTTAACGCTTCTTTCAATGCCACCGCCTTGGCCGCAATTACGTGCATCAAGGGACCGCCCTGCGATCCCGGAAAAACGGCTTTATCAACCTGCTTGGCATATTCGGTTTTGGTTAAAATTATCCCGCCGCGCGGGCCGCGCAAGGTCTTGTGCGTGGTAGTGGTAACCACGTGCGACATGGGCACCGGAGAAGGATGTAAATTTGCTACCACCAGGCCAGCAATGTGAGCAATATCAACCATCAAAAATGCTCCCACGGCATCACAAATTTCACGAAATTTAACAAAGTCAATAATCCTCGGATAAGCCGTGGCGCCGGTCACAATCATTTTAGGCCGATGATCTTTGGCCAGCTGCTCAAGTTGCGCATAATCAATGCGTTCGTCTTTTTCGCTTACGCCGTAAGGCACAAACTTAAAATACATTCCGGAAATATTGACCGGACTGCCGTGCGTCAAATGGCCGCCGTGAGACAAGTTTAAACCCAAGACTGTGTCGCCCGGCTTGATGAAAGCTAAATATGCGGCCATATTTGCCTGTGAACCGGAATGCGGCTGAACATTGGCATGCTCGGCTTGGAATAGTTGTTTGGCCCGCTCGATTGCCAGGTTTTCAACAATATCCACACATTCGCATCCGCCGTAATAACGCTTGCCCGGGTAACCTTCAGCATATTTGTTGGTCATGACACAACTTTGCGCCTGCATGACCGCTATAGAGGTAAAATTTTCCGAAGCAATCATTTCCAGTTTATTGCGCTGGCGATCCAGCTCCAAATCCATGGCCCGCGCCGCTTCTGGATCAATCTTTCTAACTTCGTCAATACCAAAGTGCATCTTTATCTCCTCACCTGCGTAAAACTTTTATTTCCCCTCTATCCGGCCGCTTTAATACTGAAGCCGAAGAAACTGAAGAATATGAGATGGCTTCGGGGGTAACACAAAAATCATCCACCATCCAGCCGCGAAAACCATTATACAACTCATCCACCGTATTAAAATAAAACCTGACTTTTATAACATTTCCCACGTAAGACGTCAAATCAAAACTGTGTTGAACCCAGCGCCCGGCCAGATTGTATCCGCCGGAAGTATAGGCGCAGTAGGCCTCGCGGGAAACATTGGGGTCGTTGTACGGGTTCAAAACCGCCAGATCCGAAAAGAATCCGCCGTTGATTGAAATTTGCACTTTCATCTGATCATAACCGGTAGCGGCATTGACGCCTTCAATTTCCCACCAGGTCCAAAAACTAAGCGTCGCGTAAGCATAACCGGAAATATCAATACTGGGAGAATCCAGATAACCATAATTATAAGGGTATGCAGGATCGGACGTTCCGCCGGACAAATCCAGATCGCCCGTCTTTTGCACCGCAATGTAACATCCCCGGGCATCCTGCTCTGCCATTTGACCGTACCAATAATAATAATTATAAGAGTGGGCCAGCGGCAGTTTGCCGAGTGTCGAATCATAGTCAGGAAGAGTGACGTATTCCGGCGCCAAATTATCTCTGCTATCGTACGCGTAATCCGCTAAGTAGCGCTGCCATTGTGTGTTATCAAAATTGCTGCTGGTCGTCCAACCTTTATCGGTTTCAAAATTATCAGACCAGCCCACCGCCTCTGACGTGCGGGTCAAATACACTTCGATGGTGGCGGTGGCACCGGCATAAACCGTGCCCTCTCCGTAATTATTTAAATAACCATTGGCATACGCATACACGTGCGTGTGCCCCGCCGGCATGTTATATAAAGTATAGTAACCGCTGGTGCTGGTAGTAGTCTCAATGCCGCTGGCCGCCACCCGGGCGCCCGCAATAACTACCGCATCCAGGGTCCGGCAAACATACCCCACAATTGTACCGGTGGTGGTATTAGGAGTAAGCGCCAAGTCGCAAGTTACCGTTGATCCCGGCAGGACCGTCACGTGCCCGGTCGCGCGGGAATACCCTGAAGCCAGGGCCTCAACCGTAACCTCGCCGCTGGGCAAACTACTTAATGTATAATCACCGTTGCTGTCCGCCACGGTTGAAAAATAGGAACTCCAAACACTGGCATACGGAACGGCGCGGCCGGTGGAACTGTTAGTGATGGTCCCGGTTATATTCCCGGCCGCCGGCGTAATTGGAATAATTGCCGCAATCCAGCCAAACTGGTCAATCTGCGCCGTGATCGTATTTGAAGCAGAATGCGCTTCGCCGGTAGCAGTTATTAATTCCCATTGCAAAAGAGCTGTATTAAAACCATAAAAAGAAACATTGGTTCCGTCCGCCAGACCGGTTGAATTGGGGATGGAAAGCGTGGCCTCACGGGCTAAAGCAGCATCCGCAGGGGTGACATAAACAATGACCGCAATAAATTGATACCCCACCGGCGGAGGATACGGCGCCGCCACCAGCGGTACTTCGGTCAACTGGACATTAACAGTAGATGACAATGCCCCATCCGGAATTACCAACTGGATACTACCGTTAGTATTTGAAACCGTCCCACCGGAAGAATTAACCTGCGTAATTTTACTGTCTAAAGGAGCCAGGATGGCGGCGCTGGCGTAAGCCGTCTCCCCCCGCCCCAACGTAACCCCGCGGTAAGAAGTGGTATAACCGCTTTTTGACAAAGCCAAAATTTTGCTGCCGGCCGCAATTCTGGTCAACGAATAACTACCGTCGGAAAGGGTGTCGGTGGTGGAATTGTCAACCTGGACCGTA
>Ga0265296_1002147_pt1 | contig 20503 bp, 16 predicted proteins | sample MunlanPumphouse1_FD_189073 | JGI IMG/M metagenome (GOLD analysis project Ga0265296, IMG submission 189073) | Groundwater microbial communities from a municipal landfill in Southern Ontario, Canada - Pumphouse #1 | ecosystem: Environmental > Aquatic > Deep subsurface > Groundwater | place...
CACAGTCGGACCACGGGCTCAAAAGATTGGGAGGTCCATTCATGACCCTCCTGCTTAAACAGGATAACCCCCTGAGGCATGTCTTGTTCAGTCGCACCTCCCACCGCCCAGGCCGTCTTTCCATCCAGGGCGCTGATGCGCATAATTTCATAGCCGCCCGCGCTGTTGGGCTGCTTCTGCCAATGGGAACCATCGAATAGATAGATCCCCCCCTGGTCCGTGGTAAGCCAAACCGTGTTGGCATTCACGGCGTATATCCCGTTACAATCATATAAACCTCCAACTTCCGGCGGTCGCATAGATTCCCAGGTCTCACCATCATTAGTGGAACGCATGACCGTGCCGGTGCCCACCACCCAGACGGTGTGGGGCGGATTCCCGTGGATATGGAGAAGATCGGTGCCCCGGATGTCAGGCAGGGGGGTATACGTCTGCCGCTGCCAACTGGCGCCGCCGTCGGCGCTATGGAGGATCACTCCGCAAGAGCCGCTTGTGGCGCCGCAGACCCAGATGTTCTGGGAATCACGGGCATAAACCCCAGTCAGAGTCACCGGGGGAGCCACGCCCTCCCCCTGGCGAACCCAGGTGTTGCCGCCGTCCGCAGTATGCAGAATCACCCCCCCGGCCCCCGTGGCCCAGGCAATGTTGCGGCTGACCGCATAGACATCGAAAAGCCCGGCGTCGGGGATCTCCGCCGGAGTCCCCTGGCGCAGCCAATGGGCGCCGCCGTCCGTAGTGCGCAAGATAACCCCATAGCCGCCTATATTTGCCCCCACGGCCCAGACGCAATCCCGGTCCACGGCAGAGACTCCGAGTAGGCCCGCATTAGGGATCTCCGCCGGAGTCCCCTGGCGCAGCCAATGGGCGCCGCCGTCGGTGGTGTGCAGGATGACCCCATAGCCGTCCAGGCTGGCGCCCACTACCCAACCCGCAACCGAGCTGGCCGGGGTGCTGTTAACAGCCGGACAGGGCGCCGGTCCGGTCCAGCCATTACCTCCAGCCAGCAGCCATATCAGCGCCAGTATGAGAAATTGCCAGGATTTTTTACGGCCCCACGGTCTGAAATGCATAGCCTCACCCTCTCCCCTTCTCCTCGCCACTTCCTGGCAAGGCAGTTGAGGATACCAAAAAATGCCTATAAAGAATAATTAACCGTTTGAGAATCCCTTTTCTTCGAGGCTAAGCCCGAGAAACACCCTCTTCTACGAGCGAATGGTCTTATGGTAAGTTATGATAGCATATGATTTTATTAAATTATCGATCAAGCAGAGGATAGAGCAAATTATTTCAGAATCTTGCACACTTGCCCCTTGAGCGTAGGGTTACCCTATCCTGGCCGGTTTTTGCTTCCCAATTGCAGGGAAGTAAGGCAAAATCCGAAACAAGGAAAAGGTTCTATGCGCAAATCCCCCAAGTCAGAGAAGCCGCCGCCACAAGACTCGAAAAAGACGATCTCGCCAGAGCTAAGGCAGATGTTGCGAGAGAATTTGATGCTGAAAGAGACTCTAGCCAGAGCGAAAGAAGTGCAGGGTCGGGGGGGGTGAATGGGACGTCCCAGCAGGTGCAGCAGGCGCAGCAGGAGAGAGCGGCCCTGAAGGACAAGGACCTGCATTAGCCAAGTTCTCCATTTCTATCAAGCTGCGGGTTCGAATCCCTCCCCCAGGTCTTGTATTTTCAAGGGCTTAGGGACATTTTTCCTTGACAATGTTGTACAGTGTATTATCCTTATACGTGAGCGGTGAGTCCTCTGCAGGTCCCTGGGGCAGGGTCCCTCCATCTGGTGGCACAAACCCCGGGACCATGGCCTGCAAGGCGCGCTCTTTTTTATTTCGGGGGCAGATACAAGCTGTCATAGCGGACTTTTCCCTGAAAAACTTCATACCAGCGGTTGTCCTCCCGCTCATATTTCCGGAAAATCCCCCAACAGAATAAGTCGGCCGCCTGCAGGCAGTGATTGTTGACGGAATCTTCGTGAGTGATCCTTAACCTCACCCTTGGGGGCAGACGGCTTGCCAATTCCTTTTGAATGTAGGTGTTGAACTCCTGCCTTTCCTTCCTGTTTTTCCTCTTGTCCAAAACCAGATTGACTGCACCCTCAGCATTCCCCATGGGGAGATGATCCAGGATCAGACGGGCTATATAGTTATAGGTGCGGTCTTTTTGCTTTTGGAGTTCGGGATAGAGCCGGTCCTTATTCAAGGTCAGGGTATAGAGGCCGAAACGGACTCCAGTGAGCTGGCGGAAAAAATATTCTTTTACCTCAAAGTTGGTGGCGTTGGCTTTAAGCTCCTTCACCATCCTTCGCCGCTTGCCTTTGGGGTTAAGTTTGCGAGACAGGGTCTTTTTCACTGCGGATGCTACCGTCCGGTTTCTCGTGGTAGTGCTTACCGCCAGGATGCAGATGGTGAAGTGCCGGGACCGGCCTGGCTTGTCGGGATTAAAACCTAGGTCGCCGCTTTCATCCAGATATAAAAACCAGGGTCCGGTCATAATCAGGGATTAGCTTTTAGGCCAGGGGTAGCAGGATTCTTTCACTGCCTGATAGTTTGCGTTCAAGGTGGGCTCCATCAGGACAATGGCGGCCAGGCGGCGGGCCATGTTCATGACTTCCCGGGCCTCGTCTTGGGTGAGGGAGCGGCCCAGGAGATCGCGTTCCCGGTAGCTGAGCCACTTCTTGATGACCTGGTAGCCGCCGATATAGTAACCCCATATCTTGGCCGGGATGTTCCGCCAGTAGGCCGCTTCGTTCAGGTAAATGTCACAGGTGGTCCCGCCCAGGTGCTCCAGGGCTTGCTCTATGGACAGGCCCAGGGCCCCGGCCCCTTCCCGGATGGCCGCCAGTTCTTCCGGGGTGTAGTCCCGGATGATCACCCGGCCTTTGCCGGGCATGGTCACCCCGTCTTTGCCCCCATGGCCCCACCCCGCGGTGAGGGCCAGGTCCCCGGCGTCCGGGTTCAGAGACCCGCCCCCCTTCCTGGATATCACGGCCAGGGGTTTCAATTCCGGCCGGATGGTCCCCGCGGTTACTGCCGGGACCGGGGTTCCCGGGTCCAGCAGGGCGGCCAGTTGCCGCCCCAACTCCGCGGAATGTTCCAAAGCTTCCCGGGTGTCCGGCAGGGGAATCCGGGGCCAGTCCTGGCGGATACCGTCGGCGTTTTCGGTGAGGTAGACGGGGGCGTAGCCCACGGCCAGGGCGTGCATCCAGATGAGGCCCGCGGTTTCCGGGGCGGCGTCGGGGTCCGGGAGACCCAGGACGGCCAGGTAAGACCGGGCCGCAGGGGAAAGATTTGCTGTGGGAGAGAAATCTGGGAGGGCTTCCTTCTTAAAAAGCTCATTCTGCCCCTCATTGGCCTTGCTCTTTTTAGATGCAGCTTTCAGGCGAATCGGGAAGCAAAAAGCGTCATCTGCTAAAAGATGGTCATCCGAAAGGCCCTTTACGTAGAAAAAAGGGACTCCTTCAGGGCTTTTTACTCCTTTCACCCGGCTAAGCAGAAAGGAGTTTTCCGGCCAGCATTGCTCCCATAGCGCCGGGCGGGGCTCATTCCAAAGCGGGCGAGTGGGGCTATAATAGCACCATCGGCTATCGAAAGACCTTAAGGTGTATCGCCGCAAATGGTCGGGATTAAAGGATTCAGCTTTTAACACTTTTTCCCGGGCCTTTCTAGCATCGAACCGGGCGGCGTCCCTAGTAAGGCCAGTTCCCAATAATTTTAGCTTCTCCCACTTAACACCGGCGTCGTAATAGAGCCTCATGCGGTGTTCCAGGACAGCCCTGTTACTATCTATCAAGGCCCCGCCCCTCTTTTCCATGAGGCCGTTGTTAGGAGATTCGGCGCATAAATCTACCAGCTTCGGCCAATCAAGGTAGTGGGCGGCCACTTCTGACGGGCGGAATGTGAAGCGATTCGTTATGTCCGGGTCTTGGGTCTGATATTGGGCCTCAAAATCCGGGGCCTTTATGCTTCCCAGCAAGTCAGTCCGCTTGGTTGCCCCCCAAAACTGCCGGAAGCGGACCCGTGGGGTCCCCTCCCGGGTGGCCTTCCGCACCATGAGGGCAACGGCCGTTCCTACCCGGATACCCTCCCGGTTGTATTCCGTGGAAAAGACGCTGGGGTCGGGCTTGCCTTCCGGGGTGACCTTGCCCGTCTCCCGGCTGTCGCCGTTCAGGCAGTCGAACCAGAGGGCGTCGAACTCGGAGAGGAACCGTTCCCGCATGACCACAAAAGAGGGGTCCCCCAGGTAGGAAAAGTTGGAGATGAAGCAGACCACCCCTTTCCCGGTCTTCTCCGCAATGCGGCGTTCCGCCAGGCCGAAGAAGCGGATATAGAGATCATCCAGGTTGAACTTCTTAATCCCCCATTTGGAAATGAGCCGTTCTTTGTAAGGCTCCACCAGGGTCTTTTCCGCTTGCGCGCTCACCCCGGCAAAGGCGTTATAAGGAGGATTTCCCAGGATTACCAGGATGGGCTTATCCTGCTTCACTTCTTCCGCGGCATCCCGCTCCTCCTGAAACTCCGGCAACATCAATTGTTTCTTGGGGCCTTCCGGAGGCTCCCAGCCGGTGAGGGCGTTGGTGAGGAAGACCCCCACCCTTTCCGCCTTATCCTCAGTCAAGGGCGCGCCCAGGTTCTGCAGCAACAGGCCTAATTGCAGGTGGGCCACCACAAAAGGCGCGGGCAGAATCTCGAAGCCAAAGACCCGCTCCCGGGCCGCCCTCTTCAAGTCGCTCCCGATCAAGGCGTCATCCCGGTTGGCCTTAAAAGTGGCGTAGATGTGTTTCAGGACCTCCACCAGATAGGCCCCCGTGCCGCAGCAGGGGTCGAGGACGTAAACCCGGGGATCGGCCAGGCCGTCGGCAATGTCGAGTTCCTGGCGGAGCACAGTGTCCACCCGGGCCACCATGTATTGGACGATCTCCGGCGGGGTGTACCAAATGCCTAAGTCTTTCCGGAGCTGGGGATCAAAGGCTTTCAGGAAGGGCTCATAAAAATACTGGACCGCGTGGCCCTCATCGAATTGGGAGAAGAAGGACGGCCGGTCCACCCGGTTTAAAACCGTAGCCGTCCAATCCAGAGCCTCATCCAACCCCAGGGGCCCCAGCTTGGTGGGGGTGGCCACCTGTTCATAGAGCACCCGGATCATGGGGACATGGAGGAACCAGGGGGTCAGGCGCCAGTCGAACAGCTTTTGAGGGTTCGGGATCGGGTTTTTCTTATGCCACAGGACCCAGGCGGCAAAGACCCCGTAAAAGAGGGTCTGAATGAGGGTGGAGCGGAAGAAATGATCCCCTTTGCCGCCCTCGAACTTGAGCCCCAGGGCTTCTTCCAGGGCCGCGCGCAACCCATCCAAGGCCGGCAGGTCCTTCGCCTCAAGGCGGGCCCGGGCGTCCCGGGCGTAGGAGGCCAGGAACCAGGCCACGTCTTCAGGGCGGGTCAAGGGCGCGGCGTGGAGCATCACCCGCTTGAGATATTCAATCAGGCGTTCGCCATGCTCCTCGGCCATGCGGCGGGGATGCCGGGCCGCGTCCCAGAACGCGGCTTCACTGTCGGCCAGGCGGTAGGTTTCCAGCTTGGCGGCCAGGCCGGAAGGGTCCTGGCCCACCAGGACGAAATCCCGGTAGTTGGTCACCAGGACCTGCCGGTAGTGGCCCCAATACCGGGTTACCTGCTCCCCGGCCGCGGTGACCCAGGCGTCGTCTTTGGTGGATTTGACTTCCATCACTCCCCGGGCCGGGTGCTGGCCGGGCAGGAGTGCGGCGTCCGCGAATTTCTGGAATTGCTCCTGGGTGAAGAAACCGCCGTCAGGCAGACCGGCCCCCTGATTCTGCAAGTTGATGATGCACTTGACTTTAGGCTTAAGGGTTTTGCCGATCTCGTTCAGGAGGTTGGCCAGGGGACCATAATAGGAGGTCTCTTTGACCCCGGCGCCGGCAGCGCGGATCTCGGAAATTTCCTTGAGGTAGGTTTCCAGGGGGTTCATTAAGCCCTCACAAAGGCATCATGCCATAAGTGAGGGCAACAGTTAAGACCTTTCGGAAAGTTTAAACTGACAAATTACATGGCCGGAACAGTTTTTAATGGGGCCCCTTGCTGGAGATAGGCTGCTGGTGCCTTTTTCCCGCAAAAATTACATAGAGGCAAGGCATCATGAACAGGGCCACCACGATGAGCACCCCGATGACTACCGTGACTCCCAGGGGAAGCCCGGTCAGGTAGAGAGCGTAAATCATGCCGGCCAGGCAGAACGGCACACATCCCAAAATCAGCGACGGCAGTCTCAGGCTGTTAAACTGCACCGCCAGAACCACGAAGGAAAAGAAGATTGCGAAGGCCAGGACCATCGTCAAGGTGCGCTGCATTTCGGCCATCATCTGCGCCTGGCCGCCATACGATAAGACATAGCCCACCGGTAGAGCCAATTTCCCCATGCCTGCTTGGAGTTCGGCCAGGGCCTGTCCGACGCTCACCCCGGCCGCATCCCCCCGGACAATCACTTCCTTCACCTGATCTTCCCGGGCGATCTCCACCGGCCCCACGGCTTGGGTGACGGTGGCCACGTCCCGTAACCGCAAATACCCGCCTTGGGAGCTGTTCAGCACCAGATTCTCGATATCCTGGCGCGAGGCGAAGTGTTTTTCGGGAATCATCACCCGAATGTTATAGAAATAATCTCCTTCCCGGTATTTGGTGGCCACCGCCCCGCTGACCAAGGAGCGGATGGTGTTGGCCGCATCCACCACCGATAAACTCATATCCGCGGTCCGGGTGCGGTCCACCACCACCTGGTACTCCGGTTTGCTCAGGTCCATGGAAACATAGACATTGGTAAAATGTTGCAGTTTATTCATGGAGTCGGCGGCTTGCCGGGCCAGATCGAAAAGCTTGTCGATCTCGTCCCCTCTGATCTTGACCTCGATGTCGGCATCGCCCACCAGCTTTGCTTCGACCTGGCTCAGGAGTTTATTGGTTTCACCCACTGGGGTCCCGGTGGGCAGTTTGACCTTCACCACCACCCGGCCGTCATCTATTTGTGGGAGGAACTCACTGCCCAGGAATGGCGCCAATAATACTGCGCCAAATAACAAAATCACAAAACCAGCCAATGCCGTCCGGCGATGGCGCAAAGTGTGGGTCAAGAGAACCCCGTACCACTCGGTCACCCAGGCGAAGAAACGCTCGAAGCGGCTGCCTTCCCCATGGCTGCGCCGCGGCTTGCCGGTGAGCACGGCGGTGAGCATGGGAGTCAGGGTGATGGCCAAGAGCAGGCTGACGACGACGATGCCGGAAATCACCAGGATCAGTTCATGGAAAAGGAGACTGACCATCCCCGGGACCAGCATAAAAGGCAGGAACAGGGCCAGGAAGGAAAGAGTGGCTGCAAGAATGGCCGGCCCCACTTCGGCCGTTCCCTTCACTGCGACTTCTTCTGAGGACTCTTCCGGGTTTAGATGTTGCAGGCGCGTGATGTTTTCCAGCACCACGATGGAATTGTCCAGCACCACGCCGATGGCCACCACCAGGCCGCCGAGGGAGAAGATGTTGAGCGAGAAGCCCCCCAGCTTCATCGCCCGAAGTTGAGGATCAGGGTGGCGGGCAGGGCCAGAGCCATCACCAGGACATGGCGCCAGGTTCCCAGGAACAGATAGATGATCAGGATTACCAAGACCGCGGCTTCGATGGCGGCGTTGCGCACGCCGTTCAGGGCGGCGACCACGTAATCCGCCTGGTTTTCCACCATCCCCAGTTTAATGCCGCTGGGCAGGGCCGGCTGGAGTTCCGGGATGCGGCGCTGGACCCCCCTGGCGACCTCCACCGTGTTGGCATCCGCCTGCTTGAAGACGCTCAACTTGACGCACGAATTGCCGCCCAGGCGGGTAATGATACGCACCTCTTCGTGCGCATCTTCCACCTGGGCTATGTCCCGCAGGTAGACTTTTCCTGCCGCGCTATTAGCCAGAACCACGGAGCGGATTTCGTCCAGATTGCGGTATTCACCGATGGTCCGGGCGATAAATTCCCGGGGACCGGCGGTCACCCGGCCCCCGAATTCCTCAAGGTTCTCCTCCTGGAGACGCTTGATCACCGCCGGCAGTGTGAGCCCGTATTTCTCCACCGCGTTGGGGTCCAGGTGCACCCGGATCTCGCGCTTCAGGCCGCCCACAATGTCGGTGCCCGCCACTCCGGGGACGGACAAAAGTTGGTTTTGCAGCCAGTTTTCCGTCCAGGTACGCAACCTGGTCAGGTCCCACTCGTCCGAGGCGATGATGAGCTGCACCATGGGCAGTTGCGACGGATCGGCCTTAAAAATCAAAGGTGGGTCGATGTCCTTGGGGAGTTGCCGGGCGGCCCGGGCCATGGCGGACAGGGCGTCCTGATAGGCCACATCAACGTTTGCGCCATATTTGAAGAAGGCCATCAAGGTGTACATGCCTTCGCTGGAGGAGGATTGCAGGTAATCGAGGCCGTCTACTGTGGCCATCTGCCGTTCGATGGGATCGGCCAGATTGGTGTTGATCTCTTCGGGAGTGGCGCCGCGCCACCAGATATGGACCCGGATCAACGGATAGGTGATTTCCGGGAGATAATTGACCGGCAGCCTGGCAAAGCCATAAATCCCCGAGACGATGAAGGCGATGGCGATGACGCTGGTGGCAATGCGCCGCTTGACTGCGTAGGTCGTGACCTTCACTTGCCGTCCCCTCCCTGGGCCTTGACCTCCATGCCGTCTCTGAGCTTTTCGTTACCGGCGACGACGACCTTTTTACCCGGTTGCAGGCCGGTGATGATCTGCACCCGGCCATCGCCTTCAATCCCGGTTTCGAGCTTCCGCCGCAGGGCTTTCCCCTCTTTGATAACAAAGGCGATGCGTTCTCCGTTGGGGGTGACGATGACTGCTTCCCGGGGGACCACGGTGGCGTCGGCCACAGTCTGCAAAGGCAACTTGAGGCGGGCAAACATGCCCGGGATTATGGCAATGGGATAGTCCAACACCGCCTCCACTCTATCCCGGGCGGCCTGGTAGTCGGGGCGCCGGTCCAAGGCCTGCGGGACCAGTTGCCCGGAACTAAACCCCTTCTTTTCAAAAGTTAACTTCCCGGCGATCTTCAGGTTCACCTTCTCGTCCAGGCCCAGGAGGGTGGCCAAGACCCTCTTCTGGATGTCCAAAACGTTTTCTTCTTTTACCAGGCCCTGCTCCAGGTCGGCCACCCTCACCTCGGTGCGCATCAGGTCCACCCTCGCGGCCTTGGCCACTTCCACCATCTGCGCCATTTTCCGCCGCTGTTCCTCCATGGCCTGCAGGGAAAACTTCAAGGAATCGATCACTTTTTCTTGGCCGAGGATACTGTAGAAGGTGCTGGAGACGTTAAAAATAAGCTCATCCCGCGTCCGGGAGAGCCGGTTTTCTTCGGCCAGGCGCACCAGTTCGGCGGCCTTGATTTCTGCCGACCTGATCCTGCTATCGGATTATGCCTTTAGGAGGCTGTTCGGGATTGCCGCTGGGCAAGCCACCGATCTGGTGGTGACGGTGCGGAATAAAAAGGAAATTCCAACCATTGCGGCCAAGATCTTGGAACTGCTGCCTGACAGTCGGTCCACCATGTCCCACTGGAGGATGGGTATCATGGCCTAGCCGCCCCCGAAGGCCACCACCCCGATCTTGAGGAAGATGAGGGACATCACTCCCAACTGATGCTGCCAATTCCACAAGCCCCAAAACAGTAGGGTCAGGATGGCCAAGGCGCTGCATAACGGGGTGTGCCAAAGGCCGGGGGACGGAGCGGAGCCGCTGGAGGGTTGCTCGGGGGAGACGGCAAGCGGCCACCATTTCCACCCCAGGGCCAACCTTAATATAAATACCGGGAGATGGTGGAGGCCGCCCTAGAGCGCCCCCAGCGACACCGGTTCAAATCCGGTTGGGGACGCCATACCAATTAACTGTTTTTTCTCATTATTTCTTTAGCAGCCTTCCCTCAAAAAGCTGCCCCCCGTCTGTCCCCATAATTGCCTCTCTCAGGTAACCACTTGTCTTTTTAGGGGAAATCAAATAAGGTTGAGGTTAGATATTCCCCTGGCAGTAGCCTTCGGACTTAACGCCTCTTTCCTTGACGCATTGCCAAGGCGTGCCGCGATGGATTTCGAAACGTTGCTGCGAAAGCATCGGGCCTTGCTCGCTGAGAACAGGGCTTTGAAAGAAGAGAACCTGTCCTTGAAGGCCCGGCTGGGTCTGGCCGACCCCCGAGCCGGTCTTCTCAGAAGGGGGTTCAGCAGGATGCCTACCCAGCGGAACCGTCGTTTTACCTCAAAGATAGGGCGAATCCCGCGGAAAAAATCCGGCTCTTCATGTCCTTGTTCAAGGGGCGGGACGATCTGTATGCCAAAAGATGGGAGAACAGGGAAGGCAGGTCCGGATACGCCCCGGTCTGCCTGAATGAATGGAAACCTGGTTTTTGCGGCAAGCCTGAAGTCAAGTGCGCTTCCTGCGAGCATCGGTCATATGCCGCCCTGGATGAAAAGGTCATAGAAGCATATCTGCGGGGAAACCTCGTTGCCGGCGTCTATCCCCTGCGCCGGGATGAAAAGTGCCACTTCCTGGCCATCGACTTCGATAAAGACGGCTGGCAGCAGGATGTGCCCACTCTCAAAGAGGTCTGCACAGCCTTTGCGGTGCCGGTGGCGATTGAGCGTTCGCGCTCCGGTCACGGCGCCCACGCCTGGTTCTTCTTCGCGGACCCGGTTGCCGCGAGTCTGGCCCGAAAATTCGGTTCGGCGTTGCTTACCTGCGCCATGAGCGAGCGGCATCAAATCAAGTTTAAATCCTACGATCGGTTGTTCCCCAATCAGGACACGATGCCAAAGGGTGGATTCGGCAATCTGATTGCCCTGCCGTTACAGAAGGCGGCGCGCCAAAATGGCAACAGCGTCTTCATCGATGATCGTTTTCATCCCTATGAGGACCAGTGGGGATTCCTGGCTCAAATCAGGAGGCTTTCCGAAGATGAAATCGGCGCCCTGATTTCGAAACTCTGTCATGGAAGCGAGCTCGGTGAGCTGAAACAAGACGATGAAGAGGCCACAAAACCTTGGGAAACGAGCCGGAGCAAACTCTCACGGCATGAGTTTCCGAACGTAATGCCGCTGCTCAAAGCCAATATGCTCTACATAGGCAAATCTGGCGTTTCCCAGAGGGCGTTGAACGCCCTGAAAAGGCTGGCCGCATTCAAGAATCCCGAATTTTACCGGGCCCAGGCCATGCGCATGTCTACTTTCGGAAAACCGCGCATCATCTCCTGCTCTGAGGAAACGTCCGAGTACCTTTGCCTGCCGAGAGGGTGCGAAGCGGATCTCACGACTCTGCTTGCAGCGGCTGGCGTTGGGGTCGAATGGTCCGACAAGACCCTTCCGGGAAGACACATCGAGGTTACTTTCACCGGGGTTTTGAGGGAGGATCAGGAGCTTGCTGCGGAGGCAATGCTGAAGCATGGTTGCGGTGTCCTGGCGGCGGCAACGGCCTTCGGGAAAACGGTCATCGCAGCCAGGCTGATTGCCGAGCGAAAGACCAACACGCTTATCTTGACGCACCGGCAGCAACTTCTGTCGCAGTGGATGGCGAAGCTGGCCCAGTTTCTGGAAATCGATGCGGAACTTCCCGTGGCGGCGACAAAGCGAGGGCGAAAACCGAGGCAGAGCCTCATCGGGCAGATCGGTGCAGGAAGAGTGAATCCGGGCGGTATTATCGATGTGGCAATCATGCAGTCCCTGGCGAGTGGTGGGGAGGTGAAGGAATTTATAAGGGATTATGGCATGGTGATTGTTGATGAATGTCACCATGTCCCGGCATTCAGCTTCGAGCAGATCCTCAAGAGGGTCCAGGCCAGATACATCTATGGTTTGACGGCAACGCCAGCCCGGCGGGACGGGCATCATCCGATTATTTTCATGCACTGCGGCCCGGTAAGGTACCGGGCGGACGCCAGGAAGGAGGCGGAGAAACGGCCTTTCGAGCACTATGTCATTCCCCGGTTTACCGGCTTCAGAGCGCCGTTTGACCGGGAAGAAAAGGATATATCGATTCAGGAGTTCTACGCCGGGATCGCCATGGACGAATGGCGTAATCAGCAGATTGCCGATGATGTCATCAGAGCTCATGAAAACGGCCGAAACGCGCTCATCCTGACGGAAAGAACCGCCCAGGTGGAATTGCTGGCCGGGAAGCTGCGCGAGAAAATACCCGAGGTGATTACACTCACCGGCGGGAGGGGAATGAAAGAGACCAGAAATATCTTGGCAAAAATCGCCGCAACGCCGACCGGCGGGCAATTGACCTTGGTTGCCACCGGCAGATATATCGGCGAGGGTTTTGACGAACCCCGGCTGGATACATTGTTTTTGGCTATGCCCATATCCTGGAGAGGGACGCTGCAGCAATACGCCGGCAGACTGCACCGATTGTTCCAGAACAAAAAAGAGGTCCGGATCTACGACTACGTAGATATCCACGTCAGAACCCTGGAGAAGATGTACCAGAAAAGGCTGGCCGGATATGCCGCCATCGGCTATCGGGCCAAGGCGGAAAGCGTTTCGGAGGAACCCGCCGATATCATATTCGATAACACCAACTTCCTCCCCGTTTACCATAACGACATGATGAACGCGGCGCGGGAGGCGGTGATTGTCAGCCCCTTCGTTACCAGGAGGCGAGCCGGGGAAATGCTGCCGAACCTGGAAGCGGCATTGTCAAAGAGGGTTGCCGTGGTCGTGGTTACCAGGCCGACAGATGCCTACAAAGATAAGGACCGGCCGGCCTTAGAGGAAACTCTTGCATCGCTGCAAGACGCGGGCGTGCGCCTGCTGTTTAATACCAAGTTGCTGTCAAAGAGGTAATATTGAGTGTGTCATTCTGAACGGAGCGAAGCGCAGTGAAGAATCTAGATTCTTCGCTGCGCTCAGAATGACATCGTTACTCTTTTGACCGCAACTTGGTATAAGTCGGTGCGCGGGCCTCACCCCCAAAAGCTGAGGCTGGACGAGGTGGACGAGTTTGATGAAAAAATCTACGAGGCGGCCCTACTGATCCCATTATCATCCGATGGCATCCAGGCCAGCACCCACATTTTTTCCACCATGCACAAATCCTATGGTCTGATGAACCGGGTCATCGAAGAGGCAGCCGAGAGCGGTTTTCGCATCTTCAAGTGGTGCATTTTGGACGTCCTGGAGCGCTGTTTTGACCGGGAATGCGAAGGCTGCGGCTTGTGTGAAGACTGCGGTGGTAAGGCCCGAAATGCTTCGGGGTTCTATCGCATAAACGACGCCATAGAGCATAAGCGCAAGGTCTCCAAAGACACCTGGAATTCCGAGATGTTGTGCTATCAGCCATCAAGAGAAGGGCTAATTTACAAGGAATTCGACATCGCGCTGCATGTGGTTTGAAATCAAATCCAAGGATTAGGGGGTAGAAAACCAAAATGAGCCGGGACCAGTTAGATAAGCACGCTTTGCAGGCAGATTCGTTGCGTAAGAAGGGTATGACGAAGGTAGAAATCGCTTCACACCTAGCGATAAACGAACGACAGGTCGGTCGTCTCCTTGCCCGGTCCGGCAGGTATTACAGGGATTTGGTGCGGAACTTCGATCAGGAAAGGTTCCTGGGTGATACCCTGGTTTGTTTCTTGAGATTGGAACAGGAGGCTTTGAAAAATTTGGAGGCAGTGGCTGCGGACAACCCTGTGGCCGTTGAATGGCTCAAGGCAGCCCTGGATATCCGCCGGGAAATCAAGGAGCTGCTGCAAAATTTTGTCTTAGGGATGACGAAATCAGGGCAGAGCGGAATGTCTGCCGATGATCGGAAAAGCCGACGGGACAGGGCAAGGGCAAGGCTTAAGAAACTGGACAGGGGAAAGGGAAGAAACCTTTACTGTGTCAGGCCGGATTCTCAGGGTCCGGACTCTCACAATTCTGTATGAGGACGCGATCCATGCCCGAGGGAAATGGCGCCGGTGGGTAAGTGGCCGTCGCCGTTCCGATCAAGTTTTATCGTGGGGTTAAGGCCATCGCCAATTTCCTGGAGATGCACCCTGACTCGGTCAGGAAGCTGCTCCGGGAGGGCAAGGTCCCGGCGAAAAAGGATGAATCGGGGCGGTGGGTGCTCGTGAACGTAGACTACTATCAGTCTCTCCAGGGGTGATGGAAGCTAATCTTAACTCGGTGTTTGCCGAAGCTCCCCAGCCTTAAAGTCTTTATTTTGCTATTCATATCCACAATTCCCATAGCTCTGATGATAAGTTACACTCGTGGCAAGTAATGTGTTACTAATATATTGTCATTTCAGACCGTATCAAAAATTGGGCGATACTTCAGCCATGAATCGATGAATTAATTTTCCTAAAATCAATAAATCCTCGCTGAACATCGACAGATGTTAACTGCACCCGAACTCGGTCGCCGACATCAATGCCCTCGACTCCTTCGACCAGTTTCCCTTCAACAGGCAACGTGAGAAGCCGGACCCAGGTACCTTTCGTGGCTGCGCCAGTGACAATCGCATCAAATTGCTCTCCGATTCTCGCCCCAAGCAGAAGCGCAGCCGCGGATTTGCCAATCTGGCGTTCAACTTTCTTCGCGGCATCTTCTGCTTCGGTGCAATGAGCAGCCAGAACCTCCAGTTCATCCTGGCTATAAGGCACAGGTTTACCTTCCAAAGCCGCTTTCACCAAGCGTTGGGTCACCAGGTCAGGATAGCGCCGATTGGGCGCGGTGGAGTGGACATAGTCCTTGGCGGCAAGACCAAAGTGGCCTGGGGCATCCTCTCCAGGAAGTTCGGCAATATATTCGCCAGTGCCCAGAAGCTTGATCACCGCGAGAGATAGGTCGGGGAACCGCAACGGATTCGCGGCTTTTTCCTTGACGAGAAACTCCTCCAGCGCTTTTGAATTCGGGATTTCCGGAAGTCTGAACTTGTGTTCCCCGGCAATTTCGACTATCCGGTCCCATCGTTTTGGCGTGCGCACTACGCGGCAGATCGAGGGGAATTTCCTGGACGAGAGATACCGGGCGACCACACCGTTAGCCGCGATCATGAAACCCTCAATAATCTCCTTGGCACGGTTCTTTTCTTCTATTGCCAAAGCGCGAATCTGATCGCCGTCGAATACCGGTTTGGCCTGGATGGTTTCCAGACGAAGCGCGCCGTGGATCTCCCGGAAATTCTTCATGCTTTGCGATACCCGGTCCTGTATTCGCAGATTCTCAGCCAGCCCTTTCACGTTAACCATAGCCTCGGGAGCAACTTCATTTTGTTCTAACCATGCTGCCACGCGGTTATAGGCTAGTTTCGCCTGACTATGTACCCACGCCCGGTAGATTCTGGACTCCTGAATGGATCCGGCTGCACCAACCACCATGTCGACGACCACGGCCAGGCGATCCTCGTTGAAATTCAGGGAGGTGACGTCGGTGGAAAGTTTTTCAGGCAGCATCGGGAATACCTCGGCAGCGGTATAAACCGAGGTGGTGTTATGGTGCGCGTGTTCGTCAATCGCTGAACCTTTTTTAACGAACGATGCCACATCCGCTATAGCGACGAGTATCTTTATATTGTCTTCAAGCCCTGCCTCGGCAACGGTCAGTTGATCCAGGTCGCGGGAGTCATCGTTGTCAATAGAAGCCCACAGCAAGTTCCTCAGGTCACGAACGGGCTCGCCATCGGTTGCCGCTGGTACCTGAAGCCTGTCAAGTTCTGCAAGTTCTGCGGCAGAAAAATCAGGGAGCAGACCACGATCAAGCATGGCCTGATGGGCAATGCTCTGTAAAATGGACCGGTGCTGTTTATCATGCGCATTCATAGGGTTTCCATCCCATCTTTTAAAATATATTTTCGGCGAAAATTATGCAATTATGCCCCCGAAGGCAGGATTTGGCTTCAAGAACAGAAACTTTGGGGGATTTTTTCCGGGCAAGAGGTCCCCAAAACCATTTTTCGACTGCGGGGCCCAGGCGCCCGCATAATCCCGGGTAATTTACCTGGAGAGGCGTGATTCACCTCGCCCTCCTGGGCGCCAGGCATTGCGCCCCTCCCAACCATACCGCCTATTTTTATCTCTATGAGCGCAATTGGGGATAAGGTGTGTGGTTTCTGATGCTGTCAGCGGTGGCACCAACCGGCAATGAGGAGAAATACCTGCCGCAACTCCCCCACGGCCCCCGGCAGCATCCGCCGCGAACCGGAGAGCCACCGCACCTGAGGCCAAACCCATGCGCCTGAAGAAATCCTGGATCTGGCTGCTGGCAGCCAGTATCGGTTTGAGCCTGGCCATGCCCTTGGCGCTGGGCGGGTTGGGCCAGTTCAAACTCCTGGACCGCTTCTCCTGGTGGGTGGCCCTCTTATTCACGCTACTCATGGTGGTTAGCTGGTGGTTCAATTCCTGGCGTATCCGCCTGCTCATGGGGGTCAGCGGACGCCGGCTGAGTTGGCGTGAGGCGGTTTTGACCACGGCCTCCGCCGAATTTGCCGGGGCTGCCACTCCAGGGGGAGTGGGCATGCCCGCCACCTACATCTTCCTGTTCCACAGCCTGGGGCTAGGGGTCCCCGAGGCCGTCGGCCTGGAGGGCCTCATCGTGGTGACCGATCTGGTATTTTATGTCACGGTGATGCCCCTGGCCGCTCTCATCCTCTTGTTCGAGGTCGGCGCCAAACCTAATGTTCTGCACCTGGTGGCGGTGGTCATGCTCGTGTTGGTGGGAGCAGTGGCGCTCCTCTGGAACCTTGGGCGCTGCTATCGCCGGATCTGCATCAGCATCGGCCGCCAGCTGGGCAAGGTGTCCCGGCTGGCCAGGTACCGTTACCGCCTGGCCCGCGCCGCGATCCAGTTTGTCCGTTCCTTGCGCCTCTTACAAAAAATGTCCTGGCCCCAGTATCTGGCCCTCTCTCTGATCACGTTGGGTTTTTGGCTGCCCCGTTACCTATTATTGTATTTAATCATCCACCAGGTGGGCCAGGCGGTGCCTTTGTCTTATATGTTTCTCGTCCAGGGCGCGTTGAATCTGGGGAGCCAAATCTTCCTCATGCCCGGGGGTGGCGGCACGGTGGATGCTGGTTATGCAGCCTTTCTCAGCCCTTACCTGGACCGGGAGAGCCTCGCCTTTACCCTGTTGGTGTGGCGGACTTACACCTTCTACTGGTTTTTGATCGTCGGTGGCCCCATCTTCTTGTTTAAGACCGGGCAGGTGGCGCACCATCTTATCGGCCAAAGAGTTTCAGGGCGATAGCCAGGGGCCAGGCGGACGGCTGCCCCAGACGTCATGTGGCTGAAAGGGTGTGCCCCGCCCCCCCATGGGCTCTGGCCCGAAAAGTGATTTTTAGAAAAAATCTCTTTAACTCTGAGATTATGCGCCATACTTGGAGCAGACAGCTAAGGTCCTTCCATGAGGCAATGAGAAATGGGGAAATAATTGATGTTAATCAGGGATTTTTGATTTCCTCTCCGGTTTAGGATATATTTTGACCGATGAGACGCATCAATCCTATTCAAGGGCTGACCCTTCTCTTTCTCATCGGGCTGATCTTGCTAGTTCTCTGCTTTCGCAACCAAATTCCACCCTGGCGGTCTCTGTTCGGGCTTTATGCCCTGGGTACAGGCGTCCTCTTGGCCTTGAAATGGTGCTCCGACCGAGGGGTGATGGGCCGGGTAGGCAAGTTTATTAATGATTTTTCCCCCGTCCTTTATATTATCCTCATCTTCCAATCCCTCGGTGATCTGACCCATTATCTCCATGCCGACGTCGATCCCCAGTTGATCCGCATCGATTTCCTCCTCTTTGGCGTCCATCCCACGGTTTGGCTGGAGCGCTGGATCGTTCCCTGGTTAACCGGCGTCCTGTCCCTAGCATATATAAGTTATTTTTTCCTCCCGGCCAGACTCGTGCATACCCTCTATCTGCAGAACCCCCGGCGGGATTTCGATCTGGCGGTCTTTGTCTTGCTCCTGGTTTGGTATCTGTCTTTCTTGGGCAACATTCTCTGGCCGGCGATTGGCCCGCGGTTCACCCTGGCCCACCTTCAGTCGGTTCCCCTGGACGGCAGTTTTATTGCCGATGCCGTGAGCCATCTCCTAAATTCGTTGGAGAATAACCAGCGGGATTGCATGCCCAGCGGTCACACCGCCATCGGGCTCATCGTGTTATTTCTAGCCTATCGTTACGCCAGGCTGCTCTTCTATCTCTTTTGCCCGATCGTTACTGCCCTCATCCTCTCCACGGTCTACCTGAGGCATCACTATGTCATCGATCTCTTCGCCGGCGCAGCGTTGGCAGTAGGGTGCAGCCTCATCGGCCCTCGACTTTACCGCTGGTGGGAGGCGGCAGGCGGCCGGGAGAAGAGAGAGGCTTGATAAACCGGACCACCTCCACGAAAACTGGACCGGAAAAAATGGGAGAATCTCCCGAAGGCCGTCAGATGTAATGACCAAGATTTGACCAGACCACCTCTCCTTCACGGCATAATAGCATCGGACAATAAATGAATCTGGAAAGCCTCCCACAAAAAGTAAATTTAGCTATGGAAATCATTTAGTTAACTATTTTGCATCGTTAGGAATTGTTTCCTATTGGCAAGGTAGTTGCTATTCTTGGTAGGATCTCTGCAAACCAAAATGAATGCGCCAAGGGTAGGAGTCGGGGTTTCTTACCATGCTCGGAGATGCAATGTGCATGTATCCTTGGCCGCTCCTTCAACTCACCATTAAGCGGCAGTACTGGCCAGGAATCTTTAAGTTCCACTGCTGTAGAGTATCTTGGTCCTGAGGGGTGGGTAACTTTTAATTTAATAAAGATTTTTCCTTTGATTAAATGCTTGACAAATACATAGAAAATTATGGTATCATGCCATAGCTAAAAGGAATGGGCTTCAAGGACAGAAAGTTGGGGGGATTTTCTCAAGGTAAAGAGGTCTCAAAAACCATTTTTGGACAGGGGTAAGTTTACCCCATGATCTCGGTCCAATATATGGAAGGCAAAACCCTGAAAAGGCCATGGCAGGGTCAGATTATGGATTTTTGGGGAGAAATCGCCAAGGCATCTTCTACAAAGAGGAAGCAAAGGTGGGGGAAATAATCAAAAACCTGAAAGGAGAGGACTCATGATTAAACGATTGGCTTTGCTTTGCTGCATCTTGTTGTTACCGACCATCGCCGCCGCGCAAGGAACTACAAACTATGGAGATTTCTGGGTTGGTGGTCAATTGGGTGGAGTATTTACTCTCGACAGAAATATAACCATCAGGGATTTAGATACGGGTTTTCAGTTCACAACCCGAAACAACATCAAGACTGATGCCGCCTTTAGCGCTGGCGCCATTGTCGGCTACAACTTCTGCATGCCATACAGACAACCCTGGGAACGGTATTTCGGCGTGGCTCTGGACTTCCAATGGAACCAGTTCAACCAGTCATTCGAACACTCTCGGACACTTTATGGGAACGAGTACGCTCTCTCCTTCCTGGGCAGGTTCCAGTATCCCCTCATGGGAAGTGACACGTTCACCCGTGGCCGGGTGGTGCCGTTCCTCATGGCTGGCCCGGCCATCGTCTGGTCAGAATCTGACTTCAAACATTTTGGCGGCAATAAGACCTCTACCGACGTTGGGATCGTTGCTGAGATCGGCCTGGAATTTTTTATTGTTCCGCAGCTGTCCGTTGGGCCGTCCTTCCGTTACCGCCATGTCTTTGGGCCGAACTTCGAGAGCCATGGTGTTAGAGTTGACTCCCAACTGGACCAGTTCATGATCCTGGGTCGTCTGGCCTACCACTTCTAACCGGAGGGGGGTAAAACTCCAGTACTCGGTCTCTGACGAGTTGCGGACGTCGGCGCACTATCTGACGATGGTCTGGGTCCTCCCTGCGGAGACCCAGACCCGCTGCAGCATCGCCTTGGCCAAGAGGGTGGCCAGTTTCCGGCTGTCACGCCGGCCGGTCTCGACCCGAATGACAGCGTGCCAAAACTTTTCTTGACAAGCGAGCTGGAAGTTCTTATTGGCTTACATAAATAAACGGAGGTTATCCTAATGAATAAAAGACTTATGTTCCTGATGTGCTTACTCATGGCAATAGTTTGGACTGCCGGTTGTTCATGTCCGGGACCCCGCGTGGCCGTGGCACCCGCCCCTATAGTGGAACCCGCCCCTCCCCCGCCTGCCCCGCAGCCAGAGGTTGTCAAACCCCCGGTGGAGGAACCCGCTCCTTCGAAGAAGCTGAAGAAACGCGTCGTATATTAGACCCGCTATCTGATATTTTACGGGGGAATCCCGGTTAAAAAAGCCGACGGCAGAATGGACCGGGCCAAGTAGAAGATTCCTGCTGATTTGTGGCAATGTGAATTAATAAATTGGGGGTATGCACTTCACTCCCGTATATACTATATGTTGTGTTTCACTCCACCAATGATTTTATTGCCAGTAACCGGTTCAATGGAAACGGCTTGTTGAACCAAGCGGTAAAAGAGTTTTCCTCGTG
>Ga0265296_1002149_pt1 | contig 20484 bp, 29 predicted proteins | sample MunlanPumphouse1_FD_189073 | JGI IMG/M metagenome (GOLD analysis project Ga0265296, IMG submission 189073) | Groundwater microbial communities from a municipal landfill in Southern Ontario, Canada - Pumphouse #1 | ecosystem: Environmental > Aquatic > Deep subsurface > Groundwater | place...
TAGCCTACTTTTCAAAAAAGGCGCCAAAACAAGCACTAGTTATGTATAAATCAAACCCAGTTTACTTCAATTGCATCAGTGCGCTGCCTTTGGTCAACGGCGCTGTAGAAATATTTTTGGCCAACTACCTTTATTTTTACGAGTTTATTGTCAGCTAATTTTTGTAGGTAATATGAAACCACTCTTTTGCCTTTCTTTAATTTCCTTGCAAGCTCAAGCGCACTAATATTCGGATTTCTTATAATGTGGCTTAGGTAAGTATTCTGTGCTGTATTTCTTTCGAATTGATGTTTTCCATAGCTTTCTAAAATTTTTCTGAACCTGTCTTTTTTCTTTTCATGGCAAAGCTCAAAGCCAAGTGCCGCAAGCTTTGTGAAATTTTGGTTGCAAGTTATAACCAACCCCGTCATTCCATTTGCTACTTTGTATACTCCCGATTTTATTCCAATTTTTTCTAACAAGCTTTGCCAGTCTTTAAGATACAATTCATTTGCCATTCTTATGTGGATGTTTCTTGTTAGTCCACCGAAGCGTATGCTTCCTTCGCAATCCACCAATCTTGCGAATACTTTTGCAATCAAGTCTGGGCGTGCATCTTTAAGTTCTTTGTTTATTCGAATTTCTTTAGATTTGCTTTTTTCTTTAAGAACTGAGTTAAGAAAGTATACAAATGCTTTATTGCTGGCCCTAATTACTCCGTAGACACCTATACCTGTTAAGTTTGCAGATAGTTCATTTTCTGACGCCTTTGTTTTGAAAACAAGTTCTTTTTCCGCTTGCTTTATCTTATACTCTGTTGGTTCAAATTTATCGTGAAATACTATCCTGTCTGGTGCCGTCGTAAATCCGCTTCTGCCAAAATAAAATTTCAGTTCTTTGCCTTCTTTCAAAACTTTTATTCCGTCTTTTTCCCAGTCTGAAGGAATTTTTACTTTGATTAGGGCGTTTTTGTACGTTTTTATTTTGTGAAATGTCAACAAATCATTGAATAAACTCACTAACTCCGGACTTTTATTTGATACAGATATCCTGCCGGCCGAGTTCCACCATCCTTCAACCTTGAGTATCTCTACAATTGAGGCAAGCTCTTCATAATAATACAAAGTTTTAAGCAAAAACGGATTTTTGGAATTTTTTAATCTAATGGCAAATCCTTCCGGGATTTTGTTGAGTATTAAGGCCGAATCTTTTATAAGCATGAATAAAATTCGTTTTTGCTTTTTAAAGTGCTTTTGAAGGAGCAGATTTCCGCTGATTGAAGAATTACTTTGTTTGCTGTTAATGCTTTGTTATACCCAGGTTACATTAACTTGGTCTGTCCGCTGCCTTTGATCTACGGCTGTTTCTTCTACTTTCATCCTAACCCCGCTTTTGTACTCGACAAGCCCAAGCCAAGCAGGCAACAGTCCACTATCCACACAAGCCTCAAAAGGTGGCACAAAGAATTTGCAGCCCCTATCCATGCACATTTTTTCCAGCATTTTCCTCAATGCCTTGCTTGCCGCCACTCCCCCGGTAAGCAAAAGCTCTTTTTTTTCGGTGTGGGCCAAGGCTCTTTCGGAAACCTCGGTTACCATTGCAAAGGCGTTCTCCAAAAGCGAGTACACAAGGTCCTCTTTCCTTTCCTTTGCAATCTTGTTCGTTGCCGCCGTTTGCAATCCTGAAAAAGCCAAATCCATTCCCTTTACGGTATAAGGCAACTCAACGTATTTTTTGCCCTCAAAATACATGGCATCCAAAGCAGGCCCTGCCGGAAAGCCCAATCCCAAGCTGCGGCCAAAGGTGTCAAGCAAATTCCCAAGCCCGATGTCAAGGGTTTCCCCATACACCCTATACCTGCCTTTTTCATATCCAATAATCTGCGTGTTTGCGCCGCTCACATAAACAACAATCGGGTCCTTTGCCCCTGTCAGCGCCTTGCCGATTTCAATGTGCGCAACGCAATGGTTGACGCCAAGCAAAGGCTTTTTGTTTGAAAGCGCGAGTGCCCTGGCGGCAACAGCGCCAACGACCAAAGCGTTTCCGATGCCCGGACCCTGTGAAAATGAAACCAAATCAATATCGCGCATTTCAACTTTTGCCTTCTCCAAAGCGCTTTCAATAACACGCTTTGCGCAGCCGTAATGGTGCGATGCAAGCTCCCTTGGAACCATGCCTCCTTCCTTTGTGGCATAACTGTCCTTTTCATTTGAAAGAATATTGCATTTGCCCTCGCTGTCGCTAACTATTGCGGCACCGAAAGTATCTCCGCCTAGAGTCTCTAGAGTGCGGTGCTTTCGATTCCAAGGCAAGTAATGCCATCTTTGCTCTGCATTTCAAGCTTCCTTTTTCTTATTGGCTTTGTCCTTATCACAATGCCATACTCGTCAATTATTTTTTCAACGAGTTTTGTTCCACTAAGCCCAGATTTTAATAACCCCTTATTATCAGAGCCGCTAATTCTGCGATTTATACTGTAATGGCACCTTTGTGCTCGCAGATACAGCGGCAATATCTGTTTATTCCGATTTTATGTTTTGTTCCTCTATCGCGCGCGGCGTCGCTTTCGCGGCGCCCTTTAGCGGCGCGAAGAGGTTCCAATATGCAGACAGTTTTAAGTGGCTATCAGGATAAAAAAGTTTCTGGAAAGAAAAAAGGTAAAGACACGCGGAGCAACTGGGTAATGTTCATGTTTGTGTCAAAATGCAGATACAACGTGTTCAGGAAAAGAAGCACTATTCAAGCATGTGAAGCTGGCTTCAGGGAACTTAAGCAGTTTGGCTTTAAGTTTGGTGTGTTCGGTTTTGTTGGAACGCATCTTCACTTTGATGCAAATGTGCCAGAAAAATACAGTATCAGAACAGCAAAAACCATGCTGAAAACCTGGTCAGCCAAGCGGATATTCAAGGAAAAACCCAACTTCAGAAAGCTATACCCAAGAGGCAGTTTTTGGAGCGGCTACGAACACCATCAAGGATTCGGCGCAGACGAAGCAAAAGCGCGAGCATACATACAAAATCAAGCGCAGCACCACAATATTCAAGTTATAGACGACACGATACAAAGATGAAAATGCACGATACTGCGGACTTGAAAAGCCCGCAGAGTAAATTCACGGGGTCATAGGGGCGGAACCCCTATCGTCATTTGCAATCTTCAGGACAGATGCACCGATTTTCCCATTCTTCACAATTTCCATTCCCACAATCAGTACATATTGAACCAAATCCTTCCATATTAGAAAATCGTTCACAGTCTTCAGGAGTTCCGTCAGGTAGGCTTCCTTTTTCATCTAAACCAGAACAGCATTCCTTGTACTCTCCCGTAACATCATTCATAGAAATTTCGCCAGCCTTTGCACAATTAGTCGGGATAGGACTTGGTTCAATGCAGAGGCTACAAATTGGTAAGTGGCTAATAACGTCTTTACAAGGCTCTAAAAAACGGTTCCAGGAGGTATTACAGAAATCTTCCACCGTAGCGTAATGTGAATGTTCTCCGCCAAAACAGTCTTGAGGGCAGTTACACGCATCTTCAATGCTTTCACATATTCCGTTCCCACAGTTTATGCAGGTTCCAACAGGAAGCCCGCTCTCCATGCCTGTTTCATAACATTCACTCGCAATTGAAACACGTGTATCAAATCCTGACTCCCATTCAGTCAAACCTTCGCAACAATGTTCTGGGCAGCCTGGACAGTTAACAGTGTCTCCAAGAAATGAATACTTCTCCCCTTCTTTTGCACAATTAATCGGAGTGGGGATTGGAGTGGGGCTTGGTTCAACACAGCCACTTATTCCGACTACGAGAACCAACAAAACAATTAACAAAATCTTGCCTTTCATTCATCTGCATTATGTCCTTTCCCCTATTTTAATATATCACAAACCCAATTTTCGTGTAGTATCCTGAAATTATTTCCCCTTTTTTGTTTGACCATTGTTTTTCATGTTTTTTTCGCCTATAGAGAGGTTGATTATCCCTTTGTTTTTGTGAATTGAACTTTTTTCTCCAATTTTGAGTTAAAGCAGAATAAAAACAAAAAGAATACTATCGGCAGTTACTTTTCATTTTCACTCACCCAATGCCTGCTTTATCTGCTGTTCCGTTATCGGCCCGTTCCTTAAAACTTTTTTCTGCGCCACGTCATAAATTGTGCTTGGCGCATTGTGCGGCAATTCTCCCGCGTCAATTATCATGTGCACCCTGCTGTCGAATTCCCTTATGGCTTCCCTTGCCGAATAGGTGCTCGGCCTTCCGTGCATGTTTGCCGAAGTTGCCGTAATCGCGTTTCCAAGCGCTGAACAAATTTCCCTTGCAACCCTGTTGCCTGAAATCCTGAACGCAATCGTCCTCTCTGCCAGCGAATCCGGAATGTTCGGCTGCTTTTCCACAACAAGCGTCAATGGGCCGGGCATGAATTTTTTCACAAGTTTTTCGGCTTCCAGGCCGATTTTTCCAAAGCGCTTTGCCTGCTCCAAATCAGAAACTATGATGGAAATGTTTTTTTCTTCGGATTGGCCTTTTATCGGCGCAATCTTTTTTATTGCGGTTTCGTTCAGGGCATCAGTGCCGATGCCATAGCTTGATTCTGTGGGAAAAATTATCACGCCGCCCTCTTTCATTATCCTGGCGGCCTTTTCAATTATGGCCTTTTCGTTTCCTCCGAGCAATTGTTTTATTATTGCCATTTTTTCATATCCCGAAAATTGCAGCCAATGCAATTGCATTGTATGCCGCGTGCGCCAGTATGTTTGGGTAGAGGTTTTTATTTAATTGGAACGCTTTTGCAAGCACGAGCCCCAAAACAAAAGCGCCTATCATTTCCGCGGCTGAGCCGTATCCTGTGTGGAACAATGCAAATACGCCGCTGCTTGCAACAATGCCGATTTTTTCCACAAGAAAGCCCCTGAAAAATATTTCCTCGCTTATGACGCGCAGCACCGCAATCAACAAAAAAACAGGCAAAACCATTCCCGCCTTTTCAACGGATTTGGACACAAGCGCAAGGTCGTTGAAGCCGAGAAAGCTCAGTGCAAGCGAAAGCCATATGGAAATCGCAATCATTGCGATGAAAAGAAGCAGTGTTTTTTTCAGGAACTGCCATGCGCCGATTTTCCTGAAGCCAAGTTCCTGCACTGCCTTTTTCAGGCTGTGCTTTTTTGAAAAAAGAAAAATAATCGGCAGGGCAATGAGGCAACTGTCAAATAAAATGTTTAAGAGCAAGCCAAGAATCATTCAACTGCCTTTTTTTCCTTGAATTCAGTGTAGCCGCACTTGCCGCAGTTCAGCCTGTTCTTGTGCTCTGCCATCAGGACGCCGGGGCCGCATTTTGGGCAGCTTCTCCTTTTTCTTTCCAATGAGCCGCCTTTGGTTTCGTAGAGCGTTGACTTAAGGTGCTTCGGGTGCTTTTTCCTCTGCTTTTTTCCCGCCCTTTCCTTTTGCTTTTTTGGCATTATTTGTCACCTTCTTTTTTTGCTTTGGGCTTCTCTCCCTTTTTTCCAGCCTGCTTTTTGTCCGCCTTTGGTTCCCTGCCCTTCTTGCCTGCATCCCTTGCAATCAGATGGGCAAGTTCGACCTTTTTCATTGCAGCCTCGTTTTCGTAAACATTTACCCTTATAGTTGCGGCCCTTTCCCCGAACGAATGCCCTATGCTTTTTATCACGGTAAGGTTTTCTTTTGCACCAAGCATTGCCGCAATCTTCGGCCTCAGCTCCTTTCTGCTGGGCGTAATCTTGGCATCCTTTGCCTCAAGCTCAACCTCTTGCCTTTGCATTGACCTGTTTTCCTTTTTTCCGGTTATCCCTAGTTCCATTCAAAAACCACCCGAACCTTTTTTCCAGATTTTTTACCTGCTTAGCCTTAAAGCAAACTTTCCAGGCCTGGCTGTTCCCATCTTTTTCGCAATCTCGCTTTTTTCCGGGTCAACTATGAAAACATAGCCCCTCCAGAAAGTCGTAAAGGTTGCGCCGCCGCAATTTGGGCAGGTTTCCTCTTCTTCAACAACCATCCTGCAGCTCCTGCAAGCTTTTTCTTTTACCATAAAAATTCAGCCCCTACTTTTTTCCTTTTCTTTTTCCTTTTTCGCCGGCTTTTCTTCCACCGCTTTTGGCTTGCCTTTTTCTTCATCTGTTTTTGGCTTGCCTTTTTCTTCCCCTGCTTTTGGCTTCCCTTTGCCCTTTTCTTGCACGGCTTCCTTCTCGTCTTTCTTGTCCCATCCTTCCTTTCCAAGGAAAGGCTGCCTCATTGTCAGGCCAATCTTGCTGTTCTGGATGTTCCCCTTCAGCGAAATGGTGACAATTCTCGCAATTACCTCATCTTCAACAGTGAGCTTCCTGCCTGTTTTCTTTCCCACAAAGCCAGGCAGCTTTGCATCATAGTTTATGAAATCGTCCATTATCTGGCTCACATGAATAAGGCCTTCAATAGGGCTTATTCTCACAAACGCGCCGAATTCCGTTACCTCGGAGATGTTGCCTTCAACAACCTCGTGCATCAAAGGCTTGTAAACAAGCATTTCAATGTCAGCCTCATAGTATGCCGCGCCGTCTCCCAAAACAACCTTGCCTTCGCCTATATTTTCGGCTTTTGTGATTGCAATGACAAGGCCGACTTCGTCATCCACAAGCCCTTCGTAGCCTTCCTGAACAATCTCAAGAATGGAGTCCTCAAGCTTGCCACCAAGCAGCTTCGGCGGAACCCTGACTTTTTCCCTGACCTTTACAACGCTATACACCCTTTATTCCCCCCCTTATTCAAGTTCCAGAAAACGGCTCTGTCTTAGGTACATAACCTTTCCACCAAAGCCTTTTATTCTTTTTCTAAGCCCTGCATCATTTGACGCAACAACAAAACCCTGTTTTGCCATTTTGGCAAGCGCAGCATCGGCATCAGGCGCCTCAACCAGCTTTTTTTCAACGCAATGCCCCCCAATTTCCGCAAGGGCTATTGCCACTGACTTGCCCATTTCCTTTCCCTCCGCCAAGGCAAGCCCTTTAAGCTCAGCCAAAACCTGTTCCGGCACGGCAAATTCCACTTTTTTCCCGAACATTTTTTCAACCTCTGAAAAAACATCAACCTTAAGCTGCCGGATTGCAAGCAACATATTGGTGTCAAGCGCAACCCTTTCATTTTGCAACCGCGTAGGCAACCAACTGCCACCTTCCCGAAGATTTTTTGCTTATTGCAATCTTTTGGCCAGGCAAAACAACAACGCTGTTTTTCAGCAGGATTTTTGCCCTTCCGCCCTGCATTCCTATAACTGCGCCAGCCGCGGCCATTGTCCCGATTGTAAGCACAATGGGCTCGTTTGAATTTATTTTGCTTTCAACCCTTTCAACAATCCTCTTGATATAATTCATTTCAAGGTCAAGCTCTTTTGTTGCCTTGGGCAAACTCTCTTTTGTGCCTATCACCTGCCCCCTTAGCCTGTCGTTCTGCGCAAGGCTTGGGTCAAGGCCTGTGCCAATGGCAACAAGGCCCCCTGGAACAGCCCTGTCCAGCTTTCCCGAACTGCAGCTAAGGCTCCTTATGTCCGTTGAAATTTCCTTTTCGTCAATGCCCGGCCTTACAAGAATCTTTTCGCCAACAATCACCTTTCCCTGGATGATTGTTCCGCCAAGGACACCGCCCTTCATTTCCTTTATATCCGAGCCCGGCTTGTTTATGTCAAATGACCTTGCGCAGTACATCAGCAGGGGCTTCTCGGTGTCAAATTTCGGCGTGGGAATCTTTTCATGAATTGTTTCAATCAGCAAATCAATGTTTCCCGCAAAGTTTGCCGCAATCGGAATTATCGGAACATCCTTATAGCCGTTCTTTTCAAGAAAATCCTTTATCTGCCTCATGTTCTCCCTTGCCTTCTCAGGCTCAACCAGGTCAATCTTGTTCTGCGCAACAACAATGTGCCCAATGCCCGCCATCTTTAATGCCATCAAGTGCTCTTCGGTTTGCGGCTGCGGGCAAGGCTCGTTTGCCGCAATCACAAGAATCGCACCGTTCATCAGCGCGGCGCCTGAAAGCATTGTGGTCATCAGGGTTTCGTGGCCAGGCGCGTCAACAAAGGAAACAATCCTGAGCTTTTCCGCCTTTTTGCCGCACAAAGGGCAAACAGGCTTTGTGCTATAAGCCTCAGGCCCCTTGCAGTGGCCGCACCTATACATCGCCACATCGGCATAGCCAAGCCTTATTGAAATTCCCCTCTTGAGCTCTTCGCTGTGCGTGTCAGTCCACTTGCCGGTAAGGGCCTGCGTAAGGCTTGTCTTGCCATGGTCAACATGTCCGACCATCCCTATGTTTACCTCAGCCTGCTCCGCCTTTTCCTTGTGCCCAGCCTCTTTCTCTCCGCCTTTGGCATGCTCTTCATGCTTTGCGTCAGCAGTTTTCCCAAGGCTGCCCTTTGGCTTTGCATTGCCCTTTTCAGGCTCCTTTGCCAAGGCTTGCTCTTTTTCCGCAGGCTTTTTGCCGGCCTTTCCGCTCACCTTTCCATCATCCCTTGACTTTTCCCTTTATGTTCCTTGCCTCTTCGGCAAGCTCTACATTGCCCACATTTTCAAGGCTCTGCTTTATCAGCTTTTCCTTCACCGATTCCTTCTTTTCCTCTTTGCCTTCCTCCGGCTTTATGAACTCGCCCAAAGGCCTGCTTCCCTCTTTCGTAACCGAAAGATTGAGCTGGACAATCTCCTTGCTTACCGAATTGCCCCTCATGCTCTTCCTGACAATCATGCCCTTTTCGTCAAGATTTACGCCAACGCCTTTCCTCACAAGAAGCTTTCTTCGCCCTTGGCCTTCGACAGTCGGCTTCATTGGAAAGCCCTGCTTGTCGCTTCCGCCCGTAATCTTTGCCTTGAAGCCGACAAGGCCAACCACGCCCAAATCAACCTCTTCCCCAATTCTCCTGTTAAGAAAAACATCTTCCTCCGTTTTCTTGTTGTAAGCCTTCCCAGTTTTCCTGTCGGATATTACAAGCTTCACCTCAATCAGCCTCCTTTTCACCTGATGTTTTTTTCTCCAGCTCGTGAATTTCCCCAATCAATTCCAGCTCATCCGGATTAAAATAATTTCCCAGCTGCGCAAGCTCTGAAAACTGCTCGTCGGGAATATACGAATAAAGCACCTTGTTCTCCTCAAGGTTCCTGCCAACAACGCCCTTGTCAATTGAAGCCGCAACCTCCTGCCCTTTGGAAGCAAGTTCAATGCCCTTGCCCTGCACCTGAATGCCCAATAATCTTCCCACAACAACGCCCCTGTGGTTCAAAACCCTTATGCCCGGCCTAAGCCTGCCCTCAAGCACCTTGACGCCGATAACCGCAGGCTTGCTGTGCCTGAAAACAAAACCCTGCATAAACCTCATCTTTGCAGGCAAGGTGAACTTTGCAAGCTTTTCCTTTTTCTCCTCTTCCCTTTTTTCCCTGGCCCAGGCATTATAATCCTCAATAAGCCTGTAAACAACCTTTCCGGCAAAAACAGGCACGCCATGCTTTTCAGCCTCAGATTGTGCGGACTCATCAACCCTGACATTGAACGCAAAAATTACGGCCTTAAACGCATCGTTCTCCTTTTCAGCCAAAGCCTCCATGACATCATGCCTTGTGACCTCGCCCACACCAGCGCTCTTGGGCTTAAACCCTGCCTCGTTTCCAAGAAGCACAATCATTGCCTCAAGGCTTCCCAAAGTATCTGCCTTGAGCACGGGCCCAACAGCATCTGTTTCCATCCTGACAGCGGCAATCTCCTTTTCAATCGCGGCCTTTTCCTCCCCGCTTTTTTCAACAAGCAAAGGCGAGCCAGCCAAGGCATCATCAAGGCCAGGCGCGGCAATTTTTACCCCCACAGCGGCATGAACCTCTTTTACATTCAAAAACTTGTCAGCGCCCTGTGCCCTGATTTCCTGCAATGGCTTCGGCAAAAGCAATGCCCTGACCTTCGTCTCAATGACCTTTTCCCTGCCACCCAAAACAATCCTGTCATTCACCCTGAGAACGCCGCTGTACAAAATCACGTCAATGGTTTTTCCCAGCCCTTTTTCTTCCTTGACCTCAAGAATCGTGCCCTTGCCTGTTTCATTCTCCTCAATCAAAAGCCTTTTCTCCAAAAACTTTTGGCTCAATCCAGTCAAAAGCATCAAAAGTTCAGGCAACCCCTCGCCTGTCTTTGCGCAAATCGGCACAATCGGAACCTGCTTTTTGAAATCCGTGCACCTGTCAAAGCGTTCGCTTTGGAAGCCCTGCTCGTGCAGCTTTCCAATCAAGACATAAATCTTTTCATCCAGCCTGTCAGCGGCAACCTTGTCCTGCACCTTCACATTCGCGGTGAACTCGCCCTCCACGCTCTTCCACCCCTGCAGCAAATCAAGCTTGTTTGCGGCAACAATGAACGGCGTCTTGAAAGCCTTGAGAATGCTTATCGCCTCAATTGTCTGCGGCTGAAAGCCCTGCATCAAATCAACAACCAAAACAGCAATGTCCGCAATGCTTCCGCCCCTTTCCCTCAAAGAGGTGAAGGCGGCATGCCCAGGCGTGTCAATAAACAAAAGGCCGGGAAAATGCACATCAAAGCCGTACTGCTGCATCAGCCTGCCTGCAATCCTCTTAATCAGGTCAATCGGCATCTGCGTTGCGCCAATGTGCTGGGTTATCGCCCCGGCTTCCTTCTCCGCAATGGCCGTGCCCCTGATCTTGTCAAGAAGCTTTGTCTTGCCGTGGTCAACATGGCCAAGAACAGTAACAATCGGCTGCCTAACCTTCATACAAACCAACTCACACCTATTGCAATGCATTCCAAACAAACCCTATCCAAGTCCTGTTGAGCCAAAACCATTGCCCTTTCTTGCGGTTTCGTCCAAAGAATCAACCTCTTCAACTTTTGCCTCTTCAACTTTTGCAATAACCATCTGCGCAATCTTTTTTCCCTTTTCAACCCTGTATGGCTGGCTTCCAAGGTTCACCATTATGGCCATTATTTCGCCCCTATAGCCGGAATCAATGGTTCCAGGCGTGTTCAAAATCGTTACGCCAAAATTTGCGGCAAGGCCGCTTTTCGGCCTTACCTGGGCTTCAAAGCCGCGTGGCAACGCAATCTGCAGGCCTGTCTTGACAAGCCTTCGCTCGCCGGGAGCAAGCGTCAAGTCCTCAATCGAATAGAGGTCCATGCCGCTGTCTCCCTCATGCGCATACTCCGGAATTTTCGCTTCTTCGCACAGCCTTTTTACCCTGAGCTTCATTTTCATTCCTTTCATTTCCTGCTTTTTTCAATGGCCGTCACGCCTTGTTGCCGTTCCGGCAACGCCGTTGCGCGAAGCGCAACAAGCCGGTGCGAGTGCCATCTTCGCCCTTGTGGGCTCGATGCCACGTTCTTTCATTAATCTTTATTCCTTTCACTTCTTGCTTTTTTCAATGTATTTTTCGTCCTTGCTGTAAATCCAGTCAAAATCCATTTTTTTGTAGTCATATATTTCTTCCTTGCCGAAAAACATGGCAATTTCCTTTTCGGCAGCCTCAGCGGTTTCAGAGGCGTGCACTATGGTTGACTGGATGCTTAGGCTGAAATCGCCCCTTATTGTGCCCGGCGCCGCTTCCCTGCCCTGCGTGGAGCCGGCAAGCAGCCTCACGACTTCAACAGCCTGCTTTCCCTCAATGACCATCAGGACGCTTGGAATGCTTGTCATGAAGCTTACCAGGCCCTCAAAGAACGCCTTGCCCTTGTGGTGCGCGTAATGCTCTTCGAGCACATCTGCCTTGAGCAGCTGCATCTTCATGGCAGCTATCTTAAGGCCCTTGCGCTCAAGCCTTGTTACAACCTCGCCGACAAGGCATCTGTTCACCGCATCGGGCTTTATTATGACCAGAGTCTGCTGCACGCCATCACCTCTTCTTTTTTCTCCTTGCCCTTTTCTTCTTTGCCTTTGCCGGCGCTTCCTTCTTTTCCTCAGCAACAGCCTCAACCTTCACATTTGCAGCGCCAGCCTTGCCTGCCTGCTTTGCCTGCCTGAAAGCCTCTGTCCACTTGGTGGCAATCGGCTTCCTCTTCAGGAAAAGCATGTTGCGCTCGCACTTCCTGCTGCAAAAAAAGAAGGGCGTGCCGTCCTTTTTCACGAACAAAAACCCGGTTCCGGGCTTGAGTTTTTCTCCACAAAAAGAACATTCCGCCATTTCAACACGCTCCTTTTCTCCAAAAAAAATTACTTTATCTCCTTTGCTTCCCTTTCAGTGTTGAGCAAAATCAGGACATCGCCCATCTGCACGTTTCCCTTGACGTTTCTCCTTTTGACCCTTCCCTTTTCAATGCCGTCAAGTATCTTGCAGAGAACCTGCGTCACCTCTCCATGGACACCGGTTTTCTTGACAATCTCAACAATCTCTGCCGGAGTTCCAGCTTCCATATCCAAAGCCCCCTTTACTTCGCCAGCTCTGTGATTTTCTTCACGACATCAGCCAGCTCTTTTTTCGCATCGCCTTCATCCACTATCGCAATTGCGGCAGTGCTGACTGCAATGCCGGTTTTTTCGCCCAAATCCTTTTTCGTCTGGACAACGCTGCAGGGAATGTTTTTTTCCTTGCAAAGCAAGGGCAAATGCATCACGATTTCAGGCGGGCTGACATCCCTGGCAATAAGCACGAGTTTTGCAACCCCGCGCTCAATAGCCTTGGTAACCTCATTCACGCCAACCTTTATCTTTCCCTTGGCCTTTGCCTTTTCAACCAAAGCAAGCTCTTCCTGCATCAGCTTCTCCGGAACCTCGAACTTCACAAATTCCGCCATCCTTACACCTCCTCCACCAAGCCCTTTCTTTGAAAAAAAAGCTTTACCAAAAAGCTTTCCCTTCAAGGCATGGCTTCATTTTTCATCGGCAGAAAAAAGAAATACCTAAAATAATAGCCCCATGGAACCTTTAAAAAGCCTTTTGTGCCGTTGCACAAAAGCCTTGGGAAAACCAAAATCGCTGATGCGATTTTAAGCCTTTTGCCAGCCGGCAAAAGCCTTGGGAAGCCTTTCTTTCTGAAGAAAGAAAGCCTTGGGAAAAGAAGTTTTGCTACACAAAACCAAAGCGTTTTTGCTGTTACAAAAAAACCTTTTGGCAAAAGGTTTGCTAAAAATTGCCTTCGGCAAGTCTTGGGAAAAACCGCCTTTTGGCGGAAGCCTTACCCCCAAAAAACAGCCAATTCCTGAAAGCTACTCGCCCTTTTTCCTGCGGGTGTTTTTCTTTATCATTTTCCACTTGTTCACGCCAATTGAACCCTGCCTTCCCATTTTTCCAGCCTCCTTTTTTTGTTGCCCTTTTTTTTACCTGTGGGTAAACCTCAAAAACGCCTTTTCGCCTTCTATCCTGTCAACAATGCAGAAGCCAAATCCGTCAAAGCAAACCCTGCCGCCTGCTTTTTTTTCAAGGATTGAGGCATCCGTCATTCCAATTTTTCTTGAATTGTCGTCCATCAAAACCTCGGCATCAACGCCTTCCCTGAACCAGCCAACAACAGGCTTGTTTACCATTGCCTCGCCGACAAAATCGGCAAAGGCCTGGAATTCGTCCTTTTTCACAATCTTGACATTGAACAGCTGCCTTAGTCTCAGCACATCGCCTGCCTTGAATTTTCCAAATGCCTTTTTGTCCACAAAAAGCCTGTGCATTCCGTTTGGCGCATAATTCACGTCAAGCTGCAATGGCTCTTCAAAAAAAGCCATTCTTTCGCTTTCAGGCTCAATGATTTTCCTGTTGAGGTCAATGACCTTTGCAAGTTGCAGAACCGAATCGTTGGTGTTGACGCCCAAATCAAGCAAGGCTTCTTTCAAAGCTTCTGTCCTGAAGCCGCGTTTTCTCAATGCCCTTATTGTGCCAAGCCTTGGGTCATCCCATCCCGAAAACTCGCCTTTTTCAATGCCCTCCCTTATCCTGCTCTTGCTCAAAACCATTCCCTGCAGGCTAATCCTGCCGATGTGAAAGCAATGTGGATAAACCCAGCCAAAATGCCTGTACAAGAATTCCTGTTTCGTTTTATTCTGCTCGTGCTCCTGCCCCCTTATAATCAGGGTTGTGCCCAAAAGATGGTCATCTATTGCCGAGGCAAAATTGTACGAGGGCCAGACATGCTTTTTCAATGCCGTTGGGTTTGTGTGCACAGGATTGTCAACAGCCTTGGCTGCCCACCAATCCCTGACGCTTGGGTCCTTGTTCTTCAAATCTGTCTTGATGCGCACTACAGATTCGCCTTCCTTTGTTTCGCCGTCCATCATTTTTTCAAAGCGCTTGAGCTGCTCTTTAGGCTCAAGGCCCCTGCACTTGCAGGCCTTTTTTGCCTTAATCTTCTTGCGCCAAGTCTCGGAATCGCAGTCGCAGACATACGCAAAGCCTTTTTCCAACGCTGTTCTTAAGTAGTCGTAATACAGGCCAAGCCTGTCCGAGGCAAAAAAAGTTTCGTCGGGGTCGCAGCCAAGCCAGTGCAAATCCTCTTTGAAAATCCGCTCGGCATCCTCAATCGGCCTTTTCACCTTCGGGTCCGTGTCATCAAAGCGAAGAATGAATCTGCCCTTGTACCTTTCCGCATACTCCTTGCTCAAAATTGCAGTTCTCGCATTCCCCAAATGGAAAGGCGCATTCGGGTTTGGCGCAAACCTTGTCACAACCTTTTCCCTGTTTTCCTCTGCCCATCCAAGCGCCGGCAAGGAATCCTCTTTTTCCTTGGGCTTTAGCTCCCAGCCCTGCCCTTCAAAGCGCTCAAAATCCCTTTTCAGCTCTTCGTGTTCAAGGGCGTTTGCCTTTTTCACCGCCTCAAGGGCAATTGCCATTGCCTTCTTTATGTCAAGCTTGGGATAAAGCGCCTTTACCTTGCCCACAATTGCGCCTGCCTCAGCCTTGCCGCCATGCAAAAAAGCGTTCTTTACAGCATACCTATAGGCATCCTCTTCAATGCTCATGCGAAACATAATGCTTAGATACTTTTTTATTCATGTTCAGGCCGGCTTTTCAGCGCATAAGGCAATTCTTCTGAAGAGCTGCACAAGTCATTTGAAATAAGTTTGACTTTTTTTGCCAATTGCTTTGCAGCAGGCTTATTTTTTCGTCATTGCCCAGCATTTGTCAAAGTATGCTATTTTTTCTTTTTGGGCAATTTGAGTTTCATCATTTTGTCTATATCCCTTGTAATAGGTTTAATCTTTGCCAACACTTCTCCAGTGGCTATTATGCGGGCATATTCTTTACCAACTGGGTAATATGCCCCTCCTGGGCCTCTTGTAGTTTGTGACTCCAATTCCTTGGCCCTAGCTTCTATCATTCCCTGCCATTTTTTTTCTCTTCTGCGGGGTCCTGCACGTGTTACTTTTCTGATAAACTTTCGCAGTCTTTTTCTCATATGCTTTGCCTCCCTATTTTTTCGCCACTGCCCAGCATTTGTCAAAGTAGTGCTGGAAGGCGTTTGCCATTGGCTTGTGGTCGTGGAAAATTGTGAAGTGGTAGTCTGGTTTTTCCTGCTTGAAATCGCTTAATGCAAGAATGACGCGCTTTCCGTCCACGATGAATGCGTTGAGTCCGTGTTCAAGCTGCCTCATTTCCGAGGCCTTGCCAAGCCAGTCATTGGGATAAGAGTTGATGAGCCGCATATCGACCTTTTTTCCTTTCGCAAGTTCTATGGCTTCCCTGAGCGTGTGCTCCTTGTCGGTCACCTCTGAAAAGCCGACAATGCTTGTTTTTGCCTTTGAGATTTCCTGCGCAAGAATCCTTTCAAAGTCATGCTTGTCCTTTACTTTCATCACTGTTTCACCAGGCTCTTCTTTTTGCGAGTCGGAAAGCATTGTCCCGAGGTTTGCTATGCCTGACTCAAGTTCCTGCAGTTCGCTTTTCCTGCTTAGAAGAAGGGTTTCAAGGGCCTTTTTTGCGTCAATGCCCCTGTATCTCTTTGGCCTGCCCTTTATTTCAATCACGAGATTTTTTTCAACAAGCTTGTCCAAAACATCGTAAACGCGCGTCTTTGGCACCTGGGCAAGCCTGCTTATTGCGGGAGCCTCGGCTTCGCCCATCCTGAAAAGCGTGCTGAGCGTCTTGCTTTCGTATTCAGTCAGGCCTATTTTTTCCAGCAATGCATCCAATTCCCTGTTTCCCATCAAAAAAACCCTTTTTTTAATATAAAACATATATTATAGGCGTTTTTCTATATTTAAATTTACCCCATACAGTTAAAGAATTAAGCCTTTTTGTCTTATGACAAAAAGCCTTGGGAAAAACCAAAATTGCTGATGCAATTTTAAGCCTTTTTTTCTAAAGAAAGAAAGCCTTGGGAAAGAAAGAGTTTTTCGCCAGCCTTTGCTAAAAGGCTGTGGGAAAGAAAGCTTTTCGCTTCGCGAAAAGAAGCCTTAGGCAAAGCATTTTTTCTAACGGAAAAAAAGGCTTGGGGAAATCTGCCTTCCAACTTGATCTGCAGGTGCAACTCCAGCCAGTTTTCACAGCGGCTTTTTGTATATTTTGTCGTGGTGGTCGTAGTCCCAGAGTTCAACGGTTTTTTCGCTTTCGTGGATTTCGTAGACCAATACAAATGATTTATAAATGTGGACTCTTCTTTTGTTTTTTAGCATTGCGCCCAATGGCTTGAACCTGTATGGGTCTTCAAGGATTTGCTTGACTTTTTTGTTTATTGCATCCAATTGTTCCGGATCCCGTTTTCCTATTTTTTTGAATATTTTATCCAAGTGTTCCTTTCTTTTTAACTCGTAGGGCAAATGCAATCATCTCTTTCTGAATTGCCCGAAGTATTTGCTAACATCTTTTACTTTGAGCGATTTTTCTTTTTCAAGCCTTTTTAGTTTTTCAACGTATTCCGGCCTCAGTTCCGGTTCCAATATTTCAGCGCCGTATTCTTTTGCCATTTGGTTAATTGCCTGGCTTTTGTCATTCAAGCCATATTTGGCTTTAACGATATTAATCACATGATTGGCTTCTTCGTCAAGTTCTACAATCGCAGTAGGCATATTATCACCATGTTAATATGGTATTAATACAGGATTAAAAATGTTTCTTTCTATCCGCTTGGCGTGATTTGTAATCCCGCCTCCCAACACCAATCTACGGGTGCAACTCCCGCCGATTCTAAACATTAGAATAAGCTAGTTACGAGGGATATTCCGCGCCAGTTAATTGGAATGCAGCGCCAAAGTTCTTTCTGCATGATTCTGACTTTTCTTGCCAGATTCTTTGGCAATATGTACTATCAGGTTTTTCTGTAAGTTCTAAACATTGGCTTAGTTCTTTCACAGCGGCGTTTTGGCATTTTTCATAAATTAGTGTTTCTTTTACAACATCTATGTTTTTTTTCTCTAACTGGTTTACTGTATTTTCAAGCGAAGTTATTCTTGCTTCATAGTCTTGGTTGGTATTTCCATTTTGTACGCATCCGCTAAGCGCAACCATTGCTACAATTAGTCCAATTAGTAAAATTGTTGTTTTCATGAATTATATACCCTGTTTTCCTTATTAAATATTCCTTTCAACCGCTTTTTTAAGGTTAGGTTTCCAGCCTCCTGGATTTTCCGGCAAAAATTCAATAAAACCCTATTGAGGCATAGCCGACAACGCTTGCCTCATCGCCTGTTTCATCTGCGCTTGTTCCGTAATGCAAAAGCCTTCCTTTTTCAAACCCTGTTTTGCTGCAATATTGTACAAGCGCGGTAATCGGCGAGAACCCGCAGATGCTCAGGTTTTTTGAAACAACTTCCCTGTAAAAGCCCTTGGCGTCAAGTGCCTCTATTTTTTTTATCGCCCCGAAGTCCTTTTCTTTTGCCGCAGCCAGAGGCTCATAGTGCGTAAAATCGCTGGAGGCGATGACCGAAAAGCCTTTTCCAAGTAGTGCAAGCGCTTTCCCAAGTCCAAGCAATTCCTGCTGCCTTTGCTCCATTATTGTTATTGGCAGAATCTTAAAGCCTTTGAACAAGTGCTGCAAAAAAGGAAGCTGGATTTCAATGCTGTGCTCCTGCACATGCGCAATATCATCTGCCTCAATGCCGAGCTTTTCAAGCAAACTTTTTCGCAAAGCAGAATCTATGGGGATTGTGCCCAAAGGGGTTTCCCAAGAGTCAGCGTCGCTTACGCTAATCATCGGCCCAAGCCCTGTATGGTTTGGCCCCATTATCACAAAGGTTTTGCTTTCCTTTAATGCGCTGAAAGAGTAAGCCGCTGTTTTTCCGCTGTAAGGATAGCCTGCGTGCGGCGCAACAACACACCTTGTTCTTGCCTGCTTTGGCACGCCATTGAAAAGCAGTTTTAGCTGTTGCTGCAGCTCGCCTTTTTCTCCGGGATAATAAAAGCCCGCTGCGCTTGCTTCCCTTTTGCCCATAAAAAAAGCATCGGGGAAAGTTAATTTAAAACGAATCATTTCTGCGGAAAGAGCGTTCGCGCCTTGGGCCGTCGCGCCGTGGCTCGGGCTTTCTTTTGTGGCCATAGCCCTCGTTGTAGCTTGGCTCCCTCTGGCCTTCCTTAAGCTGGTACTCAAAGTCTTCAACCTTTTTCTTGAAGTCCTCATCCTTCTTGATGATGCCCTTTTCTTTCAGTATCTCCCTGGCGAGAAGGAAATAAGCCAGTGCCATGCTTTTCCTGCCCTTGTTGTTTATCGGAATAACAAGGTCAATTGTGGCCAGGCTGTTGTTTGTTGAACACATTGCCACAACAGGCGCCTTTGTTTTTTCGACTTCTTTAAGGATCTGCCTGTCGGTCTCAGGGTCTGTCACAATGATGGCTTTTGGTTCGAAGAATTTTTTTGCTTTCGGGTTTGTGAATGTTCCGGGAATAAACCTGCCGAGAATGGCCTTTCCGCCTATTGCCTCGGCAAACTGCTTTGCGGGCTCCTGGCCATAGGTTTTTCTTGCCACAACCACAATGCCGGGAGAATCAAATCTTGCCAAAAATTTTGCCGCCATCTTCAGCCTGGCGTCAATAGTTTCAACATCAAGCACCCTGAGGCCATCTTTCCTCTGCTTGAAGATATACCTCTTCATGTCGCCTGTCTTGAACTTTGTGCCGATGTGGGAACCTGTCTTAAGGTACTCGTCGAGCTCAACCAAATGCTTTGAATCGCTTTTTTCGTCCATTGAAATCATCTCTTAAACTTTCCAATTTCGTCTATGAAGTCAACCTGCGAAAAAATCATGCGCCTGCAGCAGTATCTCTTTATGCCAAGGTCGTCCATGACCTTTTCCGCCTTTTCGCCGTTCTGAACCCTCTTGCGGAACTCCTCGTACTGGCTTGCAAGCGGTTTCCCGCAGCTGAAGCACCTTATCGGAATCATCATGCCATTTTTCACCTTTTACCCGTTTTTGACCGTTTTTGCCAGCCCTAGTAAAGCATTAGCTTTACTGGCCTCGCAAACCTTTTTAGTTTGCTCGGTTTTGCTAAAAGCTGTTATCTCTTGCTCTTCTGCTTTTTCTTCCTTGCCTTTGTTCCCAAAGGCTTCTTGCTTTCAACGCGCCTAACGTCGTCAACAAGCAGGAGCCTGTCATAACCAATCAATGCCTGCTTTGCCTTTCCATCCTTGCTGAACAAAACAAGGCTTTTTGCAATTGCGCCTCTCACCGCGCTTGCCTGGCCCATAGAGCCGCCGCCGTTTACCTCTATGTCAATGTCAACTTCTTTTGCAATGTCCGGCAAAACATTCAAGGGCTCTTCAATGAACTCTTTGATGTACCTTGGCTCAAAAAGGCTTATGTCGCGCTTGTTTATCCTTATCTTGCCTGTTCCCTTTTTCACAACAGCCCTTGCCACTGCCTCTTTTCTTTTTGCCTTGCTGTTAAAGCCGGTTTTTCTCTTCTTCTTTTTATTAGTTGCCACAGCAATCATATCATTCACCACTTTGCCCCGAGCAATTTGCAGATTGCGCCAAGCTCAACAACCTTTCTTGACTCGTCGGCCTTTGCGCCGGGAATGCCCTCAAATTTTTTGCCCTCAAACTCGGAAGGCAATCCAATGTAAACCTGCACGTTCCTGTAAAATTCCTTGCCCCTGCTGCTTTTCCAGGGCAGCATTCCCCTGATTGCCAGCCTTAAAATCTGGTCAGGCATCCTGCTGAACTTGGGGCCCTTCTCCGGATTTCCTTTTCCCCTGATGGTAAGCCTTACCTTGAACCTTTCCATGGCGGCTTCTTTCGAGCCCGTAATCATTGCTTTATCCGCATTCACGACGGTTACGTGCTCGCCTTGAACGGCCTTTTTGGCGACAAAGGACGCAAGCCTTCCCACAATCATCCTGTCAGCATCAACAAAAATCATAGTGCAACACCTACTTCACAATCACCATGTTTTTCGGGGCATCTGACAATGCATCCTCAATGAGCACTGCCTTTCCGCCGGCTTTCCCAATTTTCTCTTTTGCCGAATCGCTGAATTCAAACGCAACAACCCTTGCCTTCCCGGAAATGGCGCCTTTTCCCAAAACCTTTCCTGGCACCACAAGGTCCTTTCCCGGAAAAATTTTCGCAAGCCTGTCAAGCTTCCAAAGGTTAATTGAAGGCCTGTGCCTTCTCGGCCCGGCAA
>Ga0265296_1002152_pt1 | contig 20473 bp, 15 predicted proteins | sample MunlanPumphouse1_FD_189073 | JGI IMG/M metagenome (GOLD analysis project Ga0265296, IMG submission 189073) | Groundwater microbial communities from a municipal landfill in Southern Ontario, Canada - Pumphouse #1 | ecosystem: Environmental > Aquatic > Deep subsurface > Groundwater | place...
GCTGCGTTCCACAGCTTGGTCGCGAAATTGCGGTAACCCGCGAGGCGCGCGTCATCCATCTTGATGTCGCGCCCTTGGCTTTCCATCGCCGCCATGAAAAAGCGCAGCGCGTCGGCGCCATATTGGTCGATCAGCCCGAGCGGATCGACGACATTGCCCTTCGACTTCGACATCTTCGCGCCGTCGGGCGCGCGGACGAGGCCGTGGAGGTAGAGCGTCTTCCACGGGACATCGCCCATGAACTCCATCCCCTGCATCGCCATGCGCGCATCCCAGAAGAACAGGATGTCGAAGCCGGAGATGAGGACGTCGTTGGGGTAGTGGCGTTTGACGAGCTCGCTGTCCTCGGGCCAACCGAGCGTGGCGAAGGGCCAGAGCGCAGAGGAGAACCAGGTGTCGAGGACGTCACCGTCACGCCAAATTGGGACGGTCTTTTTGAGATCTAGCTCGCCATTGAGCAACATGCTCATCGCTGCAAGTCGATCCTCACAAACGATGATTTCGCGCTGGCCAAGCTTGCCGCTGTAGTAGATATTTGCCGCTTCAATCGCTCCGACTTCGGTTTCATCCACAAATACATGGTCGGACAGGAGCGTTGAGTTTGCCGTTGCGAAGTCTTCACTCACGTCGAATGAAAGGTCTGGCCAGTTTGACGACGGCTTCTCGTCGTCAGCATACGCCTCAGGCCCATACCAAGCCGGAATCCGGTGACCCCACCAGAGCTGGCGCGAGACGCACCACGGCTGGATATTCTCCATCCAGTTGAAGAAGGTCTTTTCCCACGTCTTGGGGACGATGTTGATCCGCCCGTCGCGCACCGCGGCCATCGGCGGCTGTGCGAGGGTTTCGGCGTCGACATACCATTGATCGGTCAGCCAAGGTTCGATCACCACCCCGCCGCGGTCGCCGAACGGCGTCTGGATCGTGCGCGGCTCGGCGTCGTGCTCGACGACGTCCCCCTCTTTTGAAGTCACGATATGGGGAATGAGGAAGCCCGCTTCCTTCATCCGCTGCACGACCAGTTCGCGCGCGCCGTCGATGCCGTCGCGCTTGAAGCGGTGGAGGCCGAGATATTCGGCAGGGATCAGACCGTCGCTCGTCTGGATGACGTTGGCGTCGCCATCGAGCATGTTGAGCATTTCGGTGGGCTTGAAGCCCGCGCGCTTGCCCACATCAAAGTCGTTGAAATCATGCCCCGGGGTGATCTTCACCGCGCCCGAACCCAGTTCGGGGTCGGCGTGCTCGTCGGCAACGATCTTGAAGCGGCGGCCGGTGAGCGGCTGGAGGATGTCTTTACCGATCACGCTCTGATAGCGCGCATCGTCGGGATGCACCGCGACTGCCATGTCGGCGAGCATCGTTTCGGGACGCGTCGTCGCGACCTCGATATAGTCGCGCCCGTCATCCAGCGTCACGCCGTCGGCGAGCGGATATTTGAAGTGCCAGAAGCCGCCCTGAATTTCGTGCGTCTCGACTTCGAGGTCCGAAATCGCGGTCTTGAGCTTGGGATCCCAGTTCACCAGCCGCTTGTCGCGGTAGATCAGCCCCTTTTTGTGGAGGTCGACGAACACCTTGACCACCGCGGCGGTGAAATGCGGGTCCATCGTGAACTGTTCGCGCGACCAGTCCATCGAGCAGCCGAGGCGGCGGAGCTGGCCGGTGATCTGGCCGCCGCTTTCGGCCTTCCACTGCCACACCTTGTCGATGAAATCTTCGCGGCTGTAATTGGTGCGTTTGTCCTGCTGCGCCTCGAGCTGACGCTCGACGACCATCTGCGTCGCAATGCCGGCATGATCCATGCCGACGACCCAAAGGGCGTCCTTGCCGCGCAGGCGCTCGTAGCGGACGAGGACGTCCTGCAACGTATTGTCGAGCGCATGGCCGATGTGCAGCGCGCCGGTGACGTTCGGCGGCGGGTTGACGATCGTGAACGGCGTGGCGTCGGGGCGGTGCGGGCGAAAGAGCCCGCGGCTCTCCCACTCAGTGGCCCATTTCGCCTCAATCGCGGCGGGATCGAATGTTTTTTCCATCGGCATAATGCGCCGCGCTTTGCCAGCCGAGGGGCGAGGCGGCAAGGGGGAACCCTCGCGCAATCAAAGACACCCGTGTCCCCGCGAAGGCGAGGACCCATCTCCTATGGGTGCAAACTCGAACCGACCGGTGATGGGCTCCCGCCTTCGCGGGAGCGCACGCCATTATTTCTTCAAATGCTTCCCCATCCATCCGAACACCGTCTGATACCATTGGACGCTGTTTTGGCCCTTCAGGATCCAGTGGTTCTCGTCGGGGAAGACCAGCAATTCGCCCTCGACGCCCTGACGCTGCAACGCGTGGAAGGCCGCGAGGCTCTGGCTGTAGGGAATGCGGAAATCCTTTTCGCCGTGGATCACCAGCGTCGGGGTCTTCCATTTGGTGACATGGTTCACCGGGTTCCATTTCTCGCCCTCGGCGCGCTGCCACCAGGGGCCGCCATGGTCAAATTCGTCGAACCATGTTTCCTCGGTCTCGAACGCCATCGCGCGCAGGTCGAATACCCCGGCATGGTTGACCAGGCATTCGAACCCGTCGGGCCAGTTGCCCGCGATCCAGTTCATCATATAGCCGCCATAAGAGCCGCCGAGCGCGCAGGCGTTGGCGGTGTCGACATTGGCGTCCTGCGCCCCCGCCGCGGCGAGGCCGAGCTTGAGGTCTTCGAGCGGCTTGCCGCCCCAATCCTGATTGATGCTGTCGGTGAACGCCTGTCCGTAACCGGTCGAGCCGTGGAAATCGACGGTCACCGCGGCATAGCCCGGCGCCGAAAACAGGCGCGGGTTCCAGCGCGTCGACCAGCTGTTGCCAAAGCTCGACTGCGGCCCGCCGTGGACGAGGAAGGCGACCGGGATTTTGCCCTTGGTATCGGCGGGCTTGACGATCTGCCCCCACACGGTGTCGCCGTTCGCGCCCTTGAAGCTGAACCTTTTGGCATCGACGGGGTCGATCTCGGCCAGCTGGGCGCGGTTGACGTCGGTCAGGCGAGTGACCTTGCCCTTGCCATCGCGGACAAACAGGTCGGTCGGCACCGCAACGCTGTTGCGCGAATAGAGCAGGGCGCCGCCGGGCAGCGGGGTGACGTCGCCGATATTGCCTTCAAAGGCTTCGGTGGTCGCCTTGAGCTTCGTGACCTTGCCGCTCTTCACATCGACGCGGAACACGGGGTGATCGAGCACATCCTGCGCGGTGACATAAAGCGACTTGCCGTCCGCCGCCCACGCGATCGAACCCACCGAACGGTCCCATGCATCGGTCAGTTTCCGCGTTTCGCCGGTCGACAGGTCGCGCAGCATCAGCACCTGCCGGTCGGCTTCATACCCCGGGCGCGCCATTGCGGCATAGGCCAGCCATTTGCCGTCGGCCGAGGGGGCGGGCAGGGTGTCGGTGGCCTTGTTATCCGCGGTCAGGTTCTGCGGCATCATCCGGCTGTCGACCAGCCAGCTGTAGATATCGAGGTTGGTCGAGGTCGGCTCGTCCTTGTCGGCTTTGCGCAGCGTGAAAAAGACGGTGCGGCTGTCGGCGCCCCACGTGAGTTCTTCGCCGCCGCCAAAGGGCTTCGACGGGCTGTCGCCGATCAGCCCGCCGTCTATCGCGCGCACGGTCGTGGCCTTGCCGCCTTCGAGGTTGAAGACGAAGGGGCGGCTATAGGTGCCGGGGGTTTCCCAGCTGTCCCAATGGCGCACGAAACCCGCGCCATCCTTGTACAGGCGGCCGGTGCCGGGGCCGGGCTGCGCGCCCTTGTCCTTGGCATCGCAGCCGAAGTCGGTGCATTCGCGAGGCACGTCGCCCCACGCGAGCAGGCGCTGGCCGTCGGGCGAGATTTTGAAGCCTGAGACATCGGCCGCAGTTTCGGTGACCTGCGCCGCGGCGCCGCTGACCTTGGGATCGACCCGCCACACCTGGCTTTTGCCCGAGGCGTTGGAAAGGAAGTAGAGGCTGCCGTCGGGGTGGAAGGTGGGGGCGGTTTCATTCGTGTCGGCGGTATCGGCGACGCGCACGGGCGCGGCGTCCTTCGCGTTGCGATCGACCAGCCACAGGCCGGTCGCGCGCTTGTAGGTCTCGGGCGCGGTCTCGGTGATCTGGAACACCACCCAGCGCCCATCGGGCGACGCGGTCGGCGCCGCGACGCGCTTCAGCGTCGCCAGATCGACCTCGGTCATCGGCCGGGCAAAAGCGGGAGTGGACAGGGCGGCGGCGAGCGCGATGGCGCTGGTCAGGATATGGTTTCGCATGAAAGCGGTTTAGCGGGGTGGCGCGCGCGTTCAAGGACGAACGCGCGGGAATTCATTATCGTTCGCGGGCGGGCCATATCCTGGCTTGCGGACGGGCAACGAAACCTCTCTGGCGGCGCGGCTGCAAAGGCCTCATCGCGCCGATGGTCAAGCGAGTGGGGTAAGCAATGTTCCGCGCCATTTTGAACACGAGCCGATTGTTTGTTCCGCTGCTTGCGGGGGCGAGCCTACGCGACCGTGTTATTGCCAGCATCGGCGCGGTGATCGGGATCGGCCTTGTCGGGCTGATTTGCGCCGCCCTGTTCCCATCGTCGATGCCGTGGATCGTCGCGCCGATGGGGGCGTCGGCGGTGCTGTTGTTTGCCGTTCCGGCCAGTCCGCTCGCTCAGCCATGGTCGATCGCCGGCGGCAATGTCATTTCGGCGATCGTCGGTGCGATCGCGGCGCAAGCCATCCCCGATCCGGCGATCGCAGCGGCGGTTGCCGTTTCGGGCGCGATCCTGAGCATGTCGCTGCTACGCTGCCTGCATCCGCCGGGCGGCGCGGCGGCACTTAGCGCGGTGCTAGGCGGCTATGCGCTGTTCTCCGCACACATAGTCGATTTTCTGGTCGTCGTGCTCGTCAACTCGCTGTTGCTCGTCGCGATCGGCTGGGCCTTCCATCGCTTTTCGGGGCATTCCTATCCGCACCGCGCCAAACCCATCGAAGGAAAGGCGCTGAAACGGGCCGCAGATTCCGGCTTGTCGATGAGCGACATCGACGCAGCGCTCGACGACCTAGGCGAAACCTTTGATATCAGCCGCGAGGATCTCGCGCTGTTGCTGGAGCGCGCCGAGGTTCATGCGGCGGCGCGGGCGGGCAAGTGATAGGCGACAGCTACCGCACCAGCGAGCCGCCCTTCATCACATGGTCCATCTTTTCCAGCACCGTGATGTCTGCGAGCGGATCGGCTTTCACCGCGACCATGTCGGCATAACGGCCCGGCACGATCGCGCCGATGTCATCGCGGCCCATCTCGATCGCGGCGCGGCCGGTGGCGGACTGGATCGCCTGCATCGGGGTCATGCCATACTTGACCATGTTGCGGAATTGCCGCGCGTTGAGGCCGTGCGGATAGACCCCGGCGTCGGTGGCGTAACCGATATTGACCCCGAGTTCGACGGCGCGGCGAAAAGCGACGCGCTGGGCGTCGGTTGTCTCGCGATTCTTGCGCAGATATTCCTCGGGCCAGCCCTCTTTGGTACCGACATCCTCGATGTAATCGCCGTTGTAGATGTCCATCGCCAGCCAGGTGCCGCGCGCCTTGGCGAGATGGAGCGCCTCCTCGTCGGCGAGGCTGGCGTGTTCGATGCTGTCGACCCCGGCGTTGATCGCAATCTTGATGCCCTCGGCGCCGTGCGCATGCGCGGTGACCTTTTTGCCGCGGTCATGGGCGACTTTCACGACCGCGCGTAGATAGTCTTCCGACAGTTCGAGGGCACCGGGTTCGGTGCCGATTGCGAGCACCGCGCCGGTTGCGATTGTCTTGATAAAGTCGACGCCGTTATCGAGCAGAAAGGCAGCCTTCGCCGCCGCTTCCTCGGGCGTTGCGGCGACGCCTAGGCGCATGTCGGCAGGCAGTTCCTCATTGGGAACGACCCCGTTTAGTTCGCCGCCGCCTTTGGGCATCGTAATGTAAGCGCCCGCGACCCACATCCGCGGTCCCGACACATCGCCGCGCTCGATCGCGTTGCGCAGGGTCACGTCGGTCAGCCCGCGATAGGTGCCGACGTCGCGGACGCTGGTGAAACCCGCATCCAGCGTGACACGCGCATTGCGCGCGCCGACGAGGACGGTTTCGGCAGGCGAGGCCTTTATCGGCGCGGCGAGGTCGGCGCTTTGGCCCAGATCGGCAAGGTGCGTGTGGAGATCGATCAGTCCGGGCAGGACGGTGAAGCCCGACCAGTCCAGCCGCGTCGCGCCAGCGGGGGGGGCGCCGCAGGGGGCAACAGCCTTGATCCGTTCGGCCTCGATGGTGATGCACTGACCGGTCCGCACCGTGTCACTGACGCCGTCGATCAGCCGTCCGGCCTCGACATAGAGCGTCTGCGCCGCCGCAGGCATCGCGGCGAGAGTCGCCGCGAGCGCCGCGATCAGAGGGCGGTGTCGAAGGCGTTGCACTGGCGCGGATCTCCCGATTGCAGGCCGCGACGTAACCAGCTCATGCGTTGTTCGCTGGTCCCATGGGTGAAGCTTTCGGGGACCGGACGCTGCCCCGCCGAGCGCATGAGCGTGTCGTCGCCGATCGCATTGGCGGCGCGCATCGCTTCTTCCATATCGCCCGCTTCCATCACAGGCTGACCCGCAGCGGTCTTGGCGCGCGCGGCCCAGACCCCGGCGTAGCAGTCGGCCTGCAATTCCATGCGGACTTGCAGCGCGTTACCCTCGGCCTGCGAGGCGCGTTGCTGCGCCTGGCGGACCTGGTTCGAAATGCCGCTAATCGTCTGGATATGATGGCCGACTTCATGTGCGATCACATACGCCTGCGCCGCATCACCCGCGGCGCCGAATTTCTGTTCGAGCTCTTTGAAGAAGCTGGTGTCGAGATAGACGCCCTGATCGGCGGGGCAATAAAATGGCCCCATTGCGGACTGCGCCGCGCCGCAGTCCGAGCTGTTGCGATCAGTGAAGAAATTGAGCGTTGGCTTCTGATAACCGCTGATCAGCCCTTCCCACACCGTGTGCGTCGATCCGAACACGTTGCAGGCGAAGCGTTCGGACGCCGTGTCGCAGGCGACGCCCGTACCGCTGCGGCTGTCCGCTGCCGGATCGGCGGTGCCGCCCCCGCTGCTGAGCATATTGGCGCCGGGGCCGAGCAGGAAAAAGGCGACTGCACCGATCAGCAGGATCGTGCCGCAGCCCATCTTGCGCCCGAGCAGCATCGGCAGGAAGCCGATGAGCAAGCCACCGAGGCCGCCGCCACCCCCGCCAAAGCCGCCGCCACCACCGCGGCCGAGATCGCGAATGTCGTCGCCGGGATCATAATCGTCGAGGCGCATGGGGGTTCTCCGCCGCTAAAGTGTCGTTTCATCTCGATAGTTACAGCAGCGACGGGCAATTGGAAGGGGGTTCGCGTTGGACGAAGCCTTTGCAATGGTTTATGCTGCGACGCACCAATTGCGCTGTCGCGAACCAGAGGACTCCCATTCCATGCCACGCCGTGCCGCTCCCGCAGCGCTTCCGCTTCCCGACCTCGTCGTGCTCGTCCTGCAGGGCGGCGGCGCGCTCGGCGCGTTTCAGGCGGGCGTCTATGAAGCGATGATCGATCTCGGCATCGAGCTCGACTGGGTTGCGGGGATTTCGATCGGTGCGGTCAATGCCGCGATCATAGCGGGCAATCCGCGCGACGCCGCAGTGGGCAAGCTGCGCGAATTCTGGAACGGCGTGTCGTCGGCGATGCCGTCGCTGCCGGTCGCCGACAACGACTGGGCGCGCGAATGGGCGCATATGGTTGCGGCGGGGCAGGTGATGGCGTTTGGCGTCCCCGGCTTTTTCACCCCGCGTTTCCCGCCGCCGAGCTTTGCCGAGCGGCAGACGCCCGAGGCAGTGAGCTTTTACGACACCAAGCCGCTGGTCGAGACGCTGAACCGACTGGTCGACTGGGACCGGGTGAACAACGGCAAGGTGCGGCTGTCGGTCGGCGCGGTGGCGGTCGAGACGGGGAATTTCCGCTATTTCGACACCAAGGTCGATACGATCGATGCGCGGCACATCCTGGCGTCGGGCGCACTGCCGCCGGGGCTGCCGCCGGTCGAGATCGACGGCACCTGGTATTGGGACGGCGGGCTGGTGTCGAACACCCCGCTGGAGCATGTCGTCGACGCGGCGCATGAGGATATGCTGGTGTTCCAGGTCGATCTGTTCCCCGCGCGCGGCGACCGTCCGCACGACATGGAAGAGGCGTGGTCGCGCGAGAAGGATATTCGTTATTCGAGCCGGACGCGGCGGATTTCGGACGGGCTGGTGCGGCGGCGCAAGGAGCATCAGCTGATCGACCGCATGCTGAAAAAGCTGCCAGCCGAATATGCCGACCTTCCCGAGGTGAAGGCGGTGAAGAAGATGGTCGACAGCAAGGCGCTGAACGTCGTCCAGCTGATCCACCAGCCGCCCAAATGGCAGACGGGGGCGCGCGATTTCGAGTTTTCGCGATCCACGATGGAGGTCAATTGGGCGCTGGGCCATCAGGCGGTCGAGGCGGCGATGAAGGACGGCCATTTGCTCGCGAAAAGTGTCGCCGAGGGCCGCTCGGGCAGTTTTGCGTTGCAAGCCAATATGTTGAAGCCAAAAATCGACCCCGATATTAACTGATACGCCCCCTGCGAAAGGAACCAAAATGCGTCTTCAAGGAAAAACCGCGCTCGTCACCGGATCGACATCGGGCATCGGGCTGGGCATCGCTAAGGCGCTGGCGAGCGAGGGCGCAAATGTCATCATCAACGGGTTTGGCGACGCCGCGGCGATCGAGGCCGAGCGCGTCGCACTCGAAGGGCTCAGCGGCGGGAAGGCGCTGTATGACGGCGCCGATCTGACCAAGGTCGATGCGATCGCCGCGATGTTCGCGCGCGCCGACGCCGACATGGGCGGAGTCGATATCCTCGTGAACAATGCCGGGACGCAGTTCGTGTCGCCGATCGAGGATTTCCCGGTCGAGAAATGGGACCTGATCCTGGCGCTGAACCTGACGTCGGCGTTCCACACGATCCGCCACGCGGTCCCCGGTATGCGCAAAAAGGGGTGGGGGCGGATCATCGGCACCGCATCGGCGCATTCGCTCGTCGCCTCGCCGTTCAAATCGGCTTATGTCGCCGCGAAGCACGGGCTGGTCGGGCTGACCAAGACCGTCGCGCTGGAAGTGGCCGACGCCGGAATCACCGCGAACTGTATCAGCCCCGGTTACGTGTGGACGCCGCTGGTCGAGGGTCAGATCCCCGACACGATGAAGGCGCGCGGGATGACGCGCGAGCAGGTGATCAACGACGTCCTGCTGGCGGGGCAGCCGACCAAGCAGTTCGTGACGGTCGAACAGGTCGCGGCGCTGGCGTCGTTCCTGACCCGCGACGAGGCGGCGAACATCACCGGCGCCAACCTGAGCGTTGATGGCGGGTGGACCGCGGCGTAAGCCTTGAGCATTCTCCTTTCCCCTCCTAAGGTTAACGCAACCGGATCAGGGGAGAGACGGAGAATGAGGGGTCGCAACAAGTTACTTTTCGCCCTTGCGCTAGGGCTGACCGCTGGCGCGTGCCAGTCGGTGCCGGTGGTGCCGACACTGCCGCCGTCGGCGGCCGACGAGCCGCCCGCTTCGGGCAGCTGGCGCGCGACGGCGACCGATCAGGACAAGGAACGGATTCGCGGCTGGTATTCCAGCTGGGAAGCCGCGCTCGCCGATGCGCGGGCGAAGGGTCACGGTGCCGACATCGACCGCGAAGGCGTGCTGTTGCAACCGATGGCGGCGCTGCCCAACGCGCATTTGCCCGCCGGCGACTATCGCTGCCGCACGATCAAGGTCGGCGCGAAGGGGCGCGGGGGGCTCAGCTATATTGCCTATGGCTGGTTCCGTTGCCGCGTGGCGCCCGAACAGGGATTGTCGAGCCTGACCAAGCTGACCGGGTCGCAGCGCCCCGTCGGCCTGATCTTTGCCGACAATCTGAAACGCCAGATTTTCCTCGGCACACTCGAACTGGGCGACGAGAAGATGGCGGTGAACTACGGCAGCGACCGGATGCGCGACATGGCGGGTCTGGTCGAACGGATCGGCGACAATCGCTGGCGGCTGGTGCTGCCCGCCCCGGCGTATGAATCTTTGGTCGACGTGATCGAACTGGTCCCGGCGGGCTGAGGCAGACTTTGAATTTCTCAAGGTCAGATTGATGATTTTGTTCTCCCGCGAAGGCGGGAGCCCATCACCGGTCGGTGCTAGTTTGAAGCCATCGGAGATGGAACCCCGCGTTCGCGGGGAAACGCGAATTTTTACCGAACCCGTCCGCGCAAGGACGATCACGCGTAAGTACAGGGGAATGACGATGCGGAATTTGTGGACGGGCGCCGCGGCGCTGGCTCTTGTGGCATCAGGGGCAATATTGGGGGCCATCCCCGCGGCAGCGCAGCAGCTGGGCGGCGAGGTGCAAAAGCAGATGCCGTCGCTGATGAAGATTTACGATGATCTGCACGCCAACCCCGAACTCAGCTTCATGGAAGTGCGCTCGGCGGGCATCCTGGCGGCGGAGGCGCGCAAGTTGGGGTTTGAGGTGACCGAAAAGGTCGGTGGCACCGGCATCGTCGCGGTGATGAAGAACGGCACCGGTCCGGTGGTGCTGGTCCGCGCCGATATGGACGGACTGCCGGTAACCGAGCAGACCGGGCTGCCCGGCGCGTCAAAGGTGCGCGTGACCACCGCAGAGGGCGTCGAGACCGGCGTGATGCACGCGTGCGGCCACGACACGCATATGACCGCATGGGTCGGCGTTGCGCGGTTGATGGCGGCGAACAAGGCTAACTGGTCGGGCACGCTGGTGATGATCGGCCAGCCTGCCGAAGAACGCGGCGCGGGCGCGCGGATGATGCTGGAGGATGGGCTTTATACCCGTTTTCCCAAGCCCCAATACGCCCTGGCGTTCCACGACGCGGCGCAGTTTCCCGCCGGGGTCATCGGCTATACGCCGGGCTATGCGCTCGCCAATGTCGACAGCGTCGACATCTTGGTGAAGGGAGTCGGCGGACACGGCGCTTATCCGCAGACGACCAAGGATCCGATCGTGCTGGCCAGCCGCATCGTGTCGACGTTGCAGACATTGGTATCGCGCGAGATCAGCCCGCTCGACAGCGCGGTGGTGACCGTCGGCAGCTTTCACGCCGGGGCAAAGCACAACATCATTTCGGATGAGGCGAAGCTGCAACTGACGGTGCGCAGCTACACCGACGAAGTGCGCAATCATTTGCTCGACGGCATCGCGCGGGTCGCGAAGGGTGAGGCGATTGCGGCGGGAATTCCCGAGGACAAGATGCCGGTGGTGAGCGTGCAAAGGGACGAGTTCACCCCCTCCACCTTTAACACCCCCGATTTCACCGAGGAAATGGCGGCGTATCTGAAAACCAGTTTCGGCGAAAAGCGCGTGGTTCAGGTGCCGCCGGTGATGGGCGGCGAAGATTTCGGCCGCTTTGCGCGCGATGACAAGGACATCAAAAGCCTGATCATCTGGGTCGGCGGGGTACCGCAGGCCGAATATGACGCGGCGAAAAAGGAAGGCCGGACGCTGCCGAGCCTGCACTCGCCATTCTGGGCGCCCGAGGCGGACAAAGTGATCGCGACGGCGACCGAGGCGCTGACGGCGATGACGATGAAGTTGATGGGGAAGAAGTAGGCGGGGAGCGACAGCCACACCCCCTAAGCAGAGGGTGCTGCGTCGGCTTTCGAGAAGGAAATGACGACGCTCAGGCCGTTGCCCGGTTCCGAACGGACGGCGACCTTGGCCGACGCATTCTGCTTCAAAGACTGGACGATGATGGCGCCAAGTTTGCCCGGCTTCGGCCATGCGACACCGTCGGCCAAGCCAACCCCGTCGTCGGCGATGGTGATATGGCAGCCGACCTCGTCGATCAGGCTGTGGAGGGTGATCGTTCCGCCGTCGCGGCCGGTGAACGCGTGTTTGAGCGCGTTCGTCAGCAATTCATTGACCACCAGCCCCGCCGGCATCGCAACATTGACCGAAGCTGGCCAGCTATCGAGCTTCATGTCGAGCCGGACGCCGTCGGTCGCATGGGCGGCCATCACGGACGTGGCAATTTGTCCTAGGTAGATTCCCAGATCGATGCTGTCGTCCGCATTTTTCCGGGACAAGGTGTCGTAAAGCACCGCCAAAGCACCGATCCGGCCCGCAAGCCGATCGAAACGCTCGCCGGTATCTCCGTCGGGGATATTGCGCGCTTCGAGCCGGATCAAGGCCGTAATCATCTGCAAATTGTTTTTGACTCGATGCTGCAGTTCCCGCAGCTGCTCGTCTTTCGCCGCGAGCGCTGCCGTTTGACCGTCCGCCGCTCGCTCGTTCCCGGTCGGCGCCAGAGCGACGAGGCGATAGAGCGGCGTGCCATCGTCGTCTTCAATCGTATTCGACCAGGCATCCACGACAACGGCGCCCGCCTCCTGCTCGATCCTGAATTCGCCGATATAGTCGACATCGGCCTGAACGGCGTCACGCAAGAGCCGATCGTCGTCGAGCGGGGCGGCCACGCCTGGCAGCGCCCGCCAGCTTTTTCCTTCGATTTCGGCAATGGGCTGACCGGTCAGGCGCTCGAACTCGCGATTTGCGTAGGTGATTAGTTCCGACGGATGAAGTTCGGACACTGCGACGGCAACCGGCAAATGGTCGAGAAACTGTTTGAAACGCTCATTCTCCAGCGCTTCCGCGAGATTCGGGGTGTCCAGCAGCGTCTCCACCTGATCGGCATTTTCGGTTTTCATCGTATTTCCCTGATCGCAACATGTTACGCGTAGCTGGTCGATGACGTTCGTGCCAATTTTAACTCAGGCGTCGTGGCGAACGTTTCATAGCGCGACGGTTCTCGCTCAAAGTTGGGGCAAGTCGCCTGCTGGCGGCGTTTCGATGTCGGCAGGCGCTTCGACAATCGGAGTTTCTTGACCGGGGAGAGTATCTGCCTGAGGGACTGCAGGTTCGACTGTCGGAACACCAGTCACAGCGGGAATCCTACCCCTTAGCGCATCGATTTCGCGTTGGCGCATTTGCAGATAGAGGGTGCGCGTCTCGACATAGGGATCGAGGCTTTGTTGCTGCAGACGCTCGATCTCGGCATCGCGCTCGATGCGATCGTTGAGCGCGCGGACCACCGTTGTGGGGACCGTATAGGTGGTGCGGTTGAACGGCTTGCCGATCGCGGTCGGCAGGACCAGCATGTCGAGGCCGTTGCCGGCCATGTCGCGCAACGTCGTCGCGCCGAACAGCGGCAGGTAGAAGAAGGGACCGGGCTCGACGCCGTAAAAGCCCAAGGTATTGGCAAAGCCGTTGCGCCGATACGGCAGGTTGAACGGCTTTTTCTTGGCCACGTCAAACAGGCCGCCGACGCCGAAGATCGAGTTGATGGCAAAGCGGCCGAGCGTTTCGGCGGCCTTGCCAATCTTGAACTGCAACAGATAGTTCAGGAAATTGACCGGCTCGCTCAGGTTGCGCAGCGCATTGCCCACCCCGTCGCGGACCGGTTCGGGAACGATGCCTTGATAGCCCATCGCAATCGGGCCGACGAGCGCCTGATCGATCGCCTGGACCGCCCGATAGGATTCGATGTTGACCGCTTGCAGCGGATCGCCCGGGGGCGCATCGCCGCGCGCCGTCACGACGATTTCGTTCGGCGCCCCCGGTGCCGGGGTCGGCTGCTCGCTGCTGGAGGGTTCGGGCGTGACCGGCGCCGGCGATGGGTTGGTGCCGATCGTCGGCACGACCTTTGGCGGCAGAACATCGCCCGCATATGGCTGGGCGGTCGTCTCCGTCAGGATCTCGGGCGCAACTTCGGCAGCAGCGGGCGGTGCGCCGGACAGCAAAAGGAGGGCAGCGACGGCCGAAACACTCATCGCGCGCGCGGTCCGGCCATCGCGAGATTTGCAAGCATCGGTGACATAAATTGAACTCCTAACAGGGTATCAGCCCGGAACCATCATCAATGGCACGCTCCCTGTCGTCAGATGCTGCTTAACGGGCTTTAGCGGTCTGGAAACCTTTATTTTTCCCCCAACAAAGGGAAATATAGAAGAAATTACGCCTGCGTCGAAGCTTCCCCTTGGCTTCGCGACAGGGAGGATCATACCACCCGCGTCACCTCGAACTCGATCTCGGTCGCCCTGCTCGATCAGGCGTCGGTGTCGTTTTCCAAATAAATTGGGATGGACCTGCGTCCGAGGCTATGGTGAGCAAAGACATGTCCACCAATAAACTCGCTCTCGGCTTGTCCGCATGCCTCACCGATCGGGAAATGGAAATTCTGCGCCTGTTGGTCGCTGGACATACTGTAAAGACCATTGCCGCGCGCCTCGGCCGGTCAGAAACCTCCATTAATGAGCGTTTGCGTTCCGCCCGACGCAAAACGGGTGTCGGCAGCAGCCGCGAATTGGCGCGTCTTCTGGACATCCAGAAAAATTGTGACGAAAATATCGATCTTTCGAAACCGCACTCCATTGTGAAGGACGTGACGCATACCGCGGCCATCGGGGTTCGCGGTTCGAAAGGAATGATCGTCATGCTTATCACGCCATCCTTGGCTGCCGTTGGAGCAATGTTCGCAACGGCGCTTTCCGCCGATCAGGTCGGAACACCGAGCGCCGTTTACAGCACGGTATCCAAGCCACTGCCGCTCGTTGGCAGCTGGTCGCTGGACGCCTCGCTCATGCCGGAGAGCGAACGGCCTCAAAGGGTGACGATGACGTTCCGTGCCGTGCAGGACGGGAAATGGACGACACTTGTCGAAATCGTCGGGCCGGACGGCTCTCGCAGACATGCCGAATCCACCGCAGCGCTAGACGGCGTCGCGGTGCCTGTCACCGGCAATATGGATTTCATCGACACCGTTGCTCTGCGTCAGCCGGCGCCGGACACATTGGTGATGACATTGGGAAAGGCCGGCGCCCGGGTGTCGACGCGCGTTTATACGGTCGCCAAGGATCAGAAATCCATGACCGAAACAATTGTCTGGTCGAGCGACGATCGTCAAAAACTGGAAACCACCCGTTTCAATCGCACGGATTGACCGCCGGCCGACTTCCATCGCTGGCATCGTGCGTCCCCGCATAATCCAGACGTCGTAAAGTCGCCAATATATGCGCCTCCCGACTTCGGCGCTCCAGGCTTGCCCTTGAGGCGCCCCTTGTCCCATTCGGTGCTACGGCTGCGCGGCGGCCGCTCTCATTTTCGTCGTCACTCCCCCTTGAATGCAGCGAAGCTGCCGCTGCGGCCTGCGCCTTCGGTGAAGCGTTTGGCTCCCGCAGCGGCGCCCTCGCGCAAGGGGGCGGCCCCGGCGTAGGCTTCGTGCGTCAATGCCTCTGAGAGGTCGAAATCCCATTGCCGGTAGGCGCTCATGCGGTCGCTGTTCATGCACAATTGCGGAAAGGCGGCGATCTGTCTGGCGAGGGTGATCGCGGCGGACAGCGCTTCGCCGTCGGCGACGACGCGGTCGGCGAGGCCGATGCGCTGGGCTTCTTGCGCCTTCACCGGGCGGCCGGTCAGGATCATGTCGAGCGCGCGGCCTTGTCCGACGATGCGCGGCAGGCGGACGGTGCCGCCGTCAATCAGCGGCACGCCCCAGCGGCGACAATAGACGCCGAACACCGCGCTGGCGGCAGCAACGCGCAGGTCGCACCACAGCGCGAGTTCGAGCCCTCCCGCGACGGCATGCCCCTCGACCGCGGCGATGACGGGCTTGTCCAGCACCATCCGCGTCGGCCCCATCGGGCCGGGGCCGTCGGGGTCATAGCGCGAGGTGCCGACGGCGTTGAGGTCGAAACCGGCGCAGAAATGCCCCGTGCTGCCGGTGAGGATCGCGACGCGCGCGTCGCTATCCTCAGCAAAGGCGGCAAACGCATCGCACAGCGCGGTAGCGGTGCCGGGGTCGACCGCGTTGCGGCGCTCCGGGCGGTCGATGGTGACGATGGTGACGGGGCCATCGCGGGTGATGATGACGGACAATCGAACCTCCCTGTTGCCGGGACTGGCATTTTTTGGGTTAGCATGGTCAGGCAGGGTCTTGAAACGGTCATGCCCCCCACCTAAATCGGACTTATGCGGGCCGGGCCCCTCTGGCGTCGGCAGGATTTTTCCTGCCACGTGATGTCGGACCGCATCGGGTGACACCGATGCTCTGGGCCCACCTCCCCCCTTAAACCCGGGTCCGACATCGGCGTCACCTGCTTGATTTTCAATCAGGAGGCCCAAGTTCATGTCGCTTAATCCCAATCTCTATCGGCTCACCCTGCTGCACCGCCAGCTGGACGAAGCGGCGCGGCGCGAAGCGCGGCGGCGCGGCGCCGATCCGTTCCGGCTGCTGCGGCTAAAAAAGCTGAAGTTCGCGGTCAAGCGGCGCCTGTCGGCGCTGTCGCTGCGCCCGGCGCTCGCGCGCTAAATCCTTCCAATCAAGGCCGGAAGCGTCGCCCCGCGGGGCGGCGCCTTCTGGCGTTCACCAGGGACATACACCATGGAATTTCTGTTTACCGACTGGCTCGGCACCCCGGCCTGGTTCTGGCTGGCGTTCATCGCGCTGGTCGTTGCGCTCACCGCCTTTGACCTTGGAATATTGAACAAGGAAAACAAGGAGATGGGGATTGGCGAGAGCCTCAAGCTCTCGGCCTTCTACATCGGTATCGCGCTGGCGTTTGGCGCCTGGGTCTGGGCCGCGAAGGGCGGCGAGGCGGGGCTGCAATATTACACCGGCTTCTTCATCGAGAAGGCTTTGTCGATCGACAATATCTTTGTCATCTCGCTGATCTTTGCGACCTTTGCGATCCCGCCGCGCTATCAGTATCGCGCGCTGCTCTGGGGCATTGTCGCGGTGATCGTGCTGCGCGGGATCATGATCGCGGGCGGCGCGGCGCTGGTCACCGAATATGAATGGCTGCTCTATGTGTTCGCCGCGTTTCTGGTGTTCACGGGCATTAAGATGCTGTTCGCGGGCGACAAGCCGATGGACGTCGCGGGCAATCCGGTGGTCAAGTGGCTGTCGCGGCACATCCCGATCACGAACGAGCTGCACGGTGAAAAGTTCTTTGTGCGCGTGCCCGATACGAAGACGGGCAAGCTGGTGCTGGCGGCAACGCCGTTGTTCCTCGCGCTCGTCGTGATCAACCTCGCCGACCTGGTATTCGCGGTCGACAGCGTGCCGGCGATCTTTGCGATCACCACCGATACGTTCATCGTCTATACGTCGAACATCATGGCGATCCTGGGCCTGCGCGCGCTGTATTTTGCGCTGTCCGCGATGGTGCACCGCTTCCATTACCTCAAATATGCGCTCGCGCTGGTCCTGGTGTTCATCGGGTCGAAGATCTTCATCGCCGATTTTATAATGGGCGGTGACAAATTCCCGCCGCTGGTCAGCCTGGGCGTGACGGTAGGGTTAATTGCGGGCGGTATCATCTGGTCGCTGGTCAAAACGCGCGAGGAGGAGGCGGCGCTGCCGCAATAAAATGTCCGCCGGAGGCCTTGCGGCTTCCGACGGACAGGCTTTCCTCCCCAGGAAAGCAGTGGAGGCGCGGGGATTGGGTTGCTAGCCCCCGCGCCAAGCGGGGTGGCGCGAGCGGGTGCAACGGGCCGCTCGCGCCGAACTCGTATCAGGCGGCGAACTGGTTCATCGTGTTGTCTTTGCCTGCCGCCTTGAGGGCGGCTTCGCCGGCGAAATATTCCTTGTGGTCGTCGCCGATGTCGCTCCCCGACATGTTCTGGTGCTTGACGCAGGCGATGCCTTGGCGGATCTCCGCGCGCTGGACGCCCTTGACGTACCCCAGCATCGCTTCGTCGCCGAAATATTCCTTGGCGAGATTGTCGGTCGACAGCGCCGCGGTGTGGTAGGTCGGCAGGGTGATGAGGTGGTGGAAAATGCCCGCCCGCTTCGCCGAATCGCGCTGGAAAGTGCGGATGCGGTTATCTGCTTCATCGCCGAGCGGGGTGCCGTCGTAATCGACGCTCATCAGCCGCGCGCGGTCATAGGCGCTGATGTCCTGGCCATCCTTTTCCCAGGCATCATAGACCTGCTGGCGGAAGTTCAGCGTCCAGTTGAAGCTCGGCGAATTGTTATACGCGAGCTTCGCATTGGGAACGACTTCGCGAATGCGGTCGACCATGCCGGCGATCTGTTCGATGTGCGGCTTTTCGGTTTCGATCCACAGCAGGTCGGCGCCGTTCTGAAGCGAAGCGATGCAGTCCATGACGCAGCGATCTTCGCCCGTTCCGGCGCGGAACTGATAAAGGTTGGAGGGCAGGCGCTTCGGGCGCATCAGCTTGCCGTCGCGGTTGATCAGGACGTCACCGGGGTTGCCCGCGCCGTCGACCTCTTCGCAATCGAGGAAGCTGTTATACTGATCGCCAAGGTCGCCGGGCTCTTTCGAGAAGGCGATCTGCTTCGTCAGGCCAGCGCCAAGGCTGTCGGTGCGGGTGACGATGATGCCATCCTCGACGCCGAGTTCCATGAAGGCGTAGCGGCAGGCGCGGATTTTCGCGATGAAATCCTCGTGCGGCACGGTGACCTTGCCGTCCTGGTGGCCGCACTGCTTTTCGTCCGAGACCTGATTTTCGATCTGGAGCGCGCAAGCGCCGGCCTCGATCATCTTCTTGGCGAGGAGGTAAGTCGCCTCGGCATTGCCGAAGCCCGCGTCGATGTCGGCGATGATCGGCACGACGTGCGTTTCATGATTGTCGATCGCCGACTGGATCTGCTTGGCCTTGAGCTCGTCGCCTTCGATGCGCGCGGCGTCGAGTTCGCGGAACAGACCGCCCAGTTCGCGGGCGTCGGCCTGACGCAGGAAGGTGTAGATTTCCTCGATCAGCGCGGGAACGCTGGTCTTTTCGTGCATTGATTGGTCTGGCAGCGGGCCGAATTCGCTACGCAGCGCGGCGATCATCCAGCCCGAGAGATAGATGTAGCGGCCCTTGACGGTGCCGAAATGCTTTTTGATCGAGATCATCTTCTGCTGCGCGATGAAGCCGTGCCAGCAGCCGAGCGACTGGGTGTAATTCGCGGGGTCGGCGTCATAGGCGGCCATGTCGGCGCGCATGATGCGCGCGGTGTAGCGGGCGACGTCGAGGCCGGTGCGGAACTTGTTCTGGGCGCGCATGCGGGCGATGCTTTCGCCGCTGATGCCGTCCCATGTGCCGTCGTAGTCGCGGATGAGGCGGCCTGCCTGTGCCATGTCTTCCTGGTAGCCCATCGTCTTTGTCCTTGAGAGGAGGTGATGGGCGGATGTTGGCAAAGGTGCCGCGGAAAGTGAAAAGCTTTGTCAATAATTATTGTGAATTATGACTTATCGGTGTAAAACGATGTGAAAAGTAGTAAAGAAAGTTACAAATGATGGCGGAGCGACGGGTGTTTGCCGGGCCGGCGGTACGCAAGGTGCGGCGCGAGGCTGGGATGACGCAGGCGGCGATGGCCGAGGCGCTGGATATCTCGCCAAGCTACCTCAATCTGATCGAGCATGGCCAGCGGCCGTTGTCGGCGACGGTGATCGTCAAGCTGGCCGAGCGCTTCGGTTTCGATGCCGCGACATTGGGCGTAGACGCGGTGCCGGGTGGGACGGCGGGGTTGCGGCGCCGATTGTCCGACGCGCGCTTTGCCGATCTGGGGATCGGGGGGCAGGAGATCGAGGAGTGGCTCGCGACCGCGCCGACGACTGCTGCGGCCTTTGCACGGCTGTTCGATGCGGCGCCCGAAGCGGGCGCGGCCTTACAGGAAGAACCGCCCGAAGTTGCCGCGGTGCGCCGCGCGATTGAGAAATGGCGAAACCATTTCGCCGATCTGGATGCGAAGGCCGAGGAATTGGCCGACGAATTGCGGCTCGCGGGCGGCGACCTGTATGGCACAATTTCGGAGCGTTTGCGCACGCGGCACCAGCTGGGTATCCGCATCCTGCCGTCGGATGTGATGCCCGATCGGCTCCGCTGGCTCGACTGGCACGCGCGGCAACTGATGCTCAGCGAATTGCTGCGGCCCGCGTCGCGTACCTTTCAGGCCGCGGCGACGCTGGCGCAGATCGAAGCAAAGGCCGAAATCGACGGGCTGGTCGCGGGCGCCGAATTTGCCGAGAGCGCGGCGGCGCGGCTGTTCGAGCGACATCTAGTGCATTATTTCGCTGCGGCGCTGATGATGCCGTACAGCCGGTTCCTGCGCGCGTGCGACGCGACGGGTTATGACCTGCTGTTGCTCCAGCGGCGCTTTGGCGCGGGGTATGAGCAGGTCGCGCACCGGCTGACGACGCTCCAGCGCGTCGGCGCGCGCGGGCTGCCCTTCTTCATGCTGCGCATCGACCGCGCGGGGCAGGGCAGCAAACGCTATGCCGGGGCGAGCCAGTCGCCGCTGGTCGATGGCGACACGCGCTGTCCGTTGTGGGGGGTGCATGAGGCTTTCGCGCGCCCCGGCGAGGTGATCGCCGACTTGGTCGAGCTGGAGGACGGATCGCGGTGGTTCACGCAATC
>Ga0265296_1002153_pt1 | contig 20462 bp, 24 predicted proteins | sample MunlanPumphouse1_FD_189073 | JGI IMG/M metagenome (GOLD analysis project Ga0265296, IMG submission 189073) | Groundwater microbial communities from a municipal landfill in Southern Ontario, Canada - Pumphouse #1 | ecosystem: Environmental > Aquatic > Deep subsurface > Groundwater | place...
CTACATATTTAGTCTGGACACTTTTAGGCATGATAGCCTTGTTTTTTACCTTATTAAGATAATGGAACTGCATATACTTTTATTATTTATGATTTTTGCCGCAATTGTGGCGATTGAGGTCAAGGACCTCCTCTCAAGCGTCATTGCCGTAGGCTCCGTAGGATTTGCATTGTGCGTTGCCTTTTTGATTTTAAAGGCCCCGGATTTGGCTATCACGCAGTTAGTAGTAGAAATCCTCTGCCTGATTATTTTAATCCGCGCCACCCTGAAGAAAGACTTACCGCTGGTTATTGAGGGGCGCTGGGTCTTTAATACCATATCTACTTTAGTATTTGTGGCGGTATTTCTTTTCTTTGCCTGGACAGCATTAAAGGAACTCCCGCGTTTTGGAGAGCCGATTATGGCAGTAGTTAAGAAATACCTGGAAGAGGGAGTTACCAAGACCGGAGCAGTAAATTTAGTAACAGCGGTAATCCTGGATTTCAGGGCCTACGATACGCTTGGAGAAGCCACGGTTTTATTTGCCTCGGTTATCGGGATTATGGCAGTGCTGCGCCGCCAGGGCAGGAAGGCAATAGAGGAAAAAGAAGATGATAGATAGCCCTGATAAAGGTATGTCTTTGATAGTTAAGACTGTTACCCGCTTGACTGTGGGCTTGATACTTTTATTTGGCATCTATATCGTCTTGCACGGCCACCTTTCTCCCGGAGGCGGGTTTGCCGGAGGAGTAATTATCGCACTCTCCTTTGTGCATCTTATGCTTGCCTTTGGCAAGGATGTGGCAGTCTCTAAAATTTCTAAAAATTTTGCTTCTAATCTGGAAAGCCTGAGCGCTTTAATGTTTTTAGCCATCGCGCTTTTGGGCTTCTTTGGCGGAAGTTTTTTCCTGAATATCCTGGGCAAGGGCGTGCCTTTTAAGCTGTTCAGCGCCGGGACCATTCCCTTAAGCAATGTGGCTATCAGTTTAAAGGTAGGCGTGGGCCTCTTTGCCATATTCCTGGCCCTGGTGGTATTGGAAGGGGCAGAGAAAGAGAAATGACCCTTTATCTATTGTGCTTAATATTATTTTGCATAGGGCTATACGGGGTGCTGCGTAAGCGCAACATCGTCAAGATAATCATAGGCCTTGGCATCATTGAGTATGCCATGAACCTCTTTTTTGTGCTTTTAGGTTACCGTTATCACGGCCGCGCGCCAATTTACGCGCAAAACCAGCAAATCCTCGATATGGTTGACCCTCTTCCGCAGGCGCTGGTGTTAACTTCTATTGTCATAGGCCTCGGGGTTACTGCTTTAGTTATTTCCATGGCTATCAGAATTTACGAAAAATACGGGACTTTTGATATCACCAAGATAAAGAGGCTTAAGGGTTAGTATGCTAACTCAAAATATAATTCCTTTATTTGTAATTATTCCATTATTTAGCGCATTCTTTATTTCTTTTATCGGCAGGTTTGTAAAGAAAACATTTATCAATGCATTTTGCTGTTTTTCAACCGCCGCGCTTTTATTCTTCTCTGCTTTCTCCATAAGCGCATTAAAGGCATCCGCTACTTCGGTCCTAGTTTATACTATCGGCGGCTGGAAGCCGCCTTATGGGATTTGTCTGGTTTTGGATGGTTTAAGCGTATTAATGCTGGTGACAGTAAACCTGGTAGCGTTTTTGGTCTGTGTATATTCGGTTAGTTATATGGAAAAATATACTGACCGGACAAAATTCTTTACCTTATTTTTCCTGATGCTTTGCGGGATGAACGGCCTGGTGGTTACAGGAGATTTATTTAATCTTTTTGTGTTTTTAGAGATTGCATCCATCTCCAGTTATGCGCTGGTGGCTTTTGGCACAGAGGCAGAGGAGCTGGAGGCGTCTTTTAAGTATGCGATTATGGGGTCAGTGGCATCCAGTTTTATCTTTATAGGGATTGCCTTCTTATACGGATTTACCTCTACCTTGAATATGGCAGATATGGCCAGGGTAATAAGTGAAAAACCCCAGATGTGGCTGGTACCTTTTGTCTCTGTTTTGTTCTTAATGGGTTTTGGCTTAAAGGCGGCATTAGTGCCTTTTCACGCCTGGCTTCCGGATGCCCATTCGTCGGCACCGGCATCAATTTCAGCAATGCTTTCCGGAGTCTTGATAAAGACCTTAGGCATTTATGCCATGATACGCATTTTCTTTAATATCTTCGGGATTACACAAGCTTTACAGTCAGCATTGATGTTTTTAGGAGCGCTTTCAATGCTGGTGGCAGTAATTCTGGCGCTCTCGCAATGGGACCTGAAACGGCTTTTGGCATACCATTCCATAAGCCAGGTCGGGTATGTGGTTTTAGGTCTTGGCCTGGGCACTCCCTTAGGTATTCTGGGGGGGTTGTTTCACTTATTCAACCACTCTGTATTTAAGTCGCTCCTCTTTTTGAATTCCGGCGCAATTGATTATGCCGTGGGCACGCGTGACTTAAAAGAGATGTCCGGTTTAAGGAAGAAAATGCCTGTAACAGCTGCTACTAACTTTATCGCCTCCATGTCTATTGCCGGCATTCCTCCGTTTAACGGATTCTTCAGCAAGCTGCTCATTATCTTTGCCTGCATAGAGAAGGGTTATATTGGTTATGCCCTGGCAGCAGTAGCGGCTTCTATTTTGACTTTAGCCAGTTTTATGAAGGTGCAGAAATTCGCCTTTTTAGGGGAGTTAAAAGAAAAATATGCTGAGGTTAAAGAGGCGCCTCTGGCTATGCAGTTCTCTATGGTGTGCCTGGCGCTGGTGTGCATTTTTGGGGGATTATTGCTCTTGCCTATTTTTAAGCCATTTTTGACTTCCGCCGCAGATGTCTTATTGGCAGGCAGGGGGTATGCAGGGGGGGTATTTAAGGCTGTATTGAGATGAAAAGCAGAGCGGTATTATTTATCATAGGTTTCTTTATCTGGATGCTTTTAGGCTGGCCGCCGGATAGCCAGCATGCGCTTATAGGGATTCTGGCGGCTGGTGTGGTTGCCTATATCAGCGGAGATTTGTTTACCCGCAGGCCGCACCATTTTGCCCATCCGACGAGGTATTTGTGGTTCTGTTATTACGTGGTTTTATTCCTCTGGGAATGCGTTAAGGCAAACATTGATGTGGCAAGCAGGGTGCTTAACCCGAAGATGCCTATAAAACCGGGCATAGTTAAAATCAAAACCGCGTTAAAATCCGATACTGCCCTTGCCTTCCTGGCTAACTCTATTACGCTTACACCCGGGACTTTTTGTGTGGACATAGTTCCAGAAGAGGGGATTCTTTATATCCACTGGATTGATGTCCAGGCCCAAGATATAGAAAAAGCCACGCAAATAATAGCGTCAACGTTTGAGAAGGTATTAAAAAGGATTTTTGAATGAAGGACCATAAAATTTTAGTCTGGGGCTTGCTTTTTACAGGGATAATATTGGCATTACTCTTGATTACGTTTTATCCCATACCGTCTCTATTAAAATGGCAGTCAGGGCTTTTAGCGCGCTGTTTCTTTATCCTGATGCTCTGTTTTGGCTTTTGCCTTTTGAGGCTGATGGTTGGCCCAACACCTGCCGACCGCGCAGTGGCAGTGGATACCTTAGGCATACTTATTGTGGGGTTCTGCGCGCTCTTAAGCATAGCGACGGGAAGAGACTGGTATATTGATATTGCTATTGCCTGGGCCTTGCAGAGTTTTATCGGGGCGTTGGCTTTGGCAAAATATCTGGAAGGGAAGGGCTTTGATGAATGAGGGGCTGGGTTACATATTGATATTAACGGGTTTGTGTTTTGATATATTCGGCTGTATCGGCTTAATCCGGCTGCCTGATGTATATAACCGCCTGCAGGCCACCACAAAATGCGTTACCTTAGGTACCTGCAGCATACTCCTGGGCGCACTTGTTATTAAGGGGTTTTCAGTTACAGGCATTAAGGCGCTTTTGTGCATCATATTCTTATTATTGACCGCGCCTGTTGCCGCCCATGCCTTGGCCCGGGGAGCGCATAAGTCAGGAGTTAAACTTTGGGAAGGATCGGTTTGCGACCAATACGCAGAGGATAAGAAATGAGGTATCCGAAGTTAAGGGAACTAAAGGAAGCAATAACAGCGCTAGTAAAAGGGCCGTATACCTCCAAGTTCCCCAAGGAGCCGCATGCGCCATATGAGCGGTTTAGGGGAAGTCCCAAATATCGCGAAGAGGATTGCGTAGGCTGCAGCGCCTGTTTTCAAGTCTGCCCTGCCCGGGCTATCGAGATGAAGGATGAGAAAAAAATGCGCACCTTGATTGTGCATTGGGATATTTGTATCTTCTGCGGACAATGCCAGGCAAATTGCATTACAGGAAAAGGCATTATGCTCTCTAATGATTTTGACCTGAGTACAACCGGCAAGAGGCAGGAACTTAAAGATGAGGTTAAAAAAGAGTTTTTGGCCTGCGAATGCTGCGGCGAGAATATTGCCTGCATTGACCATATTATCTGGACAGCGAGAAAACTCGGGCCCCTTATCTTTAGCAATGCCTCGCTTATGCTGTATTATTTGAAGAATTTGGGCCTTTCTTCGCCCGTTTTGGCTGCAAAGGAAAAGATCCTGCCAAAGGAAGAGGAATTAGTGCGCTTTGACCGCATTAAACTCCTCTGCCCACGCTGCCGCCGCGAAGCCGTGCTAAAATCATAAAAATATGTTCTCTTCGCTAAGTGTAAGGACATTCCGGATTTACTGGTTAGGCCTGTTTGTCTCCTTTATCGGCACCTGGATTCAGACTGTAGCCCAGTCCTGGCTTATATTTCAACTTACCAATTCCGCTTTTCTCCTGGGGCTGGTCGGATTCCTGGGTTCAATACCGGTATTCCTGCTTTCTCTCTTCGGCGGAGTGGCCGCGGACAGGATAAATAAAAGGAATATCCTTATCCTTACCCAGGTTGCCTTTATGTTATTGGCATTTATTTTAGCAGTCTTGACACAGCTAAATTTAATCACGCCGCGCCAGATTATGCTTATTGCTGTCTTTAACGGGATAGTTATGGCCTTTGATGCGCCGTCAAGGCAGGCAGTAGTGGCAGAACTCGTCGGAAAAGAACACCTCCTTAACGCAATTGCCCTCAATGCCCTGGCTTTTAACTCCAGCCGCGTCATCGGCCCCGCCCTGGCAGGCATACTCATAGCCAGTATCGGCATGAGCGGATGTTTTTATGTAAACGCGGTGAGTTTCCTGGCGATGCTTTCTGCCTTAGTTTTAATACGGCCGAACTTAAGGTTAAAGGCTAATAACTGCGGGTCTGCGGTCGGTGACTTGAAAGAAGGCCTGCAGCATATAAGAAAAAGCCGCCTCATTTTAGCCTTAATTATGATGGTGGGGGTGGCAAGTTTATTCGGTATATCCTATACCATACTTATGCCCATTTTTGCCCACGATATCCTGCATGTAGGCGTAAAGGGGTTGGGTGTTTTGATGTCTTCTGCCGGCGCGGGCGCTGTGATTGCCGCGCTTATTTTGGCGCGCTTAGGAGAGTTCAAACGGAGGGGGAGGCTTTTAATCTCTTCTTCCATAGTATTTTCCCTATCGCTTATATGTTTCGGAGTTTCTAAGACGTACCTGTTTTCAATAGTTACCATTATGTTCATCGGAGGCTCAAGCGTCTTGGCTATGGCCCTCATTAATACCCTGTTACAGACTACTGCTAGCGACGAATTCCGGGGCAGGGTCATGAGCGTCTTTATGTTTACTTTTGCCGGCTTTATGCCTTTCGGTAATTTAATCGCAGGTACCTTTTCTCAAACTCTGGGCGCAGGCACAACAGTCATGCTTAGCGGCGTTGTCTGCGTTGTATCTTTTCTAGCAATAAATGCGAGATTCCCTGAGATAAGGAACTTGCCATAACCATTTCCACCTCGTAGGTGGTATTATTAGGTATTGATTTTTTGAAAGATTCTGATAGAATGGCTAAAACTTAAGCACCCAACCTTAAATGATAGGTTGGTGCCCATTAACTATAAGCACCCAAACATAAAGGATGGTTTGGTGTCCACATTGTGGAGGGGGTGGTAGGATGAGAAAGTTTGTTGTAATGGTTTTATGTTTAGGCGTAGCGGTTTGTGTTGTCGGTTGCCGCAAGAAACAGCTATCTCTGGAAGAGATGCAGGAGCCAATGTCTATGGAAGCGTTAAGCAAGATGCCGGCAGAACAGCAGAGCATTGAGATGCAGGCGCAGGCAACAACTACGGAAGCGCCTAAGCAGGCTGAAATAGGCGTGGTTGCTCCGGTTCAAGTAACTCCGGCAGCTAAACCCACAAACGAAGAAATTCAAATTGCCCTGAAGAATGCCGGATTTTATACGGGCGAGATAGACGGTAAGGTAGGCCCGATGACAAGAAGGGCCACAGAGGAATTCCAGAAGGCAAATAACCTAAAAGTTGATGGTAAGGTTGGAACGCAGACTTGGGGCTTATTGAGCCCGTACTTAAATCCGCCCGCAGATACTAAGGTTAAAAAGAAAAGATAGCTATACTCTTGAAAAAGGGTTAACTCTAGGGTATACTTTAATTGGCCGATAAAGGTTAACCTCTGCCATAAAATATGGCAGATCCCGCGGATTTGCGGCGGGACGCTGAAAAGCGGGGGCGCAAAGCCACAGACCTAAAGCGCTGGAAATCAAAAGCGCAATGGTGGCTGGGTTGCCGGAAGAGAAAGTGAGGCAAGCGAAAACCGCTTGCCTTTATCGGCTGTTTTCTTTATCCCAACATTTTGTTGGGATTTTTTATTTTCTGGATGTATAATATAAACAATTATGCAGTTAAGCCAAGACTTATTAAAAGAAATACCTTTATTTTCCGGGCTTTCCGAGCCAGACTATCTACTGCTTAGGGAAAAAGCAGTTTTACGGGAATATAAAAAGGGCCAGATTATTTACGAAGAGGGAGCGCCTGCCGATGCCTTTTACTGCATCGTCATGGGGCGCGTGGTAATTTATACCAAAACCCCTCAAGGAGAAGAATCGGTTCTGGAATACCTGCACCGCGGAAAATATTTCGGGATTATCTCGCTTCTTACCAATGAGCCGCATTCTGTAACTGCCAGGGCAATAAATGACTGCATAATCTTGACTTTAACCAAAGATGACTTTGGGTTTATTTTAAATAAAATTCCACGCCTTGCCATTGACCTAAGCCTCACCTTATCCCGCCGCCTTAAAAACAAAGGAATACACCAAAAAGTTATATTTGAAAGCACGATTATCTCGGTATTCAGTTCCTATTCGCAGGCAGGAAAAACCGTATATGCGCTTAATTTGGCATTGTCTCTGCGCAAGGAAACGCATAAGCGAGTGCTTATCCTGGATATACTGCCGCAGGATAAAATCCACAGCCTTCCTGCAAAGCTTGGCATAGATGATTGCCACCCTATAGATTTATCTGCGCTAGGCCTGGAGAAGGAAGGGCGCAGTTGGAGGGAAGGTATATTAAAGACCAGTTTTGACATAGACCTGGCCTGCCTTTTTTATCAGGCAGAAGATGTTGCCTTTGTAAATAAACTCCTGGATATTATCAGTATATTAGTCAATGATTACCACTATATCATCCTGGATTTGCCGAGCAAAATGGACCAAAGTATATTTTCCATCCTTAATCAGTCTGACCTTATACATCTAATAACCAGCCCTCAAGCAATAGACTTAGGAAAAACGCACCATCTAATTACGCGCCTGGTAAGCGATTTCAATTTTAAGCCTTCAAAGATAAAGGTTATTATTAATGAATATAAATTTTCTAAGATCTCACATGAGGAACAGGCTAGTTTACTTCGCCATCCTGTATTTGCCACCCTGCCTAAAAAAGAGCTGGTTTCTTCAGACAGGCTGGTCCTGGATTGCCCGGATTGCGAATATGCCAAGGCAGTAAGAAGGATCAGCCGCCAATTAGGGGATTGTTTAGTGGGGCTTGCCTTGGGCGTAGGCGTGGCTTACGGGCTCTGCCATATCGGCGTATTAAAGGTAATAGAAGAGGAAAAGCTTCCTATAGACGTAATCTGCGGCTCCAGTATCGGAGCATTGGTAGCGGCGCTGTGGGTAACAGGCAGGAGTACAGGTGAGATACTTGAGATATTCAAAGAATTCCGCGAGCCAAAATATATCTGGAATATCGTGGATTTGACCATTCCTACTGTAGGATTTATCAAGGGCAAAAAACTCTACACCCTATTAAAGAAATATTTAGGCACTAAGACCTTCTATGATGTCAAATTGCCCTTAAAGGTTATTGCCAGCGAAATAAAGAAGAAAGAGATTAGGGTCTTGGATAAAGGGTTTCTGGCAGATGCGATTATGGCCAGCTGCGCTATGCCGGGCGTATTTATGCCCTTTCGGTTAAAGCAAGATTTGTTGTTTGACGGAGGGGTGGTCAATCCTCTTCCTACCGAGCCTTTATTTAAGTTAGGCGTAAAGAAGATTATCGCGGTTAATGTCACCCCTTCGCGGGAGGATTTTTTAAGCCAATATAACAGGCTAAAAGAGGATATGGCAGCTCGCAGCCCGCAGGCGATTAAGAAAAGAAAATGGTTTGATATAAAGCGCTACTTCCGGGATAAATTTAAGGCTAATATCCTGGATTTTATCTTCAGCAGTATTGAGATGCTGCAGTCAGAGCTAGCGGAGAAAGAAGCGAAACTCGCGGATATAGTATTGCATCCGAATACGCAAGGGCTCTTTTGGCTGGAACTGCATAAGGCAGAAGAATTTGCCAAGAGAGGCGAGGAGGAGGCGCGCCGCAATCTGGATAGAATAAGGCAGATTATTAATGAATAGGCACCCAACCTTAAATGATAGGTTGGTGCCCATTAACTATAAGCACCCAAACATAAATGATTGTTTGGTGCCCATTAACTATGGGAGGAAATATGTTAAATTCCAATATCAACAATGTCGGCCAGCGGATCTCCCGCCTTTGGCGGGATCACCCGTTGGCTATAGCTGTATTATTTATCATTTTCACCAGTGGTTGTGCTACGGTAACGGAAGGTGCCAAGGGCATTGCCGGTTTATCTACCAAAGCGCTGGAGGAGGGAAGGCAAGACGCCGTAAAAAATATTTATAACTATAACCAAAGCGAATGCTTGGGCCAGATAAAGCAGTTACTGCAGAATACAGGCTCCTACATCTATGCTAGAAGTAAGAATATGCTCGCTATTTACATTTCCGAAGAGGACACAACTCCTGTTGGGATATTTTTTAAGGATTTAGGCGGCAATCGCACCGAGATAGAGGTTTCTTCTTCAAGCACATACGGCAAAGAATTAATTTCCGCACGGATATACGGTTTATTTAATCCCAAGAAGACCAAAGGTGAAAGCGATGCAGAAAAATAAGGCCCGAATAAATGAACTTATACTGGAATGCCACCGCATTGCCTGCCAAAAAGGGTGGTGGAAAGACCCTCGCAATGACGGTGAGCTAATCGCCCTGATGCATTCAGAATTGTCCGAAGCGCTGGAGGCAATGCGTGAGCATAAACCCAGAGATGATATTGCAGAGGAATTGGCGGATTGCTGTATCCGCATTTTTGATTATTGCGGGGCAAAAAAGATTGATTTGGAAAAGTCGCTTCTTAAAAAGATTGAGTTCAATAAGAAGCGCCCCTGGAGGCACGGCAAGAAATTTTGAACAAGCAGCGGGTCCTGCCTGCCAAGCCACCTCGCCCGTGCTCGGGCTTTCGCCCTGCGCGCGGGCAAGGGCTTCGGCTTGACAGTCACCCGCTGCTAGATATTGTCAAAATTGGCTTGCTAAGTATTTGAAGATAGATATAATACAGAGTAATTGAGGGTTTATGGCTAAGATAAGATTGCCCGGAGAAAGAAAAAGTTAAATAAAGCATTATGAGGCATACTGGCTGGATATTTCTTATCTTTAGTTGGGGAATAATTTTAGGCTTAACGATATTTTGTTTCTTTAGGGTATTTAGAAAGAAAGCCTTAGGATGATCAATCAACTGGCGAACTTCTTAACTATTTTAAGCCTTACCGGAGGGTTCTTTTCCATAATCTTGTCGCTGGAGAATCATTTTACCTTTGCCTGCTGGGCAATAATACTTTCGGTGATATTTGACGGCATAGACGGACAACTTGCCCGTAGAAACCCCGCCCCCAGCGAATTCGGCAAGGAGCTTGATTCTCTGGTGGACGTGATATCGTTTGGCATAGCGCCCTCCATACTGGGCTACATTTTCATTTACAGGGAATTCCACTTCTGGGCGACAATAGCGTTATTTGTGTATTTATTATGCAGCGTCCTGCGCCTTGCAAAATACAATATTACCTCCAAGCAGACGCTGGCTAATTATTTCTACGGTTTGCCTACTACTGTAAGCGGAGGGGTGTTGTCTTCTTTTGTGCTGATATACAGAAAGCAGGGAGGAGAATTGCTGCCTGCGTATGTGCCGCTATTATTTGTTGTTTTAGTTTTAGCGCTTGCGTGGCTTATGGTTTCGCGCGTGCGCTACATGAATTTGGACGGTATAAAAGAGATATTGGGCAAGAATAAATTCATCATAATTGTTTTCCTTGTTATTGCCCTGGTAGAGGCAGCAATTTTTAAGAAGGTGGGGATAACCGTATTCCTGCTTTTTTTAATTTACTTGATTTTTTCTCCCGTTGTGGTAAAAAATATAAACCATAGTTAGCCCTTGCCGAGGTAGCTCTCCGCCACAAAATATGGCGGATTCGCCAATAAGATAAAGCCGAGGTAGCTCAGTGGTAGAGCGCGGCCCTGAAAAGGCCGGCGTGGGGGGTCCGATTCCCTCCCTCGGCATTGAGTTTTTTCTCTTTGGCACCATCAGTTTACTTCAAGTGCCGACTCCGAGCCCCTTGCCCTGTTTTTAAATGCTTGGCAAGGGCGAGGAGCTAGGCACTGTAAATGAAAACCCCGCCAAGATTCGTCATCCTTGCGGGGTTTTTTATTTGAAGCAACTTCCGTTACGCCGCTGAGCCGCCTGCCCTGGTAACGTTGGTTGCCTGTTCTCCTTTGGGACCTTGAGTTATTTCAAACTCTACTTCATCGCCTTCCTGGAGAGACTTATAGCCATCACCTTTGATTGCGCTGTAATGCACAAATACGTCTTTACCCGTATCAGCGGTGACAAAGCCATAACCCTTCTGGTTTGAAAACCACTTTACTTTACCTTTTGCCATTTGTTACTTATTCACCTCCTCAAATTTGCGGAGCAAATTTGATCCTTGCCATCTACCTCAATATCTTTTATTTAGGTAAATGGCAAGGACATGTTTGGTTATAAAAAAACCGCAAAGCATTTTGAGTTGATTCTTGCTTTACGGTTTTAACAATTGCCAATTCCTCTGCTCCCTTGTTCCTAAACACTTAAGCAAGTATAGCAAGTATTTCTGTTTTGTCAATCCCTTTTTTATGTTACAATATACTCTACTTTTGCCTAATACTAAAAGGGGCCTAGCCCCTTTTAGGCATTTGCGCCGATGTAGCTCAGCTGGCAGAGCAGCGCTTTCGTAAAGCGCGGGTCGGTGGTTCAAATCCACTCATCGGCTCCATTTCAATTTCAAACAACCTTAGTTTTCAGGCAGAGAAATTGATGGCTAAATTCCGTAATACGTTAAAGAACCGTAATTTCTTTCTACTGTGGCTGGGCCAGATAATCTCTCAATTAGGAGACCGCCTGGACCAGATGGCCTTAATAGGCCTGGTATATATCCGCGCCCCCGGCTCCACCATAGAAATCGCCAAAATCCTTTCCTTTACCATTATCCCGGTATTTGTCATCGGCCCCTTGGCCGGTGTATATGTGGATAGGTGGGATAGGCGCCGCACAATGTTTGCCTGCGATTTTTGCCGGGCAGCCCTGGTATTGATGATACCGCTTTTTTTGTTTTACGGAAAGTCGCTTCTGCCGATTTATCTGATTATCTTCGTTGTTTTTTCCATCGGGAGGTTCTTTGTGCCGGCAAAACTCTCTATTATTCCTGAGTTGGTAGATAAAAAAGACCTCTTAATGGCCAATTCCTTAGTCAATACCACGGGAATGATCGCTGCAATCCTGGGGTTTGGTATAAGCGGCGTTATAGTGGAGTGGCTGGGCGCCAAGAGCGGTTTCTACTTAGATTCCTTAAGTTTCCTAATCTCAGGGACGCTTATCTTTTTTATCGCCAAGAGGGCCGGCTCAAGCATAAAGTTTATGGAGGTAGGCAAAGAAATTGTCGCCTCAATCCGCAAGTCGGCGTTCCAGGAAATCAAGGAAGGCGCGCTCTACTTTATCCGCACTAAGGGCATCAGGTTTACTGCGGGTGTTATTTTTACCCTCTGGTCTGCGCTGGGCGCGGTTTATGTAGTTTTAATCGTTTTTGTGCAAAAGACCTTGCATTCGGCAACCAAAGACCTGGGGTTACTGATTATGTTCCTGGGGCTTGGCTTGTTTTTCGGGTCGCTTATGTATGGCAGGTTTGGCCAGCGCCTGTCGCAGTATAAAATTATATTTGCTTCTTTAATTGTAACTGGTATAATGCTCATCGTTTTTGCGCTTGCGATACACCGCTATCCTTTCTTTTGGGTGGCTGCGGCCGTATCGTTATTGCTGGGTGTGGTAGTTTCTCCGATTATGATCGCCTCTAATACCATCGTACACAATATCAGCGATACCAGCATGCTGGGCAAGATTTTCAGTTCACTGGAGATAATTATGCATCTGGGATTCATATTGTTTATGTTTATCAGCAGTTTATTGGCGGAGCATATTTCCCATCTTTATATATTGGTCGTCGTGGGAGGGTTAATCAGTATTTTAGGCTTTATAAACCTTATCTGGAACCGCAAAATTCCATGGTTAAATTAGAAGAGCATAAGCACGAAACCGAAAATTCAAGTATTGAGAAATTGCCTGCTCCGGCAAGAGCGTATATACCCTTGAGCCAGCATATCGGAAAGGCCTGCGTGCCCCTGGTCAAGGCAGGGGATATAGTTTCACTTGGCCAGAAGATTGCAAGTGCCGAGGCGCATGTTTTTGCGCCTGTGCATGCTTCAATTTCGGGTAAGGTAATTGGAATTCAGGACTGGCCGCATCCGGTCTTAGGGCGCAGTAAAGTTATCGTGATTGAAAATGACGGTTTAGACAAGCCAGAGGGCAGTGGTTTGCCTTCCGATAGGCCAGAAGGCCATGGTTTGGCCTCATTTGGCCAAAGCCATAGGCAAAGCCACAAGCCAGAGGGCAGTGGTTTGCCTTCCGATAGGCAAAGCCATAGGCAAAGCCACAGGCAAGAAGATGAGATAAACAATTTTACTCCAGACCAGATACGCAACATTGTCTTTGAGGCAGGGATAGTGGGTATGGGAGGGGCAAGTTTTCCCGCGCATATAAAACTTAAGCCCCCAAGACAAGTAGATACCCTGATTATCAACGGCGCGGAATGCGAGCCGTACCTTACCTGCGATTACCGCCTGATGATAGAGAAGGCTTCGCAAATACTAAAAGGCATAGAATTAGTTGCCAGGTGCTTAGGGGTAAAGGATATTTACATTGCCATAGAAGATAATAAACCGCAGGCAATCAAGGCGTTTGAAGCGATACGCGATAAGCCAGAGGGCAATGGTTTGCCTTCCGATAGGCCAGAAGGCCATGGTTTGGCCTCATTTGGCCAAAGCCATAGGCAAAGCCATAAGCGATATGCGATAAGCGTATTGAAATCAATGTATCCCCAGGGCGGAGAAAAGCAATTAATAAAAAATGTCCTAAAGATTGAGGTTCCATCGGGAAAACTGCCTTTTGATATAGGGGTAGTTGTGCAGAATGTCGCGACTGTATTCGCAGTTTACGAAGCAGCATATCTGAATAAGCCGCTGTATGAACGCGTAGTTACAGTAAGCGGAAGCTGTATAACTCACCCAAAAAACTTGCTGGTGCGTATCGGAACACCTATAAAGGAGTTGATTAATTTTTGCGGGCTCAAAGAGGAACCGGCTAAAATTATCATCGGAGGTCCGATGATGGGCATTGCCCAGTTTAGCGATGATGTTGCGGTGATTAAGTCTACCACAGGCATAATCTTATTCAGCAGAAATGAGGCAAAGGTTTTGGAAGAAGAATTTTGTATCCGCTGCGGCGCCTGTGTGCGGGAATGCCCGGTGAATTTAATGCCAACACTCATAAACCTGGCTTCCAGGAAAGAGCTTTGGCAGGAGGCCAAAAAGTACGGCGTAGCGGATTGCATTGAGTGCGGGTTGTGCAATTACGTGTGCCCTTCGCATATCGGGCTGGTGCAGGCTATAAAGCGCGCTAAATTGGCATTCAAATGAAGCCATAACGCATGGAGCCCAAAGACACTTTCCCGATTGTGTGCCAGACTGTCTGTAGGTAAATTAGATGAAAGAGATGATACGGTATGGCCTTATCTTAAGCCTCATCTGCCTGGTGGCTGCGGGGCTTTTGGCAGGGGTAAACTCAGTAACCAGAAACAGGATTATTGCCCAAGCCCAGGCAGAAGAAAACGCAGGCCTTAAAGAAGCCCTGCCGCAGGCAGCAAGTTTTGAAGCGGTAGAGTCTTCGGATAATGAGGTTATTTATTACAGGGCTTTAGATAATAGAGGCAAGGTTATCGGAGTCACTTTTAAGGCGCAAGGAAAAGGTTATTCTGGCACTGTGGAGACCCTGGCAGGGATGCTTGAGGACGGCACAATTACTGCTATAAAAGTCATAGCGCAGAATGAGACCCCGGGAGTAGGTTCCAAGATTGCGGAGCCAAAATTCACCGAGCAGTTTAAGGATAAAACAAGTTTAGAAGGTGTGCAGGCAATAACCGGAGCCACTATTTCTTCCCGGGCAGTCATTGATTCGGTAAAGAAAAAAGCAGAAGAGATTAAGGGTATGCTCAAGAATGAATAAATTGATAGTCAATACATCTCCGCATTTGCATAAAAAAGAAAACGTCTCAAGGATTATGTGGGCGGTAGTTTTAAGCCTGATACCGGCCGGAATAGCAGGGGTAGTTATCTTCGGCTGGGGCGCGCTTCGGGTAATTATACTGGCAGTTGCGGCCGCTCTTATTAGCGAAGTGGTTATTCAGTTTTTAACCAGAAAAAAAGTTGCCCTCTTAGACGGCAGCGCCTTTCTTACAGGGCTGCTCCTTGCCTATAACCTGCCTCCGGAAGTCCCTTTTTGGCTGCCTATTATCGGCTCTATTTTTGCCATAGCCATTGGCAAGCAGGTCTTTGGCGGGTTAGGCCAGAATATCTTTAATCCTGCATTGGTAGGCAGGGTTTTTTTAATGGCCTCTTGGCCAAAATATATGACAAGTTTTACCCTTCCCTTAAAATATGATACCGTGACTTCTGCTACCCCATTGGCAATGCTCAAAGAAGGGAAGGTTTTAGAAAATATTTCTCACTGGGATTTATTCTTAGGATTACGCGGCGGATGTATCGGAGAGGTTTGCATCTTAGCGCTGCTTTTGGGAGCGGCATTTTTATTTTGGCGCAGGTATATTTCTTGGCATATCCCCATAACCTATATTGCTGCCACAGGCATCTTTACCTATATATTCGCCGGTAAAACCCTCCTTAGCGGAGATTGGTTTTTTCATATTCTAAGCGGCGGGCTTATCCTGGGCGCATTCTTTATGGCCACGGATTACGTAACTTCGCCCTTAACTTGTAAAGGCCAGGTTATCTTTGGCTTAGGCTGCGGCCTATTAACCGCGATTATCCGCATCTGGGGCGGTTATCCCGAAGGCGTATCCTATGCCATGCTCATGATGAACGCAGCCGCGCCGATTATTGACAGGTATACCAGGAATAGGATTTACGGGACAAAATGAAAAGATTTGTTCAGGAGTTCACCAAAGGCATCATTAAGGAAAATCCCACTTTCGTATTAGTGCTGGGATTATGCCCGACTTTGGCGGTTTCAGTATCAGTTATCAACGGTATCGGTATGGGTATAGCCGCAAGTTTCGTGCTCCTGGGCTCAAATATCATCATTGCCTTAATCAAAAACTTTATCCCGGAGCGCATCCGCATACCCTGCTATATCGTGGTCATTGCCACCTTTGTTACCATTACCGAGTTGATGATGAAAGCGTATAGCCCGGCCTTAGACCGCGCCTTGGGCATTTATGTGCCTTTAATTGTGGTGAATTGCATTGTTTTAGGCCGCGCAGAGGCGTATGCCTCTAAGCATTCGGTAAGGTATTCTTTATCTGACGCCTTAGGCATGGGCGTAGGTTTTACTTTGGCCTTGATTTTGATTTCGGCGATAAGGGAGTTTTTGGGTTCCGGGAAACTCTTGGGGCAGGTCATATTCAAAGGATTTGAGCCGGCGAGTGTTTTCGCTATGCCGTCGGGAGCGCTTCTGGTTATCGGGTTATTGCTTGGATTTTTCAATCTCATAAAAATGAGGAAGAAATGAACATCGGGCAATTCTTAAGCATTTTTATCTCCGCGGTATTTATCTACAACGTAATACTGTCAAGATTTTTAGGGTTATGCTCTTTTATCGCCATCTCTAAAGAGACAAAGCCGGCCCTGGCCATGAGCCTGGCAGTGATGTTTGTAACCACGATGTCTTCTGTAATCACCTGGTTTATCTACAGGTTCCTCCTGGTGCCCTTTAATTTAACGTACCTGCGCACCATCTCTTTTATCCTGGTAATCGCTGCCTTTGTGCAGTTTGTAGAGATGGTGATAAGAAAGATATCCCCGCCAATGTACAGGTTTTTTGGGATATATTTACCTCTTATCACGGTGAACTGCGCGGTGCTGGGTGTAGCGGTCCTCAACGTGGATATGTTTTTTGTAAACGGCAAAGCAGTTGCGGGGAGTTTCTGGTATTCGGCTTTTCAGGGTATATGCGTTGGCCTGGGCTATACGCTGGCTATGCTGCTCATGTCCGGGATAAGGGAGAGGCTTGAGCTTTGCGAGGTGCCCGAGGCGGTAAAGGATTTCCCTTGGGCTTTATTATCGCGGCAATAATGAGTTTGAGTTTCTTGGGGTTTAACGGGTTTAAGTTCTGATGGAAATCCTGACTGCGATTTTAACTTTGGGCGCGTTAGGCGCGATTTTCGGAGTGGGGCTGGCTATTGCCTCCAAGAAATTCGCTGTGCATATTGACCCCCGCTTAGAGAAAATCCAGGGGCTCCTTCCCGGCTCCAATTGCGGCACCTGCGGCGGAGCAGGATGTTTTGGTTTTGCTGAAAGCGTATTAAGCGGCAAATTGCCTGTGGATGCCTGCCGGGTGAGCGAGGATGAAGTTAAAGAGCAGATTGCGAAATTATTAGGGAAAAAGATAGAAAAGAAGGTGAAGAAAACCGCCCTCCTCCATTGCCACGGAGGAAACAAGAGGGTAAAAGATAAATTTAATTATTCAGGTATTGAGGATTGTGTGGCGGCAAACCTAGTTTTGCAGGGGCCGGAGGCCTGCGTCTTTGGCTGTATAGGTTTCGGCACTTGCGCCCGCGCCTGCCCGTTTGGGGCTATAACTATGAATGAAGAGGAGTTGCCGGTAGTAAATATAGATAAATGCACTGCCTGCGGCAAGTGCGTAGCCGCTTGCCCTAAGTTTCTGTTTAGCCTGGCGCCGGTGACTAAAACCTATGCTGTGCGCTGTAAATCCAGGGATATGGGAAAGGCAGTAATGGAGGTATGCGCTGTAGGCTGCATTGCCTGCGGGAAGTGCGAGAAGGCCTGCCCAACAGGGGCAATGAAGATAATTGATAACCTGGCAGTAATTGATTACCATATTTGCGACAACCGGGGAGAGTGTTTCAGGGTTTGCCCTGTTAATACCATTGCTAAAAAAGAAAATAAGGACTGGAGCAGCGTAAGATGAAAAATATTGCGGTCTTTGCCTCGGGAAGAGGCACAAATTTTGCGGCAATTATAAGGGCAGTCCGCAGGGGGAAAATCAAGGCCAATTTATCCTTATTGGTTTGCGATAACCCCAAGGCCCAGGCCATACAGCGCGCAAAGAGGGCAAAGATAAAGGTAGCGCTCGTAAAGAGAGAGGGCTACCCAGGCAAAAAAGAATTTGAGGCAGAGATTACCCGGCGCCTCAAAGAGGAGAATATAAGCTTGATTGTCCTGGCGGGGTTTATGCGTATTTTATCCAGCGAATTTGTGCATCAGTATGCAGGGCGTATCTTGAATATCCACCCCACGCTCCTTCCTTCTTTTAAGGGGAAAGAAGGGATAAGGGATGCCTTTGATTACGGTGTTAAGATTACCGGAGTTACGGTGCATTTTGTGGATGAAAAGATGGACCACGGCCCCATAATCCTGCAACAGCCGCTAAAAATTGAAGAAAAAGACACCCTGGAAACCCTGGAGGCCAAGATCCATAAGATAGAGCATAAACTTTACCCAGAGGCTGTGAGATTATTTACTGAAGATAGGCTTAAGATAGAGGGAAGGTCGGTCAGGGTTTCTTCTTAAGGTATTGTTTGATGCTCATCCGGTTGAAAGTAGATAAGCCCTTCGTTTCTAAATCCTGCAACTGTGCCACTAGAAAGTCCTTAAATTCGTATTCCTTAATTACATAGGCGATTAATTTTAAGATTTCCTTCTGGATATCTATTTCTCCGTTTTTGAGGGGTTTTGTCTTTTTTATATCGTAACTTAACTTAAAGTCATAATCCTTAAATTCGCACGATACTCTTTCTACGCTAAAATAATCCTTTAATTTCAGGTCTTGGAATTTTGCGCGTATGCGCTGGGCTATCTGCTCTGCCAGGAAATCTCCCATCTTGATATCGGTTTTTTCTATATGCTCGCCAGCTGAGTCGTTTATAGCAAGGATATTCTCCTTTGCCTTTACCACAGTTCTACGGCTGAATTCATCCCGCGAGATAAATTCCATTTGATATTTTACGATATCGGGTATCCAGGTGAGCATAATATAATCCAGCCCGTATTCTTTTATATCCGAAGCTACCATAGCCATAAATTGCGGCCGGGGCTTCATGCTTAGAAGCACACGGCTTGAGCCCATCATGACCTTATTCAATTTTTCCAGAAAATCCTTATCCAGTTGGATATCTTTGGTGATGATATGGGCAAAGGGCATGTAAATCCAGACCGTCTCACCCACAAGCCATACCCTGGGCTCAATGTTGTATTCGGTCTTGCAGAGCGTGACTATCTGCTCTTCAATTTTTTCTTTGGAATAGGTGGGCTCAAACGAGAAACAACCTGAGAAAAGAAGGCAACAGGATAAGAGGATTAGGGGCGGGGTTTTGTTTTTCCGCATTCCTTGAAAATCGCTTCAATTTCATCGTAGTCAAGTTCCTGCTTCTGAAGTAGTTCCTGGGCGAATTTATCCAGAAGCGGCCTTTCTTTTGTGAGTAATTCCTCAACTTCTTTTAAGGCGCCGTGCATTATCTTCTGGACGTCTTCATTTAATTTCTGGCGTGTTTCTTCAGAGAGAAAACTGGTACGGCTTCCCCAAGTTTGCCGGCCGTAATTTTCCTCCAGGGCCTTGAAATTGCCCATGAGCCCCGAAGTGCCCATACCCCACCGCCAGGCCATATCATAGGCAGTACTTAAGGCCATATGGAAATCTACCTCTACGCCGGAGGTGGTGGTGTTGAATTTGAGCTTCTCAGCTACGTAAGAACCCAGACACACCTTTATATTAGCAAGGAAATATTCCCGGTTAAATTTGTGCATTTCTTCGCGGGAATAATGATGCACTACGCCCAGATAACGCGCGCGGGGGATTATTGAGGCCTTGAAAACATCATCTGTAGGATGCAGGAGGTATGCGATTATCGCATGCCCTGCCTCATGATAAGCAACTTCTTCTTTTTCTTTTACGCTTAGTTCTATGGGCTGCCTCAGGCCATAGTCAATCCTGTCCATGGCCTCATATATTTCCTTCATGCCGATTTTTTCTTTTTTATTACGGACAGCCAAGAGGGATGCCTCTCTCACGATATTGGAGATATCAGCAGGGGTCTTATATACGCATTTTCTGGCCATGAGCGCGCTGTCAATTTCTCCTTCATATTTTACTTTGCTAAGGTAGAACTTGAATAATGCTTCTCTGTCTTTAAGGCCGGGCAGGGGAATATAGATTTTGCGGTCAAACCTGCCGGCGCGCATAAGCGCAGGGTCCAATTCATATTCGGGTACATTGGTTGCTCCGATAACTACGATATTATCCTCTTTTTTCCTGAGGCCGTCCATTTCAGTCAAGAGCTGGTTTACCGCGGCATTGGCGCTCATCTGCCCGCCGAGGCCTATATCTTCCCTGCGGGTGCGCGCAACCGAATCAATTTCGTCAATAAAGACAATGCAGCCGCCGTGCAATTCTGCCATGGCGCGCGCCTCTTTAAATAGGCCCCGCAGTTTAGCTGCTCCCAGGCCTACGATAATCCCCTCAATTTCGCTGCCTACCACAGAGAGGAAGGGGACTTTGACTTCTGTGGCAATAGCTTTGGCCAGATAGGTTTTACCAACGCCCGGCGGGCC
>Ga0265296_1002154_pt1 | contig 20460 bp, 17 predicted proteins | sample MunlanPumphouse1_FD_189073 | JGI IMG/M metagenome (GOLD analysis project Ga0265296, IMG submission 189073) | Groundwater microbial communities from a municipal landfill in Southern Ontario, Canada - Pumphouse #1 | ecosystem: Environmental > Aquatic > Deep subsurface > Groundwater | place...
ATTAATATCGGCTATATCCACTGCTAGATAGTTATCGTAAGGTTTCCCTGCTATTTGCTGGAGCAGTTTCAACTCATTATCCTTTTTCTGATAGATCATGACGTTGTGGCTATCGATGACTACCACTTCATTTAAACCATCCTTATTGACGTCTCCAATAGCCATGCCTTTAAACTCAGTCGGATACTTCTGGCTCATCCAGAATCCCATTCTGTCAACAGGTTGTGCCGCATTTATAAAATTAGAATTTAATGCGGAGGTTAAGGTACCTTTTGGGCTGTTTTTTATTTTTGATATAATCTCAGTTTCCTGACTGTACTGCGTTGGGAGCTGTTGAGGTATGGAAGTTGATGATGTCGCGTCAGGAAGATCGGAAATTGGGGGAGGTGTTCCCAGAATGTGGTGATTGATTCTCTGGGCAAAGTCGCTGATCTTCGGTATGACCTCATCCATACTCCGGCATTGGGTAAAAATACCTACCGGCGATTTATAAGCAGTAATATCAACAAGCTTTCCGTCGATGCTTAAACTGTTGCCAACCTTTGTTATACTGCCCCAGACAATAAAATCTACATTAATTTTCTTTCCCAGACTATAAACATCTGAGAGAGTCAGTTCCTTCCCCTGTGTTTCTTTAAGGGCATTAATGACTGCATCCTTGCTGATTACCTCTATACTGCCGTTGGAAGTGATACGCGAAGAAAGCATATCAGATATACCGTGCTGCAGATAATCCATATTTTCTGCACTGTGAACAGAGAAAGGAAAGACGGCAAGCTTTGTTTTTTCCGCAGCTCCCGTTTGTCCGGACCATGCTACTAAAACAACAAGTGAATAGATTAAAAAGATAAAAAATTTTTTCACGACTTCATCTCCTGAATAAAAGAATCCTTTTCTGATAGCTTTAAAAGCCACATTCTTTGGCGCTCAAAATATTCTTCAACCACCCGGCTTTACTTTACTGCAAAGGCAGAACTCGCGCTTAAGTGCCCAAACACTCCCTCTACCGTTGCCGCACAGCAACGGTATGATACTCCCCAAAAATACTTCAGTTCGCACCTTTGTGATCCAATTTCCATTATCTTGTGAAAGTATGTCATTATCCTTTTCTAACATGGCGGCACTTATAGTTCAAGATTCATTTTGAGCGGTATTTATTTTTTAGTTGTTCAACCTTCTCAAACAAAAGCGGATACCTCCGTTTGATTTTAGATAACAGCCTGCGGAATAAAGGTATTTCCGGTCCCAGAATAATCATACCCAGCAAAATGAAAAGGATTCCCTGAAGGAATGGTAAGAAAAGTCCTATAATACCCAGGGCTACCAAAAACCAGCCGAGAACATGTCTCAGAATTTTCTTCATATCGGCGTGAACTTGTTCCGGCGTTAAAATTTGACCTGAGGGGCGATCTTGGCTGCCGCTGGTACCTCAAAAAAATCTGCCTTCTCAAAACGAAACATACCAGCCAAGAAATTAGCCGGAAAGCTCCTGATTGCTACATTATATGCTTTAACTGTATCGTTATACCGCCTCCTCTCAACGGCAATCCGATTTTCTGTTCCCGCCAATTCATCCTGAAGGCGGATAAAATTCTGGTTGGCCTTCAGGTCAGGATACCTTTCCACCACAACGAGTAATCTGCTAAGAGCAGAGGACAATTCGTTATTACTTTTGATCTTTTCCGGTACGCTTGTGGCACCGCCTACCCTTGACCTCGCATTTGTAACCTCGATAAGCACATTCTTTTCATGTCCGGCATAGCCCTTAACTGTCTCTACAAGATTCGGAATCAGGTCATAGCGCCGCTGAAGTTGGTTTTCTACCTGTGCCCATGCTCCCTTCACCGCCTCATCCATAGAAACAAACGTGTTGTAATTTCTCTTGAAAAAAGAATAAATGGAAAAAATAAACACAACAATAATCACAAGCGTAATGAGAAGATTTCTTTTTCCTTTCGTCATCTGCTATACCTCCCGTTATTTTTATAAGTGAATGGCCGCCTATCAATAAAACATCAAACTTTCATACGGTCAACAACTTCTGATAATTTCTTAACTTCCCTGATGTAGGTTTTGAAAATTGTCTGAATATCTGATGTAGGAAAATTTCCTATACCTTCTTTAATATCTGCACATTTCAGGAAAACATCAGGATCAAAAGGAAATTCCTTGGCTGCTGCTCGTATAACATCTCTTCTATGCGGTGGAATTTCAAGGTTTTTCAGATATAGGAGGGCTTTAAAGATAGAGATAAAAACGTCCAAAGAAACATTAATCAGATTACGTAGTTGTTTTACTCGTCCTTCCGTTTCCAGAAAAGCTTTCCGGAGGAGGAGGGTCTTTCCCTTTATTTCCCTTTCCAATTGCAGCCTGAGATAGGAATGATCAATGGATAGTCCGCTCAAGACATCCTCACCGAAAACAAGGATGTGATTTCTTAGTATATCAAAAAATTCAAGGGGATATGAATCAAGGGAAGACAGGATGTATGACTTTGTCATAAAGAGGGGGGTCGCCACCTTCCTCTTTCTCCATCGGGCAACAGTTTTCATTGCTCGTTCTAAATCATCAATTCCCTTTTCTGAAACGATCACAAGAAAATTGAGGTCTGACTTTCCCGGAACGTAATCTCCGCTGGCGCCACTACCATAAAGGATGATAGAAATGAGGTCATCTCCGAAGGTCTTCCTGAAGTCATCAGTAATTTCCGAAAATATCTCTTCCGGTTTTTTAGGTATCTTAGCCATTTTCTCCCCTTTTTTTAAAATCCACGGCCGGCTCCACCGCCACCGCTGCTTCCCCCGCCGAAACCCCCAAAACCGCCGCCAAAGCTTCCGAAGCCTCCACCTCCTCTGCCACCGCTACTTAAAAACATAAGAAGAATCAGAGGAAGCATGGCCCGCCCCTGCCTCGTGCCGAGGAGGGGAATCATAATAAACAGCAAAAGGAGCAGAGAGAATAAACTGCTTCCCCGCTTTGTCCTTTTTGTTACCGGCTGACTGATATTGGGAGCGCCCGTCAGAGAGACATCGGCATCCTTCGCCACAACGGAAGCTACGGCAACCATGGCGCTGGTGAGCCCCTTGCCGTAATCCCCGGCTTTAAGATATGGGATTGCGTATCTGTCTAATATTTCGCCCACGAGCCCGTCAGGAAGGATACCTTCTACACCGTAACCAGTCTCAATCCTGATTCTTTTCTCCCGGACGGCAAGGAAAATCAGGATTCCCTTGTCCGCTCCCTTTTTCCCGATACCCCACGCCGCGTATAACCGGTTGGCAGAATCATCAGGGTCGTTATCCCCGATAGTCTCCATGGTAGCAACAACAATCGAAGTCCCTGTCTTTTCCAGAACCTCCCGGGCCAGACTCTCCATCTGGTTTACATAGGGAGGGGGGATAACCCCGGCGAAATCGTTGACGGCTCCGGCGGGGGAGGGAAATTTTACTTTTCCTTCCAATGGAAAAGTAATCAACAGTGACAGAATGAGGACAGACAAAATTAAGGAGATTTTTACATTTTGAGATACTGATTTTGCCGTTATGCAATTTGTCTTCATTCTGTTTTTATTGTTCCTATTCCGATAAGAATTTTCCTTATATACTCACCAGCCTTGAAAATAGCAAATTTTTTATCCCTTATATGTCCCAAGGGGATTAATCGAATTTCTGTTTTCTAACTTCCGGTTATTTACAAACCGGCAGATGATTAAAGGTAAAGGCAACGGGATTTTTACGGTACGGAGTTTAATATGGGGAGGCCTGGACGGTCTTGTGGGTTTCTTTTAGAAATTTCTTTGCTTAAATATCCTATGGGAACCTCCGTTTTTTATGTGTACATCTTTTCAATCAGGTGTTTGTATCGTTCAGCAGCTATGTTTCTCTTCACCTTTAAGGTGGGAGTTAAAAGGCCGCTTTCAAGAGTCCATTTTTCTTCTACCAATTTAAATTTAATAATTTTTTCGTACGCTTTGAACCCACTTTCCTCATTTATCCTGCTTGTTATCTCTTTTCTTATAAGTTCCTTAACGCGACGGTCAGCCATTACTTCTTCAGGGGTACTTACTTCCATATTGAGATATTCTGAAAGGGCCAGATAATCGGGAGATATCAAAGCGGAGAGATATTTTTGGTCCTGTCCTACGACAATAACATTTTCCATGTACTTACTTTTCCGTAATATAATTTCGATTGGTTCAGGCTCCACATTTTCTCCCCCTGAGAGCACGATAGTATCCTTCGCTCTGCCGGTGATAACAATGTCACCACTTATGGTCATTTTCCCCAGGTCGCCAGTATTGAACCACCTTCCTTCGTCCATCATCACTTTCGCAGTAGTCTCTTCATCTTTATAGTATCCGTGCATTACCTGAGAACCTCTTACGCAGATCAATCCCTGTATTCCTTTGGGGACTTCTTTTCCCTCTTCGTCTACTATCTTAACCTCAGTATCAGCTATTGGCCTACCAATGGTGCCCCTTATATTGTGGTTTAGGGTCCTTACTGAAATGATTGGTGAAGTTTCTGTTAGTCCGTAACCATTTAGTATGGTAATTCCTACAGCTTCGAAAAAATCTTCCAGATAGGACGGAAAAGAACCTCCTCCATTGATGCCGGCCTTAAAACAACCCCCAATAGATTTTTTAATTTTACTGAAAACAACAATATCTCCCACTAGAAACAAAGGTAAGAGCAATAGCCTGGTTATCCAGCCCTTTAATATCTCGGCAACAAAATTGATCCTCCATCCCTCCTCAAGCCTGATTTTTTCATTAAGGGCTGCTCTCTTTGCAAGTGTGTATCTTATTCCTATATTTAGAAACACTGTTGCCATATTTTTTTTGTGTGTTTTTCCTTCACGAATCCCTTTTTTGATTTTTTCGTAAAGGACTTCCCAGATCCGGGGTACACTTACCATATAAGTTGGCTTTTCAGAGATCATATCCGTTCCGAGCGTTCTAGGTCCGGTGTATATCATGGTCGCGCCTCTACTTAACAAGATGTACTCTGTCGTTCTCTCAAACATATGCCAGCTTGGAAGAATGGATAGAAAGCGGTCATCAGAGGTTATTTCCACCGACTGTAAGGTCGCCTGTATATTACTCAAAATGTTGTGGTGGGTGAGCATAACCCCTTTAGGTGCAGCAGTAGTTCCGGAAGTGTAAACAATAGTTGCCGGATCCTCTTTTTTTACTTTCGCAAGCCTGCTCTCGAAGGAGATGTCTCCCTTGCCCTGCAGCTGTTTTCCCCGGGCAAGGATTTCTCCGTAACTAAGAAGGTCCTCTTCTTCGCTCATGACTACGTTATCTTCGATTACCACTATCTTCTCAACGAAAGAGGTATCTTTCAAAGAAGTAACCTTCTCCAGTTGCTGCCTGGTTTCCACAATGACCACCCTGGGATTGCTGTGTTTTATGATATATTCTATTTCTGAAGCCGTGGAGTCTTTTCCCCGGGAGACGTTTATTGCCCCGATACTTAAGATTGCAAGGTCTACAACCAGCCATTCTTTCCTGTTATCTGACAGGATAAAAATCCTGTCATGAGGAAGAACATCCAAAGATAGAAGCCCCGAACCAAACTCCCTTACCAAATTAGAGAGGCCAATGTAGGAGACCGCGTCAAAACCGTTTTCTTTTCTCACTTTCAGGGCGGTGTTGGAGGCATATTTTTTTGCACTCTCAGCAAACATTTCCCCGAGACTTTCAGACATTTTCCCTTATCCCCTTCATCCAGCTTCGGACTCCTGAGTAGTTAACACTTATTTATAAGTAAGTCAGGTATTTTTTAAACGGAACCGGTTGACGGCGAGGTGAGCGTATCTTATCGGAGCAGGAAGTCTGTAACCGGTGCAACATGAAAGAACCACTTCCACAGCCTTTTGGAGACTGACTCTGTGTCCCTGGGAAACGAACACTGGCTTAACTCTCTTTTTGGTCCTCAGGACAGCACCGATAACCTGATCGTTATGCATCAGGGGGGCACAATCTCCCACCCGATCGCCTACCACACCATGAGTCCCGATGAGACGTGTTTTTGCACAACCTATCGTAGGAATATCCAGAAACAGCCCTATATGAGAGGCGAGACCGATACCCCTGGGATGAGCTATTCCCTGGCCGTCGAAAATGACAACATCCGGCGTGCAGCTCAATTTTTCAAAAACCTTCAGAAGGGCAGGGCCTTCTCTGAAAGTTAGCAGCCCGGGGATATAGGGGAAATGATTCTTTTCCGTAGCGTATGACTCTTCAATGATGTCCAGGGTCGGCAAGGCGAGTAAAACAACGGCACTGAAAAAAAGTCCGTCTCCCTTCGCATAGGATATATCAGCCCCCGCCACTGTCCTGACGGGTTTTGGGGCATCTTCATCGCCGGGGATCAGCTTTTTTTTCAGTTCCTGCTGGATGTTCATCGCTTCTCTGTGAGTGACATCCCAGCGGTGCAGGTGTTTAATTCTCATGATCAGATGGGTTTTAGAGATGTGGCTTCAGGATAGCCTTAGCTTTTTCAATGTCGCGCTTAATCTGCTCGATCAGCTTTTTCGGGTCGGGAAACTTTATTTCATCTCTTATCCGGTCTATAAACAGGACATCTAAACTCTTACCATAGATATTTCTATTGAAGTCAAACAGATGAACTTCTATGGAAAGTTTATCATCAGCGAAAGTCGGATTAAGACCGATATTTGTAACACCCTGATACTGGGCTTCTTCAAGACAAGCAATTACGGCGTAAACGCCGTGAGCAGGGATTAACGCTTTATCCGGTTTTATGTTTGCCGTGTGAAATCCGAGATCGCCACCTCTCATTTTCCCCTCGATAACGGTGCCGCTGAGGTTGTAAGGTCTTCCGAGGGCTTTAAGAACCGTCTTTACATTCCCTTGAAGGATCGCATTTCTTATACAAGTGCTGCTAATAACTGAATTATCATTAATCCTGATGGCATTTATGATATCTATGTCAAAACCCAGCCTGTTTCCAAAATCCACGAGAAAAGCCGCATTTCCTACTTTGTTCTTTCCAAAGGTATAGTCGTAACCGATGAAAATCTTCCTGATATGGAGTTTATCCGAGAGGAACCGGCACACAAAGTCCTCAGCCGTCATCGTGGAAAACTCGAGGGAAAACGGTATAAGGATGACAGCATCGACACCCAGCCCTTCAAAGAGGTTGATTTTTTCCTCGAGAGAGGCAATTAGATAAAAGGGCCTCTTTTCCGGGTGAAGAACCTTCTTGGGATGGGGATCAAAGGTGATGACTACAGTCTTTCTGTTGTTCTCATGGGCTTCCCTGACGAGCCTTTTTATGATGTGCTGGTGACCCAGGTGCACCCCGTCAAAATTTCCTATCGTGACAAATGAATCGCTGAATTCATAAAGAGCGGATTTATCTTCTATACCTTTAATAACTTTCATGATGTGTCTATTTACCTATTCTGCTTCTTTTAATTTTACTGCAATCATAACACCATTGGGATTACTTTCAAGATCAAATTTTCTTGACAATACTACATGTGTCAGTGTAGAAATTACCGTCTTTTTGTGGTTTACCTGTTATATGTTATATTGATATATTGCCGAAGTGGCGGAATTGGTAGACGCGCTAGGTTCAGGGTCTAGTGGGTGTACGCCTGTCCGGGTTCAAATCCCGGCTTCGGCACCATAAGAAAAACGGGAGGGTTAGCTGAGTCATCGGTTAACCCTCTTTTGCTTTTGAGCATGGTTGGCCAACACTTTTAAAAAGTTTTCCATTTGTTCAATACCAATCCTAGAATACAGGCTGTCGACAGATGTGATATTCATCTCATATTCGATTTACCTATATGAAATGTCATCCGGCAGAAGATTTTGGCAAGTCTGAAAACCTTCTCGCACGAAAATTTCCCTTTTCAAAGTAGTAATATGGTAGCAATCTTGGGTAAATTATGATAATAAGAAACACGTAAGTAACTCTAAAGATTTGGTAAATGGAGTGACCGTTTTATTAACTACTTAAAAGACGCTACGGATGTCAGTGCGGCGATGATTTACACCCATGTACTCAACAAAGGAGGGGATGGGGGCGTAGCTTGGTCGATGGGCTATAGGTTTGTTTATACAGGCTGTATAATCACCGTTCATCCCGACCGCAAGCGTTCGGCCTTTAAGAGATGAATTATGAACAGGCGACCAGGTTCCGGGTACAGTATACTTATTATTGGTAATTGGGGTAACTACCGGGGTGGAGAGAATAGAAGGATTGATTCCACGTATTTTACGACGGTAAAAGTCGGGACCGAAAAAGAAGGACGCTGGTAGTTATGTATACTGTTCCCCGAACTACCTGAAAATAAATTTTCATCGGCCTGCCGCTCAGCTGCGGCTCCGGTACCGTCTTCAGCCGCGGCACCCTTATGGCAGAAAAGATAATTTGGAGGATTAATATGGATAAAGTTCCAAGGCTTAGTAAAAAAATTGTGAAGGTCACTTCATTAAATGACATTGAAGAAGAAAAGAGATATTGGATGTCAAAAAGTCCACTTGAACGAATTGAAGCTATAGAGATAAATAGAAGGATGATTTATGGCCAGGATCGAGTTACATCCAGACTTCAAAGATTTCTTGAGACTGCTGAACTATCATAATGTTATGTATCTTCTGGTTGGAGGTTACGCAGTAGGTTACCATGGCTATCCACGTGCAACCGGGGATATGGATATTTGGATTGAAATTAGTGAATCAAATTCTAAAAAACTTGCTTCAGCATTTCGTGATTTTGGCATTCCTGATGAAGCGATTTCAGAAGGTCTATTTTTAGAAAAGAACAAAGTAATTCGAATGGGAGTACCTCCAGTACGGCTTGAAGTTATTACAAGCGCATCCGGCGTAGCTTTCAATGAATGTTATTCTAATCGCGAGGTTGTTGAGGTTGGTGGGATTCCGATAAATATTATTTCACTCCAAGACCTCAAAAAGAATAAACGTGCTGCTGGTAGACACAAAGACCTGGCAGACATGGAATATTTGCTATAACATGCTCTTTTTTGTAGATGATTATGCATGTCCCAATGTGGGGATCTGTTATGACTCGGGTCACGCACACAGAGCAGAGGACGCTGTGTCTGTGCTGAGGACTCTCTCTTCCTGTGTTGTTACTGCCCATATTCATGACAACGATAAGACTTCGGATCAACATCTGATCCCGGGACATGGCACTATCGACTGGCACGCAGTTGTGCCGTTGTTGGAACATTGTCCTGAACTCATTCACGTTGAAACGGAAGCGTTCAACACCGAGAAGTGGTCACACGGAGATGTGTACAGGCGTTATTGTAAAATACTGAGCGAATCTGAAAAAGATACTGTTTGTGGGATCAGTTCCTAAGCTCAGTTTCTTGGAAGTCAGGCAAATTTCTTGCAGTAAACTGCTTTACCGTCTCCCTTCGCATAGAAATCTTCTAACAGGCTTTCCAGCTTATAACCACAATTTTCATAAAAAATACGGGTGCTGGTATACTGTTCTCTCTGGGAGGTGTCAACATAAATACGGGTGCCGCCGAGTAGGCGGATGCGCTTTTCCGTTTCGGCCATAAGTTGGCGCCCAAGGCCTCTTCCCTGAAAGTTGGGGTGCACGGCGATCCAGTAAATATCGTAGCTCGATGATGTACAGGGGATCGGGCCGAAGCAGGTGTAACCGGCCAGTCGTCCATAGTAATCGGCCATAATGAAGTGATAGTCGCTGGAATCTCCTTTTAAAAGGCGTTCGGACACGAGTTCTTCAGCGATATCGATTTCGTCAGGATGAAAAAATCCGGTGATGTCAACCAGGCGCCGGACCCTTGATTTATCTGCTTCGGTGATTGTGTCCCGCAGTGTAATGCCATGCACTTGGTGGTTAGTCGTGTGGCGACTATCTGCCCATACCTGGCTGCCTTCGGCAAGTCCCCGTAAAAAGTAAAGCGCGTTTTTCCCCAGTGTCTGGGTTCGATAACCCCCTTCCTGAATCACGAGTGTAGGAAGGCCCATGAGACCGATCATCCGTCCGTTTAAAGCGAAGTCTTTTGCGACCAGAGTCCAGGTGCCGGTCGGGTCTCTTTTGGCTGTATCGAGTCCCAGACTTACCACCAGGAAATGGGGCTTGAATTCTTCGATCCGTTGAATGGCCCTGGAAAGGCTCTTTAGATATTTCGCACCATCTACCAGTTCGGGAAGAGGGATGTTGAGATTGAAGCCTTCTCCGTCGTCCTCACCGCGTTCCTCTTCGAATCCGCAGAAGTAGGGGTAAGCGAACTTCGGGTGTCCATGGATGGAGACGGTGAGCACATCACTTCTGTTATAAAAAATGTCCTGCCCGCCGTTTCCGTGGTGATAGTCGATATCGAGAACTGCCACCTTACCGTGAGCCCTGAGGTAATGGGCGGCAACGGCGCTGTTATTAAAATAGCAAAAACCACCGAAGCTCCGTCGTTCAGCGTGATGGCCCGGGGGACGGACAAGCGCATAGGCAATGCGTTTTCCCATCAGGATTTCTTCCGCAGCTGTCAGAGCGCAATCCACGGCCCTGCGGGCCGCCGGATATGCATTGGCATTGATGGGGGTAAACGTGTCGATACAGTAATATCCGGAAAGCACAGATGGTTCTTTCGGCGGCCGTGTTTTATTCCGGAGGGGAAAGATATACGGGTAGATAGATTCCCCGACCGGTACATCGGCGCACGCTCGTTTGAGGTAACGGACAAAATCGGCGTCGTGAACTGCAAGGATGTGCTTATCCGGAAACGGGCGAGGTTCAATCCGGGAGCAAACGCCGCTTGGCTCCAGCGCTTTAAGAATGCTTTTTACCCGGACAGGAGCCTCCACGTACCCGCGTTCCTGGACATGATGTATATCGTGCTTGTCATTGACGACGAGGGTGATTTGCTCCATGGGACGGCTTTCGATAGTGGATATCACCGCTTCGGGTTTGACATAGCGGAAATCACGCAGGCGTACCGGATCATCGGGAAAGCCCGTCACTACTTTTTCCACATAATCAGTTGGGCACAGGTCAGCATACTTCCTCTCCAGGATGGCGCGGACCACCTGTCGAAGAAAGGGGCGCCTGAGGCCCTGTCCCTTGCCTAGCCCGTCATAGACCAGATAGGGCATGCAGGTATCATCCGGCGAAATGGGCGATTCATAAGCGGTACCCACGAGGGGTCGGGCTCCGTATCGTTCGTAGAAACGCAGCCTTGCCCGATTCTGCTTCAATTCTGCTGAGTTCTGGCATTCTTCCCGGGTGTCGGGAAGGCATTCAAAGAAGAGACCTTTGACCTTGAGGGCCATGGCTTCTTTTCTGACCTGGTCATAAAGCGCCCCGCCGATTCCTGTCTCCAGACGGTTTGAGGAAGTGGCAATCCAGTCAAGATAGGCAAAGCGGATTATCGGTTCATGAAGAAGCAGGGCAAATCCGCGTACATCTCCCCGAATGCTTTCAGCTACGAAGAGGATGGCGCGTAATCTTTGTTTGAAGGGATTTTGAAGCTTTTCGCCGATAAGATTGATCTCTTCATCCGATGCGGCGGAAAATCGATCCCTGAGAATGTCCTGAACCTGGCCCATAGTGGCTTTGTTTACAGGCAGAATATCGTCATAAATGCGTCGAATGCGGAGCATGAGTAAATAGCCTTTCCTTGCGATTTTCTTTCTACCATAAATGATTTCCGGTGTCGTTTAGAATACGCCTTACTGCCTCGGTATATGAGATATTCGCCCGGCTCAGGGCCGCGACGAAACCGGCATCCGGTGAGAGGCAGGGGTTAGCGTTTATTTCAAGAACCCAGGGGGTGCCGGCAGTATCCACGCGAAAGTCGATCCGGCAGTAGCCACACATATCAAAGCATCTCCAGCAGCGAAGTGAAATCGAACAGAGGGAATCAACAAGCGGCCGGTCCGCCGGATCAAAATCGAATCGTCGGCGAGTATGTTCGTATTCATAGGACGAAGCATTCCACTTTGCGTTGTAATCAACAATCCGGGGCATGTCGTTGGTAAACCCCTCGAAGGTGATTTCGGCGGGCGGTAAAACCTCCGGCCCGTGAGGTCCGGCAAGCACCGACAGGTTAAACTCCCGGCCCTCGATGTAGCGTTCCGCATAGTAAGTTCTTCCAGGTTGCGGTGTCCTATCCGATATCAATGCTTCTATCTGATCAGTATCTGCGCCTCTTACAACGCTCCGTTCGTCAAGGCCGATGGAGGCATGCTCCCATACCGATTTGATGATCCAGTCGAATCGGGAAGTTTCTTCTTCCCGGGTATCTGGTGTCGTTTCGTTTCTCCCGAACGTCCAGGAGGGTGTTGGAATGCCGCATGAGGCCATCCACTTTTTTGCCAGCACCTTGTTTGAGGTGAGCAGCATGCTTTCGGCACGTGCCCCGGTATAAGCCATTCCCATGGCATCAAGGAGAAAGGGAAACAGATGGAGCAGTCGGTCTTTCCCCTCGATAGATTCCACCAGGTTGAACACCATGTCGGCAGCCGAATCGGTTAATGCTCGGCGAACGGCTTCTAAGTCGAGTGTACAGCCGATATGGACAGAAGTATGTCCCAACACGGCGAGCGCTTTTTCTACCACATCGGCCTGTACCAGGACATCTACTGCATCCGGGGCATCGGCGTCGGTGACGTGATCATGGATTATGGCAACATGCATGGCGACTCTTTTTTAATTCTGTCAGTGGCCGATGATAGAATCCGTTCGATCAGGCTTCGGTAAGAAATACCTGCGAGATGACAAATGATCGGCAGGTCAGAATGTTTCGGATGAATACCCGCCAAGGGGTTGACCTCCATGAACATGGGGCGGCCGTTCTTATCGCATCTAAGATCGATGCGGCCGGCATCCCGACACCCGAGGACCTGCCAGGCCGAGAGGGCTATGACCTCCACCTCTGCTACCACCGCCTCTTCTTCCGGTCGTACCAGCCGATAGGAGACCCGGGATTCGTATTCTTCCTTGTTGTTATAGGAATAGACTCCCTGTTCGGCCGAGATCAGGAGATTGACTTCGATAGTGCCGAGAATACTTGCGGTACAGCCGGTACCGATGATGCCGGTAGTAAACTCCCTGCCGGGAAGATACGGCTCGATGATGACTGCTTGTCGATATCTCTCCAGCATGCGACGGCATGCACCTTTCAGGGCCGCTTGTTCCCGGATGATACAGTCGGCGGCGATGCCCTTGCCCGTGCCTTCGGCTACAGGCTTGATGAAAAACGGTGGGGCGAAAGAGACCCGATTTGACTCATCAGGCGACTCGACGACCAGAAAATCAGAAGTAGGGATCCCTGCATCACGGATTACACGCTTGGTCATCCCCTTGTGAAGGGTCAGGCTCATGACCAGGGGATCGGAAAAGGTATAAGGAATCCGGTACATGTCGAGAAGCGCCGGCACCTGTGCTTCCCGGCCTATTCCATGCATGCCTTCCGCGATATTGAACACAAGATCCCATCGCTTTCCAGCGCTCAGCGCAGTGGTAAGCTGGCGGCCGTGACCAATTCGTTCGATCTTGTGACCGAGAGATTGCAACGTAGCTTCAATGGCCGCAATCGTTTCTTCCCGGTCGAATTCCGCAGTTTCTTCCTCGGAATATCCTTCGGCGAGATATGAGGAGCGAAGGTCATAGGTCAATCCGATTTTCATCGCCATTTTATTTTTTTGATCTCCTTATAGAGCATGCGGTGTCATACCACCAGGGCATGCAATATCCCCATGCTCGCTAAGGATTGCCGGTCATGGTAAAAAAACCCTGAATTTTTTTCAACTTTGTGTGAAAAATAGCGTTTTTTACATGAACTATCCCATTTATATCGTTAAAGTTTCCGGATATCTAAAAAGACGATCTTCATAGTTTCGCAGCACGAGAGCATCGTTTTCCCGGCACACCACATAATCAGGCACTAGGGGGATTTTCCCGCCGCCTTCCGGTGCATCCACAACATAAGTGGGAACACCGTAACCGGAGGTGAATCCACGAAGCCCGCGGATGATATCGAGACCTTTTTCCACGGGGGTCCTGAAATGCGCGGAGCCTGTGATCGGATCGCACTGATACAGGTAGTACGGACGAACCCTCATTTTAAGCAAATGATGTACCAGGCTTCGCATGGTCTCCACGTTGTCGTTGATCCCTTTGAGCAGGACCGTCTGAGATCCTAGTGGAATTCCTGCATTGGCCAGCATGGCGCATGCATGGTATGCTTCCGGGGTGCATTCGTCCGGGTGCGTGAAATGCAGACTCATCCAAAGGGGATGATAGCGCCTCAGCATGCGAATCAAACGGGGAGTGATTCGTTGGGGCAAAACAGCCGGTACTTTAGTTCCAATGCGGATAATTTCCACGTGCGGAATCTGCCGAAGACGCGACAGTATCCAGGAAAGCTTTTCTTCTCCAAGTGTCAGCGGATCGCCTCCGGACAGAAGGACATCACGTATGGCTGGTGTCTTGGCGATGTACTCAAATGCCTGTTCAAGACGGTTTCGGCCCGGGTAGATACCGCCGTGCCCCACCATTCGAGACCGGGTGCAGTATCGGCAGTAGGTGGAACAGAAGTCGGTCAGGAGAAGAAGAACCCGGTCCGGGTATCTGTGGACCAGACCCGGCATCGGACTCTGGGAGTCTTCTCCCAGGGGGTCGTCCGCTTCGCCTGGAGAGCAAAGCATTTCATCCACCACCGGAACAACGGTGCGTCGCAGGGGCTGCTCCGGGTTATTCGGAGAAATCAGACCCATATAATAAGGTGTGATGCCGAGAGGAAGCAAGGTCCCTGAGCGGTCGAATGCAAGACGCTCGTGATCCGAGAGGGAAATCATCGACTCGAGTTGAGAAAGCGTGCGAATCCGGTGACCGACCTGCCATTGCCAGTCGTTCCATTGCAGGGTGGAAACCCCCGAAAAATGCTTTTTACGAAAACTTCGAACTGCAGGGTTTAAAAATTTAACCCGTTGAGCGGAAATCCAGACAATGTGTCCGGCGGGTCGATGGTTGGTAGCTGGGAGGGTGGAGATAGGACAAAGCCCGGAGCCTGGAGGTTCATCATCCGCCTCTTCGATAGGCTGCGATGGAGGGATTTTCAACGTCTCAGTGTTGAATTCGGAAACCTGCATTTTTTCTCCTTTCAAAAAAAGTGGCATGACGCGGGTCGTTTATTTCCCCGCCCCAAAACACTATCATTAGCTAATCGCGAATATAGTTATTCCTACAAGAAAAGCAAGAAAAAAATAGAAGAAAAATGAAATATTTTAAAATATTTTAGCGATTTTTAATATTTTAAACAAAAACAACTTTTCGAAGGATAAAATTCCCGAAAAACTCATTAATCAAGTTGATGAAAAAATTCTATGACATTGCAGTCCCTCCTGTAATATTTTAAAATATTAGCTGATATATTTACTTTTTTGCGATCCCCGTTGTCTTGCAAAGGAAGTTACCCGGAATTGTCAGAGAGATGCTGTTTTTTTCATTATTGCTGGTTTTTCCTTGCATTTAAGAATTAGTTGGTTAATTAATGTGCTTCTATTTATTCACATCCCATTAAAATCGATCATATTGTTATCCGATGTTAAATGTCAGGACTGATAAGAAAGAGCAGCTTTTTGCTGCTGCTGCATTTATGTTTGCGGAACAGGGAATTGTTGCCAATTTTTTTATACACGGGGTTGCAACTTTTCTATCGGCTCTTCAAGTAAGGGAGCCTGACCACTTGGGAGAAAACGATGCTTCAGTTAATTTTCAAATCAAAAGTTAAAATCTTCCGTTTCGCACTAACTTTGGCGGTTATCGTGATGGCCGGCTGTGCTGAACAGAAGCCGCCTGCTTACCAGGGTTATGTCGAGGGCGAGTTTATTTATGTATCATCGTCAGAGGCAGGACATCTTGATCGCCTGCTGGTTGCACGGGGGCAACAGGTACCTGCCAAAGCGCCATTGTTTGTACTGGAGTCGGAAAGTGAAGCGGCCGCACAGCGGCAGGCACAGCAGCAACTCAGTGCTGCCGAAGCTCAGCTAAAAGATATAAAGAAAGGCAAGCGCCGGAAGGAACTTGATGTTATCCGTGCACAGCTTGCACAAGCTGTCGCGCAAGACAGAAAATCCGTGGCCAAACGGGTACGTGATGAGCTTCAGTATCAGACTGGAGGCATTTCCAAGGCACAGATGGATGAAACATACGCCGAGGCGGAAGCAAATGCTGCGCGGGTACGCGAGCTAAAAAGTCAGTTAAATGTTGCAAACCTGCCCGCTCGCGAGGAACAGATCAAGGCTCAATCCGCCAATGTATCGGCAGCTCGCGCTGTTCTTGATCAGGCTACATGGAGGTTAAATCAGAAAGCTGTTACTGCATCCCGCCCGGGTCTTATATTTGATACATTTTACTGGGAAGGTGAGTGGATAAAGGCAGGCAGCCCGGTTATATGCATGCTTCCACCGGAGAACATAAAGGTACGTTTCTTCGTACCGGAAACGCTTGTCGGCAGCCTGTCCATAGGCCGGCCGGTTGTCCTTCACTGCGACGGATGCCCGTCCGATATTCCCGCAAAGGTGACCTATATCTCGACAGAATCCGAATACACGCCACCGGTTATATACAGCAATGAAACGCGATCCAAGCTGGTATTTATGATCGAGGCTCGACCTTCTGAAAGCAATGCTAAAACACCCGTTCTGCATCCCGGACAACCAATAGAGGTCAGGCTGAAATGAGTAATGAATATGCTATTGATGTCAGGGAACTTAACAAAAGTTTTGGTGAAAAGCTCGCGGTAAATAATGTCTCTATTCAGGTGAAACGTGGCGAAATCTTCGGGTTCCTGGGCCCTAACGGCAGCGGAAAAACAACAACTATCCGCCTGATGTGCGGACTGCTTACCCCGGACTCGGGCAGTGGAACCTGCCTGGGATACGATATTCTTCGTGATAAAGAACAGATCAAACGCAGTGTCGGATATATGACGCAGAGATTTTCTTACTGGGAGGATCTGACTATCCGTGAGAATCTGGATTTTGTTGCGCGTATGTATGGTATGTCCAATCACCGTCAAGCGGTAGAATCGGCACTGGAGGGACTTGGCCTAACTAAGAGAGCAGATCAAATAACCGGAGAGCTTTCAGGCGGCTGGAAGCAGCGACTGGCTCTGGCTGCCTGCATGCTGCATAACCCGGAATTGTTGCTGCTGGATGAACCGACGGCAGGAGTTGACCCGGCAGCGCGGCGCGATTTTTGGGAAGAACTCCATCAGTTGTCGGCCCGTGGTATTTCAGTACTGGTGAGCACACATTACATGGATGAAGCTGAACGCTGCCATAAACTGGCGTATATAGCTGAAGGAAGGTTACTCACCAGGGGAACCTCGTCAGAGATAATATTGGCCCAGGCATTGAGTACCTGGGTGATCTACGGGGAAAATCTCCTTGGTTTATCAGAAATACTGCATGGCAAGCCTGGTGTAGAACAGACTGTTCTTTTCGGTATCATGCTTCATGTGAGCGGGAAAGACGAAATAATGCTCGAACGCACGATGCTTGAAACAAAGGCAGAAACCGGATTGCGCGTTGAAAAAGTGGATACCACTCTCGAAGATGTTTTTATCTATATGATGGAAAAATCTTTAAATAATTCCGGAGGTCATGAGTGAGAGTAATTAACGGTTTTTCTATCTCACGCTTGTGGAGTATGATTCTCAAAGAATTTATACAACTCAAGCGTGATCGTCTTACATTCGCCATGATTATCGGTATTCCGATTATGCAATTGATCCTGTTCGGATTTGCCATCAACAATGACCCCAAGCATCTGCCCACGGCAATCATCAGTGCCGACCACAGTGAAATTACCCGCTCGGTAATTGCTTCAATGAAGGCATCCGAATATTTTAATATTATAGGAGAACTGCCGAACGAGGAAGCAGGCAGAGCGGCGATTGCACAGGGTAAAGTTCAGTTTGTTCTGAACATCCCTGCAGGGTTCACACGGCAGGTGCTGCGTGGCGAACGACCCGCTCTGCTGATCGAGGCGGATGCCACGGACCCGACGGCGATAGGGCTGGCGTTGGCTTCTCTTGGTCACCTGGCCCGGTCCGTGACCATTAAGGATTTGAATGGCCCTCTGGCATTTCTGTCGGCAGGTCAGGCGCCTTTCGAAGCCCGGATCCATCGTCTCTATAATCCCGAAGGCATTACCGAATATAACATCGTTCCGGGCCTTATGGGCGTGATCCTTACCATGACCATGGTATTGATGACCGGTCTTGCGATTACCAGGGAGCGCGAGCGGGGTACGATGGAAAACCTGCTTGCCATGCCGGTGAGACCCATAGAGGTTATGACCGGAAAGATAATCCCCAATGTTGCCATCGGTTTGATCCAGGCAACTATTATTCTCGTGGCGGCGCGTCTTATCTTCCGTGTTCCCTTTGCGGGAAACATGGTTACAATGTATCTGGTCGTGTTTTTGTTCGTGGCCGCCTGCCTGACAGTGGGAATAACAATATCCTCGCTGGCACAAAGCCAATTGCAGGCTATGCAGATGACCTTTTTCTTCTTTCTTCCGAATATACTCCTTTCCGGCTTCATGTTTCCATTTCGGGGTATGCCGGGTTGGGCACAATTCATTGGCAATCTGTTACCTTTGACATATTTCTGCCGATTGATCCGTGGTATTTTTCTCAAAGGTAATACCTTTCCTGATCTTTGGCCGGACATCTGGCCGTTGATCCTGTTTACCGTTATTGTTATGGCGATTGCTCTCAAGTTTTATCGCCGGACCCTTGATTGAGAAAGCGGCAATGATGAACTCATTAATGACAAGATTGGCCCGGATCATTCTTCTGATTATCGCTGCCGGATTGCCGGTCTCCTGTGCTGTCGGTCCGGACTTTCAACAACCACAATCACCTGTAACACAGACCTATATATCGGATACTCAGTCCTTGGAGACTGTGGGAGCAACAGGCCCCGGCGGCAATCCACAACGGTTCAATACCGGCATGGATATACCTGCGCAGTGGTGGTCTCTTTTCCACTCCGAATCACTGGATCGTCTTGTACGCCTGGCGCTGGACAAAAACCTTACACTGGTACAAGCTCAGGCACGGCTCACACAGGCACAGGAGAATCTTAATGCACAGACCGGGGCCACACAATATCCCAAGGTAGATGCCGGAGTATCAGCCATACGCCAAAAGATAAATACAGAAGCTATGGGATTTTCCAACGTCCCGAACCCGGATCCCTTCACCCTGTACAACGCCTCCGTCTCCGTTTCTTACAGACTTGACCTTTTTGGAGGAAACCGGCGTGCCCTTGAAGGGCTTGTGGCAAAGGTCGCTTATCAGGATTTCGAATTAAAGGCGGCAAGACAGACCGTTGCTGCCAATGTTGTAAACGCAGTTATCAAACAGGCCTCTCTGCGCGCGCAGATTTCCATTGTGAAAGACCTCACGGTGGTGCAGAGTCGGCAGTCAGCCATAACCGAAGAACGCTATAAGGCAGGGGGCGTATCAAAAGTGGATGTTTGTAACCAAAGTACATTGCTTGATCAGACACGGGCGATGCTTCCTCCTCTTCAAAAACAACTGGCGCAGGTCAACCATCAGCTCGCGGTTTATCTGGGCAGGGAGCCGGCGGAGGCAAAAGTCGATGAGTTCGACTTAAACAGTCTTCAGTTGCCTGAAGAACTGCCTTTCAGCCTGCCATCATCGCTGGTACGGCAGCGCCCAGATATCCTTGCAGCGGAAGCCGTATGGCATCAGGCATGTGCCAATGCAGGTGTAGCAACCGCCAATCTCTTGCCACAAATCATGCTTTCCGGAGACCTCGGATCGCAGAGGACGGATCTTGGAGACATCCTGAGCGGGGTCAATATCTGGAGCGTTGCCGGAAACCTTATGCAGCCCATTTTCCACGGCGGTGAATTAGAGGCGAAGAAAAGGTCAGCCGTTGCGGCTTATGACGAAGCAGCAGCTTTATATAAGGAGACCGTCCTGAAGGGGATGCAGGACGTGGCTGATATATTGTACGCTCTTGATACTGACGCCCGAGTACTTAAAGCGCGATCTGATGCCGCTGAGCATGTAAGAACCGGCTATACAATTGCGCAGCGGCGATATGAACTGGGTGGTATCAGCCATCTGGCTTTGCTTGATGTCCAGTGTCAACTCCTGCAAACCGGGATCGACAGGGTACAGGCCCAGACCAATCGCTATGCCGACACTGCCGCTCTGCTGCATGCCCTTGGTGGCGGATGGTGGAATCAGGAATCAGGAAACGGTCTTGTTGATTCAAAATCGTCTTCTGAGAAACCAGAAAAATGATGATAAATTTCACCTGAGTCATCACGCGCCAAGCTTTCAAAAGATAATCGTCAATTTTAGTCTGTAATAAGGTCATTTAATTGCCGGTGCAAGAGAGACATATAGCCGATGATTTTGAGAAATTGATCATCGGGG
>Ga0265296_1002156_pt1 | contig 20451 bp, 16 predicted proteins | sample MunlanPumphouse1_FD_189073 | JGI IMG/M metagenome (GOLD analysis project Ga0265296, IMG submission 189073) | Groundwater microbial communities from a municipal landfill in Southern Ontario, Canada - Pumphouse #1 | ecosystem: Environmental > Aquatic > Deep subsurface > Groundwater | place...
TTGAAGCCATGTTTTGTGAGAGAAATTCCTGCCAGCATGCAGGAATATCGGCAACACTCCGGCCATCCGCGTTTGAGGTCCGGCGTTTGATGCCCATCACAATCTTTGCAGGCATCTTCTTTACCGCAAACAGAGGTCCATCCATTCCGGAATTATCAGCGGCCGGGATGTTAAACCTGCGGGATTTTTAATCACGGGAAAAACCATATCAGCATCTTTTTTTTCCTACCCCGCGTACATCGTTACGCAATGTGCCCGCACGCTCTTATCCCGTATAAACCCATAAACCCGAAGACGCGCCTATCCTGTATTCTCGACCAGGCAGAACGGGAAGAATTTGCCCGCGCCATGCTGCAGGACGTCATCACTACCACCATTGATTCCCTCTGCACACCTGTTATCGTCAGTACCGAGCTCTATGACAGCGAGGACGTCCAGATCACGATAAAAGATGCCGATCTCAGCAGTTCTTTAAACCAGATACTTCCGGATTGTGCAGGTCCGGTTCTCATCCTCATGGCAGACCTTCCTCTTGCCGATCGTGCATCCATCCAGCGGGTTACCAGTACAACGAGCGACATTGCAATAGTACCCGGGCGTGGCGGCGGCACGAATGTGATCTTTGTAAAAGACACGAAACGTTTCCATTTCGATTACTATGGGATGAGTTTTTTAAAGCACATGAAGATTGCACAGGATGAAGGTCTATCCTGCGAAGTGATCGACTCATTCCGCCTCCACACAGACATGGATGAAAAAGAGGATCTCGTAGAGCTGCTGATCCATGGCACCGGCAAGAGCAGGGCATACCTTGAAGGACTTGGGATCTCGTTAGTTGTTGAGAAGGGCCGGGTCGGGGTTGAGCGGAAGCAATAGTTATATCCAACCGCTCATTAAAACCACCTATATGAACGGGCAGTCCGGGCCATCGCTCATAGAACTCCTGTGTAGTCCCGATCCCGATGTCAACCGGATTATTGATACTTTTGTCACCCGGTTCAATGCGGCTTATGGAATTGCGGGCACTGACCGTTGGGATATCACGAAAGAGGACTGGCAGCGATATGAGTTTCTCGGCGACCGCGTCCTGAATCTTATCATTGCCCAGTCGCTGTTTACCCAGCGCAATGCTGTGTTGGACGAAGGGGAGATGACCAAGCGATTAAATGACATGGTCTCGAACCGTGCCCTTGATTCCCTGACGCGCCAGCATCAGAAGCAGACCTTTACACGCCTGATCCCGAGATCCATCGGGGAACAGAACACATATGGTGAACGGATCACCGGAGGCGCGTTCGAAGCGTTCATAGGTGCCCTGTACTGTGAAGTCGGGCTTGATGATGTGGCTTTTTTTGTCAATGCAATCATGAAAGATGCGCTGAACAGTTACAACCCGAACCAGAATGCGAAAGGTATCCTGCAGGAATATTTCCAGAAGAAGGACCGGTCCGATGTCCCGGAGTACCGCGAGACAATCCGGTCAGGTCCTGACCACAAACCTGTTTTCACCAGCCAGGTTTTTTTTAGGAATGATCTTCTGGGTGAGGGAACCGGGGAGAGTAAGCAGCTGGCAGAACAGGCCGCTGCCAGGTGTGCGCTTGAAACGCTCGGGTTGATTCAACGTTAAAGTCCAGCACGGGGTTATCAGATAATCAGTAATATTGTTTAATTTTTATTTTTTGTATGACCCCTGCCATGCAAGATCATATCTGCGATATGGCAGAACCTAAATTGAATGTTCCCTGCCCTTTATACAGGAGGGACAGTCACTTCACGACAAGGACTTTGCAGGTTGCCGATCGGACGACATGTTCTGCAACACTACCGAGAAGCAATCGCTCGAAACCGCGTTTTCCCTGTGTGCCGATAACGATGAGATCGATCCCTTTTTCGGCTGAGAACTTCACGATCTCGGCAGCAGGCTTCCCTTCAAGGATTACGGTCTCAAGGTTTACCCCATCTGCCATCGTGCGGACACGGTCAAGTGCGGCATCCGCCTCCCGCTGGATTACGGTCCATGTATCGCGTATCACTGCCCCATCTGTGGACGCGGATTCGAATACACCGACATCCAACACATAGGCCGCAAATACCTTAGAACCGCATACGCGCCCAATCTGCAGGGCCTCTTCCACCGCAGCCCTGTTCCTTTCCGATCCGTCTGTTGCTATCAGGATTTTCTCAAATAACTGGTTGGTCATGTACGTTACCTCCCGTATATCCGTTCTTTGTTCATTTTACTTTTATCTCCGGGTATCTCTTGTATCCCGGACTCCTCTTTTAATTCCGCTCCGTTGGGCCCATGGATCTCATACACGTATTTTTCGCCTCCCCGTGCGCACATCCCGGCAGCGATAAGCGAGAGAATGGCACCGACGATAATCGTTGAAGCGAGGGATCGCATGGGCGACCGGAAGGCCATTACCGGAAGTATTTTTTCGGAACTATCCTTGCGTCCGGGTCTTAGAAAATACACCCATGAACAGGCATTCGTCTGCGGCGATCGAATCAATGCCCACCTGATCTCCTATGGGAAGTCCGATGCCCCGGACGATCGCTGCCGGCGTGCACTCATCTGCCTCGCCCATAACAAGTTCGGCAGCAGATACGAGGTTGTCGCCGACTGCTCTTTTCGTTACTTCGAGTTTGCGCCCGAAGAGATCGCTCCTGCCCCTGTCATCGATGACCGCAGTAATTCCCGCGCAGCCAATTGCAACCCCGCTGCACCCAAGGCGCATCGCATGCGTCCGGCTGTCGGCGATGATGACTCCCACCTTCACGCCATACCTGCGTTCGATTAATGCTTTGATGGCAAGGGCACTCCCATCAGGGTCTTTGGGAAGGGGCGTTACGCATCCCGGGGGTGCATTGGACGCATCGACACCAGCGTTGGGTAAGAGGGTGCCGGCTTTCATACATAACAGGAAGCCGGGTATGCCGCCAACAATCGAATCGCTCTCCCGCAGCACAACTTCCGCAGTGCACGGATCCATCTGGTATTTTTTCCCCAGCTCTATTGCCCGGGGAGATGGGGTAATGGTGGAGAGATCGATGATATTTCCCTCAGCTGATGCAACTGCGGTCTCGGCAAACACCAGAATGTCTCCCTCGTGGATGCCCCCGCATTGCCGGTCCGCTGCATCGGCAGCACGCTCCGCAACAGAGTCGCCGCTGTGGATGATTCCGGTAGAAAGTCCGAACACCTCAAAGGAGGTGTTCACGGCCGTTTCACCAGCCGTTCAAAGACGGAGATGAGATCGCGGGTCTGCTGCACATCATGCGTCCGGACAATAGATGCCCCTTTCTGGAGTAGCACCATCGTCACTGCCAGACTGCCGGCAAGCCGGCCTTCGGGTTCCCTGTTCACAAGATTTCCGATAAAGCTCTTGCGCGAGATTGCGGCAAGGACCGGACGGCCGAACTCTGAAAATCTCTCATAATTCTGGCAAAGTTCCCAGTCATTGTCAAGGGATCGAAGTGGGCTCCAGTACCCGACACCCGGATCGAGCACATAATTGTTAATTCCCACAGACTCACACCGCTGGACAACGGTTTTGAGCGTTGTCATCGTTGCGTCCAGCCCTACAGCATCTCCCGGGTTGTAATTGGATGCCATTAAAATAGCCGGTAGTCCGGCATCGGCTACCTTCTTTGCATACGCCGGTGACGACAAGCCGGAGATGTCGTTTGCGGCATGGATGCCATGCTTGAGACAGACATCGAGTACCCACGGGTTCATGGTATCGACTGATATGGTGAACCCGGTCCCGTCCAGCTCCTTGAGTGCAGCATCGATACGGGATGCCTCTTCCGCTCCACTGATTGCCTGCGCATTGGGAGCTGTGCTGCGGGCACCGAGATCGATAAGATCTGCGCCCTGCTCGATCATCTCCACGGCTTTTTTGTGGACCTCGTTTGTGGGGATGTAGGAGTCGTGATAAAAGGATTCATAACTGCAGTTGATGACTCCCATAATCCGTACGGGAGCATCGCCGCCGATAGCAATTTTATTGATTACACACGGGTGCATGCCTTCTCCTTTGCGGCCCGGAACGTATTCTCCATCAGGGTTGCAATCGTCATCGGGCCAACGCCGCCCGGGACCGGGGTGATGGCAGATGCAATCTCACTCACCTTTGCAAAGTCCACATCGCCTACAAGTTTTCCGTCCAGCTGGTTGATACCTACATCGATGACAACTGCACCCGGTTTTACCATTGCCGGCTGGATGAAGTGGGCTTTACCAATCGCAGAAACAAGAATGTCAGCCCGCTTCAGTTCTTCAGCGAGATCCTTTGTTTTACTGTGGCAGATCGTTACCGTTGCATCGGCGTTCAGCAGCAACGCGGCCATGGGGCGACCAACATCGATGCTGCGACCGACTACAACCGCACGGGCACCCGCGAGCGGAACATTATATTCTTTTAAGAGGGTCATTATCCCCGTGGGAGTGCACGAGGTAAAGCGGGGCCTGCCTGAGAAAAGGAGCCCCATATTCTCGGGATGATACCCGTCAACATCCTTCTCGGGACGTATCGCTTCGATCACGCGTTCTGCATCCACCTGTTTTGGGAGGGGAAGCTGAACGAGGATTCCGTCAATATCTGCATTCTGGTTTAGTTGCACGACGGATTCCAGCACCTTTTCGGTAGTCGAATCTTCAGGCAGTTCAATACCCACTGATCCTATACCGACCTGCTCACAGGCACGGTGTTTCATCCGAACATACATCTTGGAAGCCGGGTCGCTGCCAACGATCACCGTAGCGAGACGGGGATTGAGCCCGGAGTTCTTAATCTCCTTTTTAAGGAGTTCAAGACGCATCTCCGAACACTTTTTTCCATCGAGGATAATGACCATAGATATTCCTGAAAAATGAAGGTGAATTATTCCGGATAGATCGGGAATTTGCTGGACATTGCATGGACTTTTGCATGGACGTCCTTGATTGCCGCTTCGTTGTGGACATCCTTGACAATAGTTGCAATCCAGTTACCGATGTTGCGCATCTCGGCCTCTTTCATGCCGCGGGAAGTGACGGCGGGTGTGCCGACACGAAGGCCACTGGTGACGAACGGACTCTTGGTCTCATTGGGGATGGTGTTCTTGTTCACCGTTATGCCGGCTTTCCCAAGTGCAACTTCAGCTTCAAGACCGGTAATGCCCTGAGCGGTCAGGTCAAGGAGCATCAGGTGGTTGTCGGTACCACCGGAGACGAGCCGGAGACCGTTGTTCATCAACGTTTCGGCCAGCACCTTTGCATTCTTGACTATCTGCTGGCTGTAAGTTTTGAACGAGGGCTTGAGCGCTTCTTCGAAACAGACTGCCTTGGCTGTGATGGTGTGCATGAGTGGGCCACCCTGCATGCCGGGGAAGATTGCCTTATCGATGGCCGCCGCATATTCGCTGTTGCACATGATCGCGCCGCCACGGGGTCCCCGGAGGGTCTTGTGGGTGGTAGTTGTCGTGAAATTCACTACGCCAACCGAGTTCGGGTGAACACCAGTAGCACAGAGCCCGGCGATATGGGCGATATCGGCCATACAGTATGCGCCCACACCGTCAGCAATCGACTGGAATGCCTTGAAGTCGATGGTACGGGGGTATGCAGACGCACCGCAGACCAGCATCTTTGGCTTTTCCTTCTTTGCCAGTTCCTCAACTGCGCCATAATCGATGGTCTCGGTCTTCGGGTCAACACCATACTGGGCTACCTTGTAAAATTTCCCGGTAAAGCTGACCGGTGAACCATGAGACAGGTGACCGCCCTGCTGGAGCTTCATGCTCATCAGGGTATCTCCCAGGCCCATGAACGCAAAATAGACCGCCATGTTTGCCTGTGTGCCGGAATGCGGCTGCACGTTGGCATGCTCAGCCCCGAACAGTTTCTTCAACCGGTCGCGTGCGAGGTTTTCAGCCATATCGTGGAACTCACAACCGCCGTAATACCGCTTTCCTGGGTACCCTTCGGCATATTTGTTGGTCATGATCGAGCCCATTGCCTCAAGTACCGCATGGGATACGAGATTTTCAGATGCAATGAGTTCGAGCCCGTTTGTCTGGCGGAGCCGTTCTTTCTCAATTATATCTGCTATTTCTGGATCAGTTTTAGACAGATAAGACATATGCACTAGGGTTCGCTTGGATCAGGTAATACCTTTTCTTATAAACCGGTTGCTGCAGATCATAATGAGGGTGGTTGAAGGGTAGCTGCACGTACTCCTGAACATGGTAGCATATTTCTATCGTGAACTGTCTCATGGAGCAACAGGTCCCTGTCCACTGTGGAATATGCGATTTAAATGAGGTTGATGCACAAAGAGGAAACACGATAGATATTGTGAGCGAATGTCCCCGATTTTTCTCGAAATAAAGCACAAACCTTTTTTCCTAATCAGGCGTTCAATAGTATTATTTATTAGGTTAGCGCCTGAATACCTCTGTACAGGCTCATTAAAACGCTAATTCATGCAAAGATCAGGTATCCTTGAGCGAGGAAACCAGTAACCGGGAGAACATGACAATCATGATGGAAAATTCAGGAAGCGGGGCTGTAACCGAGGATCGGATCGCAGCACTGGAAAAGAAGGTGAGAGATATGGAGGCGCTGGTCAAGGGTTTGACCGGGGAGCTTCTGGATCTTAAATCAATCGCCATGAAAATGTCCAAGCAGAGCGATGACCGTATCAAGCAGGAACTCCGGCGAGGATCTCCTGTAGTGCAGGGTTCGCAGCCATCTCCGGCTGCCAATGTTGTAAGCCCATCGTCCGGAGGGAGCACGGTTGTCATGCGCAAAGGTGCACGCCAGCCCGAGGTTCCGGAAGCACCCGCAGAGCCCGCGATGGACCTGATCATGCAGCAGGACGGGACCATGAAACTTGAGCCCCGGAGAGGAGACAAGGATTATATTGTGGCCCGTGCCGGCTATGGCCAGAAGAAAGGTGCAGCAGGAAAGCCCAAACAGGCTGACCTTATCTACGCTGCAGAAGAAGACAAAAAGGATCCTGCAAAGAAGTAAGGAGCCGGATCTTTGCATATCACAGAACTCGAGATAGATAATTTCAAGTCTTTTTCCAAAAAGACAAAAATCCCTTTTTTAGAAGGGTTCACGGTGATATCCGGGCCAAACGGGTCCGGGAAAAGTAACATCATCGACTCTGTTCTTTTTGTACTGGCACTTTCGAGTTCCCGCAATCTCCGGGCCGAGAAGCTTACCGATCTGATCAACCTGAATTCCGGGCGCAACATTGCTGAGGTTGCCCTCCAGTTCTCAGATGGCACAAAGATCCGGCGAAGGATCAAGCGAACCGGCAACGGGTATTACAGCTATAACTACCTCAATGACCGGCTCTGCAAACAGAGCGATATAGTTGACCATCTCGCAAAGCACGGGATCAAACCGCACGGGTATAATGTGGTGATGCAGGGCGATGTGACCCGCATCATGGAGATGAGCGATTTCGAGCGGCGCAAGATCATCGATGAGATAGCCGGAGTTTCGGAGTTCGATACCAAGAAACAGCAGGCACTCTCGGAGCTCGATATCGTGCGGGAGCGGATCGAACGTGAGGAACTCCTGCTCATCGAGCTGAGTAAACGGGCCAATGAACTCAGGCGCGAACGCGAGCACGCTCTTGAGTACCAGAAATGGCAGAAAGATCTTGCGTATTTCCAGAATTGCCGTTCAGCCGCCCAACTGCATGACCGGGAAAAAGAACTCAATTCGCTCCTGCGTTCAACCGAAGAGCACAAGATCCACCTGACCCGTATTGCGTCAGACCGTAGCCTTGAGGAGAATGAACTCGCCTACTTAAAGGCGGATTTAAAGGATATTGACGACCTGATCAACAAGAAGAGCGGATCGGATTATCTCAAACTGATAGCAGAATTAGAAGAAGCAAAGAGCGGGATCAAGCTTGCCGAACAGACGATTGTCCGCCTCAGAAAGGAAAAGGAAACCAATCTTGAGGCGATCAACCGTACCTATATGGATACGAAACGGGCAGAAGCCCGGGTTGCCGAATGCACCGACCAGATTCGCTCCCTGACAATCGATCGTGCGAATGTTGGTATGGAAGTGGCAACGTTCAAGGCCCAGCTGGAAAAAGTTGAGACCGAACTCAAAGCCCATTCCGAGGATACTGAAGGTTCACGGGAGAAACTGTTTGCTCTCCTCAAGGAGAGCGAGGAGAAGAAGGGACAGCGTTCAGAGATCCTGCACCAGCAGGATATGCTCATCGAGAAGAGCCGGATGCGCACCACCGAGCTGGAACGCTTAACCCTGCTCTTAAAACAACTCGATGAGGAATATACGGCAAAACAGGCCCAGCTCACGGACAGCGAGAAGAGTGTCGGGGATCTTGCAGCCGAAAAGAAAGAACTGGATCGCAACCTCTCGGAACTCGAAGGATCGATGTTTGCCCAGCGTTCCACATTAGAACGGCTGAAAAACGAGATCCGCTCGGCTGAACAGGACGCTTTCCGGCTGGAGGCTGCCCAGCAGGCACGCGGAGAATCGGGCGGTAAGGCGATCGAGGCGATCATGGCGATGGAGGGTGTGCACGGCACCATTGCCGACCTCGGAAAAGCACCTCCCGAATACGCGATGGCACTCAATATCGCCGCAGGAAACAAGCTCCAGTTTGTAGTCTGTGACGACGACCAGATCGCGGCTGACGCTATCCGGTACCTCAAGGAAGAACGGCTCGGGCGGGCAACATTTCTTCCTCTCAATAAATTGAAACCGCCCCAGCTCCCGCCGCTCAAAGAGCCGGGTGTTATCGATTATGCGGTTAATCTGATCGATTATGACCCGAAATACGACCGGGCGTTTGCCGTTGCGCTGGGTGGCACCGTTGTTGTCGATACGCTTGACCGGGCACGCCGGTTGATTGGTAAATACCGCATGGTCACGCTCGAAGGTGAAATCCTTGAAAAGAGCGGGGCGATAACCGGCGGGTCGGCAAAGAAGCAGGTAATCCGGGGCTTTGGTGCCGCAGTCGACGACGAGATCATGAGGATACGGTCGCACCTTGGGGAATTACAGGGTGAAGCGGCAACACTGGAAGCCGGCGTGAAGCGTCTTGTCGAAGAAGTAGATGCACGGCGTGCCACAAGAAACGAGATCGACCAGAAAGTTGCCCGGTTCGGGATGTTCACCGAGGAGTTCTCGCGCCGGTTTGAGGCAATAACGGTCGAGAAGCAGACCATTGAAGCGGCGGTAGCCCGGCAGCAGGAAGAGACCCGGAATGGCGGTGCAGAGCTTAGTGCACTTGAAGGTAAGCTGGACCAGACCACCGAAGATCTCAACGGGATCAATGCCCGTATCGAGGAGATCAAGAAGCGGCTCGATGATACCAATATTCCGGCTCTCACCGACCAGATGGAAAAGAAGCGAAAAGAGATCGAGGAATCCGAACGCCGGCTCCGCAACAAGGAAGGGGACATCAATGATGCCCAGCGCGAACGCCAGCATTTCAATGCCCGGCTCATCGAACTCGGTGAGGATCGCGCCCGGCAGGATGAGCGCAACCGCCAGATCGATGCCGATATCGCAGGCTCCAATGAGCAGATCGTTACCCACAAATCCCAGATTGCTGCCCTCGAAGAGCGGCAGAAAGAGTTCTCCGGAGTACTCGACGAGCTCCGCGCCAAGCGGGGTGAAGCATCGCAGCATATCCAGGACTCGGAACTCAAACTCATGAAGTTCGATGCCGATAAGGAGCGGATCACCATCCAGCTGGGGGCAATCGATGAGCGTGCCAAAACCCTTGCGATTGAAGTCGAGATGCTCAAACAGCAAGTCGGAGATATGGATGTTACCCTCTCGCTCAAGGATATAGAAGGCAAGATTGCGGAAGCGGATGGTGCCCTGCGGAAGATCGGTGCCGTGAACATGCTCGCCATCGAAGAATATGAGAAGGTGCAGCGGCAGGTAGGCGAACGGACCGATCGCAAGGAAACGCTTTCGAGCGAGCGTGCGAGCCTGATCGAACGGATAGAGCAATTCGAGCAGATGAAATTTGAGGCATTTACTGCTGCTTTCAAGGCGATTGACACCAACTTCCGTGAGATCTTTGCCCGCCTGACCAGTGGCAGCGGGAATCTTGTCTTAGAGAATGAAGAGGACCCGTTTGCCGGGGGAATGACGTTTGCCGTCAAGCCCCGGGACAAGAAAGTGCATCTCCTGTCATCACTTTCCGGTGGGGAAAAGTCCCTCACTACTCTCGCGTTTATCTTCTCTATCCAGCGTTACATCCCCGCCCCCTTCTATGCATTCGATGAAGTGGATATGTCCCTCGATGGTTCGAACGTGGAACGGATCTCATCGATGGTGACTGAACTTGCTCCCAACTCGCAGTTTGTGATAGTCTCGCTGCGGAAGCCGATGATTGATGCAGCGCAACGGATTATGGGTGTAACCCTGCGTTCCGACAAGAGCACGCTGGTTACCGGGGTCAAGGCACATGGCGGAGCCTGAAGGTTCAGGTCAGCGGCCGGATCCAGAACTGATCCATTCAGAGCCTGTGGAGATTCCTCCGGATATGACTTTAACGGAGATGCCGGCTGATGGGGAAAAAAACCCGGAAACCGGGGAAAACATATTACCCCGTGTTAAGGACACCGTAGCAGAAGCACCTGCTTCACTCGAAGCAGAAAATGGCGGAGTCCTTGAAGATCCTATCGAAATTCTGGTGGGGCTTGCCGAGCGGGGAGAGATCGATCCGTGGAATATCAATATTATCGAAGTGACTGACCGCTTCTTATCCGAGCTGGAGCGGCGGCGTGAACTTAACCTCAAGCTCTCAGGACGCACGCTTTTTTATGCAGCCACGCTCCTGCGCATGAAGTCTGAGCAGCTCCTGATCCTTGCTTCACCGGAAGATGGAGAGGGTGAGGATGACGGGGATCTGGGTGAAGACTATGAGGGATTTCCGGACGGGGAGATTGAATATACCGGCCGTCTGGGAATTATCGAACGGCTCGAACACGAGATCCAGCGACGGCTTGATCGCAAGAACATGAGAAAGAGCCCGATCACGTTGTTCGAGCTGATCACCGAGCTCAAGAATATCGAAAAGGAAGAACGGCGACGCCGGCGGATGGCCGCTGATCCCACGGAAGCCTTCCTCATTGATGCAGATGATGTGGTCAGCATTGCCCATGATGAAGGCTACCAGGCATCCTCATCGACTGTCCTGGAGGAGTGCCTCTCCCTCCTTGAGATTGACGGAGAGATGACACTCGCCGAGCTCTGCGAGAAACTGGGGTGGGGCATGCCGGAAGTCTATATCCCGCTGTTATTCCTGGCGCATGAAGGACGGTGCCAGCTCCGGCAGGAGGAGTTCTTCGGGGATATCTGGGTGCAGTTGTGCCGGGTGGAAGGAGAAGAGCTCGTTTCCGGGTCCAGTGCTGAATAAGTAAGAGCACACCTGATACGAGAAATAAGACAGGGTAGTTCAATTTCTTCCCACCATCCATAATTTTATTACTTTTAAAACAAAGTAAACTCGTATTACCATGGAACCCCTCGACCAGCAGTTCACTGAATTTTACCGGTCGATTGGCAGGAGCTACAACTTCGATGATCTTACTTCCCTGATCTTCGCCAGGCTCTTTATTGATCCGGAAGAGGTTGCCATGGAAGATCTCGCAAAGGAGACCGGCTATTCCCTCGCTTCAATCAGTAACAAGTTAAAAATTCTTGAAGCGGGGCATTTTATCATCCGCAGGACCCGGCCGGGAACCCGGAAAGTATACGTGTACGCCCCAAAGGATATGCTGAAGATCGTAATGTCGGTCCTGGTTCAGTACCAGCAGGGAGAAATAGCGACTGTCAAATCCGGAATCCCCCGTCTCCTCGAAAACTTCAGGGGAAAGAAGTTGGGAAAACGCGAGAAGGCACAGGTCGAAATCCTCCGGAAATACTATGAGGACTCACTCTTCGTTGATGGGGCAGTGACGAGATTCATTGAAACTCTCGACAGGGAATATCAGGAATAATTCGTTGTTTTACTTCTGGCAAGGGTACGTTCAAGCCGGCTTGGCACCGTTTTTTTTTAAACGTTTGACAATGGATATATCATAATACATCATTACTTTTAATAAATACTAAAAGTAGTGAGAGATGACGCGGTGATACGCTTACCTTGGGGAAGCAGTCGAGACTTACCCTGCAGTAAAAACATTCCAGGTACTGTCAGGAAAAGAGTCGGCCATAAAGACCGTACAGAATCCTCCTGGCGGCAGTTCGTGCTCACCTGTTTTCTTACTATCTCCCTGCTTGCCACGGTCGTGCCGGTTTCTGCAGCCACCGTCACGATAGACAATACAACTGCCGGCGGGATCAGCCAAGCGATCAATAATGCCGGCAGTGGCGGGACTGTTATCCTGAACCCGGGAACATATTTTATCGACACGTCAAAAGAGATCCTGTTCCCCATCACGATCAAGGCCAATACCTCCCGGGGTGGCGATCCCTCAAATACCATCATTGACGGTATAAGATTCACAAACAAGCTGTTCTATGTTACTACCTCTGGCCGCGCCATAACCATCGACAACCTGACCGTACAGCACTTCAGCAATCCCGGCTTCCATGGGGGAGTGATTTATTCCTGGATGGGCCCTGTCACCATCACCTCCTCAAAATTCGTTAACTGTACGGCAAAATACGGTGGTGCGATTTTTACCGACAAGAAAGGGGCAACCGGCTCCTCCATCACTTCATCCACGTTCTCAGGATGTACAGCAACTGATTCGGGGGGGGCGATCTATGTCATGTCCGATACGCTAACGGTCATAGCCTCTGCGTTCACCAGCGGTTCGGCACCCACCGGTAGTACAATTTATTCCCAGAATACCGGCACAACCATCCATTTCTCCCGGTTTTTCAACAATTCCGGAACTGTGGTTTATCTCAGTAGTGCGGGCACGCTCGATGCCACGAACAACTGGTGGGGCAGCAATGCCAACCCCTCGGGGTCTGTTGGGGGGGTTGGCACGGTGAACGCCAATCCTTGGCTGAAGCTTGGAACCACCGCTGATGCAACATTGATCAACAGCAGCCAGACCACTCGGATCCGGGCAAACCTGACGTTTAATTCCGATGGTACTAATATTTCCGGCTCGGGGCGCGTGCCGGACGGCATCCCGGTAGCATTTGGCATTACGAGCGGCACCGGCAGCATCCTGCCCGCTGCCGGAAATATCACTTCAGGTACAAACACGACCGTGTTCACCCCCGCCATTGGCGGGACATCACAGATCAATGCAACGGTTGACCGTGAATCATTGTCTGTCCTCGTTACTATGCTGAATGCCACGTTCACCGGTACACCGACTTTGGGGACCATTCCGCTCACGATCGGCTTTACGGATTCAACCGCCGGCTCACCGGTGATGTGGAACTGGTCATTCGGGGACGGCAGCTGGTTCAACACAACCAGTGTCACTGTAAAAAACCCCACTCATACCTATACTGGTACCGGAACCTATACGGTCAACCTGACCGTCACCCGCGCCGACGTTACTGACATGCTCTCGCGGACCGGGTATATTACCGCCTCTGCTGCACCGGTGACCACGACTCCGACACCTACTCCTACCCCAACACCCACATCCACACCTACACCAATCCCACAACCCAACGGTGGTTCCGATGACAGCCCGGCCTTTGCATTAAAAGCTCCCTTAAAAGAAATGTTAACTACCATCTCTACGAATGTCGGCCAGATTGGTCGTACCAGTATTATCCATGTAGAAATCACCGGAGTCGGTAATAAAGACATTATTATAACTGCTACCGAAGTGCATGGGCCTGGTACTGACGTTCCCCCCCCGCCCGGGATTATCTATGAGTATGTGGATATTTCCCCGGCACGCTTCAGTCGGATAACTGAAGCAAACATCCTATTTGTCGTCCCGCAATCGTGGCTTGACGAACATCACCTAACGCCGCGGGAGATTATTCTGTATCATAACACCGGGAAAACCTGGCAGCCACTTCCCACGATCCCGGACAAAATCATGAATGGCGAGGCGTATTACACCGCGAGGAGTGACGGATTCTCGCGGTTTGCGATTACCGGGCAGTTCAACAGTACGCCCAGTACACAGAATGCAACCGCTTCGAACACTGCTAACATGTATAGTGCTCCGGTACAGGTATCGGGTACAAAATCCCCCGTGATTGCCACATCACCGGTTAATACCGCTCCTGTTACAACCCGGACCACGGCCCCACCGGTCCCGCTACCCCCGGCACCCGTTTTCCCGTTCGCGACCATAGTGGCTGCCGTTTCTGCGGGTGTGATGCTTATCGGGAGCCGTTATGTGATCAGGCGCTGGTGGATCCAAAGGCAGAATCCGGCGCTGTTCCGGGAATATGATTAAAGGAGAGAGACACTCACTCAACAGAAATGACATTAATTGATTGTTTCACATCCGATGAATGCACAACAACACATGTGATGGCTGACCACAAACTGACAAATTCATTTCGGCATGTATAAAAAAAATAACCCATATATAATCCATGAAATATCATCGAAAACACTCGTATTTGATCTCACGATAAGGGTCTGTCTGAACCTGTAGCGTACGGTTTTTCGTGTATTATGATGGGAATTGGTTGCATTTATGGACAGGATAAGATCTCACCGCCATCTTTTGGGAAAATTTTATGATTATCCGAAGTACCGGCAAAATGCTGCGGTAATTATCCTGCTATCTATCCTGCTCATCGCACCCGTCTCCGCCGGCACGTTTTCCCTCCCGAATATTGAAGAAATCCCCGGGCTGTTCTCATTACCCGGGGAACGCAGCAGTCCTTTCCTGTATTTGGATATCGGTTCAGGGTTCTCGGCCGGCGTTTCATCGGACTCTGCCAGGAATCTTAAAGAAAGCATACACAATTCCCTGCTGGCATTCCGGTACGATAAGACCACGGGCACATGGTCGGCAGAAAATCCCACCCGGGATATTGGCATCCGGACAACCGGGTCGGGCGGTGTCATACTCTCGTGTGTGAACGGTTCGTTCGGTATGAAGCTTAGCATCTTCTCCAGGGACAACCGGGAGAACCTTGATGAGCATGGCGTTACTTTTGCAGATGGGAGGGTGCTTGTAATCCCCCGTGCGGAATACACGGAGTGGTACCTCAATGACGATGCCGGTATCGAACAGGGTATGACCCTTCATGTCCGTCCCAATGGCACCGGCAGGCTGCGGGTCTCGTTCGATATCTCCGGGGACCTTGTTCCTTCCCTGAGCGGGCAGACCCTCTTCTTGTCAGGGAATAACGGTCCGGTATTTGCCTACACTGGGCTGAAAGCATGGGATGCGGCGGGAAGAGATCTCCCGGCCCGGTTGATACTTGAGGGAAACCGGCTCTCCTGGGAGATTGACGATTCCCGTGCCCTGTACCCGGTCCGCATCGATCCCCTCGTCTCGCAGGTACAGATACTTACCTCATCTGACGGGAAAGCGAGCGATCATTTCGGGACTTCAATTGCCGTGAATGGGAGTACGACAATCGTCGGGTCTCCTTTTGCTGATGTCGATCTTTCATCAAACCAAGGCAAGGCGTATATCTATTCCCGGGACAAGGGAGGGGTCAATAACTGGGGGCAGGTTGCGATTCTCGTGTCGTCAGATGGTGCGGCTGATGATTGCTTTGGCCAGTCGGTAGCTGTGGACGAGAGTACGGCAGTTGTCGGGTCAATCTGTGGCGGTTCCGTTCATGAAGGCCAGGCCTATATATATTACCGTAATCAAGGGGGTGCTGATAATTGGGGCCAGAAAGCAATCCTTAAGGCCTCGGATAAGGCTGCCGGTGCCAATTTCGGAGAATCGGTTGCGATCTCCGGAAATTCCGTAGTGGTTGGAGCAAATCAGGCCGACCTCGTCGGAGGTACTGATCAGGGGCAGGCCTATGTATTTTACCGGGACCAGGGCGGCTCTGACAATTGGGGGCAGATCGCCATTCTCAATGCCTCGGATAAGGCGTCTAATGCCAATTTCGGAGAATCGGTTGCGATCTCGGGAAGTTCCGTAGTGATTGGAGCAAATCAGGCCGATCTTATCGGAGGTTCTGGTCAGGGGCAGGCCTATATTTTTTACCGTGACCGGGGTGGCTCTGACAAATGGGGCCAGATAGCCATCCTCAATGCATCAGACAAGCATGACAATGACGACTTCGGTAAGTCAGTCGCAATATCAGGAAGTGCAGTGGTGGTTGGGGCAGACAATGCCGATCTTGTCGGGGGGTCCAACCGTGGGCAGGCGTATGTCTTTTACTGGGACCAGGGCGGTTCTCACAATTGGGGCCAGATAGCCATCCTTAATGCCTCGGACGGGACAGATGCAGCCTACTTCGGCCAGTCGGTAGCAATTGACAGGAGTACTGCCGTTGTTGGGGCACCCTTTGCAAGTTCCGACAAGAATTCTAATGGCAAGGCGTATGTATTTTCCCAGAATAAGAGTGGCACCGATAAGTGGGGGGAGGAGCAGATCCTGCAGGCATCGGACCGGGAAGATAACGCTTACTTCGGCACTTCCGTTGCTATAGACGGGAGTACCGTGGTTGGCGGAGCAACCGAAGCTACCGTTGCCGGTAAGACTGAGCAGGGTAAGGCCTATGTCTTCATGACCCCCACACCCACTCCCGGGCCAACACCCGATGGAGGATCCGAAGGTGTCCCGGCCCCGGCGATAAAAGATCCCTTGAAAGAAATACTAGTCACCGTCTCTGCGAATGTCGGTCAGATTGGTCATACCAATATCATCCGTGTAGAGGTCACCGGTGTCGGAGTTAAAGACATTATCGTAACAGCAACAGAAGTTCATGGGCCTGGTACTGACGTTCCCCCGCCGCCCGGGATTATCTATGAGTACGTGGATATTTCCCCGGCACGCTTCACCAGGATAACTGAAGCGAATATCATATTTGTCGTTCCGCAATCATGGCTGGACGAGCAACACCTCGCGCCGCAGGAGATTACTCTGTATCATAATACCGGGAAAACCTGGCAGGCACTTCCCACAAGACTGGATTTTATCAGGAGTGGTGAGGCGTATTACAATGCGAGGAGTGACGGATTCTCGCGGTTTGCGATAACCGGTCAGTTTAACAGTACACTCAGTACACAGAATGCAACAACTTCGAGCACTGCTACCATGTATAGTGCTCCAGTACAGGTATCTGACTCAAAAGCCCCTGATGTCTTCGTATCGCCGATTAACACAGCCCCTGTCACAACCAGAACAACGGCCCCAGCGGTCCCGCTACCCCCGGCACCCGGTTTCCCATTCGCTACTATTGTGACTGTTGGTACTGCCGGTGTGATGCTTATCGGGGGCGTTTTTATGATCAGACGCTGGTGGATCCGCCGGCAGAACCCGGCGCTGTTCCGGGAGTATGATTAAAAGAAAGAGGATACTCCCCCACACCTCTTTTTACAGATGGACCGATTCGTCGCACAAATGGTGACCGGGTTACGCTAGTGCCGGGACGCTATCCGCCCATTGTTCAACCCGCTTACGGATCGCATCATCACTATAGGATGACACGGTTACCCGGTCCCGGGCGATGCTCAGGAAGTATATTTCACCATTTGGATCATGGCATTTCAGGATCACCGTGTAGTGGTCGGCATCGGGAAGGTGCCTGACCTTTCCGCGATGGGCCGCGATGTTTGCCATATTGGTGATAACCGCGGCGATGCCGTACTGGTAGCCTTCGATCGAATTGTATGTTTCATGCCCGACTCCGACCCGCTTCTGCATCGCATCTTCATACATGAACTTCGCGGTGTACATCTCGCGAACCTTGATGACCGGGGGATTGTTCTTTTTCTTCGTCCAGTAGGATGTGCATCCGAGCGGGTTCTTCATGAGCGACTGGACGACGGTGTTGAACATGGCGATGTCCGTAAGCGGTCGCTTCAGGATATGTACTGCACTCTTTGTTCCGGGTTTCTGGTGGAATTGTTTCATAGCTCTTCACCGGGTTCCTGCTGATTCTCACCCAGCTCCTTTCTCGCGTGAAGTTCCCAACCCGGTCTGAATGGCGGAGTTGGGGGGACGTCTTCACGGATTCTTATCAGGTTGTTTTGCTATGGGCCGCTAAATTGTTGGTGGTCTCTTGTATGAGAACATTTGAGTGACGGTGGGGGCATAATGTATTGTACTCTTCCATCCCCAGGTTTATGTTTCCCGTAGGGTGCTGTCCCATTATCAGTCGTTGAGTGACAGATATTTTTTGTTTGTTGTGTTATTTTTCCTATTTACCCGGGGAGCCTCCGATCATATATGCCCCCACTGACCACCTAAAGCCCCGTCCGTTTTGACAAATGTTTTTGCACGAAAAAAGTGTTTTTTATGACCGTGAGTCGGCTGATTAGTCTCAATCAGGATACCATCTTTTGTGATGTTGGTCAGTGGGGGCACTTTGATAAGTGCAGTTCATGGTCTCGGTTTTTTTATACCTTGCCGGCCGGATTTCACCGGGCTGAAAGGGGGGCAACGTGCCCAATTAACGATGCTCCCGGAAACGGAGGCTTGCCACTAATTGAGAATAACATCCAATGGCAGGTGTCCCGCTTCTTTTTATCAGGGATCCATAAAAAATGTTGAATCAGGATCCTACAACTGTGGGAAAACTGCTCGGGAAAAATGCCCGCAAGATCATCTGCCTGAGTCCCGATCCAAGGGGGTAGATAATAAATTCCTGGGCACCTGCGATAGCCAGCGTCCCAATCAGGGTCCAGAAAAGTGCCATAATGATTGCGGTAATTTTCGGGGTTTTTGTCAACGCACGGATCCCGTATCCGGCAATGACAATGGTAAAAATGATGCCGGCAAGGAAAAAAGCGAGTCCTATCCGCTCGGAAAATGCTGCGGGGATCATGCCAGGAACCTGCACAAAGGCTAATATCGTGAACAGGAGCATGGGGACCGGGAGGCAATATGCACCTATCGTGAACGCGGGGTTCCACGAAATGATGCCGGTGATCAGCCACAACCCTAGAGCCAGGATGATCACCGATATCCCCAGGAACAGGAACGAATAGATGGTACGTTCTAATGGCCAGGTAATGAACTGCAGGGAACTGGCTGAGAAGGAGAAAAACAGGGAAAGTACGTCAGATATACCGGGTTGAGTGTACGCTGGCTGACTGAACGTAAATGCCACTGCCAGTTGTAGGTTGTTGGCAAGGTTTTGTAAAAATGTGAGGATGAACGTGAAGAAGAGGAAGAACGACAACGGTTGAAGGTAATCCTCGTCACCGAACGCCCTGATTGCCAGTTTCGGCCGGGAAACGAGAATATACATACGGTTTACCATAAAGCCAGGAAACGCTTGGAAGGACTGCCATGGCATCTTTTTCTTATCGGGCGCCTCGCTTTTGGGACACCCAGCTAAAAATTCTTCTATTTTTCCCATTGTGAAACATTTTTTAGCTTATTGTATATAGGCTAAATCGATCCGCTTGCCAAATCCGGTATTATTTAGTATGTCTTTCTATCCATGCAGATATGAGTAAAGGGATGTTGGTAGCTATTGCACGCAACACTTCCATTGTGGGTGTTCCCTCAGAATAATTGCGGCACCCAAACATCTTTTCGTACTTCCGCAGGGAAAAAAATGCGCGATTGTGCAGAAAATGCCACATACTATAGTAGTGCAAAACCTGCCTGGATGCTTACTGTCCGGAGTATTTCGCCAATGCGCGATTGCGGCAAGGACCCGGCCAAAATTTGGGCAGTCTGTTCAACTACCGACGTAAAACAGCATTTGCCCCAAAATGCGCTCATGATATTCCGGGCTGAAAAAAAGGTCTCCCAAAAAATTTCCGGCCCGTTCGCGCAGCTGAGAAAAAGATGCTCGAAAAAGCGGAAAACAAGGGATAAATCAGGTTCCAGAGCGGTTTTGTCTTTATGGTGCACAAAAATAGTTTTCTGGAAATAAAATACGGCGAAGAAATTGGTTTTGGATCGTGGAATATCTTTAAATGGTTGACTGTGTTATATGTAGATCCACAAAATCTGATGACAAACCGACGAAACCCTTCCTTCGGGAACGGGTGTCGGTTCCGAGGGAAAAACAATGAAGGCAAAAAGGTATAAATAATACCGCACCCTACATTGTAAGCCCGTGAACGCGTGAAAAATCACGACGATGTTCACAACATCAGGCACCCTTAATGAAGGGCCAAGGAAACCGGTTTTACCGGTGTTGGCCCCGATGGGAAAAACTGCATGTGACAAGGTATAAATAACCTTGAAACATACAGTAATAGCCCGTGTTCAATCAAGCAACACGACGAATAACATACAACTTTCTTTGATGGAGATCCAACGATACCTGGCTTGACCAGAGTTGGTTCTGACGTTGGTACTGGCAATGCGGAAATTTGTTTAATAACCGCTAATTCCTTAAAACAAGTT
>Ga0265296_1002157_pt1 | contig 20445 bp, 14 predicted proteins | sample MunlanPumphouse1_FD_189073 | JGI IMG/M metagenome (GOLD analysis project Ga0265296, IMG submission 189073) | Groundwater microbial communities from a municipal landfill in Southern Ontario, Canada - Pumphouse #1 | ecosystem: Environmental > Aquatic > Deep subsurface > Groundwater | place...
TGGCATCTCAACCTGCGGCAACTATGCCAAAGAAGTTGGCGAGGACTGTGATGATGGAAATCTTGACCCAACCGACGGATGTAATCAAATTTGTTTAAATACCGGAACAAAATTAGATATTCCTGACTTGGTCGATCCTTATCAGACGGCCAGCACGATCGGCGTTCGGCCCGGCGAAACGGAAAGCACAACAACTATTACAGCCACGGCCACGGAAAGCGGTAAATTTGGTACCGCGCGTTTGACCATGGCTTGCGGTTATCGTTTGCCGGTAAAGCCCTGCCCGGCCTTGCCGCTAAATTTGGGTATTGGAACAGACACTTGTTGTTATCAAAAACCGTATGTGGTTAGTTGCGACCCGTCGACTATTCCATTAAGCTGTGAAAGCGGAAAACTGAATGTTTGCCGCAACGCTTTGCTTTCTGTGACTTTTGACAAAGAGATGGATGCAGCATCAATCGCGGGAAGTATAGTAATCGCTGGTGACTATGGAACTTGCCCCGAGGGGTCAAATCCGATTTATAATAGCGTAGATATTCCCGGCCGTGTCCTGGGCACTTGGTGTCTTGGTCCTGGCGTTGTCACAATAAATACAGCATCTCAAACCATCATAGATGGAACAACTAAAAAAACAAAAGTTGATATTGCTCTGACAAAACTTTTAGATAGGGATAGAAATTATGTGATAATCGTGAAAGGCGATAATCCTACTGGACCAGCTGGTACGGTCGAGGGCACAAAAAGCGCGAAAGGCGTAGCGCTTGGCGAGACAAACACGACTCTTAGAGAAACGCCTAGCAGTCCTACATATCAAGTAAGGACTTGGAGTTTTAGAACCGGCAATGAAGTTTGTACTTTATCTTCGGTAAAAATTGACCCGCCATCTTATCTTTTTAAGTCAGTGATTCCTCCGGGTGAAGAGGCGCCGAGTTTTGCCGCTTATCCTAAAGACGTGAGAGGCAACAACATTTCTCCTATCTCCGGAGTTTATTCTTGGCGTTGGTCTTGGGCATCGAGCATTGCTGACGAAAAGCCGGCGGGCACAGCTAATCCGGAAAATGTTGTCTCGGTGACGCGCGCTAATCTTACAGATCCAGTTTTGGGAAAGGAGCAGCGGGTCACGCCGGCTAATCGTAATGGTGAAGAAATTATTTCCGCTACGGCGCGAATTTCCGAGGATACGTCCGTGCCGTCCACCGCCGGCCGATTGCAAAAAACCGGTATTTCGCGCGTGACTGTTTTCCTTTGTGAAAATCCTTGGCCGGTGAAAGAACCCGCCACTGATGTTAATCCCACGGGCTATTTCCCTTTTGAAGACGCGGAAGACAGCAATGATTTTGATAGTCCGCCGGACACAGTTTATAATTTCAGAACATACTTTTGTCGTGATCGGGGCGAGATGACAACGACAGATGACCTGCCGACTTTTGGCGATCCGCCAGACGTGGCGAAAAATGATTATACACCAAGCGACCCGTTTAAAGACGAACTGTTACGTGAGTATCTTTTCACTTTTAGAAATGAAGACCCAACTTCTTATTATTGCAGTTTGTCAGGAACGCCTTGTTATAATAATTCAGAAAATTGTCCGGCCGGTTCGGGCGAGTGCCGAGCAACGCCGGACGCGGTCGGCGTTAGAATTTATGAAAATGCCAATCACTTAACGCCGGCCGAGTGGTACGCGGCCCAGGGTTTGGCTTTTGGTTCGCCGCAGTCCATCACGGTTGATGGTTACGACGCGGTGCAGGACGGCCGAACGATTTACGTCGCGGCGGCCAATGACAGCGGAGGGGTTTCCACCATTTACACAAACATTTATTTAATTTCTTATAACGACGGAGCTAATCCCGATACAGTAAATATTTATAACCAACTTTTGGAAAATTTGCGTTTCAATATTAATTTGGAAGAAGAGAATTTGGGAATTTGTTCTTATCAAGTTTGCAGTAACGAGGCGACGAAAAGTTGTACCGAAGATAGTGAGTGCGAGACCGAAGGCGAGCCCAGTGCGGTTTGCACTCCGCCAGTTTCTTGTAATAAAGATATTGATTGCCCGCGAGCATCAGATGGACCGTCCTCGGGCATAAACATTTGCCGGGCGCCAAAAGAAAAATTGATTCGCGATGTTAAGAGAATTATTGATTTGACTAAAATTAAAAAATCAGTGGAGACCTATCGTACGGGCAAAGGATATAATCCAAAACTGGACGCGGGAACTTACATCCGCGCTTTTTCCGCGAGTACGTGGGGTTCTTGGGCAGGTGTTTTGGGTGGAAAACTTGGCGGTGGCCTGCCAACTGATCCGATTAACCAAATTGTCGGCTGCCCGGCAAAAGTTTGCAGTGGAAATCCGGATAATGATTGCGCTACGGACGAAGAGTGTCTTACGGGTGAGGGGAAGTGCGTCGCTTTTGACACGGCGACTTGTTGGAACGTCGATGCCCAGGTTTACCAATGTCCGGCCGGCTCGCATATTTATCAATATAAATTTTATCCGGATGACGGCAGTTATACATTGCAAAGTGATTTTGAGTACGGTGTGAATCGGACTGATTGGTTTCGCGAATTGCCTGGTGAATTTGAAACCAGAGATACTTGCCACGGAGAAAACATGAGCAGTACTGGTATTTGCGGCGACGGAGTGATTAATACAGATAGCGGCGAGGAATGTGAAGTTGGAATGAGTAAATATTGCATAGCGGCAGGGAGTGATCCCCTGAGGATTGGTTTGGGTTGCAATATCGACGCCGACTGCGGCACGGGTTTATGCGTATCTAAAGAAGAGTCATGCACTATTAGCAGCGTTTCTGGCCGGCAAAGTTTTGAATGCAATTCAGCAACCTGCACTTGGCAAACGGTTGGAAGTTGTTCGGCGCTCTGCGGTGATGGAGTAGTCCAGCGCGGGGCGGGCTATAGCGAACAGTGTGACCAAGGCCCAACCGGCGGCCGGGTGCCGCGTGGCGGAACCGGTTCTGATAATCAATATTATTGCACATCGGGTTGTACTTGGATGGGTGGCTGGTGCGGTAATAGAAATCCAGAAACGTCTTACGGCGAACGAGGTGACGATGGTATTTGTATAGAAGAGTGCCCGCTCGGAGATCCAGACGGTTGTCCTTGTAATACTACAATTGCAGGAAGACCGTTCTCCTGCACTGTCCGGCCGGGACAAACTTTCTGCGGCAACGGCGCTTATGGTAAGGTTTGCGACGGCGATTTGTCGGTTTGGTGTGTAGCCGATCGTGATTGTGGAACGGCTGGCCCATGCCGGCCTTATAGCAAAGTAGATTGTACTGGCCAGAGTTCTTATTGCGGCAACGGCGTAGTTAATACTGGTATGGAGCAATGCGACCCCGGTTCAGACGCGACAAGATCAGAAACAACAAGCGGGTTGTGTAAACGGAGACAGATGGTGGTTAGGGTAGCTCCGGGGGTGTTGCCCCTTCAGTGCGACGACGAAGAAGAATGTCGTACATCGCTCGAGGCGAGGGGTACAATTCCAGATCCATCCGGGCGCGTCGTAAAACCTATTTGTGAAGGGGGCTCTTGCGGCTATGAAATTTACACAGATTTTATCTCGACACAAGATTCTTGCGGTCGTGATGTTGATTGTGGTATCACCGGAGTTGGGGTCTGCGATTTTTGTCCTGCCAGTAGCACGGGATATCCGCAATCTAGAATGCGTACTTGCAAAGATCCGGGAGATACACATCAATGCACGTGGAACAACTGGGGTTCCTGCCAGGCGGCCGGAACGTGCGGTAACGGTAACCAAGAAGGAACAGAGCAGTGTGATGATGGAAATACTAATAATAATGATAATTGCGCAAATGATTGTAAAACTGCTCGCTGCGGCGATGGATTTGTTAAAACTGCGGGCGAGGCGCCGTTTGAGGTCTGCGACGCGGGGGCAAATAATGGAACAGGAGAGCGGACGCGCTGCGAACGCGAAGTGCACTACGGTGAGACCTGTAATTATTGCAACACCACTTGCGCCATTGCGACCGTGACTGGTCCGCGTTGCGGCGACGGCGTTAAAAATGATCCTGAGGTCTGTGACGCACGAGATGGCACGGCGTTATCTTGCAGATTAGTAGAAGGAGTTCAGTACATTGGTGAGTCGGAGGCGAGGGTTCCGCAGGAAATGCTTGCTATGTGTCCAACAATTCCTAATCAACCGGCGACCCCAGCGGCGCTCATCTGGGATCGAGCTATCTGCGCCGGAAATTGTCAGCAAAGTTGTCCGCCAACTTATGACGTTCATACTTTGACTTTCTCCGGAGGAAGAACTTCGGTTGATTTACGGAGCAACGAAGCAGTCGCTATTACTTTACCCACCTGCCGAATTCTGGGCGATCTTAGGGCAGACGTTGATTTATCCGGCATACACCCTATTCCCTTAAATGTGGTTTTTGTGACCGATCGGTCCGGGTCTATGAGCGATGGCAGTGGGGCAAATTGTGATGGTATACCGGGTAATGATTCAAAAATAGTATGTACTGAGGTGGCTTTAAAAAGCGCCGTCAATAATTTATTTGATAGTTATGAAAACGTTAAGATAGGTTTAGTCAGTTATCAAGGTGATGCGATAAGAGACTCTGATCTACGCGATGCTCGGAATCGAGCTACTTTAGAGACTATAATTAATAATTATCACAATATAGTAGGTAGGCCGGTAGCAGATCTCGCAGATGGTATTAAAAAAGCAAAAGAGATATTAGCTGTCCCAACGGTATCGGGTAAAAAAATAATAATTATTATGAGCGATGGAGACATAACGGATGTAAATCTCACAGATTTCCCCCAATGTAGTGCGTTGGAGTGGACCGCTGCCATTCGGTGCGCCGTTTCACAGGAAGCGAACGGGGCAAAGGGTCAAGTGGGAATTTATGGTGTGGCCTTTTTCGGCTCAGAGAACAATAGAAGAGATCTAAAGATGTGGTCGAGTCAGTGTTCTTTAATCAGCGGTCGCAGTTCTCGGAGTACAAATATTGCAGACTACAGTTGTCCCGATGTTCCAAAATATTTTTACAGTGCTGACGTAGCGGGAGAGCTTGACGATGTTTATCGATCTATTATTGAAGCCATAACAACGGCGAAAGTTACCGTCTGGAGCGATATTGTCACTACGGGTGTAAGGAGCGGGGCAGACGTTTCTTTAAATGTCGGCAATGCGGAATGCTTTGACGATGATTCAAATCCTGACACGCCGCCTGCGCCTCGGCCAATTAACTTTAAGATTGAGTTCGGCGGTGCGCCAGGAGATACGGTTCAGATTAGCAATTTGAGAGCTCATGTCTGTTTGGGTCCGCCGTGGAATCCGGAAACTAGACCATAATTATGTCAAAATTATTAAAAATCATTATTGCGAGTTTGGTGGGGATGATAATTGTCGCCGGGGTTGGTTTTGGTTATTGGTATTTAAAAAATTACAAAATAAAAAACGGCGGAGCGGAAGGGCCAGCGGCGGAAAAAGTTGCGAACGGCGAAGCGGCGGCACGGCGCCTTGAGGAAGAGAAACAAAAATGCGAGACGGCGGAAAATAAAGAAGAGTGTCTCGATGATGTTTATGTTAATGAAGCATTAAACAATTTAAATATTGACCTTTGCGGGCAGGTGGCAAGTGAAATAACAAAACAAAATTGCATTACAGAAATCGCCGTGCGGAAAAATGATGAAAAAATATGTGAGATACAAACTAGCCAAGAAGCAAAAGATTTCTGCTTGAGTTTAATTTTGTCTGGCAAGGCGAGTGAAGCGGGAGACATAGAAGCATGTTTAAAAGTTCCCCAAGAGAGTTACCGTGACTCATGTTTCTATGCTATTGTTGATGAAAAGGCCAGTCGTGATTATTGTGACGGATTGGGAGATTTAAAAAATAAATGTTTGAACGCCGTGATTGCTGACGAAGCATTCATTAAAGCCGACCTTTCTCTTTGTGAACAAATCCCAGATGAGACGAATCGTGATGATTGCCTTGCTGAACTTGGTAGTGCGGATTCAGACAACGACGGCCTGACCAATGCCGACGAGAAAAAATACGGCACGGATCCCCTCAATCCCGACACTGACGGCGACGGTTATAAAGATGGTGACGAAGTAAAGGCGGGATATAACCCGAAGGGGCCGGGAAAATTATAATCACTTTTAAAACCATATTTTTAATTTTTGATTCTTAATTCTACCAATATGTTTGACAAAGAACCCGAAGACATTTTTTCCGACACTGAGCCAGCGAAAACCGAAACCTTGCGACCGCAAGGGGCGGTTTCCCCGACCGTGCCCGGCCGGCCTGGTGTAATCCCGACGGTTGGCGCAAAGCCGGAAGTAACACCCGAAGAAATAGGGGAGAGTGTCGGGGGTGGAAAGAAAAAATTATTTTTAGTACTAACAGCCGTTGTGCTTTTGGCAATTCTTTCGGTCGGAGGGTATCTTGCCTGGCAACAGTTTGGTAAGGGTGGGGGAGTGACGGTGAAGGAAGAAACTAATACGCCAGCAATTAATGTTTCTAGCGAAGGATTAACAAATATACCAGTCGTAACTCCCGAGCCGGAACCCGAAGTACCGACCACCCCAGTGGTTTTGCCGGTTGTGGACACGGATGGGGACGGTTTAACTGATGCCGAGGAAACGACCCTAGGAACAGATCCGGCAAAAAGCGACACTGATTTGGATAATCTAAACGATCGGGAGGAGACCCAGATTTATCGCACTAATCCCCTGAATCCCGATACGGATGGAGATACTTTTTTGGACGGCAGCGAAGTGCAAAATGGTTACAACCCAAATGGTCCAGGAAAATTGTTTGAATTACCGTAAAAGATTAAGTATTGCAAAGTCCGAAATCTTAAATTTGAAATTTTAAATTTGACTTTATGCCCAACGGAGAACCAAAACCAATTACGCCGGTGGAAGAACAGGCAACGGAAATTAAGGTTATGCCTGAGCAATTTTATTTTAGGAAGATGAAGGTTCCCGCCGCCGGGGGTGAAAACAAGAATAGGAAAAAATTAATTTTGATTATTGTGGTTTTGGTAGTGGTGCTTGGTTTGATGGCGGGCGCCGCTTATCTTTTTACAGAAAGTTTAAAAAGAGAAGCCACGACGTCAAAAGCTACGCCCGCTGTTACGCCAACTCCGTCTGTTAATGTTCCCGTTGCGAACGTCAATATTCCGCCAGTAAATGTTCCTCTGGCCAATGTCCCGCCTTCCCCGGTTTGCGGAAATGGAACTTGTGAAACGGGAGAAAGTTCGGCTACTTGCCTGGTCGACTGTCCTCTTCCCCCTCCTCCGCCACAAACTCAACCGGTTGTTTTACCCATGGCCGCCGATGCTGATGCAGACGGTTTAACAGATTTTGAGGAAGGATTATACGGTACTGACTACTTGAAGTCAGATACGGACAGTGACAGTTATATTGATGGGCTTGAATTACTTAATCTTTATAATCCAGCCGGGATTGCTCCACAAAAAATTGAAGAGACAGAATTAGTTAAAATTTATTCTAACCCAACTTATAACTACACCATTTTTTATCCGACAGGTTGGCTCGCGCGGGCGCTTGGTGAAACTACGAGTGAGGAAATTATGTTCACGTCAGCAACCGGAGAATTAATGGAAGTGATTGTGGAGGAAAACAGGAGTAATTTGCCGCTGCTTGATTGGTATTTGTCTGAGGCACCCGGGACAAGTCCCGCTGAACTCGGCGACGTCACGACCAAGAGCGGATTGGTGGGTAAGAAGAGTGCAGACGGACTCACGGCATATTTTTCTTCTGGTGGAAAAATTTACGTTTTAAGTTACAACGTCGGCATAAAGACGGAATTGAATTATAAAAGTACTTTTGAAATGATGATTAAGAGTTTTAAGTTGTAAGTGGTTACATTGTTAAATTGTTAAATAGTTAAAATTAGCAATGTCGCAATGTGGCAATGCAGCAATGAAATACGACGTAGAAATAAATCAACGCGCCGGCGGAAGAATTTCTAAAAAGTGGGTGGATAAAATTGTTGAACAGACGTTACGAGCGGTGGGTGTAAAAAGGGCGGAGATATCGATTGCTTTTGTGGGCGATGTGGAAATGAAAAGATTGAATAAGGAGTGGCGCGGGAAAAATTGTGTGACCGATGTTTTGAGTTTTATATACGAGGTAAAGCCGTTAGTTGGTGAAATAATTATTTGTTTAGCGCAGGCGGCGAGACAGGTGAGGAAAGATGGACGAAGTGATGTGGCGGAGGAAATTAAGATGTTGTTAATCCACGGTTTGTTGCATTTGGCCGGATACGATCATGAAAAAACCGAAAAAGAGGCGCGGAAGATGGAGGGATTGCAAAATAAAATTATTAAGTTGTTAAAGGATTAAATTGTTATCAATTTAGTAACGGAGTAATAAAAATATGGCGATGTTTAGTTTGAAGCGACTTTTTCGAAGTTTCCGTTACGCCGCGAGAGGTGTTGCTCATGTTTTTCGCGAAGAACAAAGTTTTCGTGTCCAAGTTGTTGTGGGACTATTGGTCTTAATCATGGCCTTATATTTTAATGTTAAGGTGTGGGAGGGTGTGGCTCTAATGCTCGTGGTTATAATAGTTTTAGTGTTAGAATTAATAAATAGTGTTTTTGAAAGAGTGATTGATATTTTAAAACCGCGGATGCATCCATACGTAGAGACCATCAAGGACATTATGGCCGCTGTAGTTTTGATATCTTCAATTGGGGCGGTATTAATTGGAGTGCTAATTTTGGGGCCGTACATTGTTGTATTATTGGATAGATAAGGAGTTATAGTTGTCAGGTTTTTAACGGGGAGCTGGTTTAATAATTTTAATGAGGTTGCAAAAAGTTTTTAGATTATTTATAATATAATACTTACCGGTAGAGATTAAATAAAAGAGATATTAATATGAGAAGTGAAATAATAACCGGCTTAGATCTGGGCTCAACGGCCGTTCGAGTAGTTGTTGGGCAGAGAGACCAGAATGGTGCGCCGAGAATTATTGCCGCCGTGGAGATGCCATCGGAGGGTGTTTGTCGCGGAACGATTACAAGCGTTGAAGGAGCGACCTCAAGCGTGGCGTCCGCTCTTGAAGCAGCGGAAAGAATCACGGGCGTTCCGATTGAACGCGTTTGGGTTGGTATTTCTGGTGATCATATTATTTTTCAAAAAAGCCGAGGAGTTGTCGCTGTCTCGAAACCAAACGGCGAGATAGATGAAGGCGATGTTCTACGAGCAGTAGAAGCATCGCGGGCTGTGGCCACGCCGCCAAATTTTGAAATTTTACACGTTATCCCGCGTGATTTTTCCATTGACAATCAAGTGAACATCCGCGATCCACTCGGTATGAGCGGAGTCAGGTTGGAAGTGGAAACCCAAATTATTCAGGGGTTGAGTTCTCATATTAAAAATTTAACAAAATGTATTTACCGCACCGGCATTGATATTGAAGATGTCGTTTTTTCAATTTTGGCCGCGGCTGAGGCGGTTTGCACCGACCGACAAAAAGAATTGGGCGTGGCGGTCGCGAACATTGGCCGCGCTTCAACCGAACTCGCCGTCTTTGAAGGCGGGGACGTAATGCACACAGCTTTTTTGCCGATCGGCGGAGATTATATTACTTCTGATGTTGCGATTGGTCTTCGAACTTCGCTTGACGCGGCGGAAAGAATTAAATTAGAACACGGCACGGCTCTGTCCAAAGAGGTTAGTAAAAAAGACGAAATTAATTTGGGTGACTTTGAGCCAAATGAAAATACTTTAATCTCCAAAAAATACGTTGCAGAAATTATTGAAGCGAGAGTTGAAGAAATTTTTGAAAAAATCGACAATGAATTAAAAAAAATCGGGCGCAGCGGGCTTTTGCCTTCAGGTGTTGTTCTAATTGGCTCGACGGCTAAACTACCGGGAATTCTTGAGGTGGCAAAACGCAGGTTACGTCTGCCGGTTTCTTTGGGTTTTCCACAGAGAGTCGCGACAGTTGTTGACAAAGTTAATGATATTTCTTTTGTTCCGGCCCTTGGTCTTGTTCTTTGGGGCAATGCGGTTTATGATGAAAAGGGAGGCGACGGTTTTATGTCTCGTTTTAAAAGTATTGATAAAGTAACAAGCCAAGTCAAAAAGTGGTTTAAGTCATTAATGCCATAAATAGCAGTTAACAATTGACAATTAACAGTTAACTTTAATAGTTAATGAGCGACAGTTGACATTGATTAAAAATTTATTTGCCACTTGCTGTTTTATACTTTATACTTGATTAATATGCCAGAAATAAAACCAGAAATTGAAACATTTGCCAAGATAAAAGTTATTGGCGTTGGCGGATCGGGCGGCGCAGCGATTAATAGAATGGTCAAGGCAAAAATAAGAGGTGTGGAATTTATCGTGGCCAATACCGATATTCAGGCCCTCCATTATTCGGAGGCGCCCGTTAAGTTACATATCGGTAAAACTATTACGCGGGGACTTGGCGCGGGTATGGATCCGGAAGTCGGCCGACGGGCGGCGGAGGAAAGTCAAAATGAAATTAGAGACGCCCTAAAAGGTGCGGACATGGTTTTTGTCACTTGCGGTCTTGGCGGCGGAACGGGTACAGGAGCGGCGCCGATCGTTGCCCAATTGGCGCGGGATCAGGGGGCGCTCACAGTCGCGGTTGTCACCAAGCCTTTTTCTTTCGAGGGAGCGCAACGTCGAGCGATTGCTGAGCGGGGATTGGATGAGTTGGAAGAGAAAGTTGATACTTTAATTACCATTCCAAACGATCGACTTTTACAAATTATTGATAAAAAGACATCTCTTCTCGATGCCTTTACAACTTGCGATGAGATTTTGAAGAACGGCGTGCAGGGAATTTCAGAATTGATTACCATTCCGGGTTTGATTAATGTTGATTTTGCCGACGTTAAAGCAATTATGAAAGATGCCGGTTCGGCTATGATGGGTATTGGTGAGGCGAGCGGAGAAAAGCGGGCGGAGGAAGCGGCCAAAGCGGCGATTTCTTCACCACTTCTTGAACTTTCAATTGATGGCGCTCGAGGTATTCTTTTCACTGTTACCGGTGGAAATAGTTTGGGTATGCATGAGGTGGCTGAAGCGGCCAAAATTATTACTGGTTCAGCCGACCCCGATGCTAAGGTTATTTTTGGAGCAGTTATTGATGAGAATATGAAAGACGGGATTAAGATTACGGTGGTGGCCACTGGTTTTAGCGATCGACACAAGGCGTTTGAAGCGGAAACGTCGCAAATTCATCCTTCATTTGTTTCAGGTCTCGCTTCGAAGGCAAAAGAGTCAGAACGGAGCTCGGTTGGTCAGTTTCAAAAAAGACCGGTTAAAAAAATTACTGATTTCAATGATATAGAAAACTCTGAAGATAAAGACCAATCCGGCAAAAAAGGTTTTCCGGCCCCAAAGACGGTTGCTCCGGAAGGCGGCGAAGCGGAAGATTTGGATATCCCGGCATTTTTGAGGAAGAAGATAATGTAGTTCGTCTACAAACTACGAATTAGATACAAATGTTTTGTATATTTGTAAAAAATTTGTAGTTTGTAGTTTTTTTCGTCATTTTTTAGGCCAGAGAGGTTGTCAAAAAATAACATTTTTTATGATTTACGGTCCAAATAAAATTACGCAGATTATCAAACGGGACGGCCGCATTGTTGATTTTACTCAGGAAAAAATTACCGTGGCTATTGTCAAAGCCATGGACGCGATAGGTGAGAAAGATGAAAAAAAAGCTGCAAAGTTAGCCGATCAAGTGGTAAAAAATTTAAATAAAAAGTTTCACCATCGATCTATTCCGGCCGTGGAAGAAGTTCAGGATATAGTTGAAGAGGTTTTAATTAAGGCAAAACAAATCAGAGTAGCCAAGGCGTACATCATTTACCGCGACCAGCACGCCAAGATGCGCGATCTCGCGGCGCTTGTTGATTCCAACAAGTTGATGGGGAATTATTTGGATAAACTTGATTGGCTCGTCCGGGAAAATAGCAACATGGCTTTTTCTCTGCAGGGCTTGAATAATCATATTAGTTCAGCGATAAGTTCTCATTATTGGTTGAATAAAGTTTATCCGCCCGAAATTAGAGATGCTTACGTAGATGGAGATTTTCATATTCACGATTTACAAATTTTGGCGGCATATTGCTGCGGTTGGGATCTTCACGAGCTTCTCTTGCGTGGTTTTGGCGGCGTTTCCGGAAAAATAGAATCAAAGCCGGCCAAGCATTTACGAAGCGCACTTGGGCAGATTGTTAATTTTTTCTATACTCTGCAAGGAGAAGTGGCTGGAGCTCAGGCCTTTGCTAATTTTGATACTTTACTTGCGCCATTTATTCGTTATGATGGTTTGTCTTATAAAGATGTCAGGCAGGCGATTCAGGAATTTGTTTTTAACGTCAATGTCCCGACGCGCGTTGGATTTCAGACCCCGTTTACAAACATCACTCTGGATTTAAATCCGCCGAGCATGATGGCCGAGGAATCAGTGATCATCGGCGGCGTTCCGCAAAAAGAAAAATATAAAGATTTTCAAGTTGAGATGGATATGTTAAATCGGGCCTTTGCCGAAGTTATGCTTGATGGAGACGCGAAAGGCAGAGTTTTTTCTTTCCCTATTCCAACTTATAACATCACCCCCGATTTCGACTGGGAGAAAAAAGATCTTGAGGCCGTTTGGGAGATGACCGCTAAATACGGCATTCCTTATTTTGCCAATTTTGTAAATTCTGACATGAAAGCCGAGGACGCAAGATCAATGTGCTGCCGTCTGCGTCTTGATAATCGGGAACTTCGAAAGCGCGGCGGCGGACTTTTTGCCGCGAATCCTTTGACTGGTTCCATCGGGGTCGTAACCATAAACATGCCGCGCATCGGTTATCTTTCAAAGACAAGAAAAGAATTTTTTGACCGCCTGGCGCGTCTCATGGATTTGGCCAAAAAGAGTTTGGAAATTAAAAGAGAGGTGATAGAAACCCTGACCGGGAAAGGACTTTATCCTTATTGTCGTTATTATCTTCTGCCAATTAAAGAAAGATTTAACGAATATTGGAGAAACCATTTTAATACCATCGGTTTGATTGGCATGAATGAGGCCTGTTTAAATTTTTTAGGTAGAAGTATTGCTACGGAAGAGGGTCATGATTTTGCCAAGTCAGTTCTTGATTTTATGAGAGAAAGATTAATGGATTATCAACTTGAGACCAATAACCTTTACAATCTTGAAGCCACGCCGGGCGAAGGAACAAGCTATAGTTTGGTAAAAAAGGACAAAGCGAAATTCCCCGATATCCTCGCCGCCAACGAAAAAGCCGTCAAAGAAAAAGGCGCGGTTCCGTATTATACAAATTCAACGCATTTACCGGTGGGCTTTACCGATGATTATTTTGAGGCGCTGCGCTTGCAAGACGATCTTCAGACGCGGTATACCGGAGGTACGGTTTTGCACGGGTTTATTGGTGAGCGATTACAGAATGGTGACGCGGCAAAACTCCTAGTTAAAAAAATCGCCAGCCAATTCCATCTGCCGTATTTTTCTTTAACGCCGTCTTTCAGTGTCTGTCCGAAACATGGATATCTCACTGGTGAGCATCCTTTCTGCCCGAAGTGCGATGAGGAGATTGGGTATAAGAATTAATGAATAATTAATAAATAAGATCTATAATTAAATTAAGATTAATAATAAACAAAACATATGGCAGAGGAAAAAGAATTAAAACGTCAACCGTGCGAGATCTATTCTCGCGTTGTGGGCTATCTTCGGCCGGTAAGTCAATGGAACGACGGCAAACAGGCGGAATTTTCCGAGAGAAAAACCTACAATAAACAACTGGAAAAAGTTTAAGAAAAGTGGTAAAATATAGAGTGGAAACATGATAGCTTTTGTTATCATGTTTTTGTATCAATAATAAAAAATTTTGTGATTATAGGTGGTCTACAAAAACTTACCCTGATTGATTACCCCGGCAAAGTTGCTTGCACGGTTTTTACGGTTGGGTGTAATTTTCGCTGTCATTTTTGTCATAATCCAGAGTTAATTGATCCGGAAAAATTTGATGCCGGGGAGAGAATTGAAGAGAATATCTTTTTTGATTTTTTAAAGTCACGCCAGGGTTTGCTTGACGGAGTTTGCGTGACAGGCGGCGAGCCAACACTTCATCCTGATCTGCCGGAATTTTTGAAAAAAATTAAAGCGCTCGGATTTTTAGTGAAACTGGATACAAACGGAACAAATCCCGAAATGCTCGCGGCGCTCATTTCGGAAAAATTGGTTGATTATGTTGCCATGGATATTAAAACTTCGCTGCAAAAAGATTTATACGAAAAAGTCACGGGCACCACGGTGGATATAGATAATATAAAAAAAAGTGTCGCCGCCATTATGCAAAGCGGGCTGGAGTATGAATTTCGCACCACGGTTGTTCCGGGGTTACATAGTGAAGATGATATAATCTCTTTGGCTAAAGAAATTAGCGGGGCAAAAAAATATTATTTACAGCAATTTAGAGCCGGTGAAAAAATTTTGGACCAGGAATATAAAAACGTGAAGCCATATCCGGCAGAGTTTTTGGAGGACTTAAGAGAGAAAATAAAAGATTTTTGTGGGGTTACTGAAGTGCGGGACTAATTTCATAAATTTTGTTATAATATAGATGAAATTATTTCAAAAAAAGGTTTTGTTTTTGACAAAGAAAATTCCTCGTGGAAAGGTGACAACTTATGGTGAAATTGCGCGAGTTTTGAAAACTAGTCCGCGGGCGGTTGGCCGGGCATTGCACGAGAATCAATGCCTTATAAAAATTCCCTGCCATCGGGTAGTAAAATCAGACGCGAGTTTGGGCGGTTATGTCGGCGGAGTTGAGAAAAAAATTAAATTGCTGCGGAATGAAGGGGTCGGGGTTAGGGGAGAAAAAATAATAAATTTGAATAAATATTTTTTTAAATTTGAATAAATTAAAGTAGTAGCACGTCATCCATTAGCAAGTAGTTTATTACGCGTTATTGGTTGCGCGTTACTCAAATCAAAACATATGTCTCAAGATAAGACCTTACAAAAAATTATTGTGGTCGCGGCCCTTGTTGGTTTAATTTTTGGTGGTGCGGGCGGCATGCTTGGCGGACTTTATGGTAGGAGCCATATTATCCCGTGGTTTGAAAATAATTTTTTAGGGATGGGGTCAAATGGTGAATCAGCTTTGGTAAAAGAGGCGATCACCCAGGCAGTAATTGAAGAGTCAGCAACGACCGAGGCCGTGAAAAAAGTCGCTCCGGCTGTGGTCTCTATTGTTATCTCTAAGGACTTGAGTAAAATTTATAATTCCACCGGCTCTGATATTTTTCCCTTTCCTGATTTTTTTGAGTTTGGCTTTCCGCAGAATTTTCAATACACTGCGCCGTCTGCCGAGGAAGGAGAGAATGGTAAGCAGGAAATTGGCGGAGGGACGGGTTTTATTATTTCTTCCGACGGTTTGATTTTGACTAATAAACACGTTGCTTCTGATACTGAAGCGGAGTACACGGTGATTACAAACGATGATCAAAAATACGACGCCAAAATTTTGGCTACTGATCCGTTTTTGGATATTGCTGTTTTGAAGATTGAAGCCAAAGATTTACCAATAGTGGAACTTGGCGATTCGGATAAAATTGAATTAGGTCAAACCGTGATTGCTATTGGCAATTCGCTTGGCGAATATAAAAATACTGTGACTAAGGGCGTAATTTCCGGAATGGGACGGCGCGTCGTGGCGGGTGATCGGCGGGGCGGATCAGAAGTAATCGAGGAGGCCATTCAGACCGACGCGGCGATTAATCCGGGGAATTCCGGCGGGCCGCTTGTTAATTTGGCCGGCCAGGTTATTGGCATTAACACGGCGATGAATCAGGAAGGGCAACTCATTGGTTTTGCTATTCCGATTAACGCGGCCAAGCAAGATATTGAAAGCGTGAAAGCCAACGGGAAAATTGTTAGGCCGTGGATTGGTGTTCGTTACGTTTTAATCAACGAAGGAATCGCTAAAGAAAATCAATTGGAAAAAGATTATGGTGCTCTTGTACTTCGAGGTCAAAAGGATACTGATTTAGCCGTGGTGCCTGGGTCGCCGGCGGATAAGGCGGGCATTGTTGAAAACGACATAATTTTAGAAATTAACGGCCAAAAAATAGATGAAGACCATCCCTTGGCCAGAGAAATAGCTAAGTCCAAACCGGGCGACGAAGTTACTCTAAAGGTCTTACATAAGGGTGAGGAAAAAGATATTAAAGTAACCCTCGGTGAGTATAAGGATTAATTTTAGAAAAGGAGGGGGTTGTAGTTTATGAAGATGGACGAATTAGTTAAGAGTTTGGAAGATTTAAAACGGAGAATTGCCGCGGCCTCCGAACTTTTGAAACTGGAAGAGGGGAAAAAAGAAATCGCGAAATTAGAAAAAAAAATTTTAGCGCCAGATTTTTGGCAAGATCCCGAGGCGGCAAAAAAAATTAGCCAAAAAATGAATGATCTTAAAGAAGAGTCCGAAATTTGGAGTAAGTTGGAAAAAGAAGTTTATGACCTTTTGGATTTTGCGCGGCTCGACGAAAAAGATCAAACAGTTTCTCTACGCGAGGAAATAGAAAAAAAATATGAGGAACTTCTCGCGCAATTTAAAAAATTAGAATTTTTTGTTTTATTTTCCGGTCCTCACGATCGGGCAAACGCTGTTTTGAGTATCCATGCCGGCACGGGCGGGACCGAAGCGCAGGATTGGGCAGAGATGCTTCTCCGGATGTATTTCAGATTTTGTGAACGCAGGGGGTGGCGAACAGAGATTCTTGATGAAACGGCCGGCGGGGAAGCGGGGATTAAAAGCGTGACGATTAGGGTTTCCGGTCGGATGGCTTACGGCTGGCTTCGAAGCGAATCGGGTGTCCATCGTTTGGTTCGCATTTCTCCTTTTGACGCGGAAAAAATGCGGCATACTTCTTTTGCCCTCGTTGAAGTTTTACCGGAACTCGAAGACATCCCGGAAATAAAATTTGATCCGAAAGATTTAAGGATTGATACATTTTTATCAAGCGGCCACGGCGGGCAGAGCGTGCAGACAACGTATTCGGCCGTGCGCGTCGTTCACATTCCAACCGGTCTTACGGTGAGTTGTCAGCGCGAGCGTTCACAGGCGCAAAATAAAGAAACCGCGTTGAAAATTTTAAAAGCCAAAATTTTTCAATTGCAAGAAGAGACAAGAACAAAAGAGATTGATAAATTGCGCGCCAAAGTTTTAGCCGCCTGGGGAAATCAAATTCGGTCGTACGTCCTGCAGCCGTATAAAATGGTAAAAGATCATCGGACAAAATTTGAGACGGCGGACGCGGAGGCAGTGCTTGACGGAGACCTGGAGCCCTTCGCGGAAGCATATTTAAAATGGAAAAAAGAAAATTTAGTTAAAAGTTAAATTTTTTATTTATGAAAATTTTAGTCACCGGCGGCGCCGGCTTCATCGGATCTAATATTGTGGACGCTCTAATTTCCCGCGGCCATAAAGTTGTCGTAATCGACAACCTGTCTACGGGAGAAAAAGACAACATTAATCCCAAGGCAAAATTTTATAAAATTGATATCCGCGATAAAAAAATTGCCGACATTTTCAAAAAAGAAAAACCCCAGGCAGTTTTTCATTACGCGGCTCAAATAGACGCGCGGGCTTCGGCGCGCGATCCAATGTTTGATGCAGAAATAAACGTACTTGGTTCCATAAATGTTTTAGAGAGCGCCGCCAAATCCGGGGTTAAAAAAATAGTTTTTGCTTCAAGCGGCGGCAATCTTTCTTCTGAGGAGACCGTTTTACCGACTCCGGAAGATAAAATTTCTTTGCCCGCTTCTCCTTACGGTGCAGCAAAATTTTCCGTTGAGATGTATTTACATTTTTTTTGGAGAACCTACGGGATGAGATATATTGCTCTCCGACTGGCGAACGTTTATGGACCGCGTCAGTCACCGCACGGCGAAGCGGGCGTGGTCGCTATTTTTATGAATAAAATGCTTCGCGGCGAAGAGCCGACAATTTTCGGTGATGGAAAACAAACCAGGGACTACGTCTATGTCGGCGATGTTGTTCGGGCAAATCTTTTGGCGCTGAGATCAAATAAAATCGGATCTTTCAATGTTGGAACAGCAAAAGAAACTAATACTCTTTCTCTTTTTAGAAAAATAAAAAAATTGACCGGCGCAAAAATACGCGAGGTCCATGGTCTGCCGACCAATCAGAAAAATAGATCCGGAGGTCTTCTTCCTGGAGAGCAGAAAAGAAGTGTTTTAAGTTTTAAAAAAATCCAGCGTGAATTTGGTTGGAGACCAATCGTGACGCTTGATCTCGGATTAAAAAAAACAGTGGAATGGTTTAGAAAAAATGTAACCCGTAACGCGTAAATTGGTAGTAAGTAATTAGGAAAGTGAACGTGTTAAAAAAAATAATGTTTCATTCTTTTTACCAAAAATATTTTGCTGACGGTCTTTCCCGACAAATGAAAGAACTTTTTTGGTCAACGGCCATCTTGGATTTTGCCGTTTCGGCGGTCGGAATTTTTGAACCGATTTATCTTTATACTTTAGGATTTTCTATTCAGTGGATTATCCTTTTTTTTATTGCCGTTTACGCGCTTTATTTTTTCTTAGCGCCGCTGGGCGGAAAAATTGCTCGGATGCACGGTTACGAACATTCTATTTTATATAGCACGCCCTTTTTAATTCTTTATTATCTTTCTTTATTTGCGATTCCTTATCATCCGATTTTTATCGGTACGGCGGTTGTCGCTTTGGGCTTACAAAAAATGCTTTACTGGCCCGGCTATCATGCTGACTTCGCTCGCTTCGGCGCCGACGGCGCGCGCGGTAAGGAAATTTCTAATCTGATTGTTTTAGATTCGCTAGTCGTTGTCCTCGGCCCGGTTTTCGGCGGCATAGTGATTGCAACGCTTGGTTTTAAATTTTTGTTTGTCATCGTGGCGGCGCTGATTTTATTTTCTAACATTCCTCTGCTTCTTACTCCTGAAAAATTTGAACCGGTACCTTTTTCTTATAAAGACGCGATGAAGCGACTCGTGAAAAAAGAAAATCGTCGGCGGCTTTTCGCTTTTATAGGTTTTGGAGAAGAGCACATTGCCGGATATCTTTGGCCGATTTTTATTTTTTTGATAATTAAAGAATATTTTTCTGTCGGGCTTGTGGTTTCCGCTTCGGTCGCGGTGGCGATAATTTTAACTTTGTATATTGGTCGGATTAGTGACGGAGCGGCGAGGCGTGAGGTTTTGAAAATTGGAGTTGCCTTTACTTTTTTCACCTGGTTTATGAGAATCTTAGTGGTGTCCGGTTTGGGAATTTTTATGATGAACTCACTTTATCTAATTTCTCGGCGAGCCATGGCCGTGCCGTTTATGGCTATTACCTATGAAGACGCGAAAAAAACCAGCGTCATGCAGTCAATAATTTTTCTTCAAATGGCCCTCGTGATCGGAAAAATTTTGGTGAGTGTTTTGGCCCTGGTCGCGCTTTATTTTTTCCCAAACAGTTGGTTGGCGATTTTTATTCTCGGCGCGTTGATGACGTTACTGTACGCGTTGCTGTAAATAATTTAAATTAAAATAAATTAATGGATTTAGCCGATTTAAATGTCATAAAAAATCTTTGTAAAAAATACGGCCTCCGACCGTCCAAGGATTTTAGTCAAAATTTTTTGATAGATCGCGAAGTGTTGGACGAAATAGTCGCGGCGGCTGATTTGAAAAAAAACGACGTAGTTTTGGAAATTGGTCCGGGGTTTGGAGTGTTGACCGCGGAATTGGCGGAGAGAGTTAGTCGAGTAATTGCCGTGGAAGCGGACCGGAATATGGCGAAAGTGTTGAGTGAAATTATGACAGATTTTCCGAATGTGGAGATAATCCAAGAAGATGTTTTAAAATTTCCAATTTCCAATTTCCAATTTCCAAATAAAATTCCAAATCAAAAATCCCAAATCAAAAATTACGAATACAAAGTTGTAGCCAATCTTCCGTATCAAATTACTTCCGCGGTGTTTAGAAAATTTTTGAGCGAGGAACCGCGCCCGAGCGAGATTACAGTGATGGTACAAAAAGAAGTGGCCGAACGGATTTCGGCCAAGCCGGGAGAAATGAGTTTACTTTCTCTCTCAGTTCAATTTTTTGGTCAGCCGGAAATTACGGCCGTCGTGCCTCGCACGGCGTTTTGGCCGGAGCCGAAAGTGGACTCGGCCATTCTCCGTGTTACCCAGATTAAAAAAGAATCAGAGAAAAATTTAAAACGAACAGATCTGGAAAAGTTTTTTAAAGTGGTTAAAATTGGCTTCTCTGCCAGGCGGAAGCAGTTGCACAATAATTTATCCGGCGGCCTTCGAATACCTGACCAAAAAGTGAAAGAGATTTTAGTTAGTTTGGGCTTTGACGAACGGGCGCGCGCCCAGGATTTGG
>Ga0265296_1002158_pt1 | contig 20445 bp, 18 predicted proteins | sample MunlanPumphouse1_FD_189073 | JGI IMG/M metagenome (GOLD analysis project Ga0265296, IMG submission 189073) | Groundwater microbial communities from a municipal landfill in Southern Ontario, Canada - Pumphouse #1 | ecosystem: Environmental > Aquatic > Deep subsurface > Groundwater | place...
CGGCCGGGCGTGGCGCCCGCCTCGCGGCGGCGGGTCAGACCCCGTACGGGTCGCCGTCGGCGCCCGGCAGCCGCCAGAGGCGCCACGCAGTCACCGCGAAACAGGCCAGGAGCAGGGCGTTCCGCGCCACCACCACGGCCAGCGTGTCTGGCCGCATGTCGAGCAGGCGCCAGTAGAGGGCAGGGAACTCGACCTGGGTGAGGAGCAGGGTGGCGCCGCCGAGGACGGCGAGCACGCGGTCGCGGGCGGCGACCAGCGCCCAGGCGGGCAGGATCCAGATGAAATACTGCGGCGAGAGCACCTTGCCGAACGTCATCAGCGCCAGGATGAGGGCGAGGGCCGCGATCGCCTGGTCGGGCGCCGCCGCGCGCAGCCGGCCCTGGCGCCGCCAGATCAGCAGGTACACGCCGACGACGGCGAGCAGCGTGAGGCCGCCGGAGGCCGTGGCCGCGAAGCCGGCGCCCGGGGCGATCAGGGAGTGGGAGCCGTGGCTGTGGCCCCAGGTGGCCCAGCCGGCGCCCAGGAGCTGCCCGAAGAGCATCGGCGTGCCCAGGACGCTCTCGATCTGCAGCGGGCGCTCGAGGTGGTACTGGAAGACGTACCACATGCCGCGTGCCGACGAGAGCAGGTAGGGCACGAAGGGCGCCGTCGCGGCGGCGGCGAACGCCACCGCCGGCCACAGCCAGCGCCGCGGCGGCCCGGCCAGCAGCAGGACCAGCGGCAGCATCGCCGCCGGCGTGAGCTTGAGGGCGAACCCCACGCCCAGCACGAAAGCGGCGGCGGTGTACCAGCGGTTCGTGAGGCAGAGCAGGAAGCCCGCCACCAGAAGCGCGACGGCCGCGTCATACCGGTTGACGATGATCGCCCCCGTGAGGGCCACGCCGACCGGGAACAGGACGCTCGCCACGTACGCGCGGCCGCCGCGCGGCCACAGGCGGCAGGCGACCAAAGCCGTAAGCGCCGCGGCCAGCAGGGTGACGATGCCCATGTCGACGCTGAACCAGTGGGTGTAGGCGTCCGGATCGGCGGTGTGCCCGGGCAGGCGGAAGATGGGGATGGCGAGCGGCGGGTATTCGACCGGGAAGGCCTCGGTGTAGGGCCGCTCGCCGGTGGCGATGCGCGCGGCGTAACTCTGGTACACGCCGATGTCGCTGATGTCGTGCAGCCCGTACCAGAGGTGCGGCAGCAGCACGGCGAGCACCAGCGCCGTGAGCGCCGTGGCCATGAGGATGGCGACCGGCGTGCCGACGGCGCGCGGCGGTGTGCGCGGGCCGGGCGCTCCTCTGGCGGCGGCCGGGTTCACAGGCCGCGAAAGCTCCACAGCTTGTTGGCGACGAAGTTGAACGGTAGGACGCAGGCGATGGCGAACAGCTGGCTGAGCAGCACGGGGACGTCGAGCCGGGCGCGGAACGCGTAGAAGGCGAGCTCGTTCAGCCCCAGGCCCAGGAGGCTCACGGTGAGGAACTTGGAGAACTCCGGGGCCAGAGTGCCGGAGGAGCGGAAGGTCCACCAGCGGTTCAGCAGGTAGTTGTTGACGACGGAGAGGGCGAAGGCCAGGCCGCTGGCGAACGCCTCGACGGCGTAGGGGGTGGTCGCGTTGAGCGACCCCCAGGCGACCAGGGTGAGCTTGAGCACCGCGAGGTTGACTATGGTGCCGACGCCGCCGACGACGGCGAACTTCACGAACTGCCGGCTGCTCTTGTACAGGCGTGCTTCCATGGGCCCCGGGGGGTGAGGGAGGGACGGCCGCGCGGCGCCGCAGCGCCGGCCGCGCGGCCGTACGGCCGTGGCCATGATACGTGACCCGCGGCGGCCCAGAAACCCGACCGCGGCAGAGGGCGGCAGGGCCCCGCCGCCCCCGGGCCCGAGGCATCCGCGGAGGGGCCGCGCGGCCGGCCGGCCTTCGCTACGCCTCAACGCCCCCGCCCGCCAGCCAGGCGTCCACCTCGGCCCAGACGGTGGTGAAGTCGTGCAGCGGGCGCCACTCGAGGCCTTCGGTGGCGCAGCGCTCGGCCAGGTGGGCGCGCGCGAACACGAGGTCGGCCTCGCGCGCCGGGCACACGTCGCTGGCGCCGTCGCCGAACACGAGCACCGGCTCGCCGGGGCGGCGCAGGCTGCGCAGGGCCGCCCCCTTGCAGGCCCGCGGCCCGCAGCGCGGGCAGTCGCCGAGGACCTCGCTGAACGCGAGCCGGTACGGCGGGCCGCCCTCGGGGCCGCCGCCCACGAGCTCGCTGGCATGCAGCTCGGCCGGCGGCAGGCCCTCCCGGGCCCACACCACGGCGATCGCCTCGCGCAGGCCGGCGCTCACGATGACCGGGCGGCCGCCGCGGGCGCCGAGCTCGGCGAGAAACCCCGGCAGGCCCGGCGTCGGCCGGGCCTCTGTGGCGAGGGCGCCGAGTAGCTCCGCGCGCGGCGCCCGGATGAGCCCGATCTGCCGCTCGAAGACGTCGGCGTGGCTCATGCGGTCGGCCTGGGCCTCCGCCTCCAGCGGCCGCCACGCGTCGCCGACGAAGCGCTGCAGGATGATCTCGTTGACCTCGTGGGTCGTGAGGGTGCCGTCGTAGTCGAGGAAGGCCAGCATCGCCCGGGAGTCTACCGCAGGTGCGCGTCTGGTAGAATCTGCATCCCGGCCGCCGCCTGAAGAAAGCGAGTCCCGTGAGCGACAAGCAACCCCGGTTCAGCGAGGTATCGCCGCGTGTCGACTTCCCCGCCCTGGACGCTCGCATCCTCGCCTTCTGGAAGGCCGAGCGCATCTTCGAGAAGAGCCTGGCGGGGCGCGACGACGCCCCCGTCTACGTCTTCTACGAAGGCCCGCCCACGGCCAACGGCCGCCCGGGGGCGCACCACATCATCTCGCGCATCTTCAAGGACCTCTTCCCGCGCTACAAGACGATGCGCGGCTACCGCGTGCCGCGCAAGGCCGGCTGGGACACCCACGGCCTGCCCGTCGAGCTCGAGGTCGAGCGCCGCCTCGGCATCGACGGCAAGCAGCAGATCGAGGACTACGGGGTCGCCGAGTTCAACCAGCTCTGTCGCGAGAGCGTCACGGCCTACCTGAAGGAGTGGGAGCGCTTCACCGAGCGCATCGGTTTCTGGGTCGACCTCGGTGACGCCTACTACACGTTCGACAACGAGTACATCGAGACCGTGTGGTGGATCCTGCGGCAGATCTGGGACAAGGGCCTGCTGTATCAGGGTCACAAGGTCGTGCCCTACTGCCCGCGCTGCGGCACGGCGATCAGCAGCCACGAGGTCGCGCAGGGCTACAAGGACGTCACCGAGGACTCCATCTACGTGCGCTTCCCGCTGGGCGCGGAGGCCGCGGCCACGCTCGGCGCGCCGGAGGGCGCGCCCGTCTCCCTGGCCGTGTGGACCACCACGCCCTGGACGCTCGTGAGCAACGTCGCCGCGGCGGTGCACCCGGACGTCACCTACGCCCTCGTCGAGAGCCGCGGCGAGCGCTTCGTGCTGGCCCGCGGCCTCGTCGAGAAGGTCCTCGGCCCCAAGGCCACGGTGGAGCGCGAGTTCCCGGGCAGCGAGCTGCTCGGGCTGAGCTACGAGCCGCCGTTCCGCTACCTGACGCCCGAGAAGCCGGCGCACTTCGTCATCGGCGGCGACTTCGTCACCACCGGCGACGGCACCGGGATCGTGCACGTGGCTCCCGCCTTCGGCGAGGACGACATGCGCGTGGGCCTCGAGAACGACCTGCCGGTGGTCAACGCCGTCGACACCGAAGGCAGGTTCATCGCCGAGGTCGAGCCCTGGGCCGGGCTTTTCGTCAAGGACGCCGACCCGGCCATCATCGAGGAGCTCAAGGCCCGCGGCCTGCTCCTCGGGGTCGAGCCCTACGAGCACAGCTACCCGTTCTGCTGGCGCTGCGACACGGCGCTCCTCTACTACGCCAAGGCCACCTGGTATGTGAAGACGACGGCCATCAAGGATCAGCTCATGAAGGCCAACGACGCCGTCGTCTGGCACCCCGAGCACATCAAGACAGGGCGCTTCGGCGAGTGGCTGGCCAACAACGTCGACTGGGCGCTCAGCCGCGACCGCTACTGGGGCACGCCGCTGCCGGTGTGGCGCTGCGAGGAAGGGCACACGCACTGCGTGGGGTCCATCGCCGAGCTGCGGGAGATGGCGGCAGGGCCGGTCCCGGACGACCTCGAGCTGCACCGGCCCTACGTCGACGACGTCGTCCTCGCCTGCCCCGCGTGCGGGGGGGAGATGCACCGCGTCCCGGAGGTCATCGACGCCTGGTTCGACTCGGGCTCCATGCCCTTCGGCCAGTGGCACTACCCGTTCGAGAACGAGGAGCTGTTCCGCGAGCGCTTCCCCGCCGACTTCATCTGCGAGGCCATCGATCAGACTCGCGGGTGGTTCTACAGCCTGATCGCCGTCGCCACGCTCATCGAGGGCCGCAGCTCCTACAAGCGCGTGCTCTGCCTGGGCCATATCCTCGACGCCGACGGCCAGAAGATGAGCAAGAGCAAAGGCAACGTCGTGCAGCCCGACGAGATCCTCGACCGTCAGGGTGCCGACGCCTTCCGCTGGTTCATGTTCGCCAGCCAGCACCCGTGGAGCCCGCGGCGCTTCAGTGCCGAGATGGTCGACGAGGTGGTGCGCAAGTTCCTGCTCACTCTCTGGAACACGTACAGCTTCTTCACGGTGTACGCCAACATCGACCGCTTCGACCCGGCGGCGGAGCCGCTGCCGGTCGCGGAGCGGCCGCTGCTCGACCGCTGGCTCGCCGGCGAGCTCGCGACGCTCGTGCAGGCGGTCACCGAGGGGCTCGAGCAGTACGACGCCACCGGCACCTGCCGCGCCATCCAGGAGTTCGTCGACGACCTCAGCAACTGGTACGTGCGCCGCAGCCGGCGCCGCTTCTGGAAGAGCGAGAGCGACCGCGACAAGCTGGCCGCCTACCACACCCTCTACGAGGCCCTGGTGACGGTCACCAAGCTCCTGGCGCCGTTCACGCCCTTCGTCGCCGAGGAGCTGTACCAGAACCTGGTGCGCGGCCTCGACGACGAGGCGCCGGAGAGCGTGCACCTCTGTGCCTGGCCGGTGGCCGACGAGCAGGCCATCGACGCCGGCGTGTCGTTCGCCATGGCGGCGGCGCGGCGCGTCGTCGAGATGGGCCGCGCGGCGCGCAACGCCGCCGCGGTCAAGACGCGCCAGCCGCTGGCCGAAGTGGCGCTGGCGCTGCCCGAGGCCGAGCGCCGCGCCGTGGAAGGGCTCGGCGAGCTGGTGCTCGACGAGCTTAACGTCAAGCATCTTCGCTTCGTAGGCGACGGGGGGGAGCTGGTCGCCTACACGGTGAAGCCCAACCTCAAGCTGCTCGGGCCGAAGCTCGGCCGCCGGATCGGCGCGCTGCAGGCGGCGCTCAAGGAAGCCGACGCGGCCGCCCTCGTCGCCGGGCTCAAGGCCTCTGGATCCGCCGTGCTGACCGTCGCCGGCGGCGAGCTCCGCCTCGCCGCCGACGAGCTCCTCGTCGAGACCGGCTCGCCGCCGGGCTACCAGGTGGAGAGCGACGCCGGGCGCACGGTCGCCCTGTGCACGACGGTCGACGAGGCCCTGCGCGAGGAGGGTGTGGCGCGCGAACTCGTGCATGCGGTTCAGCTCGCGCGCAAGAATGCCGACCTCCGCATCGAAGATACCATCAGCCTGACCCTGTCGGTGCCCGACGAACTGCGGCCGCTGGCGGAGCGCCACGCGGCGGTGCTCAAGGCCGAGGCGCTCGCCAGCGACCTCGCCTTGGGTGACGCTCGCGGCGACTACCGCGAGACGGCGCGCGTCGAGGGCCACGACATCGGCATCGGACTCACCGTGACGGGGACGATCTTCACCGTCACCTACGGCTGAGCGGCGCGGTCCGCGCGCCGGCCGGCCGGCGACCAAGGGGGACCCGTGGAAGAGTTGCGCGACCCTTCGCTCCAGCTCCTCGCCGAGCTGGCTCAGCCTGCGGCGCAGGACACCGTTCTCGACTACGCCTCCGCCGCCGGCATGGCCGCCTTCACGGTGGCGCCCGACGTGCGCTCGGTGGAGGCGGCCGACGAACTGCCGGACCTGCTCGAGGAGGGCGGGCGCCTGGCCGCGGAACTGGGCCTCGTGAACGTGGCCTTCTCGCTCGTCGATCTCTCCGCGCTCCCGCACGAGGCCGACAGCTTCTCGCTCGTCGTCTGCGTCGACGCCCTCCACCTGCTGCCGGACCCGGTCGCGGCGCTGGTGGAGATCTCTCGGGTGCTGAGCGCCGGGGGGCGGCTGGTGCTCGTCGACCCGGTGGTGCAGGCGGTCACCGACAAGGCCTTCAACGACCTCGCGCGGCTGCGCGAGCCGGCGCACCGCCGGCACTACCTCGCCGACGAGGTCGAGGAGCTGGTCGCGCGCGCCGGCTTGTGCGCGCGCCGGCGCGAGACGCTGCGCCGCACCATCGACCTGGACTACTGGCTGCAGACGGCTGCGGTGCCAGCCGCCAAAGCGCAGCTCATCCGCAACCGTTTCAGAGAGCTGCCGGTCGAGGTCCAGGCGGGCCTCGACGTGGTCTTCGCCGACCGCCTCGTGAGCTTCAGCTATGACGTCCTGGGGCTGCGGCTGGAGCGCCCCTGAGCGCGTCCCGAGGCCGTCAGCCGAGGAAGTCCGCGAGCTCCTCGACGAGCTTGGCCTTGGGCATGGCGCCGACGATGCGCTGCTTCACCTCGCCGCCCTCGAAGGCGAGGATCGTCGGGATGTTCATCACGTTGAACTGCTGCGCCACGGCGGGAGCTTCGTCGACGTTGAGCTTCGTGAACTTCACGCCGGGGTAATCGCCCGCCATCTCCTCGAGCACCGGGCCGATCATGCGGCACGGGCCGCACCACTCGGCCCAGAAATCGACCAGGACCTTGCCGCCTGCTTTGATGACCTCGGCCTCGAAGTCGTCCTGTGAGACTGCGTCCACGTGTCCCCTCCTCGGGAGTCGCTTGTCAGGCCGGCGCGGCGGGGCTGCCGCCGGCCGCGCCTTCCGCCGGCCATACCAGCGTGTCCAGATAGCGCTCGGCTTGTACGCTCGCGAGAGCGCCCTCGCCGACCGCCATGGCGATCTGCTTGAGCGGGTTGGCGTGCGCGTCGCCGCAGGCGAACACGCCCGGGAGCCTGGTGCGCAGGAGCCCGTCGGTGACGATGTACCCGCTCTCGTCGAGGTCGACGAACCCCTTGAGAAAGCCGGTGTTGGGGAGCTGGCCGATGTAGAAGAAGACGCCGTTGACCGGCAGGCTGCGCCGCTCGTGCGTCTTGACGTTCTCGACCTCCAGGGCCTCGACGACCTGGTCGCCGACGATCTGCCTGGGGACCGAATCCCAGACGAACTCGAACTTGGCGTTGGCGAAAGCGCGCTCCTGGGCGATCTCGGCGGCGCGCAGCTCGTCGCGGCGGTGCACCAGGTACACCTTCTCGGCGAACTTGGTGAGGAACATGCCCTCCTCGACGGCGGAGTCGCCGCCGCCGATCACGGCCACGGTGCGGCCGCGGTAGAGGGCGCCGTCGCAGGTGGCGCACCAGCTCACGCCGCGGCCGATGAACTCGGCCTCGCCGGGGATGCCGGAGCGCCGGGCCTCCACGCCGGGGGCGAGGATCACCGTGCGCCCCACCACGGGCCCCTGGTCGGTGGTGACCGTGTAGTACCCGGGCCCGCGCGGGGAGAGCGACGCGACCGCGTCGATCTCACGCAGCTCGGCCCCGAACTGCACCGCCTGCCGCTTCATCCTCTCGGCGAGATCGAAGCCCGAGATGCCCTCGGGGAAGCCGGGGAAGTTCTCGACCAGCTCGGTGAGCGCGATCTGGCCGCCGGCCATGTTGCGCTCGAGGATGACGGTCTTGAGGCGGCCGCGGGCGCAGTAGATGCCGGCCGTGAGGCCGGCGGGGCCTGCGCCCACGATGACGACGTCGTAGATATCGGGGTCGGCTTGCGGTTCGGGCACGTCGGGGTCCTTGGCCGGGGTCATGACTGCGCAGGTATACCCACGCGCCGCAGAAGCCTACCGCGGCGCACAAGCTCCTCGGCGATCTGCACCGCGTTGAGCGCCGCGCCTTTGCGGAGGTTGTCGCTGACCACCCAGAAGTCGAGGCCGGTGGGGATCGTGGGATCTTCGCGGATGCGGCCCACGTACACCGGGTCCTTGCCCTCGGCGGCCAGCGGTAGCGGGTAGCCGAGGGCGGCCGGGTCGTCGACGACCTCGATGCCGGGGGCGCCGGCGAGCAGCTCGCGGGCCTCGCCGGCCGTGAGCTTGGTGCGCGTCTGCACGTTGACCGCCTCGCTGTGAGCGCTGAACACGGGCACGCGCACGCAGGTGGCCGTGACCTTGAGCTCCGGGTCGGCGAAGATCTTGGAGGTCTCGTCGACCATCTTCTGCTCCTCCTTGGTGGCGCCCGAGGGCAGGAAGCTGTCGATGTGCGGCAGCACGTTGAAAGCGATCTGGTGAGGGTAGAACTGCAGCCGCACCCGCTCGCCGGCGGCCCACTGGCGGCTCTGCGCCTCGAGGGCGGCGATGCCGGCCTGGCCGCTGCCGGAGACGGCCTGGTAGGTGCTCACCACGACACGCTCGATGCCGGCTGCGTCGTAGATGGGCTTCAGCGCCACGACCATCTGGATGGTCGAGCAGTTGGGGGTGGCGATGATGCCCGTGTGGGCGTCCATGTCGTCGGCGTTGACCTCGGGCACCACGAGCGGCACCGCCGGGTCCATGCGAAAGACACTCGACTTGTCGATCACCGTGGCGCCGGCGGCGACCGCCTGCGGCGCCCACTCGGTGCTCACGGCGCCGCCGGCGGCGAAGAACACCAGGTCGGCGCCCGCGAACGAGCCGGCGCCGAGCTCCGTGACCTCGACCTCGGCGCCGGCAAAGGGCAGCCGGCGCCCGGCCGAACGCGAGCTTGCCAGGAGGCGGAGCTCGCCGACCGGGAAGCCGCGCTCCTCGAGGATGCGGCGCACGGTGCCGCCCACCACGCCGGTGGCGCCGGCGATGGCGACGGTGTAGGTACGGCCGGCCATCAGAAGGTTCCCCGGTCGGAGTGGTCGTGGTGGATGCTGGCGTCGTCGAGCTCGAAGACGTCGTGCAGCACGCGGACCGCCTCGTCGACGCGGCTCTTGTCGATGACCGCCGAGATCTTGATCGGCGACGTGCTGATCATGTTGAGGTTGATACCGAGGTCGGCGAGCGTCTTGAACATCCTGGCCGCCACGCCCGGATTGGTGCGCATGCCGGCGCCGATGACGCTCACCTTGGCGATGTTGTCGTCGCTGACGTAGCTCTTGGCCTTGAGGTCCTTGACGACCTTTTGCAGGGCGCGGTCGGCGGCGGCGCTGTCCTCGAGGGGGATGGTGCAGGAGATGTCGGTGTGGCCGCGCTCGCTCGAGTTCTGGATGATCATGTCGACGTTGACGTGGGCGTCGGCGAGAGCCGCGAACACCTGCGCCGCCACGCCGGGCTGGTCGGGGACGCCGCGCACGGTGACCCGGGCCTCGTCGGTGGTGTAGGTGACCGCTCTGATGATCGGGCTTTCCATCGTGTCATCTTCCTCTCTCACCCAGGTGCCCTCGTAGTCGGTGAAGCTCGAGCGCACGTGGATCGGGATGTCGTACTTGCGCGCGTACTCGACGGCGCGCACGGCCAGGACCTGGGCGCCGGCGGCGGCCATCTCGAGCATCTCGTCGTAGGAGATGCTCTCGATCTTGCGCGCCTTCGCGACCAGGCTGGGGTTGGCCGTGTAGACGCCGTCGACGTCGGTGTAGATCTCGCAGACGTCGGCCTGGAGCGCGTGAGCCAGCGCGACGGCGGTGGTGTCCGATCCACCGCGCCCGAGGGTGGTGACGTCCCTCTCGGTGGAGACGCCCTGGAAGCCCGCCACGAGCACGATCTTGCCCTTGCGCATGGCCTCTCGCACGCGGCCGGGGTTGATGCCGAGGATGCGCGCCTTGGTGTGCACGGTGTCGGTGAGGATGCCGGCCTGCGAGCCGGTGAGGCTCACGGCGTCGTAGCCGAGGCGGTGGATGGCCATGGCCAGCAGGGCGCAGCTGATGCGCTCGCCGGCCGAGAGCAGCATGTCCATCTCGCGCTCGGGGGGGTTTGGGGTGATCTCTCGGGCGAGCTCGACGAGCTCGTCGGTGGTGTCGCCGCGGGCGCTGACCACGGCGCAGACGCTGTGGCCCTGCTCGAAGGTCGCGACGATGCGGCGCGCCACGTTGCCGACGCGGGCGGCGTCGGCGACCGACGTACCGCCGTACTTCTGGACGACGACAGACAAGGGCCTACCTCCGGAGAGCGGGGAGAAAAGTCTACCAGACGTGCGGCGGTGCGTCGTGGGGCAGCGCCGCGCCGAGCCGCCGGGGTCGGCTGCCTCCTCAGGCGCCGGGCTTGGGGGCGATGCGCGGCAGGGTGCGCTTGTGCTCGCTGGCGGTGTGCATCGCGTCGACCCTGGTCTTGACCGCGGGGGCCGCCGTGCCGGTGAGCAGGTAAGAGTCGAGCTCGTCGTAGGTAAGGCCCATCTCGGCCTCGTCGGTCTGGCTGGCCCAGAGGCCGGCCGACGGCGGCTTGTCGATGATGCGCGGCGGCAGCCCGAGGGCGCGCGCGAGCTCGCGCACCTCGCTCTTGACGAGGCTGCCGAGCGGCAGAAGGTCGGCGCCGCCATCGCCGTACTTGGTGAAGTAGCCGATGGCGATCTCGCTGCGGTTGCCGGTGCCGAGCACGCGGTAGCCGAGCTGGTTGGCCAGGGCGTACAGGGTCGTCATGCGCAGCCGCGGCTTGAGGTTGGCGGTCGCGAGCCGGCTGGCGGGGAGGTCGGTGCAGCTCTCGGAGAGGGCCTCGAGCAGGGTGTCGTACGCGGGCCCCAGATCGACGGTGGTGAAGGGGACGCCGTAGTGGTGCGCCACGAGCGCCCCGTCCTCGGCGTCCTGCGGGTCGCTGTGGCAGGGCATCACGACGCCCAGGGTGTGGTGCGGGAAGGCCAGCCTGGCGAGCGCCGCGACGACGGCGGAGTCGATGCCGCCGGAGAGGCCGTACACGGCGCCGGCGCCCCCGCCGGCCTCGACCTCGCTGCGGATCCAGGCGCTGAGATGTGTGATGAGCGCGTCCATGCGATCTCCTCGGGGGGTCAAGTGTAGCTCACCCCGGGGGGCATTGCAGGGGGCGGGCGCCTGTGCGGCGCCCGCCCCGGCAACGCTCCCGACTCGCGCGGCCGCTCAGAGCCGCGCGCGGCCGCTCAGAGCTGCGCGAAGTACTTGCCCATCTCCCAGTCGGTGACCTGCTCGCGGTACTCGTACCACTCGTTGAGCTTGTTGGTGACGAAGCGCTCGAAGACGTGGTCGCCGAGGGTGCGGCGCACGAGCTCGCTCTGCTGCGTCTCCTTGATCGCCTCGTAGAGGTTGTTGGGCAGGTCGCCGAGGCCGTGAGCCTCGCGCTCCTCGGCGTTCATCTTGTAGATGTTGGGCTCCACGCTCGGCGGCAGCTCGTACCTGTTCTCGATGCCGTCGAGGCCGGCGGCCAGCATGACGGCGAAGGCCAGGTACGGGTTGGCCGCCGGGTCCGGGTTGCGCAGCTCGGCGCGCACCGTGCTCTCCTTGCCCTGCACGTACAGCGGCACGCGGATGAGGGCGGTGCGGTTGCGGTGCGCCCAGGAGATGTACACCGGCGCCTCGTAGCCGGGCACCAGGCGCTTGAAGCTGTTCACGTACTGGTTGAGCAGCGAGCAGATGGCGCGCATGTGCTTGAGCTGCCCGGCGATGAAGCCCTTGGCGATGTCCGAGAGGTGGTCCGGGTCGTCGGCGCTGAAGAAGGCGTTGTCCTTGCCACGGAAGAGCGACTGGTGCACGTGCATGCCGCTGCCGTTCTCGCCGTGCAGGGGCTTGGGCATGAAGGTCGCGTGGACGCCGTTGTGGGCCGCGACCTCCTTGACGATGAGGCGCGTGATCATCACGCGGTCGGCCATCTTGAGGGCCTCGTCGTAGTGCGGGTCGATCTCGTGCTGCGAGGGGGCGACCTCGTGGTGCGAGGCCTCCATCGGGATGCCCAGCTTGTCGAGGGTGCGCATCGTCTGCTTGCGCAGGTCGTTGCCGAGGTCGGCGGGCAGCACGTCGAAGTAGCCGCCTTCGTCGATGAGCTCCGCGCCCGCGGAGTCCTTGAAGTAGAAGTACTCGAGCTCGGGGCCCACGTAGAAGTCGAGGCCCATCTCCTTGGCGCGGTCGAGCTGGCGGCGCAGCACCCAGCGCGGGTCGCCCTCGAAGGGCTTGTAGTTGCGGTCGAGCACGTCGCAGAAGACGAAGGCCGTCCTCTCGTTGCCCTGCGCCCAGGGCAGCACGGTGAAGGTGCTCCAGTCGGGCATCGCGACGATGTCCGACTCCTCGATCTCGGCGTAGCCGCTGATGGAGGAGCCGTCGAAGGCGGCGCCGCTCTCGATGATGTGCGGCAGCTGGCGGTCGGGGATCTCGACCATCTTGAGGTTGCCGAGGATGTCGGTGAACCACAACTGGATGTGCTTCACGTTCTCGTCTTTGACCAACTTGGCGATCGTGGCCTGGTGCTCTGTGCTCATAGTCATCCTTTCAGGCCGTTGTGCGCTCCGCGGAGCGCGGTGTGGGGAGTGCTGCGAAGAGGCGTGCGTGGAGGCCCGAACCCACGCCGAAGGGCGCGGTCCGAGAAGGCGAAGAGGAGGGTGAGCGGCGAGAGCGGGCGGCGGGCCCGGGGGTGGGGCGAATGGCTGCAAGACGACGGCGAGAGGCTCGCCACCGGGTCTGTGCAGATGAGGTCGAAGGCGGTGTCGCCTGTGCTGATCATGCCGAATCCTCACTCATCTTGGGACTGTACTCCGCGGCGGCGGTGGGCGCGCCCGCGGGGCGAGGTGGTGGTGCGGCTGGGCTGCTCGCTAGGCGACTCCTCGGGCCGGTCCGGGTGCCGCGCTGACGCCGCGGGACCCGGAAAACGTGACCCCGACAGGGTAAAGCATCGCGGCCGCTTCGTCTACTGCGCGGCCCGCCCGGCGGCCGCCGCCGGCCGGGCGTACACGGTTCGGCCCGGAGGGCTCTCCCGGCGCCCTCGCACGGGCCGCGTCTCTCACGCTCGACTTGAGGCCGACGGAGCGTCGTTGCGCAGGCTCCGGACAGGTAGTATGCTGCCCGCGATATCAGGGGGGCGGGCCGGGAGCCCGCGAACGTCCGAAAGGAGATCGCATGGCGACTGAAGCTTACTGCGTGAAGTGCCGCACCAAGCGCACGATGAAGGACGAGAAGGCCGTCACGATGAAGAACGGCAAGCCGGCCACGCAGGGCGTGTGCCCGGAGTGCGGCACCAAGATGTTCAAGATCGGCAAGAGCAAGTAACAGCCCCTCGCGTGCGGCCGTCGGCCGCGAGCACCCAGAGGTTTCCGGCGAGGGCCGGGGCGCAATGCGCCCCGGCCCTCGCCGCATCGTGGGGCCTCGCGGCGCGGCGGCGAGCCACCAGCGGCGGCCCACGCCGACGGTGTCGCGGGCTCCGCAGGTGGGAAGAAGTCACACCACTGCGACCAGGAGGAACCGACGATGCCCAAGTTCATGGACCACCACCCGATGCCCGACCTGCCGCCCGAGGCGATGCAGGCCATGGCGCAGCGCATCCAGGCCGGGGCCGCCGACGACTTCGGCGTGACGCCGCTCAACGTCTTCGCCGGCACAGAGGGCCACGCCTTCTGCCTGAGCGATGCCGCCGACAGGGACGCCATCGTGAAGGCACACGCCGCCCTGGGTGTGGCGATCACGAGCGCCGACGTCCACGAGGTCCAGAGCCTGGTGTGACGCCCGGCAGCCGTTGCCCCGCGCCGCCGCAGCTCGTCAACTCTGAGGATCAGCCGCTCGGCTTCGAGGTGTGCTTGCCGGTGGGCAGCGCGTTGACCATGGTCGACGCCGCGAGTGAGGCAGGTGGATCCGAAGGAGAGACTCATGGCAGACCGGGGCATGCTCCGCGCCGACACGGAGATGGAGGACGGGCCGAATGGGCCCAGGTCGCGCGCTGCATCCACCTGGCACCCGAGCAACGGGCTGCGGGCGACGAGAGTGAGTCCCCCGTGGCCCGGGTTTGGCCGAAGGAAGAATGTCGGTGCCGGACCGGCAAGCACCGGTTCGACCTCCACGAGCCAGGGAGGCGCGAAATGGAAGCAACACGCGCGCAAGCCTCCGTGTCCGAGGGCGCTTACGCGGGCCGTGCCCCGGTGAGGATCCTTGCCACTGACGACGTCCGCGAGGTCGTCCGCGAGCGCGGCGGCAGCCTCTACGTCTGGACCGACGTGCACGGCGTGTGTGAGGGCAGGGTCACCCTGCTTCAGGCCGACACGGACCGTCCGTCAGCTGAGGGTCTGCGCTTCGAGCGCATCGGTGCGCACGGCTTCGACGTCTTCCTCGCGATCGGCTCGCTGCTGTGGCCTGAGTTCGTGGAGCTGGCGCTCTACGGGCGGAAGCAGCAGATCAGGGCGTACTGGAACGGCCAGGCTTCGGTGGGCTGAGCTCGGGAGCGATGGCCAGGAGCCGACCGTCCGCGAACAACGGAGGTACGTCGAGACCCGGCGTGTTCCATCCCGCGGCGGCGGTCATCCTACGCCTCTCGCAGAGCGACGACCGCCACGTAGAGGACGCCGCCGTCTTCGATCAGCTCCAAGGCGCGGTCGGCGAGTCGCTTGCCTTCGTCGATGTCGTAGCCGCCCGTGTCGATCGCCCCGAGCTTGCCGGCGACCTTGAGGGCGACCAGCCGCCTGCGGACCCGTTCGGCCATCTCGGTGAGCGCCCACGACGAATCGCGGGTCTCGGCCAACGAGAACCCGGCTCGCTCGAGCAGTGCGATGAGGCCTCGCTGCGGCAGCGCATCCGCGAGGCAGGCGACGCGGGCCAGGAGCGTCTCGAGGTCGGGCGGGAGCGCAGCCGCCTCCAGGGTCACGTCGGAGAGAGCGAGCCGGCCGCCTCGGCGCAGCACGCGGAGCATCTCGGCCGCCGCCGCCGGCTTGTCGGTGAATGTCGAGAAGGCGCACTCGCAGAGGACCACGTCGAACGAAGCCGCCGGGAACGGCAGGGCGTGCACGTCGGCCTGACGGATCGCGACGGGGTCCCCGAGGCCGGCGCGCTCGATCCTGTCGCGGGCACGGTCCAGGTTGGCCGCCGCGCGGTCCACCAGGGTCACCCGGCAGCCGAGCTCCCGCGCCGCAAGCTCGGCGCTCGTCCCCATGCCGCCGCCGACGTCGAGCAGGGCGGCACCCGGTTCTACGCGCGCCAGCTCGAGCAGCTCCCTGGTGAGGTCCACTCCGCCCGGATGAAAGGAGTCACCGAGCAGGAGCCGGACGGCCTCGCTCGCATAGAAGTCGCTGCAGCAGGTGGCGAAGTCGTCCCCGGGAGCCGCTCCGCCGCGACCGCCGTCCCGCGACGCCGCCTGCCCGGATCCGGCGCGCTCTTCCGCCATGCTCAGCGCCCCCGGTGCAGCACGTTGTACGCGCAGAAGGGTACGATGCCGCCGTCGTCGGGCAACACCTCGTGCACGCAGCACTTGCGCAGGCGCGACAGGTCGAAGGTGTGCTCGTCCATGAAGTGCATCATGCCGATGAGCGTGATCTCGAGCTCCAGGGCGCCCCAGTCGACGCTGACGCCTCCGCACGACGAGCAGGAGCAGGCGCCCGTCCGATCCGCGGCGGCGCCCGCGGCGATGAACTCCTCGAAGACTGCGCGCAGCTCGCTGTTGAGCTCGCCGGCGCTCGCGTTCTTGACGAAGTCGACGTAGTCCTCGGCGTCGGCGAGCCGCGTCAGCGGCAGCACTCGTTCCTCGCCGGTCTCCGGGTCGGCGCCGACGTGCACGTAGGTGACCAGGCTGCACGCCGGGTCGGGGCACGGGATGGGGAAGAAATCGCTCTTCTTGAATCCGTGGCGCGACTGGGCTGCGATCAGCCGCGCACAGTCGGCCAGGGTGACGCGGTCCATCGGGTCGGTGGCGGCGACGAGCGGATCGGGCGCGAAGCGCCCTGCGAACGTCGCCGGTTGCAGCGTCAGGCAGCGCACGTGCCGCTGGGCCAGGGCGAAGTCGACGAGCGCGCCGAGTTCGTGCTCGTTCACGCCGCGCACGACGGTGGCGACGAGGACCGTGCGCAGCTCGCGCTCGGCGAGCATGCCGACGAGGCGCCGCTTGAGATCGGCCAGAGCCCGGCCGCGCAGAGTCTCGTAGGTCGCGTCCTCGAGCCCGTCGAACTGCAGGTAGATGGTCGGGTCGAACTCCGCGACCGCATCGAGGAAGGCCGGATCCTCGGCCAGGCGCACGCCGTTCGTGTTCAGCAGGATGCGGCGGAACCCCTTGCCCTCCGCGAGCCGCAGGACCTCGATGATCTCCGGGTGCAGGGTGGGCTCGCCTCCACTCAGCTGGAGGCTCTCGGGCTCGCCCTCGCAGGCGAGGAGGCGCTCCATCATCGCGTCGACCTGGGCCAGGCTGAGGTGACCGCCGCCGGCGCTCGGACCGGCGAAGCACACGGGGCAGTCCAGCTGGCATGCCTGGGTGATCTCCATCAGCGCGAGGCAGGTGTGCTGTTCGTGCTCGGGGCAGAGACCGCAGGAGTCCGGGCACCCGTGGAAGTCGCGTTCGACGCGCACGGGCATCGAGCCGGGACGCGCGAAGCGTCGGGCTTCCCGATACTGCTGGGCGTCCGACGAGACCAGCGCCTCCGTCCAGCCGTGGTCGGGGCACCAGGTGCGCATGACGATCCGGCCGCGCCGCTCCACGACATGGGCATCGACCAGCTGGCGACACTCAGGGCAGACGCTGCGCGTCATGCCGAGGGGCGTGTCTCTCCGGTCACGCCGCTTCGGTGCCTCCGTCATCCCCTTGCGGGTGGATCTGCTCTCGAGCGCCAAGGCGTGTTCTCCTCGTGATGGGTTCCATCCCTCTGCAGTCCGACTGCAGCAGACGTCCGCCGTGAATCGCACCGTGCTCGCTCTCCAGAGGAACGTCGAGGCCTTGCGCGCGTCCGTCCGCGGATGAGCCAGCGCTCGGGCGCTCGACACCTGCGCACCGCGACGGAGCTCATCGCCAACGCTCGAGCCACTGCTCGCCGAGGATATATATGGTAAGGGGCACATCGCACACTGGAGGGGGAGACCGTGGCCGACATCGTCATCAGCAGCCAGGAATGGTGTCCGTGATGAGCCACGGCGAAGGTGCTGCTGCGGTCGAAGGGCCTCGCCTTCGCGGATGTGGACATCACGCATGACGAGAAGCTGCAGCGCGAGATGGTCGAGCGCTCGCGGCGGCGCAGCGTGCCGCAGCTCTTCATCGTCGGCGAGAGCATCCGTGGTTGCGACGACCTGGCGGTTCTCAACGCCATCTGTCGTCTCGATGCGCGCCTCGGCCTCGAGCCCGTGGCTCTCCGCCGCCTGTACGACCTCATCATCCATCGGCGCCGGACCGGCTGCTCTCTCGGCGGCTCTGTACGCGGCGCGGAAGAACAGTCAGGCAGGAGGAGCAAGCCCATGAGCGACTTCGACGTTATCGTCATCGGCACGGGCGTCACCGGACAGACCGTCGCGGAGGAGCTCGCTCGCGGGGGCAAGCGAGTCGCCATCGTCGACCGCCGCGAATACGGCGGCACCTGCACGCTGCGCGGCTGCGAACCGAAGAAGGTGCTCTTCACGGCGGCCGAGGTGGTGGAGCGTGCCGCGGCCCAGGAGGGCCGCGGGTCCGCCGGCGACCTGCGCCTTGACTGGCCGGCGGTCATCGCCTTCAAGCGCACCTTCACCGACTCCGCCCCGCAGGGCATCGAGGCGTATCTGAAGGACGCCGGCGTCGAGACTCTCCACGGGACCGCGCGGTTCACGGGGGAGGCGCGCCTGGCCGTCGACGGCGCGGTCCACACCGCCGGGCACATCGTCGTCGCCACCGGCGCCAGGCCGGCGCCCCTGGGCGTCGAGGGCGAGAACCTGGTGCTCACGAGCGAAGACTTCATGGCGGCCGACGATCTCGGCCAGCGCATCGTCTTCATCGGCGGTGGCTACATCAGCATGGAGTTCGCGCATGTCGCAGCCGCCGCCGGCGCCGCCGTGACCGTCTGCCACCGCGGCGCCGCGGTGCTCAAGGGGTTCGACCCGGATCTCGCCGCGATGCTCGCGGAAAGCTACCGCCGGGCCGGGATCGAGGTGCGCACCGAGGCGCGGGTACGCGGCGTCGAGCGGGAGGGAGATTCGCTCGCTGTCGTGCTCGAGGACGGCATGCGTCTCGCTGCCGACATGGTCGTCCACGGCGCCGGGCGCGTGCCTGACCTGGATGCCCTCGACCTCGAAGCGGCGGGCGTGAGCTTTGGGTCCCGTGGGGTCGCGGTCGACGATCAGCTGCGCAGCGTCACCAACCCGCGGGTGTGGGCCGCGGGCGATGCGGCCGACTGCGGACTTCCGCTCACCCCCGTCGGAATCGCGCAGGGGCGCGTGGTCGTGCGCAATATCCTCGGCCCGGGTGCTGCTGCCTACGACCCCGTCGTCACTCCGAGCGTGGTCTTCTCGGACCCGCCCCTGGCCGCGGTCGGGCTGACCGAGGACTTGGCCGCCGCGCAGGGTCTCGACGTGCGGGCGCCCCTGATCGACAGGACCGCTTGGGCGTCTTCACGGCGGATCGGCGCCCGCGTCGCGGGCGCCAAGGTGCTTGTCGAGCAGGGGGCCGGACGCATCGTGGGCGCCCACCTGCTGGGGCAGCACGCGGAAGAAGTCATCAACGTCTTCGCGGCCGCGATCGCCGGGGGGCTCACCGCCGACGACCTGAAGGCCATGCCGTGGGCCTACCCGACGGCGGGGTCGGAGATCGTCTACCTCGTCTGAGCGCCGCCTGGACGACCGGCAAGAAGGCTGAGGAGAAGAGGCCCCTGCGGTGGCTACGGCGATTCCTCACGCTATGCTTGGCCTGTCGATGACGAGGACCAGGCAGCGATGACGCGACAGCGCGGCGAGTACGATCTCGTGGTCATCGGCGGAGGGTCGGCCGGACTCACCGCCGCCGCCTTCGCCGGCCGGGTGCGCGCCCGCGTCCTGCTCGTCGACCGCGAGCGCCTCGGAGGCGATTGCCTCTGGGCCGGCTGCGTGCCCTCGAAGGCGCTGATCCGCTGCGCCACGGTCGCCCACACGGCGAGGCGCAGCGAAGACTACGGCGTCCTCGCTGATCCCACTGTCGACTTCCCCGGAGCCATGGCGCACGTGCGCCGGGCGATGGAGCGGATCGCCGTGCGCGAGTCGCCGGATGCGCTGGGAGCGCGAGGCGCCGAGGCCGCTTTCGGCGGCGCCCGCTTCCTCGGGCCGCGCCGGTTGCTCGTCGGTGAGCGCGAGGTCACCGGCCGTGCGGTCATCATCGCGACGGGCGCCCGGCCGAGCCCGCCGGCGATCCCGGGCCTGGCGGAGGCGGGCTACCTCGACCACGTCTCCCTGTGGTCCCTGACGGAGCTGCCCCGCCGCTTGGCCGTCGTGGGCGGCGGCCCCGTGGGCGTAGAGATGGCACAGGCGTTCGCGCGCCTCGGCTCGCAGGTGACGCTCGTGGAGCGGGGCGAACGCCTGCTGCCGCGCGACGATGCCGAGCTCACCGGCCTGCTGCGGGGATACCTGGAGGAGGAGGTCACCGTGCTCTGTGGGGCCGCCGTCGTCGGCGCGCGGCGCCGCGGGGCTGAGAAGGTGCTCGCGGTACGGACCGCCGACGCGGAGTACGAGCTGGCCTGCGACGAGGTGCTGGTCGCCACCGGGCGCCGGCCGGCGGTCGAGGGCCTCGACCTGGAGGCGGCCGGGGTGCTGGCGACCGGGCGCGGCATCAAGGTCGACGCCAGCCTGCGCACGTCGGCCGCCGGGGTCTTCGCCTGCGGCGACTGCACCGGCGGCCCGCAGTTCACCCACGTCGCCGAGGCCCAGGGGCGCGTCGCGACGCGCAACGCGCTCTTCCGTGGCCGCGCCCGCTTTGCGCGCACGCTCGCCTGGACCACCTTCACGGATCCGGAGCTCGCGCAGGTGGGCCGCACGGAAGCGCAGGCGCGTCGGCAGGACGCGGCGGTGCGCGTCTATCGCTTCGAGTACGGCGACCTTGACCGGGCGGTGTGCGACGGCGAGACCCGGGGCCGCGCCAAGCTTGTCTGCGACCGCCGCGGCCGCATCCTGGGCGGCTCGCTGCTCGGAGCCCGCGCCGGAGAAGCCGCGGGCGAGCTGGCCGTCGCCATCGACGCGGGCCTCTCAATCCGTCGCCTGGGGGCGAGCATCCACGTGTACCCCACCTTCTCGCGGATCGTCAGGCGCTTGAGCGATCAGGCGTTCGTCGACGACGGGATCAGCCCGCTCACCGGGCGCTTGTTCGGGAGGTTCCGCGGCTGGCTGGCGCCCGCCCTCGCATCTCATTGGGCTCAAGTCAGCGCAGGGTGGGCGCGCCCACCGGATCGGCGATCGCGCGGCGGCGATGGGCTGGCCGA
>Ga0265296_1002159_pt1 | contig 20442 bp, 19 predicted proteins | sample MunlanPumphouse1_FD_189073 | JGI IMG/M metagenome (GOLD analysis project Ga0265296, IMG submission 189073) | Groundwater microbial communities from a municipal landfill in Southern Ontario, Canada - Pumphouse #1 | ecosystem: Environmental > Aquatic > Deep subsurface > Groundwater | place...
ACGTCCCGGATTCGTTCGCTGGAACCGCCATCGTGAACTCCTGACCGTCGAGCGACGTCGCGAGGTGCTGGAGTTCGTGGAGCTCGCGTTCCGATTCACGGCCTGCCGCCGCGGCGCGGTTCGCTGCGTCATGGATCGCACCTTCGGTCGCGGGGACAGCGAGGTGCTTCGGAAAGAGGAAGTTCCGCGCGTGCCCGTCGCTGACCTCGACGACATCACCCTCGCCGCCGAGCTGATCCACGTGGTGGAGGAGGATGACGCGCATGAGTCCACTTACTTCATCCGCTCATCAAGGAGCGAGAGGGCGCGCTCGAGCTGCGGATCGCGATCCGTCTCCGATTGCTCCTTCATGCTCTCGACGACGACGTCCGGCGTGATCCCGTTCCCCTCGATGGATCGCCCGCTCGGGGTGAGCCACTCCGCAATGGTGAGCTTCACCGCCGACCCGTCGCGGAGCGTCGTGAGGTGCTGGACAGTCCCCTTCCCAAACGTCTGCTCGCCGACGATCGCTGCGATCGCGTAGTCCTGGAGCGCGCCGGCGACGATCTCCGCGGCCGATGCGGTCCCACCGTTCACGAGCACGACCGTCGGGAGCGACTGGAGGCGCGCGAGCCCGTTCGCGCGGTGATCCGTGACACGCCCGTCATTCGCGCGCTCTCGGACGATGAGGCGCTGATCCACCCACGCCTCCGCGATGTCAATCGCGGACTCGAGGAAGCCGCCGGGATCATTCCGGAGATCAATGACGACGCCCGCATCCCCGCGGGAGAGGATGTTCCGAATTTCCGTCTCGAATCGCGACACCGCGTCGGGGTTGAAGTGCGCGATCGTCACGACCGCAACAGATCTTCCGCTCGGCGTACGCGCCGTGCGCGCGCGCACGCTCTCGATGCGGATGACCGCGCGCGTGATCGTGAGTTCCCGCGGCGTTTTCTCCCCGCGCGACCGGATGAGCATGACGACGGAGGTTCCCTTCGGTCCGCGGATTCTCGCCACCGCATCCTCGAGCGTCATCTCGTTCGTGGGAACGCCGTCAATGGAGAGGATGGCGTCCGCCGGTGCGAGCCCCGCACGCGCGGCGGGCGTGTCCGGGAGCGCCGCAATGACGGTGAGCGCGCGCTCCTTGATGCCGATCTCCGCACCGATGCCCTCGAGTTCGCCCGCGAGGTCCTGCTGGAGCGCCTTCGCGTGCTCGGGGTCGAAGAATGCGGAGTACGGATCGCCGAGCGACGCGACGAGCCCGGCGAGCGAACCGTAGAACATCTTCGCTCCCGCCACCGGCTGACGGAGGTAATCGCGTTCGGTGAGCCCCCAGACGTCCCAGAAGAGCTGGAAGTCGAGCTCCTTCGCGGTTGCGGGAGCCGATGCGGTGCGGTTGACCACGCGCGCGCCATTCGCCGTCGCCGCTGCGGTCGTCGGCGCGGCATCGCTCCGTTGCCCGACGATGTAGCCGGACACAAAGCCACCGGCTGCGACGCCGATGACGGCGATCACCGCGATGAACCGGCGTGAAGTGCGGAACATAGTCGGTCTCCCATCGTATCACTGCAATGCACGCGACGGTATTACCCCTCGCGCGCGACCCGAACCCCAATCCCCCGCAGCCGCTCCTCAATCCGCTCAAATCCCCTATCAATCTGGTACACGTTCTCGATCGTGCTGCGACCGTGCGCTGCTGCGGCCGCGATGAGGAGCGCGATGCCGGCGCGGATGTCCGGCGATTCGAGCGTCGTCCCGTGGAGTTTCCGCGGGCCGTCCACGATGCACCGGTGTGGATCGCAGAGGATGATGTTCGCTCCCATCGCGTTGAGCTTATCCACGAAGAAGAGGCGGCCTTCGTAGATCGTCTCGTGGACGAGCGCGACACCCTGCGCCTGCGTGAGCGCGACGGTGAGCGGCGGCTGCGCATCCGTCGCGAGCCCGGGGTACTCGTGGGTGCGAATGCCGACCGCGTGGAGCGGCGGCGTTGCGCGAACGCGGATCGTCCCGGCGTCAGAATCGGCGTCCACCTGCGCCCCCATTGCGGTGAGAATCTTCAAGGGGACCGCGACGTGCGCTGGCGCACACCCGGTGATCTCGAGCTCTCCGCCGCACGCCGCGACGAGCGCGGCGAATGCGACCGTCTCGATGCGATCCGGAATGCACGCAACGCGGCCGCCGGCTATGCGGTCAACGCCGGTGATCGTGAGCGTCGGCGTCCCGATGCCAGTGATCTCCGCACCGCTCGCGGAGAGGAACCGCGCGAGCTCCGTCACCTCGGGCTCCAGCGCGACGTTCTCGAGGACGGATGTCCCGGGCGTGCGCACGGCGAGGAGGAGGAGCGTCTCGGTCCCGGACACGCTCACGAGCGGGAAGACGTACCGAGCGGCGCGAGCACGGCCGTGGAAGCGCGTTCGCTCGCGCTCCTCAACCGCCTCGAATCCGAACGCGCGGAACCCGTCGAGGAAGAGGTCAATCGGCCGCCTCCCAATCGCGCATCCCCCGGGCTGCGGGAGCGTCGCCGCTCCGAAACGCGCGAGGAGCGGGCCGAGGAAGATGAGCGATGCCCGCAACCGCGCGGTGAGCGTCGGCGGGAGTTCCGCGGTGGTACACGATCGCCCATCGAGCGTCACGGATCCGTCGCCGGCATCGCGCACGCGGACGCCGATCGCCGACGCGATCTCGAGCATCCGGCGGACATCCTCGATCGCCGGGACCCGCTCGACGGTGAGCGGTTCATCCACGGCGAGCGCAGCCGCAATGAACGGGAGCGCCGCATTCTTCGCTCCGGACACCGCCGTGCTACCGTGAATGGTGGTGGGACCATCAATGGTGAAACGCATAGCCATGTCGAAATCCTAAATCCTAAATTTGAACCTTGGCGCTTTGGGTTTGTTTAGAGTTTAGAATTCAGAATTTCTTGTCCGTGTGCCCCTCCGACTTCGCCGAATCATCTACTGGTCGTTCATTGCGCTCTTCCTCCTCGTCGCCCCTATCCTCGTATTGTACAGCATGGGGTATCGCTACCACTGGGGGAAGAACCGCATCGAGGCAACCGGCCTCATCATGCTCGACGGGATGCCGCGCGACGCAACCGTGCGCATTGACGGAGTGATTCGGGCGCAGCGTCTCCCGGCTCGGATTGGAGGGCTCGGGGAGAACGAGTACACGATTCGCATCGAACGGGAGGGATTCCATCCGTGGGAGCAGCGCGTTGTCGTCGCGAGTGGACGCACGACACTCGCGACGGACGTCCTCCTCTTCCGTGACGCCCTCCCCACGCTCGAACTCGCCCTCGCCGCCGCTCGTCCCGCAATCAGCGCAGACGGGGCGTGGCTCGCATTCTCCCGACGACTCGCATCCCTTGAGGAGCTCTGGATCATGGACCTCAGCACCGGAACGCGCACGCTCGCGCTTCGCACCTCCGGAACTCCAAACCCAAGAGCGCAGACCGCCGGCCTCACCTTCACATGGTCGCCGCGAGACGCAACGCTCCTCGTCATCACCGCATCCGACGCCTTCACGATTGACCCGCACGATGCACGCCATCCGCGATCGCTGGCGACCGCGCTCCCCCGCCGCCCGTCCGCCATCACGTGGGAGCTCGGGAGTGCGCACGCGCTCGTCGCTACGGTGGATGGACGGCTCCAACGCATCTCGCTGCTCACCGGAAGGACCGCGGCGCTCGCCGCGACCGTTCCCGAAGGACCGTTCGCCGTCGCACGCGGATCCCTCTTCACCGCCGCCGAACGCGCGCTCACCGTGACAGCGATAGACGGCGGAGCATCGAAGACCATCGCAACCGAGGCGGCGACCATCACGTCGTTCGTTGATCTCCGCGGATCCGTCCTCACCGCGGAAGCGGCGCGCGAACATCGCATCCTCGACATCGAACTCACGACGGGGAACGTGCGCACGCGTACCGGATACGGATTGCGGAGGAGCGCCCGCGATGACGTCGCTATTTGGAACGAGAGCACGTTCGAGCTCTGGGGGGAGTCCGGCGACCCGCCGCGTCCGAGGATCCTCGCACGCCGAGATGCACCGATCGTCGGTGCCGCGTGGCATCCGAATGCGCCGTACATCCTCCTCGCAACCGGCACCGACATCACCGCAGTTGATACGCGCATCCCCACGCGCGCTCCCGTCGCGCTCGCGTCATTCGACGACCTCACCGCCATCGCGACCGACCGCATCGGCACAACGCTGTGGATCATCGGCCGTCGGGGGACGACGAGCGGGCTCTGGGCGCTCCCGCTGAAATAAGAGAGGGATCAAGGTACTCCGCGAGCGCATCCTCCCACCGACGCATCGGTGGGAGTTTCGTCGTGCGCAGCACGACGCTCGCGGGCCGCTTCGCGGGCCGCGGGTACGCGCTCGCAGCAACCGGAACGAGCGTCCCCCGCCAGCCGGTGATGCGAAAGATCGCCGCTGCGAATCCGAACCACGTGCAGTACCCATCGTTCGTTCGATGGTACACGCCGGACGGCGCACCGCGTTCGATGAGCGCACGCGTCGCCCGAGCGAGATCCGGTGCGTATGTCGGAGACGATTCCTCTCCATCCACGACCTCCAACCGATCCTTCTCCGCACTCAACGCGAGCATCGTATCCACGAAGCCGCGCTTCGCATTCGCAGATGCTCCCGGTAATCCAAAGAGTCGAGATGTCCGAATGAGGTACCACCGCCACGCGGGATGCGCACGAGCAACCTCGCACAGCGCGTGTTCCCCCGCTGCCTTCGAGCGCCCGTACGCGTTGATGGGATTTGGCGCATCATCCTCCGCGTACCCATCGCGCTTCGAGCCGTCGAACACGTACTCCGTGGAGTAATGGACAAACGTCGCGCCGATCGTCGCGGCCGCCTCCGCGAGCGCACCCACCGCAACCCCATTCACCGCCATGGCCGTCGCAGCGTCCTCCTCTGCACGATCCACGGCATTGTATGCGGTCGCATTGATGCACACGTCCGGGGCGAGCGCTGCGACACGCGCACGAACCGCATCGGCATCCGTGATATCGCAGTCGCCGCGCCCCCAGCCAACGACATCCGCGCCCGCAAAAGCACGGGGGAGCTCCTGCCCGAGCATCCCATGAGACCCGATGATGAGCACGCGCATAACGGATCAACGATCTCAGAGCGCAGCGAGCGGCGAGCCCGGAGGGTCGAGCGAAGCGAGACTGCGTGGCCGTAGAGCTTTGCTCGCTACGCAGCGCAGCCGCGAGCAAGCGCCCTCGGCCGAGGGAGGGGGTCCGCGGGGGAACCGGAAGGTTCACCCGCGCTGTTCACAGCTCGACCACCGCGTGGTCGCCGATGATGAGCTTTCGTCCGAGCGGTAGCTTCGCGTCTGCGGATGCGACGACCGCGTGGTGACCGATGATGCTGTCCACGATGCGCCCGCGCGCATCAATGGATGCGCCGTCGAACACGATCGAGTGCTCGACCTCGGTGTTCGCAATGCGGACGTCGTTCGCGATGGACGTGTACGGCCCGATGTAGCTGTGCTCGACGACGCAGCGCTCTCCGATGACGACTGGGCCGCGGATGAGCACGTGGCTCCCGATGTGCGTTCCCGCTCCGATCTGCACCTTCCCTTGAATCACGGCGCCATCGTCAATCACTGCGCCGTTCCGATCGTTCGTCGTCCCGAGCGTTGCGAGGATGAGCTGATTCCCCTCGAGGAGATCCTCCGGCTTCCCGGTATCCTTCCACCACCCGGTGAGCTCCACCCACCCGACGCGATGCCCGTGCGCAATGAGGTGCGTGTTCGCGTCGGAGATCTCGTACTCCCCGCGCGCGCTCGGCGCGATCGCCTTCACCGCATCGAAAATCGCAGGGCCGTAGAGGTAGATGCCGGTCTGCACGAGGTTCGACGGCGGCACCTCCGGCTTCTCGACGACGCGAACGAGTTGCCCGTCGCGGAACTCGCCAACGCCGAAGCGACTCGGGTCCGCCGCGTGTGCGAACGCGAGGCACATGTCGAGCGCTTCGCGGTGGAACTTCTCAATGAGCGGTCGGAGGTCGCCGAAGATGAGGTTGTCGCCGAGGATGAAGAGGAACGGCTCGCGTCGGAGGTGCGGCTCCGCATTCCGAATGATGTGCGCGAGGCCGAGCGGCCCGCCGACCTGCTCGACGTACCGGATCGTCGCACCCCAGTGACTCCCGTCGCCGATGCGCTCCTGGAGCTCGCGTTCGCCCGGGTTCACGTTGATGACGATGTCACGAATCCCGGCGTCCGCGATCTTGTCGAGGACGTACGAGAGCATCGGCCGGTTCGCAAGCGGGATGAGGTGCTTGTTCAGCGTGTGCGTGATCGGACGGAGCCGCGTCGCCCGCCCGCCCGCGGTGATCAATGCTTGGTCCATGCTGAGGATACGATACCACGCGAGTGGTTCACCCGCGCTGTCCGCGCCATTTCCACGCGTACTTGATGAGCGATTGCAGGTGGACGCGCGTGAGCGGGTTCACGAGGAGCGATTTCAGGCCGGGGATCTTCGCGGAGGACCGCTCGTGCTCGTGCCGCACAACGATATCGCCTTTGTAGTACACTGGCCAGCCATGCGTCCAGAACGTCCGGCAGAGGTCGCAATCCTCGAAGTACATGAAGTACCGCTCATCGAAGTACCCCGCTTCGCGGAGCATCGGCCCGCGCGCGAAGAGCGCGGCGCCGGTCGCCCAGTCCACCGGACGCGTCTGCTCGTGGTTCACGTCTCGCATGAGGAGTCGCTCGACCCGCCGCTTCGCCCACTGGTACCGCTCGTGGAGTTCGAGTCGGTAGATCGGGTGGTCAATGAATGACGGGAATCGCATGCACGACGGCTGGACGCTCCCGTCGGGCCGCATGAGCCGCGGGGCGAGAATGCCGACGTCCGGATGCGCATCGAGGAACGCGACCGCGCGCTCGATTGTGCGCGGCTGCTCCGGGAGGAAGAGGAGATCGGGGTTCGCGAGGAGGTAGTACCGGGCATCGAATCGCCGGAGTGCGAGGTTGTTCCCGCGTCCGAATCCGAGGTTCCCGCCCGCATCGAGGACGATCGGCTGCGGATGCATGCCGCGGAATGCGGCAGCGATCGCTCCCGCGATGCCGTCATCGGATGCGTTGTCCACGATCACCGGCTGCACGCGGAGCGTGCTCCCCGCGGTGTCGCGGTAGAGCGAGCGGAGCATCGCGAGGACGCTGTCGCGCATCTTGTAGTTGACCGTCACCGTGACCACGTCGTGCATCATACGAACCATTTCCGCAACTCCGCAGGTGTCGCCGTCGCGCGCGCCATCACGTGCGCACGCTTCCGTCGAATCGCATGCCGCTGCCGCCACACCTCGCGGAGCGCGCGGAGCGTTGCGCGATCGAAGGCAAGGAGGTACGCGAACTTCTTGAACTCGTACCAGAAGATCCGCGGCCAGTCGCGCGCGAAGTTCGCCGCATGCTCGTTCTCCGCGAGCATGGCGAGGTGATTCTTGTACGAATGGTACCGCACGAACGCGGATTTCGCTCGACGGCTGTCGGCCGCCGCGAAGTCCGAGAGCGCACGCGGGCCCGCGGCCGTTCGATCGTGCCACGCGCGCGCGTTCGGAACGATGAACGAACGCCAGCCACGCGACCGGAGTCGAAACGCGAGGTCCACGTCCTCTTTGTACGAAAAGAAATCCTCATCGAATACCTCCGCTTCCGACTTCTGACTTCTGACTTCTGACTTCCGCAGCGCGACGTCGAGGAGCGCTGCTCCGCGATAGATCGGGAGCGCACCACTTACACCGAACACCTCCCTTTCATTTGTCATTGCGAGTCCCGACCGCGTCGGGGCGAAGCAATCCCGCGCATCACCGAGGGACGAATCGAACGCCTCCCCCGTTCCGAGCTCCACGACTCTCCGACTTCGCAGCACGCGGAGCCCGAGCGTATCCACGGTGTCCGTGCGTCCTCCATCCGCTTCGCCCGCGCGCGAGAAATCCCAACGGAGCAGCGCCCCCTGCATCGCCCCCGCGTCCGGCATCGCCTCCATCGCCGCGAGCACGCGCTCGAGGTAGTCCGGCGCGAGGACGATATCTTGATTGAGGAGCTGGACGTACTCCGGCGGGCTTGCAGCTTGCAGCTTGCAGCTTGCAGCTTCAAACGCCTGGTTGTGCCCTCCCGCAAACCCGCGATTCTCGGCGTTCCGGATGAACCAGTGCCGCAACTCCTTTCGCAATTTCGTGCGAAATTGAGAAAGGAACTCGAGTTCGCGTTTGAGGAGCTCGACCGTCTCGTCCGTGGATCCGTTATCAACAACAACGAGGTCCCAATTCTGCGCCGTCTGCTCGCGCAGCGAGCGGAACAGGTGCGGGATGTACTTCGCACCGTTCCACGTGACGAGTTGGACCGCGAATTTCGGCACAGGGAGCTTTTTACTTTTCGCTTTTCACTTTGCACTTGTCGTACACCCACGCGAGCGCGAGCACGAACGGACGCACCGCAGCGAGCGCTGCCCACTCTCGCCACGGCCGGTGTTTCCGAAAGTACGTCAGCATGCTCGCGGAGAACATGCGCTGCTTCGGATACACGCGCACCTGCTTGAAACTCTGACCGACGTAATCCACGCACGCCACGATGGGCGTGTACGCGATCTGCCATCCCGCCCGCCGCGCGCGCAGACAAAAATCAACTTCCTCGAACCAGATGAAGAATTGCTCGTCGAGCAACCCGATCTGTTCAATCACGGCTCGTCGGATGCAAAAAAATGACCCGCGAATGGAATCCACGCGCGCCTCTCGGCCGTAGTCGAAATCACGCATGAGGTACCGATCGAGGAGCCGCGGCGCGATCTTCCCCGCTTTCGTGAGCGTCGCGAACTGATCCGTAAACGTCGGGAACCGCCGGACGTGCGGCACGATCTCCCCTCGTTCATCCACGAGTCGGCACCCTGCGATTCCGACGCGCGCGTTCCGCGGCTCGCGCATGAACGCAACGATCCTCTCCAGCGTCCCGGGCAGCACCCGCATATCGGGGTTCAGGAGCAAAAAGAACTCCGGCGGGCTTGTGGCTGGTAGCTGGTAGCTGATAGCTTGAATCGCCTGATTATTGGCAGTAGCAAATCCGCGATTCTCCGCGTTCGCAATGCACGTCACCTGCGGGAACTCGCGACGAACCATCTCCGCGCTCCCGTCCTGCGAAGCGTTATCAACCACGAACACCTCGTACTGCAAATGCGTCCCCGCGGTCGTATCCGTAATCGCCCGCACGCACTCGCGCAGGCGATCGCGGACGTTCCAGGAGACGATGATGATGCGCAGATCGGTCATATCGTGTGCCTCTACGCTAGCGAAAGTCAGCGAAAAAAGGAAGGCGCCCCGACGGCCGTCGGGGCGCCAGCGCTGTGCGTCACTTCATCGTCACCTTCCCGTACTGCGCGATGTAGAGCATGAGCGCCGACTGCGTCGCGCCGCAGTGGAGCCGTCGCTGTCGCATGAGCGAGAAGAGAATTTCGATCGGCACCCACTGCACGTTGAGGATCCTCTCGTTCACGTCCGGCGGCGGGAGCACTCGCTTCGCGGCAACGTCCGCTGCGCGGACCTCGTCGAGCCACGCGGCGAACACCGGAATGCGGTACGGGTTGTACGTCGTGCTCGGTGTCCACTCGCCGATCTGCTCGACCCTCCGAATCGGCGACCCGAGCTCCTCCTCGGCCTCGCGGTGCGCGGTCTGCGCTCCATCCTCCCCCTTCTTCGGGAACCCGCGCGGGAACTCGGTGGACATGACCCCGAGCGCCGCGACGTCGAGGTGCGGGAACCGGTACTCCGCGGCGGTCGGAATCGTCGGCCGCCAGATGTCAATGACCCCCAACTCGCCCTTCGAGTTCACCGGCACCGTGACGGCACCGACGGGCTCCGTGTGGAGGAACTGGTCGTACTTCGGTGTCCCGTCGTCGTCGCAGATCGCGACGTGGCGGATGACGCCGAGCCCCCGCTGTTGGTTGAGTACGACATCACCGCTGCCCGGGAACCATCCCCGGCGCTCCCCCAGCTCCTGCTGAATTTCCGAGAACAGACGAACGCGCACGTTGCACCTCCTTGGATGCGATGTGGTACGGCCTCGCCCACCGTAGCGAATACGCAATCGCCGTCAACCCCGTCAGAACGTGACCTCCGAAATGCTCGAAAGCGGTGTCATTGCGAGCGAAGCGAAGCAATCCCGGTCACTGCACTGAGCGAGATTGCGAAGCCCGTCCCGAGTGTCGAGGAATCTCGGCTCCTCGCAATAACAAAGGAAGAGCGCCCCGTCAGAGGTGACGGGGCGCTCAGAAAGAACGCTGGGCCGCGCTAGTACCGCGTGTGGCCCGACTGCCGGTCGCGGTAGTACGGGTCGGTGCCGCTTCCGGTGCGGACGCCGCCGAACGGCTTCCGCAGCCGGTTCGCGTAGCCCGGGTCTGTCTCCTCGACCTCGGCCGCCGGGATGCTGAAGTGCGCCCGCAGCGAGCCGTCCTCGAGCCGGCGCCAGGCCTCGTCCACCGTGAGGTATCCGCGCTCGATGAAGATGCGCGCGAGCGAGCGGTTGGCGAGCGAGAAGCGGCCCTCGTTCCGACCGGTCTGGGGGTTCGTCCCGTCCGGCGCGAGGAACGTCACGCCGTCTTCGAACGACACCTCGGCCCTCGGGCTCGCGAGCACCTTCCCGCAGCCCGCGAACACGCAGACCTTCGGGGCCTGGCCGGTCTTGCGGTAGTGCCGGATGTTCGCCGCCGAGTGCTCGTGGCCGCCCTGCTCGCAGAGCAACGGCCTGCCGCCGGTGAGCTCGTGGAGCCGCGTCTCGTCGCGGAGCTCCTTCACGAGATCGCCGGTGCCGCCTTCGGCCCTGCCCTTCCCGTCGCCCTTCTCGTCGCCCTTCAGGATGTCGAGCGCCTCGCGAACCCGCACCGGCAGCGAGCCGCTCACCCGCTCCATGATGTCCTGGAACGTCACGCGCCCCAGGCGCGGCGACGTGTCTGCGCCGAGATCCTCCACGAGGATGCGCGCGAGCACGTCCTCGCCGATGCCGAGGATCGCGGCCGCCGAGGCGACCCGCTCCCCGAAGACGGGCTGCTCGAGGGCCTGCTGGATCGCGGTCTTCCTCTTCTCTTCCGACATGACGTACCTCTCTCTTCTCTGTGCTCCGCTGGGTTTTCCGTCGCACCGCACCTGCGGCACGGCGTCGCATGGGTCAGCGGGCACCCCACGCGTGACGATTGTATCTCAGTCAACTCCCCGCCCCCTATATTCCCCCTCCCCATTCCATGGGGAGGGGGAAGGAAAAGGGGGAGAGGAGGTGTTCGTCAAGACCTAGTCCGCGCCGGCCGGAACGCCGACGTGCGCGAGGTAGCCAGCGGCCTCGCCGACGATGTCGCGCTTCGGACCATTGAGGATCGCGATCGCGACCTGCTCGGGCACGAAGTACACCGTGATGACCGCGGCGGGCCTGAGTTGCCACTCGCTGAGCGCACGGTGGTCGGATGCGAGGGTCTGTTCGATCCGCGCACCGCGGCCGACCGCGACTGCGCGCCTGATCGCCTCGGCTCGGATCTCTCCGAGCGACGCGCCGATCGGCGGCGGGGCAGCGACCTCGCGGTCGTCGGACAGCGCGGGCGGCGGTTCCGTCGGTTCTGCCAGGGAGTCGCACGTTGCGGTGTAGTCGACGCTGGCGCCAGCGTCATCCACGAACGCGCAGGAGGCCGCGCCTGCCTCGAAGCCCTCGTCCGTGGGCTCGGGGGCGAACGGCGCGCGGCGCGCGAATGCCGCTGCCGCTATCGGACTGGCGGGCGCGTGCAGGGGTGTCACCTCGATTCCCATCATGGGGGAAGCGGCGAAGGCGTGCACCGCGCCGCCGCGTTTATACGCGTTCCCCCAACCGCCGCTGAGTCCGTGCGATTCGGGCCCGCCTCTGGGTGCACGCCACGGCTGGGGCTTCGGGTTCACCGCCCGGAAGAACGCGAACCCGAACGCGGGCACGCGATCCGCTCCGAGCACCGCGACGCCGACGTCGCGTCGGAGGACGTCGTCCGAAAGCCAGAACTGTTCCACCGTTCCGTCTGCGCGACGGAACCCATCCCACCAGAGCGTGTTCGGCGCAGACACGTACCCCTGCGGCGGGTGGCGGTAGTTGCACTCCTTGCAGAACCGCTCGCCCTCGAACGGGATGTTGTGGATCGGGCAGCGCTCGCGATACTGCTCGAGACGGAGCGCGTCCGTTTTGCGTCCGGTGATCGGATTCAGCCCGGTCGTTGACGGGACGACCGCGATGTCGTGCGTGTGGTGGTCGTTCCCCCGCCAGTCGTACCACATGCCCGGGCCTTTGCCGTCCGGGCCGAGCGGGATCGGGACGAAGAACGCGTCCGGCGTCCGCCGCCAGTCGCTCGGGCACCCCTCGTACGGGGCGACCAAGTACGCAGGCGTCGGAATGCCCGGCGGGAGCGGATGTGTCCTCTCGCCGCGCAGGCGCGGGGCGAGCATGATGCTCGCTCCGAACCCATCGAGCGCCATTGACAACGGCGTTCCGTTCCAGCCGCTCATCTGCGAAAGGAACGGCGGAAACCTTCGGCGGAACCTCTCCGCCCATTCGCCGCACTGTTCGAGTGTCTCGTACATGGCCTACCTCTCTCTGCTCTGTTCTCCGCTGTACGACGAACTGCGCGGCGGCATGCCGCGCCGTCCGACCACGGGAAGCGGGCACCCGTGGTGTCTTCTGTGGTTGTGAACGAACCACAACCGGAATTCGAGTATACCAATGGAACCCTACCACGGGGGATGTGGTGCTGTCAACCACCCACCCGATAGACGACGGGTCAGACCACGTCCGCCCCGCCCCCTATATTCCCCCTCCCCATTCCATGGGGAGGGGGAAGGAAAAGGGGGAGAGGCGCGGAGTCCAGTGAGTCATCACGGGAGCGTGATGCCGTACCCCGCAACTCGCTCGCGGCAGCCGGGGACTTGGCTCGGAGGGCGGCGATCGTAGTCCGCACCATCGTGCGGCATCGAGGCAATGCAGAGGACGGTCACCGGCGCATCGGTGAGCGGCCAGTACGCGTGGTACACGCCGCTCGGCACGACGCAGCGCACCATGTCGTTCTCCGAAAGCACATACACCTTGTCTGGGACCCCGCCGGGAAGTCGCTCGAACCCGAGCACGCACGCGAATGATTTCCCGAACGTTGGCGATGCGTCGCGGAAGTCGTGGAAGAACCACAGCGCGATGCCGGTCATCGTACAGAAGACCTCGTGGAGTTTGACGTGGAGGTGCGCCGCGCGTCCGGTGTGCTTGCCGATGGCAATGGATGTGTAGAGATTTCCGAACCCGCGCGCGAGCACCGGATTCGCACTTCCACCCGGGATGAGCTCCGCGAGGAACCCGCGCGCATCCCCCACCACCTTCATGTGGTGGAGATCGAGACCCTCGATCATCGTCGTCTCGATGCGAGCATCGGCAATCATTTGAGTAGCGCGTAGGGGCGGGGTGCCATCCCCGCCCGGGCGCACATGGCAGGGCGCCCCTACGTCGGGAGGAGATTCATTCATGTGCATGATTCACGCATGGATGTGCGGGTTCAACTCCGCCGCTCTCGCCCGCAGCCGTTCAACCCACAGCCGATTGTCGAGGTACCAGCGCACGGTCCGCTCGAGGCCCTCCGCAAACCGATCGCGAGAGTACGCCGGGCACCACCCGAGCTCGTTGCAAATGCGCTGAGGGTCAATGGCGTAACGGCGGTCATGCCCGGGCCGATCCTCCACGCGCGCCATGAGCGTATGCGGCTTCCCGAGAATATCGAGGATTCCACGGACAACCTCGAGGTTCTCGCGTTCATTGTCCGCGCCGATGTTGTACACCGTACCCGGCGTTCCCTTCCGGAGGATCGCGTCGAGCGCCGCGGCATGATCCTCGACGTAGATCCAGTCGCGGACGTAGCGGCCGTCCCCGTAGATCGGCACCGGTTGATCCGCGAGCGCGCGAAAAATTGCAAATGGGATGAGCTTCTCCGGGAACTGGTACGGGCCGTAGTTGTTCGAGCAGTGCGTGACGATCACCGGCACCTTGTGCGTCGCGACGTACGCGCGGCAGAGGAGATCGCCGCCGGCTTTCGCGGCCGCGTAGGGCGCGTTCGGCGCGAACGCGGTCTCCTCGGTGAATCGCCGCGGCTCCTCGAGATCGAGCGCGCCGTACACCTCATCGGTCGAGACGTTCACGAAGCGTTCGAGGCCTGCTGCACGCGCGACATCGAGCAGCACGCAGACACCGAGCGTGTTCGTCCGCACGAACGCCTGCGCACCGAGGTGGATAGAGCGATCCACGTGCGTCTCCGCCGCGAAGTTGATGAGCGAATCAATGTGGTGTTCGCGGACGACCGCCGCAACCGCGTCGTGATCCGCGATGTCGCCGCGGACGAGAACGTACCGCGGCCCGAACCGGTCGCGAACATCCGCGAGGTTCTCCGGATTCGCCGCGTACGTGAGCGCGTCGTAGTTCACGACGCTGACGTCCGCATGCGCCGCGAGCGCGTACCGGATGAACGTCGAACCGATGAACCCAGCACCACCGCAAACGAGGAGACGCATAACGCACTTCCGCCCTCACCCGGCACTATTGGAATCAAGCTCGGTCCGCAGCGCCGCGAACTCCTCGATGCTCCGCATCTCCGGACGACGCACGTAGTACTCGTACTCGTAGCGCTCGATGCGCTCCGGCGAAAGGTGGAGCTCCCCGCGGTCATTCGTGAGGTCGTAGAACGATGCGAACCGATCAATTGCGAACGGCTCCTTGTCGGCTGGCGCAGCTGCCTTCGCTCGCGCGAGCTCCTCGCGCTCACGCTCACGTTGCGAGCGGTTCTCCGCGAGCACACGATCCACAATGTCGCCCGACGATGCGCCGGAGGATGCCGGCCGTGCTTCAGGACTTTGCATATCACGTGAATTTTGCGATGTTCTCCGCGAGCCGTTTCCCCGCAAATGCGAGACGGTCCTTCAGGACCCGCGCGGTCCTCGGGTAGTGGCGGAATCGTCGTGCGGTGACGATGGGCACCATCTCGCGAACGATGGGGAGGAAGAAGCGCCGGATCCATCGCATTCCAAGGTCGTTGATCCCGTACGCGACGCTCAACGAATTTTCCGTGAGGTCCGCAAGCTTGATGAGCACGACTTCCTCCGGTGCCGATCGCATCCGTCGGACGTACGCGGCGCGATCGCGATCACCGCCCTCGTTCGTCATCCCGCGGATCCACGCGTCAACCCGCGGGCCGAAACGCTTCCGGATATCCGCCGGTCGCACCGCAGTGTCCTCGTAGAGGTCGTGCCCGAGCGCGGCGAGCCGAAGATCCTGCCATACCGCGCCGGATGTCCGGATCTCTCGACCGAGCTCCAGCGCCCCTTGGAGGATCTCCTCAACGCTCACGCAATGGTGCCAGTACGGAATCCGGCCACGGTTCCTCCACTGCCCAGCGTGCGCGCGCCGAATGGTTCGGACCATCGCTGTGCGTCGGGTCGAGGAACGCATACGCCTACGTCTGGAGCGTCCGGTAGTAGTCGGTCCACCGTTGGAGCGGTTCGTCCGAGGCGGTGTCGCCGGATCGGGCGGCCGTCGGTGCGTGCGCGTAGTACTCATCGCGCCCGCGGTACGCGGGGAGCGGCCGATCGGCGCGCATGAGGATCCACGAGCTGATCGCCTTCGCGGTCTTCCCGCAGCCGTCCGCGAAGAAGTGGTCGGAGAGATCAATCCGGTACTCCGCCCACGCCGCGAGCGCGACCGGGTCCTCCTTCGGGTCGCGAAGTCGTTGGGAGAGTTCATTGTAGAACTGCTGCATCGCACCCTCAAGGTCAGCGACCTTCGTGTACGGGTACTTCGGAGAGTCCTCGCCCGCCCGAATGAGGATCCCCTCCTTCGTGATGCCGCGGTTGACCGTCTGCGCGATCCCCTCGATGAACGTCCGAAGTTCTGTAGGGTTCGCGAACTGCCGACCACGCTCGCTGTGCGCCGTCGTGATGGCCTCCCGGAAATTTTCAGTCGCACGATCCGCCGCCACCTCCGCGGTGAGTCCCTCCGCCATCTTCGCCGCCTTATCCGGAGAGGCGGAGGTGTCCACGGTACCGCGCGCCGTCCGGCTCGTCGCGGTGAGATTCCGTTCGGCCGCAGCGAGGTACGCGCCGAGCGTCGGCGGCTCCTCGTTGATCTTCTGAGCGTGTTCGCGGAGCGCGTCCTCGAACGTCCGGCCGTGATACTTGCGGAGCGCCTCGGACATGTGCGCGGGAAGCCCCATCTCCTGCGTCGCACGTTCGATGTACGCATCGTCAATGACAGCGGTCCGAAGCGCCTCCGTCGTTCCCTGCGTCTCGCTGTTGACGACCTGCGCAAAGGCATCCTCCTGCCCCTCGAGGACGGTGAACGCGCCGTCGCGTTTCTCAGCGACCTTCACCGACTTCCCACTCCGATCGGTCGCGTAGAGGACGTAGTGGGTGATGCGATCATTCCGTCGGACCTCCTCGATGAGCGCGGCGCGGTTCTTCCGCACGCCCTCGAACCCCTCGGCGACCGCTTCGAACGGTACGAGCGGATCGGCGCCGCCAACCTTCCGCGCGAGAACGCGGATGAGCGACGCCTCGAGCGGCGCGTCCACGTCAAGGAACTTCACCTCCTTCCCCGTCCGCTCGGCCTCGGCGACGAGCTGCGTGATGTCCGCTTCCTCGTTGAGCCGCTGGTCAATGATCATCGAGGACTCCGACTCCTTAATGCGCGCTGAGGTGCGCCGCGCGAGCATGGAGCCCTCGGGGTGCGTCTGGCGGTGGGAGATTGTCTGCCGCCCGAAGGCGGCCTCGCTCCGCTTGAGCGACTCCTTGTACGTATCCGGGTTGATGGCCCCGGACGGCTGCCCACGCGCGTCGAGTGCCTTCGCGAACGTCGGGTCGCCGCGGAGCCGCGTCGTCTTCCCGGCTGCGGTGTTTCCGCGGAGCGCGTAGACGGCCGGGCGAGGATCGCCGAGGCGTTCGGAGAGCGCGAGCGCCTTCCGGAACTCCTCCTCGACGATCGCCTCATGGAGCGCGCGGCGCTCCGGAACCCAGTGCTCCGGATTGTCGAGGAACTGCTTGAGCGCCGCACCACGAAGCCCCTCAGCCGCACCGTACGTGTACGCCTCGTGCGTGGGGATGCGCCCACCGCTCCGCTCGACGAGCTTCTGGCGGAGTTCGTAGCTGTTCCCGCGCACTTCCTCATCAATCCGCTTGATACCAGTGAGGACCTCATTGGCGTGTTGCTCGTCCACCGCGAGGAGGCGAAGCGTTCCGGCCTCGTCAACGACGACGAGCTGCTCACCGACGTCGTGGAGGAGAGAGAGCTCGAGCCCCGTAAATCCCTCGGGGTGTTCGGCGTTGAAGGCGCGGACGAACTCCGCAGCGTTCTCCGCGGTGATGCCGAACGTCGCCTCGCGGAGCTCCCGCGCGCGTTCAGCGACCGGGCGCTGCTCGGTCTTCGATTCCGCCACCGCGTCCTCGCCGTGCGCGGCCGCGGTAAGCTCCCGAGCGGCTTCCGCGCGGAGCGCTTCGGTTTCCGCCACAATCGCCGCGATCTCTGTGTCGGCCCCTATCTCCGCGCGCACCTCGGCGACGGTCGCGGCGTCGAACGCGAGCGACGTGATCGCATGATCGAGGAGCCGTACCGGTTCGGCGGTCATCGCATCTGCCTCCGCAGCGATCGCTTCAAGCTGTTTCCGAGCGAACTCGACGAGCTCAACGTCGCTCGCTGGTAGTGCCAGCGACTCAGATTCCTCCGGCACCGGAGGCGCCGACTCGGTGACTGGCGGTGACTGCGGTCTGGCTTCCGGTCCCTGCATACGATCACTCGTGCATGATCCGCCATTCACGGGAGTCCGAGTTGCTTCCGAATCTCCTGCGTCTTCCGTCCCTCGAGCGCGTGGATGAGCGTTTGGGCGAGCTGCCGCTGACGGTGGCGGAGATCACGGAGGCGCTCGCGGTACTGCCGGGCACGTTCCTCGATCACCTTCGCCCGTTCCGATCGTTCTCGCTGGTCCATACAATCCTCCTCAAGGGACCCTAAGGCATTTGAACTGGGGGGCAGGGATTCGAACCCCGATTCATGGCTTCAAAGGCCACTGTCCTACCATTAGACGACCCCCCATCGTCCGTGCACGCCGCGCACCGAATCTGAAATTTCAAATTTGAAATTCTCAATCACACTCGCAGGTACTTTCGGATCGCGATCGCGGAGATGAGCACGGTGAGCACGGAGAGCCCGATGAACTCCGCGCCGATGATCGTCCACACATGGTCTCGGAAGAACGCGGTGATGTCAACGCCGCGCGCGCCGAGGAACTCGACGAAGGTCGGTTCAAGCGCGCGGAGCGATGGGATCGTGATCGCCTGCGCGATGCCGGTCGCGACGGCGGCGGCGAGGACGCCCATGATGAGGAACGGCGTGCGCACGAACCAGTTCGTCGCGCCGACGAGCTTCATGATGCCCACCTCGTCGCGCCGCGCGTACGTCGCGATGCGCATCGCGTTGATGATGATGAGGAGCGTGACGATGAACGAGAGCACGCTGAGCGCGACGCCTGCGGTGCGAATCTTCGCGGTGAGCGCGCTCAGCCGCTCGACGAGCGCGAGACGCTCCCCCGCGTTGGTCTCCGTCACGGTCGCGGCGAGCGCAGGGTCCTCGAACGATCGCGCAACCGCCGCGAGGTCTTCGGGGCGGCGGGCGGCGATACGGAGCTCGGGCCCGAACGGGTTCTCACCGAGCTCGGTGAGCGCCTCGAGGATCTCCGCATTCCCGCGGTGCGCGGTCTGGAACTCCTCGAGGACCTGCGCGCGGGCGCGGTGCTCGACCGCGCGGACCTCCGGCCGCTGCTGCACGCGGACGCGAATCGCGTCCACCTCGGTCTCGCTCACGGTCGGGAGGAACTGCACGCGGAGGTCCACCCGCGATTCGAGCTCCTCGAGCGCGATGCGGCCCGCAACGTTCACGACGAGCAGCACCTGAACGCTCACGAGCGTGAGCGTGAGGATGAGGATCGTCGTCACGGAGAGCCAGACGTTCCGCGCGAAGTCCTGCACCGCGAATTTCAGCAATCGTCCGAATGAGGAGAGCATGTTCTTCAATGCGATCTCAGAGCGCAGCGAGCGACGAGTCGCGTGGCCGTAGGGCTTTGCTCGCTACGCAGCGAGGAGCGAGCAAACGTCCTTTGCGTAGGGAGTGGGCCCGCGGGCGAACCGGAAGGTTCGTCCCGCGCTACAAGCGGTACTTCCCGTGCTGCTGATCGCTCACGATTCGTCCCCCATCGAGCGTGATGACGCGACGGTGGAGCATGTTCACGACGTCGCGGTTGTGCGTGACGAGGACGACGGTCGTCCCGAACCCGTTGATGCGCTCGAGGAGGTCCGCGATCTCCCGCGTGTGAATGGAGTCGAGGTTCCCGGTCGGCTCATCCGCGACGAGGATCTTCGGGCGGTGCACGAGCGCGCGCGCGATTGCGACGCGCTGCTGTTCGCCGCCGGAGAGCTGCCACGGGAACCGCTCCGTCTTCTCGTGGAGACCGACGATCCGCAAGACGCCCGGGACGGTCTCGCGGATGCGGCTCGCAGGCGCGCCGCACACCTCGAGCGCGAATGCGACGTTCTCCGCGACGGTCTTCTGATGGAGGAGCTTGAAATCCTGGAACACGATGCCGATCTGACGCCGGAGGGTCGGAATCTCCGACTCTCGGATGCGGCTGATGTCCCACCCGCCCACCGTGATGCGTCCTTTGGTGGGACGCTCCTCGGCAATGAGGAGGCGGACGAGCGTCGTCTTCCCGGTGCCGCTCTGCCCAACGATGGACACGAACTCCCCGGGCTCGATGTGGAGGCACACGTCCGAGAGTGCGCGGACGTCCGGAGGATACGTCTTCGAGATTGAATCAAACGTGATCATGTCTTCTGCGCGATGATGAGGAACCCGTTCCCGCGTCTCCAGTCGAACAGTCCATCGAGCCAGGCGAGCGCCCATGGCACGGGGTACGTGAGGAGCGCGAGCCATTTCCCAATGCGCTGTGCGAGATGGAAGAGCTCCCACGCGAGCGAGCCCGGCGGACCGAACGTGTGGCGAATCGCGATGGATTCAAGGCCTGCGTCGCGGAGAAGCGCCGCGAGTTCCTCCGGCTCGAACCCGTCGCGTTCGTGGTCATGCTGCTCGTAGCGCTCGAATCGTCGGAACCAACGCCGCTGCCGCGCGCTCGGTACGTGGATGAGGATCACGCCGCCCGGCGCAGTGGCACGAATGATGCCCCGGAACGCTGCGGCAGGATCGCGGAGGTGTTCGAAGACGTCCACGCTGTAGATGATACCATAGTCGCGTTTCTCCCCTTCCACCGCAAACGTTTCAATATCTCCTGCGCGTACCTGTACGTTTCGTGCTCTCAAATCCGAAATCCTCCGCTGCACGAACTCCACGAGCTTTGGATCAATGTCCACTGCGTCCACGCGTATGTC
>Ga0265296_1002161_pt1 | contig 20433 bp, 21 predicted proteins | sample MunlanPumphouse1_FD_189073 | JGI IMG/M metagenome (GOLD analysis project Ga0265296, IMG submission 189073) | Groundwater microbial communities from a municipal landfill in Southern Ontario, Canada - Pumphouse #1 | ecosystem: Environmental > Aquatic > Deep subsurface > Groundwater | place...
CAAATCACCTGTGCGGAGACTGCAAAGAACACTTCGAAGGGTTTCAAGCCTTATTAAAACTTCTCAATATCTCTTATATGATTAACCCGAACATGGTCAGGGGGCTTGATTATTACACAAGGACAACATTTGAGGTGACAAGCGAACACCTTGGCAGCCAGAAGGCAGTTGCAGCAGGAGGCAGATATGACAGGCTTGTTGAGGAATTCGGCGGGCCACCGACACCGGCAATAGGTTTTGCAATAGGAATGGAAAGGCTTGTCGAGATACTCCGGAATCAGAACTCCGGGCTTCATTCCGGGCCCAAGGCATTTTTTGCCACAATCGGCGCGAAGGCAGATACAGAAGGTTTTTTAATCGCAGAGAAACTGAGGGCCAAAGGCATCAATGTGGAACTTGGGTATGGCAATGCATCTTTGAAAAGCCAGTTGAGAAGGGCAGATAAACTAAAGGCAGATTATGTTTTTATCATAGGTGATGATGAATTAAAATCCGGCAGGATTAAGTGGAAAAATCTCAAGGACGGCTCGCAGGGAGAGATTGGGATTGAAGAGATACCGGATTTTAAAGGATTAGAAACTAATTAGTACCCTTCCGTAATTCCTATGGGCACATCCTTTTCTTTTTGTCATTCCGGCTTGTCCGGAATCCTTCCGGTGATGTCTTCATACAAGTCCCTCATAGTGGGATTCCCCTGGCTGATAAGCTCTATCTTGCCTTGCCTGCTCATGTTTTTTATCTGCTTTTCCCTGATTATAGCACTCAGGCTATCACCGCAAAGCTCATAATAAACAAGCTTATGCAGGGAATACCTGGCTGCAAAGCTATGCGGATTGAGATTGTTCTTATGCTCATAGACTCTTCGAATAATATCATTCGTCACCCCTACATACAAAGTCGGCCGCGCATTAGCCATGATATACACTGCAAAGAGTTTCTCAGTCATCCAGCCATTATATCAGAAAGATTCCGGACAAGCCGGAATGACATCCACACGAAAGAATGATTTTTTTATTTTCCCTTTTTACCCAAATATGCTATATTCCCTCTATGAAAGCAGAAAATACCGGGTTGGTATATTAATTGTTGTGCGATAAATGCTATGCAATAAATAACATCATCCTCTATATAATTCTGGACATGAGAAGGAGGGTAAGAAATGAAAATACCATCTTCCTTTATTAAGAGGATTTGGTTCGTTATAGGAATAGTATCGTCTATTATATGTTATTCTTGTGCAACGACTCCTTCATCACACAAAGCAGAGTTTTGCTTGCAGGGATTAAAAGCCTATGAAAATAGAGATTGGGACAATACTATACATTTTATTCATCAGGCACTTGAGACTGATTCATCGGATAATTTCTTTTGTGTCTATCAGTACAGGCCTCTCGCATACGCTCGTAAAGGCAAATACACGGAAGCGATAGCTGATGCTAATTTAATAGCGAATATGAGACCTAACGACCTCCGCAGTTATATAGCGCGTTGTGAAGTATTATCGCGATATGGAGCACATAAAGAGGCACTTACGGACTGCGAAGCAGCCATAAAAATGATACCTACGAATCCAACTAATATGATAATGCCTGGGAATCTAAGCGTTAAGTCTTTTTATGCCTTTGCGCTAATTAGAGCCGGAAGAATAGACGAGGGGCTTGCGTTGGTCGAGGCAATTGCGAAGGAGGGAAATGCTCCGCAATTTATCCTATTTGCAAAGGCAGAGGTACTTGATGAGGTAGGCAGACACAAAGAAGCGCTTTTAGCCTATAAAGAAGCGCTATTAGTTAACGATGTCTCTGTAGAAGCACGCAAAAGCGAAAAAGCTGGGAGAGCAATATATGGAGGGATGCTTGGATACTTAACTGCTGGTAAAAAACCTGAACTATCTGAAGGTATGCTGGAATTTGCCAAACAAAGAATTGACGAATTGGAAAGGCTCAAATAGTATTTTTTCCAACATAAAGGTATGACAAAGCTATGCACAACAAATCAATCATGCGGACTCCGTTTTACTCCGCCGCATATTTCCGTCGTTCTCCCCTCCGCTTCGCTCCGGGGGGAATGCGGATATATGAATAAATATTGAATCAAAAGGCAAAGGAGGTAGAGATTATGAGGAGTAATCCGTTCCATTTTTTAAACGTATGGCTGTATGGCTTAAATCTTTTTGCTTACATTATGAGGCACTTTTTTCAAACGATTTTATTTGCTGCTTTATTCTATAGTGCATTTTTTGTCTTTTACGATACCAGCTCATATGCTCAAGGACCAATGATTACGGAAGGGTCGACTCTTAGATTCAATACTGAAGGCGCACCAGATCCGGTTAGTGGGTCGTGGTTCCAGTCCATTGAAGAAGATAAAGTTACAGTTCTCTACGAAAGTAAGGGCGTTGCAAAAGTAATTAAGGGCAAACTATTGAGCCCCAAATTTACAATTAATGGAGATGTTACATATAATTTCGGCAGCGAAGAAAATCCTGCTGCTGTGCGGTCAATAACAAAAATTGAGCAGGTAGTTTTTTCCGAAAAGAATGGGCTGACATTTGACCAATACCCTAGACGCTGGATATTGTATGCAAAAGACAAAGAGTTATTGAGAAGACAAGACTTATCTGAAAAGGAATCTAAAGAATATGCAAACTTTCTTTTTATTAACGGTAAAAAATATCAAAATGTTTTATTAACAGCCGTTGGTCTTCAAAAAGACTGGAAAAAAGGCAGCGTATCATTTCTTGAAAGTTCCTTTGAAGCTATCAAGTTTAGAAAAGATAATAATGGCTATTTGACTCTCGCTCTAATTACGAAACCACGTACGAAAATATACATTCCACCGATTATCGCTAACATTTTGCCAGAACTTTTTGGTGAGTTTCTGCCTTTGCGATATGACCTATGGAAAATAACGAAGAAGGAATTGAACTTTCTTCCATGGCCTTATTCCTCATCCACAGATGTCATCGTCACAAAAGGACCTCACGGTTCACTGGTTGCGGAAGGCCAACTCGAATTTTTATTATTGGGCTGGAATCAGATTGTTCCCAATTTCGGTGAAGGTTGCAGACTCAAGGTTTTGAAAGATGCTGGTCCCGTTCAATTGATCAACGGCTATGGGGAGATAACACGCGTTGAGGAAGGCACTTATTGTTTTTTGGGTCAAAAATGGGGTAAATGTGCTGACAGATAATCGTTATACGAATGTAATAATAATTAAGAAAAAAGACGGCATTGTCGTCTATAACCACATTATATGTTGACTGTGGGAATTCATTTAAAGGAGATACCGTTATGGGCTTTTTATCAATAACTAAAAGGGAATTCTTTTTCTTTACCTTAATAACGCGGATGTCAATGTCTATCTTAATACCGTTTTTTTATATATCCGTCTTAGTTATATGTAGTTTAATCAGTTTATTGCCAAGCTCTTCTATGGCAGGTGACAAAAAATTGCCAGAATTGCATGAAGCGGCAATATCAGGTGATATCGAAAAAGTCTCTCAGCTTTTAGCACAAGGGGGTGACATTAATCTTGCCACAGATTCCGGCATAACTCCACTTCACATGGCTATTAGAGCCAAAAAAATCAAAATGGTAGAATTTCTGTTAGGAAAAGGTGCCAACGTTCATGCAAAAAGGCGAGGCCATTTTTTAGAAGGCACAACTTCATTAGCCATCGCAGTATACAATAAAGACGTTGATATAATTACATTACTCCTCAATCGCGGAGCCGATGTCAATCAAATGATAGACCAGATGACTATTTGGGATCAAAGCACACAAAAAGGAGCGCAAAAGGGCAAAGCCTATAGCAATACAACAGCACTCCATGCAGCTATTGGAGGAGGCAATATTGAGATAGTCAAACTGCTCATGAATCATGGTGCCAACGTGAATGCTAAGGACAAATCAGGAATGACCCCATTACATATTGCGGCCACGAAAGGCAATCACGAAGCAATTAACCTGCTGCTTAATAGTAAGGCTGATCTTGATGCTGAAGACAATAATGGACATACACCCTTCTATGTAGCTGTTGAGAGCCGTCATAAGGAAACGGGTAGGTTTTTACTTGCAAAAGGCTCAAAAGAAGTCGAGGTAAAATGTTTTTGCTTAAAGAGAAACATGGAAGACACAAAAACTCATACAACAAATTCCGAGTTAATATGTTCAAACTCTTTTGATGAATGTATTCGTCTTACTAAAGGGGACTCCCAGATATGTGGTCTTTATGATTGGCAGCAGAACTGTACTGAGGATCATATATGGCCATAGCATGAAGGAAGTTGGCATTCTTTAATAATATCGAGATAAGAAGCGAGCTTACTATGAAACGGTGTGAAAACTATCAAAATCCACCTTGCTTATTTTCAGTCAAGAACGCTAACTGAAATGAAAAATGAGTCAGTGTACAACAACAAAATCGAGGCGACAGGTAATAGCCTCTGTTGTTTTTATTGAAGCGTATTACCCCAATAACGTTTGGAGTCACTTTGGGGGTCAGGAGTCACTTTGGAGTCACTTTGGGGGTCAGTTCTTTGGGGGTCAGGCTTGACTTAATGAATATAGCCATAGAATAATTCGTCACGACAAGTCCTCTTCGCATACAATTCCCAAACGCCTTTTACCATGCCGTCGTCAGAGACAATCAGCAACAAACTATCTTTTCTTTGTGGTAACATAATTAAAGAAAATATGTAACATTGGGAGGTGGTTATTAATTATGAAAACTAAATTGAAAATGCTTTATTGGAAAGGTGAAAAATTCTGGGTAGGAAAACTTGTTGAACATCCTGAAATAATGACACAAGGTGAAACGCTGCAAGAACTTGAGGAAAACATGAAAGATGCATATATGCTTATGGCAATAGAGGATGTCCCCGTCATATCCGCTTAAACACCAGCACCGCATTCACTCCGCCAAAACCAAAGGAATTTGAAAGGAGTCTTTTAGGGTCAGGCTTGAATTAATGAATATAGCCATAGAATAATTCTTCATGGCAAGTCCTCTTCGCATACAATTCACAAACGCCCTTTACCATGCCGTCGTCAGAGACAATCAGCAACAAACTATCTTTTCTTTGTGGTAACATAATTAAAGAAAATATGTGACATTGGGAGGTGGTTATTAATTATGAAAACTAAATTGAAAATGCTTTACTGGAAAGGTGAAAAATTCTGGGTAGGAAAACTTGTTGAACATCCTGAAATAATGACACAAGGTGAGACGCTGCAAGAACTTGAGGAAAACATGAAAGATGCATATATGCTTATGGCAATGGAGGATGTCCCCGAAAAGCATAAAGTCAAAGAACTCTCTCTTGCTGTATGAAAAGAAAAGACCTGGTCAAAAAGTTAAATAATTCTGGATGCATGCTTATTAGACACGGAAGTCGTCACGACTTATACAAAAACCCCGCAACCGGCAAAAAACAACCTGTTCCAAGACATAATGAAATAGATGAAACCCTGGCAAAGCATATAATAAAAGAATTGACCTAACGAATCACTTATACGGACGGGACTGTAAACCTAATCAACCCTCTTAAACACCAGAACTGCATTCACTCCGCCGAATCCAAAGGAATTTGAAATAGCAGTTTTAATCCCGGCTTTTTTAATTTCAGTAACATAATTCAGATTGCACTCGGGATCTTTTTCCTTCAGGTTTAAGGTAGGAGTAATAACCCCTTCTTTTATGCTCATCAATGTGATGGCTGCCTCAAACGCCCCTGAGGCAGAAAGCATGTGCCCGCTCATGGATTTCACTGAACTCACCGGAATCTCATAAGCCTTTTTTCCAAAGACAAGTTTAATTGCCTCTGTTTCTGCCTTATCTCCCAGCGGCGTTGATGTACCGTGAGCGCTTATATAATCCACATCCTTAATGTTTATGCCTGCTTGTTCTATTGCCGTGCTTATTGCCCTTGCCTCTCCCTCGGGATTAGGTTTCGTCATGTGATATGCATCTGTTGTATTTCCATAGCCGATTATTTCCCCGTAAATTTGTGCGCCTCTTTTTAATGCTGCCTCGTAATCTTCAAGAACAAGGACACACGCTCCTTCCGCAAGCACAAAACCATCCCTTGTCCTGTCAAACGGCCTGCTTGCAGAGCTGTCATTTATTTTTGATAACGCGCCTGATACGCCATAACCTTCTATGCACAATCTGCATACCGGGGCTTCAGCGCCACCTGCAAGAACAGGCCCTGCATAACCTGACTTTATTAATCTGTATGCCTCGCCTATGGCATTAGCGCCCGAGGCACAGGCATTTGAAATTCCAAGCGCATAGCCCCTTATCCCTAATTTTTGAGCGACGTATGATGCAGCCATGCCTATGCTCGTTGACGGCATGAGATACGGAGATAGCCTTTTAGCTGAGAGCTGAGAGCTGAGAGCTAATGCGTTCTCTATCGTGCTTATCCCCCCTCTGCTTGACCCGATGATAACAGCAGCAGACTCAAGTGAGCAAGTGAGCAAGTCAGTCAGTTCTGACTTCTGACTTCTGACTTCTGACTTCTGAACTAATTTTGCATCCTCAACCGCAATTATAGATGCAGCAACAGCATATTGGACAAAAGGGTCCAGATGAGAAATCTCTTTTTGAGATAAATATTGGGATGCGTCAAATCCTTTTAATTCTCCTGCTACTTTCCACTTTATGCCGGAAGCGTCAAACCTTGTTACAGGCGCTATACCGGACACGCCCTTCTTTGCTGCTTCCCATGAGGCCTCAAAAGAATTGCCCAATGGACTGACAGCGCCGATACCTGTAATAATAACCCTTTTCATTGTCAACTATAATACCACAACATGGTTTACAATGAACCCTTTACACAAACCAAAATAGTTTCATTATCTATGACCAAATTGATAAATTTTACCCTACACTTTAGTACCGCATTTATGCTATCCTCTGTAAACAGTCTCTTGGGGAAGAGGAGCAGATGGCAGGCGAGATCCTAAAGCAAAAACGTGAGGAATCAGGGAAAGCTCTCAAAGAGATCGCCCATACACTTAAGATAAGAGCCGACTACCTGAAGGCGATCGAAGACGAGGAATTTGAAAAGCTTCCTGTAGCGGTTTATGCAAAAGGCTATATAAGAGATTACGCCAAATTCCTGAAGATTGACCCGGAAGTCATTTTAAAAGCCTACATCCTGAAAACATCACCTCCTGTACCTGAAAAAATACCGCCTGTTGCTGATGCTGATGCTGTAAAAACTAAAAACCGTGCAATTAAATACCTTGTTGTTACAGCTATTTTTCTGGCTATAGCAGTTGTATATATTATTTCTTCATTGAACTCTACTCCTGAAAAATCAACAGTAGCGCCGCTTGAAAAACCTGCGCAAACTGTTCAGCCGTTGGAAACAGTCCAGCCGGTTCAGGAAAAAGAAAAGGAAGCAGAAGTTGCTGTAAAAGATAAAAAAGCAGAAACAGCTCCCAAAAAAGAACCTGTAGCAATAACCGGGAAAGAGCATACCCTTGAGGTCTCTGCAATAGATACCACATGGCTGCTCGTAAAAACAGACGATGGTGAAGCAAAGGATATGCTGCTTAATCAGGGCGAGTCACTCAAGTTTTCAGCAAAGCAGGGCTTTTCGCTAAAGATAGGCAATGCAGGCGGAATTAAATTGATATTTGACGGGAAAGATATTGGAATACCCGGAGAAAAAGGTAAAGTCGTTAATCTGAATCTTCCTTCTGATACAACCCCAAATCCCAACCCTCCTAAAATAGACTGAGCATGGTGGAGCTAAAAAAGATTCCTGTATTCAGCGCTCTGAGCACCTCTGATGCAGAGGAAGTAAAGCCGTATCTTATGCCTGCAAAGTTCAGAAAAAAAGAGAGCATATTTTCTGAGGGGGACCCTTCTGACTGGCTTTATATCGTAACCAAAGGCAAGGTCAAGATTACAAAACTCTCGCAAAGCGGCAGAGAACTAATACTCGAAATCATTTCGCCAATGGATTTCTTCGGAGGCGTCGCTGTAATGCGCGGCTTCCCCTACCCTGCAAATGCAATTGCAATGGAAGACTCTGAGGCCTTAAAAATATCACGAAGCAATCTCATGCGCATCCTCGACAGATTCCCGAACCTCATGTACTGCATGGCAATGAATATAGGAGACAGGATTAAAGGCTCTCATGAGACATTGAAAAATATAGCTGTTGAAAAAGTTGAATCAAGAATCGCCTCTTTGCTTATCAAGCTCTCTGAAAAAACCAGCACCAAAACAGACAACACTATTGTCATTGACATGAAACTTACAAAACAGGATATTGCTGAGATGGTCGGCACAACAGTAGAAACCTCCATAAGGACAATGTCCAAGTTCAAAAAACTCGGGATAGTCGCGGAAAAAACCGGGAAGATTATAATTAAGGACTTAAATAAACTGAAAACCCTTTGCGGCTAACGAACTATTCTGTCATTCCGACTTGTTCGGTCTCCTCAGCGACTCGCCAGGGCGAGAATCCTTCTGAAAGATTCTGGACAAGCCAGAATGACATCTTTAAAATTAATTTTTACTCCCCCACTTTCGCATACAAAGTCGCAATCATGTTATAGAAAAATAAAAAGATTGATAATACCTCTGCTGCGCCGGATGCAATTGTTAATCCTTTATATAAATCCAATGGGTTGTAAATTCCGAGCGTATAAAATCCAAGCATTCCCACAAGCCCGATATTCGCAAACCAGAACTGCAACTCTGCCATTGCCTTGTTTTTAATGAGCTTGCCTGCAAACCTCGGAAGTATGTGATACCCCACCCCGTAAATCATCATAGAGACCCAGCCAATCAGCATAAGATGAGAATGCACAAATTTCAACGTCAAAAGAGACGGCCTGGCAATCATGCATACTCCTAATATTGATGCAATTGCAAGATACACAATGCTCATCACTATAAAGCTTTTAACAAATCTGTCCATAAATACCTCCTGAGCTTTTGTCTTGCTTAAAGCATATCAATAAAGAAATGCCATTGCTATGATTAAGGTCATAGACTGATAGCTCTCAGCTGACAGCTCTCAGCTTTAAGCTATTTATATGATATGCATCATAGAACTCTTCTCTAAATCCATGTAACTTACAATTAAGCTTGTTTTAAAAAGGAGGCCGATATGGCGACAACAAAAAATAAGATAACAAAGGACACTGTTATCGGGGACATCATCAAGGACAATCCTGCAGCAATGAAGGTTATCGAGAAATATTTCGGAGGCGGATGTTTTACATGCCCCGGGATAAGGGTTGAGTCTATAGCCTTCGGGGCAATGATGCACAATATTGACCCGAATAAAGTTGTTGATGAAATAAACGCATTGTCGGATTAATTTGACTCTCAGAAGAAAGGAGTACCAAGTTATGGAAATAAAATGCTTTGTATGTGGAAAAACAGATAAGGATGTGGTCTATCTTAAATGCATCCACGAGGGAAAGGAAAAACTCGTTTGCGTCAGGTGTCTGCCGATTCTGATACACGGGGCGCACTGATAAAATTTCTGTTGCAACCGGATAATGTCCACTCAAGGACATTATCCGGCTTAAAAACCCAACCCCCTTGACTTCCGATTCTGTTCTGCTATGCTTCAATTACAGGGCGATTGACACATTAAAAACATCACGCATAAAGGAGGTTTTATGGTCAGGAAGAAAACTATTTTACTTATAGCAGTTCTTTTCCTTTTTGCTATAAGCGGTATTTATTTTACAAATGCAGATGCCCAATATAAGGCTGCACCTGCAAAGAAAGGGGTACAGGCAGAAAAATCAGTAAAGGCAGATACCTGTTATGGCTGTCATCCGGTTATCAAAGAACTGCATACCTCAGGAAAGCACTCAAAAAATAATTGCTCGAACTGTCACAAAGAACTTGATAAGCATCTTAAAGCTCCCGGCCCGGACACAAGGCCCGTAACAGACACTTCATGGGAGGCATGCGGGCAATGCCATAAAGCACAGTACGAAAGTTTTATGAAAGAGGCATATCACAGGCCGGCAAGGGACGAGAAATCCCAGCTCACAAACAGGGCTCCAAATCCATTCTGGGACAAACTCATGGCAGGGCACGGCTTTACAAAGGAGCATAACCTCACGAGAAGCCATAACTGGATGCTCATTGACCATCTTATCGTTGACAGAGCTTATGGCGGAAGATTCCAGGGCAAAAACAGCTGGCAATATATATTCGAAAAAGGTAAAGCTTGGGATGTCCTTAAAGACAATTATCCTGATGTAAAAGAGCATAAGGCATTCATACCCCAAAGCGCAGCAGCAGCAAATCCTGTCTGTTTGCAATGCAAATCACAAGACCATATTCTTAAATGGGCATACATGGGAGACCCTGTTGAAGGCACAAAGTGGTCAAGGACTTCAAATGTAGTCGAGTTTGTGAAAGACCTCCAGCACGGATTAAACTGCTTTACATGTCATGACCCTCATGCTGCAAAACCAAGAATCGTAAGAGACGGCCTTATAGAAGCCCTCTCCAAGCCTGACGGAGACACGCTCTGGCACAAAGACCCGAAGCATACAAATATTAAAGTCATTGACATGGGGATGAGAGGGTTCACAAGAAAGATAGCGCTTCTCGATAAATATGACACAAGGCTTCAGTGCGGACAGTGTCATGTCGAGTATAACTGCAATCCGGGAACTGATACAAAAACCGGCGAAGCAGTAAAAATGGGCGACAGAAGGACAAACCACTTCCCGTACAAAGACGTCTTTGGCCTCTATGAACACTATGTCAATAAAGTAAATTTTCTTGACTGGAAACATGCGCTGACAGGCGGTCTTCTCTGGAAGGCGCAGCATCCTGAGTCCGAAACTTTCTACAATTCAAAACATGCAAAAGCAGGCGCAGGATGTGACAGCTGCCATACACCTAAAGTGAAAGACAAAAAAACAGGCAAGGTATACACTTCGCATTTTGCCGTTACACCGAGAGTGCAGCTAAAAGAAACCTGTCTTAAATGCCATACCAAATGGACAGAGGAACAGGCACGATATGCAATTGACTCAATAAAAGCACATATCAGGGGCAAGATGAGAAAGGCAGAGTTCTGGCTATCTGCATTAATAGACAAGGTTGTAGAGGGCAAAAAAGCAGGAATGGCTGAAGATGTCATCAAGCAGGCACAGGACCAGCATCTGAGAGCGCATATCCTATGGGAATACTGGACAGCAGAGAATTCAGATGGTTTCCATAATCCTGAGATGGCAAGGGAATCTTTGACAAGGTCTGTTGATGAATCCATGAAAGGAATCAAGATTATCAATGATGCAATGGCTGCAAAGACAGCTTCCAAGTAATTGTTTATAAACCATGGCGGGGCATTTGCCCCGCCTCTTGTTTTTCTATGATTTAAATCATGGAAGGAATATCCTTTTATATTTAAAATCATTCTAACCAAGGGAGTTTAAAACCAGAGGCCGAAAGGAGGCAAAGTATCATTCCGGAAAAAATCAATAATGTTTGATAATTTTAGCGAAAGGAGATTATGTTTATGAAGTATCTGAAAATATTTCTGTCGTTTGTATTTACCTTAATTCTGAGCAGTGTTTCATTTGCAGCTGCACAGAAAAGCGCCTGTATTGACTGCCATAAAAAAATAACACCTGGAGTAGTCAAACAGCATCTCGAAGGCAAGATGTCAAAAAAAGGAGTTGACTGCTCATCATGCCACGGGTCAGAGCATAAAAAAGCTAATGATGCAAAGCTGGCAAAGATGCCGACACCTGAAACCTGCGCAGGCTGCCACAATAAACAAACAGAGCAGTTTAAGGCAGGAAAACACAATCTTGCATGGATAGCATCAAGCGCTATGCCAATGTGGGCTCATCAGCCAAAGGCAGTTGTCGGTGAAGGTTACAAGGGTTGCTCAAGCTGCCATAAGATAGGTGCTAAAGCCGATGCAGAAAAGGCACAGTATCGTTATGGGAATGCACAGTGCGATTCATGCCATACAAGACATTCCTTTAAAAAATCCGAAGCGCAAGACCCGAGGGCATGTCAGACATGCCACATGGGATTTGACCATCCTCAGTGGGAGATGTATTCAACATCCAAGCACGGCACAATCTGGCAGATAGAGGGCAAAGGCAGCAAAAGGGCTCCAACATGTCAGACATGCCATATGGCTGGCGGAGACCACAATGTAATGACTTCATGGGGCTTCCTTGCATTGAGGCTTCCTGAAGATGATAAGGATTGGCTTAATGACAGGGTAACCATACTTCAGGCGCTTGGCGTGCTTGATGAAAAGGGAAATCCAACTCCACGGCTTGAAGTTGTTAAGGCCGGCAAGGTCGCTCGCCTTACAAAAGAAGAATTCCAGAAAGAAAGAGACAAGATGACCAAGATATGCTCTCAATGCCACAGCGCTTCTTATGCAAAACAGCAGCTTGATGCAGGAGACATGGTCATAAAGGATGTGGACAAAATAATGGCAGAGGCCATAAAGGAAGTGCAGGGCCTTTACAAAGATGGCATTCTCAAAAAACCTGAAGGCTGGACCTTTGCTCCTGACCTTTTACAGTTCTATGAGGCAAAGAGTTCTGCTGAACAGGACCTTTATGTGATGTTCCTTGAATACAGGATGAGGGCCTTCGAAGGCGCATTCCATATGAACCCGGACTACATGCACTGGTATGGCTGGGCTCCGATGAAAGAGACGCTCCAGAAGATAAAAGACGAAGCTGAAAAGCTGAGGGCTGAAAAAGCCGGTAAAAAATAGGCTCACCTTAAAGGGGAAGCAATTGCTTCCCCTTTTTTTTAAAAAAAAGATTTATTCTGGTAGAATTAAGATAATAAAAATATTTAAATGAAAAAGAAATTATTAATAGGCGGAATTTTTATTTTAATAGCCATCGCTGGCTTCCTGATAAACCGGTCTAGCAATAAACAGGAAGAAGGTGGGCTTGTCCTCTCAGGGAATGTCGAGGTGACTGACATAAATCTCGGATTTAAAACATCAGGAAGGATTGTGGAACTCTTAGTCGAAGAGGGACAAAAGGTTAATAAGGGTGAGAGGCTCGCCCTGCTCGACAATGCTGAACTTGAAAGTATTGCAGAACAGAATAAGGCATACCTGAATGAAACCCTGGCAAAGCTTGAAGAATTAAAGGCAGGCTCAAGGCCTCAGGAACTGGAACAGGCAAAGGCTACTGTTGCCAATGCCGAGGCAGAACTTATTAAGGCAAAGAATGACCTTGAGCGGTATAATGCACTCTATAAAGACGAACTCATAGCAGCTCAGCAAATGGATAATGCAAAGAAGGCGTATGATGTTGCTTTATCACAGCACAAGAAGGACATTGAAACATTAAGTCTGGTTAAAGAAGGGCCGCGAAAAGAAGATATCAAGGCTGCGGCAAGCAGGGTGGAACAGGCAAGAGCAGCTTTAAAAGCGACTGAAGAAAAATTAAAAGATACTGTGCTCTATGCTCCTATTTCCGGAGTCGTCCTCAAAAAAAATGTAGAACCTGGAGAAACTGTCAGCGCCGGGTTACCCGTATATACGATAGGAGACCTTGCTAACCCGTGGATAAAGATTTATGTGAAGGAAGACAGGCTTGGCCTTGTAAAGCTCGGACAAAAAGCAGAAGTAAAGGTAGATACATATCCAAAGAAGATATACGAGGGCATGGTTACATTTATCTCTTCAGAGGCAGAGTTTACTCCAAAGAATGTCCAGACACAGGAGGAACGGGTCAAGCTTGTTTTTGGCATAAAGGTGAGCGTCAAGAACATTAATGATGAACTCAAGCCCGGGATGCCTGCAGATGTGAATATATCGCTAAAATAATTCATGCCCAATCAGGCAGGGTATAATGTTCTCGCTCATTCGATGAATGAAACTTTATCAATAAAAACATCCAATCTTACCAAATCATTTGACGGCAATATTGTCGTAGACAATCTCAACCTTGAAATTAAAAAGGGAGAATTGTTCGGGCTTGTAGGCCCTGACGGCGCAGGAAAAACTACGATAATGAGGCTTCTCACGGCTACAATGATACCTTCGTCCGGCGAGGCATGGGTAGCAGGTCATTCCATCGTCAACGAAGGCGAAAGAATCAAGGAAAAAATCGGCTATATGTCCCAGAGGTTCGGACTTTATGAAGACCTCACAGTAATGGAAAACATAATCTTCTATGCGGACCTCTATGAAGTGCCTGAAAATGAGCGGCCTTCCAGAATGGAAAGGCTGCTCGGATTCAGCAATCTCACACCTTTCAAAGGCAGGCTTGCAGGAAAGCTATCCGGAGGCATGAAACAAAAACTCGGCCTCGCATGCGCACTGATACACACACCCGAAGTGCTATTCCTCGATGAGCCTACAAACGGAGTTGACCCTGTGTCAAGAAGGGATTTCTGGAAAATACTCTATGACTTATTAAAGGAAAAAGTAACCATTTTTGTCTCTACTGCATACCTTGATGAGGCAGAGAGGTGCACAAGGATTGGACTCATTCATAAGGGTAAGATTCTGCTGGAAGACAATCCTGCAAAGATTAAAAAATCACTCGGCATACCGATGATAGAAATATGGTCTGATGATGCACGCAATGCAATGGAAATAATCAAAAAAACCAACGGCGTTAAGAGCGTCAGCATTTACGGTAACAAATTGCATGTCGCAATTGAAAGAAAAGAGCTTAGTGACAATATTTTCAGCAATCTTGCACAAGCCGGCATTGAGACAAAGGGCCAAAGGGAAATATTGCCTTCAATAGAGGACATATTTATCTCGATGGTGGAGAAATAATGAATCGGAGCGCTATCGAAGTAAAAGTGCGCGGGCTGACCAGAAGGTTTGGAGATTTTATTGCTGTTGATAATATAGACCTGACAATAAAAAAAGGCGAAATATTCGGATTTCTCGGGCCTAATGGCGCAGGAAAATCAACAACAATAAAAATGCTCTGCGGCCTTCTGCTGCCTACAGGCGGGACCGGTACTGTAGGCGGATTTGATATCATGAAGCAATCTGAAGAGATAAAGAAAAATATAGGCTACATGTCACAGAAATTTTCCCTTTATGACGACCTTACCGTAGGGGAGAACATCAAATTCTTCAGTGGAATTTACGGGGTTCCAAACCACAGGGAAAAAGAACGTATGGAATGGGTTCTGGAAATGGCAAATCTTAAGGACAGGAAAAGTGCTATAACAAAAACACTTCCTGGCGGATTCAAGCAAAGGCTTGCCCTTGGCTGCGCAATATTGCACAAACCACCCATAATATTTCTCGATGAGCCCACATCAGGCGTCGACCCTATTTCAAGGCGTAATTTCTGGAATCTTATAAATGGAATGTCAAAGGCAGGCACTACTATATTTGTTACCACCCATTATATGGATGAGGCTGACTACTGCAACAGGCTTGCTCTTATATACAGGGGAAAGCTTATAGCCGAAGGCACACCGAATGAATTGAAACAGAAATACATGACAAGGCATGTCCTCGAAATAGAGGTGGATAAGGTTGTTGAGGCTTTGGAGTTACTTTACAGGAACAGCATAGATGCAGCAATCTTCGGAAGCCTGCTGCATGTAACTGTGGATAATATTGAAAAGGCGATTCCAAAAATCAAGGAGATATTTGAGGAGTCGAATATTACGCTAAACAGGATCGAAAGAATCATGCCGTCTTTAGAGGATGTATTTGTGACTTTGATAGAGGCGGCGTAATGAGAATTAAGAAAGAGGAAGATTTCAAGTGCGACTTTTAAGAGTAAAGGCAATCGCCAAAAAAGAACTCATCCAGATATGGCGTGATCCACTGAGCCTTGCAATGGCATTTCTGATGCCTGTGATGCTTCTTTTTATATTTGGTTATGCCATAACCCTTGATGTGAACAATCTTAAGGCAGTCGTATATGACCTCGATAAAAGCAGCTTAAGCCGGGAACTCGTGTCCCAGTTCAGGGAATCCGGTTACTTTACAATCGTTGATTATATAAACGACCCTAAAGATATCGATAAATATCTAAATACAGGCAAGGCATTGGTATCAATATCCATACCAAAAGACTTTTCGAAAGATATAAACTCAGGCAGGAATGCACAATTACAGGTAATTCTCGACGGAAGCGATTCCAATACTGCAACCATTGCATTAGGCTACATATCGGCAATAACAGAATTGTATCCTCAAAGAATCAAGGGTATTAAAATAACTCCGGTGATTGATCCCCGCGTTCGCGTCTGGTATAACACTGAACTCAAATCAAGGAATTTCATAATCCCGGGGCTTATTGCTGTAATCATGGCTGTAATTGCAGCATTGCTCACCTCTCTTACCATTGCAAGGGAATGGGAAAGAGGAACCATGGAGCAACTTATATCCACACCTGTAAAAACCCCGGAACTTATTTTAGGCAAGCTCATACCATATTTCTTCATCGGTATAACTGATGTAGTAATGTCCGTGCTTCTGGCCGTCTTCTTATTTGAAGTTCCTTTGAGAGGAAGCCCTTTGCTTCTGATGGCATTATCAGGCATATTCCTTTTCGGAGGGCTCAGCCTGGGCATACTCATATCAATAGCAGCAAAATCTCAGCTCGTTGCGAGCCAGATTTCGATGATAGTGACATTCCTGCCTGCCTTTCTGCTTTCAGGTTTTATGTATGCAATATCCAATATGCCCAAGCCGCTCCAGATAATTACCTATATCATCCCTGCGAGATATTTTGTATCTATACTGAAGGGGGTATTCCTTAAAGGCAGCGCCTTTAGACTTTTAGCCTTTGAGACATTGCTTTTGACAATCTTTGGGCTGTTAGTATTTACAGTTGCAAATAAAAAATTCAAAAAAATAATTGAATAACAATGCTTGAACGAATAAAACAAATGGTAATAAAAGAATTTATCCAGGTATTCAGGGATAAGAGGATGAAGGCGATTGTTTTTTTTACACCAATAATGCAGCTTCTGGTCTTCGGTTATGCAGTGACAACAGACATAAATAATATAACCTCAGCATACTATGACCTTGATAAATCCTACGAAAGCAGAGAACTTGCAAGAAGGCTCGAATCATCAGGATACTTCCAAATCAAATATACTCCCGAATCCGTGAAGGAAATACAGGAATTGGTTGATAGGGGTAAAGTTCTCTGTGCGATCCAGATTAACAGGGGATTTTCCAGAGACGTTAAAAAAGGAATTCCAACAGAAGTGCAGGTTATTGTTGATGGAACAGATTCTAACACCGCTACTGTTGCGATGGCCTATGCAAACAACATTATCATGAAATATGCAAAGGATATTGGCTCAAATATTATCAGTCCGCCCGGGATAAATCTGAGCGCAAGGGCATGGTATAACCCCGATCTAAGGAGCAGAAACTACAATGTCCCCGGCGTCATCGCAATAGTGATTATGCTCACATGCCTCTTGCTCACATCTATGGCTGTGGTCCGCGAAAGAGAGATAGGCACGATGGAACAGCTCATGGTAACGCCCTTAAAACCAATAGAACTGATGTTCGGGAAAACAATACCCTTTGCAGTTATCGGTTTCTTCGACGTATTCCTTGTGACATTGGTAGCCCTATTCTGGTTTGATATCCCGATGAAAGGCTCCTTAGAACTTATGACCCTGGCAACAGGGATTTATCTCCTGTCTGTATTAGGCATAGGGCTTTTTATATCAACCATATCAAGAACACAACAGCAGGCGCTGATGGCAACCTTTCTTTTCTATATACCGGCCGTGCTGCTATCGGGGTTTATGTTCCCCATAGAAAATATGCCCAAGATAATACAATACGGGACTTTCATCAACCCCCTCCGATATTTCCTCGTAATAATAAGGGGTATATTTTTAAAAGGCAATGGCATTGGAATTCTCTGGCCGCAGATGGCAGCATTGCTTATACTGGGCATAGTGGTTATGACGATAAGCTCGCTGAGATTTAAAAAAAGACTGGGTTAAATATGGCACTTGCTTTCATATTATTCCATGATATGATTTAAATCATGGAAGCTGAATGTCTTGTTTTCTAAAATCACGCTTAAAGGAGGAGCGAAATGAAAACAAAAGGAAGTTTCATGAAGATTTCAATGGTGATAATTAGTTGCGTTACTTTCTGGCTAATCCCAAATTTTGTCATCGCTCACTGTGACACACTTGACGGCCCTGTTGTGCTGACTGCAAAGATGGCGCTGGAAAAAGGAGACATAACTCCAATCTTAAAGTGGGTGAAAAAAGAAAGCGAGAAAGAGATTAAAGAAGCATTCAGGAAAACAGTTGCAGTAAGAAAGCAGAGCAAGGAAGCACAAGAACTTGCAGATATGTACTTTTTTGAAACCCTTGTCAGGATTCATCGCGCAGGAGAAGGCGCCCCGTACACAGGGCTTAAACCCGTCGAGGCTGTTGAGCCTTCTGTAGCAGAAGCAGATAAATCGCTGGCAACCGGCTCTGTTGATAATCTTGTAAAAATGGTTTCTGACGCCGCAGCTAAAGGAATACGCGAACGATTTGAACATGCAAAAGAAACAAAGAAACACGCAGACGAAAGTGTTGAGAAAGGTCGCGAGTTTGTTGAGGCTTACGTTGAATTCACTCATTATGTTGAGCGGCTGCATATGAATGCCATAGGACCATCCGGGCATCATGCAGCGCCTGAAACAGGAGGGGCCGGAGGCGGACACCAACATTAAAATATGCTATTGTATTATACACAGCGACATTAATCGCATGTCATTCCCGCAAGCGAAGCGCGTCGGGAATCCTTCTTTTACAGAAAGATTCCGGACAAGCCGGAATGACAAAGAGTATAGGGATTTATGACGTTATGCATAATTATGAAAAATTAAATGGGAGGCTTAAATGCAAAAATATAAATGCACAGTCTGCGGGTATATCTATGACCCGGAAGCCGGCGATCCTGATGGCGGAATAAATCCCGGCACAAATTTTGAAAGTTTACCTGATGATTGGGTATGTCCTGTATGCGGTGCGCCCAAGGATGCATTTGAAAAAACTGACTAATTTTTTATTTATTAAGGAGCAATCATGAAAAAACCAATTGTATCGTTTGAGGAATGGATAGTGTCAAGTATTTTTCGCACTTTCATCAGATGACCTGAATCCAGTTTCCCTTACCTTAAGCTGCGATCTTTTTGACCTCCTCCTCAAGTCTATCCATCTTTAAATATTGCTTCAGTCCCCATTTTGTTCCTGCAATATGTCTTAGTCTGGCTGACACAAGCATCAGAGCCGAGTTGCCATCCGGAAAGGACCCGACTACCCGTGTTCGCCGTCTGATCTCTTTCATGATGCGCTCCAGTGGATTATTTGTTCTGATTCTTCTCCAATGCTCCCCCGGGAATGCATAATAGCTTACTGTCTCCGATATCCCCTCTTTTACAATATCAGCCGCTCGGACCAATTTCATGCTCTGGAGCTTTTTTATCACAATATCTGACTTCCGCATGGCTTCCTTTTTATCTTCCTGGGCATGAATAGCCTTGAGCATTGCCGCTACTTCTTTTACTTTCCCTTTGGGCACCACTGTGAAGACGTTCCGATAGAAATGCACCACGCACCTCTGCCATGATGCTTTCGGAAAAAAATCGCCCAAGCTCTCTACGAGGCCAAGACATTTATCGGATATAAACAGCTCTACGCCTTTAAGTCCTCTTTCTTTGAGGTATCTCAAGAAAGCGCTCCAGCTTGCCTTGTCTTCTTTGGCTCCCTCTGCTACACCCAGAATCTCCCTGTAGCCTTCCTTATTGACTCCGAATGCTACCAGAACCGATACGTTCTTCACCTCTCCACCCCAACTGCGTTTCAATGCGATTCCATCCAGATATACATAAGGATGCTCTCCCTCAATTGGCCTCATTCTCCATGCCTCTATGGTCTTATATATCCTGGCATTGAGATTCGAGATGGTTCCCGGACTCACTTTGCTTCCCCACAGGGCCTCAGTGATGTCTTCTACTCTTCGTACAGATACGCCTGCCAGATACATCTCTACAAGCGCTTCTTCTACTGAGGACTCTCTTCTCCGGTATCTTTCAATAATCGCTGTCTCAAAAGGCAGGGCTCTCAGTTTCGGCATCTTTATATCAACTTCTCCTGCTTTGGTGTGAAGTTTCCTCGTGTAATGCCCGGCTCTGGTATCCCGCCGCTCCTCTGTTCTCTCATATCGCTTCGCTCTGCAGAGCCTGTCGGCCTCTTCGTCCAGCAGGGTATTCAGGGTCTCTTGTACCGTTCCCCTGACTATCTCCCCCAGATGATCTTTTACCTGCTCTTCATCAATCTGGATAATTTTGCCTCTCTTTGCGTTACAATGTCTTTGTGTCATGGTGTTCCTCCTCTGGTTTTTTGTTTTCAGCGAAACTACATTACCAGATTCGAGGCCACCATGACTTAATTGTGCGAAAAATATTTTACGTTATC